>Ga0068853_100001052_pt1 | contig 19489 bp, 13 predicted proteins | sample KBSCornC32_FD_65655 | JGI IMG/M metagenome (GOLD analysis project Ga0068853, IMG submission 65655) | Corn rhizosphere microbial communities from Kellogg Biological Station, Michigan, USA - KBS Corn C3-2 | ecosystem: Host-associated > Plants > Roots > Rhizosphere > Soil ...
ACCCCGTCGAAGACGTCTACAAGAACCGGCGCGGTCCGGTCGACGGCGCCTGCCAGTATCTTCTTGCTCAGCTGGTTGACGATCTCCTTCTGTATCAGCCGCTTCAGGGGACGGGCGCCGAACTGCGGGTCGAACCCGTTCTCGGCAAGGTAGTCCAGTGCATAGTCGCTGAATTCCAAAGTAATACCATTTTTGGCGACCATGTTCTGCAGATTTTGCAGCTGGATGCGGATGATGCCCTTTATTTCGCTCTTCAGCAGTGGCTGGAACAGGATGATCTCGTCGATCCGGTTGAGAAACTCCGGCCGGATGGTCTGCCGGAGCAGGTCGACCACTTCCAGCCTCGTCCGCTCCATAACGTCTTCCCTGTTCTTCTCCGTTACGTCCTCGAAATTGGCCTGGATGATCTGGCTGCCCATATTGCTGGTCATGATGATGATGGTGTTCTTGAAGTTGACCACCCGGCCTTTATTGTCCGTCAGCCGGCCATCGTCGAGTACCTGCAGCAGGATATTGAATACGTCAGGATGCGCTTTTTCAATTTCATCCAGAAGGATCACGCTATAAGGTTTGCGCCGCACGGCCTCGGTCAGCTGACCACCTTCATCGTATCCTACGTATCCGGGAGGCGCACCTACCAGCCTGCTGACAGAGTGTTTCTCCTGGTATTCGCTCATATCGATGCGGGTGATCATGCCTTCGTCGTCGAAGAGGTATTCCGCAAGGGCCTTGGCCAGTTCGGTCTTACCGACACCGGTAGTGCCGAGGAATATAAAGGAGCCTATCGGCCGTTTGGGATCCTGAAGACCCGCGCGGCTTCTGCGTATGGCGTCAGCCACGGCGGTGATCGCCTCTTCCTGGCCGACGACTCTCTTGTGCAGCTCGTCCTCCAGGTTCAGCAGCTTCTCTTTTTCGCTCTGCAGCATTTTACTGACAGGGATACCCGTTGCCTTTGCGACTGCCTCCGCGATATCTTCCGCGTCGACCTCTTCCTTCATCAGCCTGGTACCGGCGCTCAGCGCGGCCAGCTGTCTGGAATTGTCTTCGATGACCTTTTCCTCTTCCTTTATTTTGCCGTAGCGTATCTCCGCTACCTGTCCGTACTGTCCCTCGCGTTCCGCCCTTTCAGCGGCCAGCTTCAGGCTTTCGATCGAGGCCTTGGCGTTCTGTACTTTTTCAACCAGCTCTTTCTCCTGCCGCCATTTGGCCCTGAGGGTATCGCGGCTGACGCTGAGATTGCCGATCTCGGCGCTGAGCTCGCGGAGCTTTTCTTCGTCCTTCTCCCGTTTGATCGCCTCGCGTTCGATCTCCAGTTGTCTGATCTGCCTTTCCAGGCGATCCAGCTCTTCGGGCTGCGAGTTGATCTCCAGCCTGAGCTTGGCAGCGGCCTCATCGATAAGGTCGATAGCCTTGTCCGGCAGAAAACGGTCGGTGATATACCGGTGTGACAGCTCTACAGCCGAGATGATCGCCTCGTCCCTGATCTGGACGTGGTGGTGCATCTCATACCGGTCTTTCAGTCCCCGCAGAATGGAGATAGCATCGTCCACGCTGGGTTCATCGATCAGCACTTTCTGGAAGCGTCTTTCGAGCGCCTTATCCTTTTCAAAGAATTTTTGGTATTCGTTGAGCGTAGTAGCGCCGATGGCCCGGAGTTCGCCCCTTGCCAGCGCGGGCTTCAGGATATTGGCTGCATCCATAGCTCCTTCTCCCCCACCCGCACCGACCAGCGTATGTATCTCGTCGATAAAGAGCACGATCTCTCCTTCGCTGCCGGCCACTTCCTTTACGACGCTTTTCAGCCTTTCTTCAAATTCGCCCTTGTACTTGGCGCCGGCGATCAGTTGTCCCATGTCCAGAGCATAGATGACCTTGGACCGGAGGTTCTCCGGCACGTCGCCGTTGACGATACGGTGGGCCAGCCCTTCGGCGATGGCCGTCTTACCGACACCGGGTTCCCCGACAAGGATGGGGTTATTCTTGCTGCGGCGGGAAAGGATATGCAGGGTCCTGCGGATCTCTTCATCCCGGCCGATAACCGGGTCCAGCCTGCCCTGACGGGCAAGTTCATTCAGATTTTTTGCATATTTGTTCAGCGCGTTAAAGCTGGTCTCCTGGGTCTGCGAGTTTACGGTCGATCCCTTCCGGAGGTCTTTGATCGCGGCTATCAGTCCTTTTTCGGTGAGTCCGGCGTCCTTCAGCAGCTTGGCCGTATTGTTGTTGCTCTGCAACAGGGCCAGGAGCAGGTGCTCCACGCTGACGAATTCGTCGCCGAACTGTTTGAGGTCGGCGCCCGCGCGCAGGACCACGGTGTTCAGATCGCGGCTGATCGTCTGAGCAGGTTCGCCCGAGCTGATCTTCGGCAGGTGCTGCAGGGCTTCATCCAGTTTGCTCCCGATAAAGGCCACGTTCACGTTGTTCTTCTTGAGCAGAAACTCCACCAGCGAATCATCCCCTTCGAGCAACGCTTTCAGCAGATGGTCCGTATCTATTGCTGGATTCGAACCATTGAAAGCCAGCTGCTGCGATTTGGCGATCGCCTCTTGTGCTTTTATGGTAAAATTATTCAGATTCATACAATTATAGTTTTCCTTTTATAGTTAAATTGTGTCGCAAAATCTAAACCAGGGCTTCAAATTCGCTTTCAATTCAGCTATTATGTCATACAAAGACCTTAAAACCTGCCTCCGGTTCAGTTGGTTCATTCTTTCTCTGCTATTCTGTCTGAACCTTCGGGCTCAATCCAATTTTGACGCTGTAGATCAATTGCTTAAGACGAATCAAAAGTCTTTGGGCAATTTTGTGGCCCTGGCCTGGAAGGACGGGAAGATCGTCTATCAGAAACAGTCGAACCCCGATTTTACAGCGAAGGCCCAGGCCCCTATCGGGGCCGCCGGCAACTGGATGACCGCGGCGCTGGTCATGACCTTTGTGGACGAGGGCAAGCTGTCCCTGGACGACAAGGTAACGAAGTTCGTCCCGCTATTCGGGAAGTATATGAAGGGCTATATAACGGTCCGCAACTGTCTTACCCATACGACGGGCGTCAGGGGCGAAGCAGGCGTAAGGATCGAGACGAAGAGCAAGTTCGAGAGCACGGAGGATATGGTCAACAACTATGCCTCCAAACACGATATCGTCACCAATCCGGGAACGGAGTTCTTCTATAGCGAGATCGGGCCGAATATCGTTGCCCGGGTGCTGGAAGTCGTCGGTAAGAAGCCTTTCGACCGGCTGATGATGGAGCGGATCATTCGTCCCTGCAAGATGAAGGCGACCACTTTCACCAGCGACGACGGCGGCGCCATCAATGCCTCCGGCGGCGGAAAGTCTACCGCCAACGACTATCTCAATTTCCTGCAAATGCTGATCAACAAGGGCCAGTTCGAAGGCAAGCGCGTGCTGAGCGAAAAGGCCGTGGAAGAGATGGAGACGGGACAGTTTGCAGCCCTGCCGGTAAAATACGCGGGCCCGGGTCTGTCGGGTGCAAAGTTCGGGCTCGGTTCTTTTATCATGGACAACAACTCCTTTGCCTGCCCCGACGGATATGGGGTAGTGCCCTTCTTCGATAAATGCCGCAAGTATGCCGCCATTCTTATCGTGGAAAAGCCGGAGGAAGAAAAGAAGCCCCTGCTGCAGAGTCTGATGAGCCTTATCGGAGAGCAGATGGGGGCGTGCGCGAACTAATCGGCGGCGCGAAAGCCGGATGGTTTCTGCGCCGCGCCCCGCGGCGGACTATTCCTTTTTAACGAGCACGATGCGGCTGTTGTCGGCCTTATACAGCTGCTCATAAAAATTCACCAGTGCTGCATAGTCGGCCGGCGGAAAACGCCGTGCGTCCTGCTGCAAATAGCGGTAGTAGACCAGCTTGTCATTGTCTACCCTTACTGTGCACCGGTAGCTGCCAAATTTACTATCGATCGCGACGTCCTTCGGAACGGCTTCGGGCTGATATCCGGCAGGTACTGCTATCTGCACGCTGTCCACGTCCGTAAAGGACTCGTCGGTGACGTAGTCGTAGTGCCTGACCGAATCGGCTGATAACCGGGTATTGCTGCGGTCAAAGACGTTGGGGGTGATAAAAAGCCGTTTCCCCGATACGCTGGCATAGCTGGGAGCGACAACATGAAGCTGCTCGGTAACGGAAGGACGCGGTCCTTCGAGTTCTTCGTAGTGATTCTTGTCGATGGAATAGGTGGGCAGCCGGAAAAGGCTGTTGAGGTATTTTTCCCGCCGGTCGGCGGCCATTTCTTTTATCATGTGGAGCGGCATTTCCTGGCGTTCGCAGCGGTAGAGCGTATTGACGTCGGCGTCGAGGTTGCCGTCCAGCCCGATGTGGGCGTTGACGATCCTGGTACGGGTATTGTCTTTGGCGGTATATACCGGCGTCGGGACAAGATGGCCGCCCGCATCGTCGACCAGCAATGCCTTGCGACCACCGGTGAAGCTGCCCATATATCCGGGCGACACGATCTGGCTTGTACATTCCAGCCAGATGGAATCTTTGTCCATGGGAACGCAGGTGACGATATGGTTGAACTGAAAGCCGGGGAACCCCTCCGCGATAGGCGCGGCGTCGTCACCGGCCCTGATGACCGTATATCTGGCAGGAATACCCGCTTCTTTCAGCAGCGCGACCATGTAATTGGAAAGCGCCTTGCAGTCGCCATATTTCTTTGTCGCCACATAGTCCGGTGGAAAGGGCTGCCAGCCACCGATGCCCAGCGAAAGATTGATGTAGTGGGTGTTCTGCTGGAGATAGCGATAAAGCGCATAAACCTTCTGGCGGGTATCCTTCATCGTGTCTACCAGTGCGTGTACCTGTTGGCGGACCCCGTCCGGAAGCGACTCGCGTCCTTCCCGCAGCTGCTGGATGAATTTGCCATAGCTGGTCCATGTGGACATATTTCCCTTGTATCCGGCCACCTCGAAGTCGGAGGGGCCGGTGAGCACGTAGGGCATGATCTCCCGCCAGCGGGGGCCCGATGTCTCTCCCCAGCGTGCGGGCATGTTGCGCGCCTCCCAGGTGTATACTTTATTATTACCGTCCATCGTGATCACCGGCTGCGCGGCGCCATTCATCGCCAGCCATCTCACTTCATAGTCCTTTGGTGCGATGATGACGTATTTACTGTGTTGGGTCGATACGCCGGAAGTCGCCAGCGGCAGCCAGTCGTGAAAACGCATGATGCCGTTGTATTCGTCCTGTTCCTGATAGTCGACCGTATACGGATAGGTTCGGTAGTGGAAGTCGTGCAGCAGATAGCGGGTATCTTCCGCCAGACTTTCTTCGTCGACGTAGCTGCGGTCGTCCATGTCTTTTCTTTTCGCTTTCTTCAGCTGCTTGCCCTGGCCGTCGTACAGCGTGCCCGATATTTCGTCGATGGGATTGAACTTGTCGTACCAGCTGCTGTATCCGCCCAGGTTGTCTCCGGCAGCATCCAGCACGGTATACACCTGACGCTCCTTCACGATGGCTCTGGCCGGGGATTTCACTTCTATGACCAGTTCCGACTCTCTCAGGACAGCGCGGGCGCCTTTCTGCAGACTGTCGGGAATTGCATTGACACTATAACTCTGCGCTCCGGCGCAAACGGGAAGCAGCAGCACAAGGATCAGGGTTCTCATTACTTTTTCTTTTTAAAGACGATCTGTTCACTTTCTTTCTTCACGACAAAACCAAAGAAGTCCCGCAGGGACGCATAGTCTTCGCGTTTGTAATTGGCCTTTGCGAGAATGAGCCTCGCGCGCATCTGAATGCGGCCCTCGTCCTTCTGGAGGAGGTATTCGAAAAGGCCTTCGTTCTCGTTATAAGAGACCCTGCTGGGTTTGGGCAGTTCGTCGACGTCGTAGCCGTCGGGTATTTCCATATTCAGGATATAAGTCTCGTCTATTGCATAGGGCATCTCCACCGGATAGAAGCGTTCGGCGGCCCTGAAAGGATTTTCCTTATATCCTTCGGAAAGCATCGGGTTGAAATAGATGATATCGTTCGATGCGTCGGGATTGAATTTCAGGTCATAACCCAGCCCGAGCGGCTGGTCAGGCTGTTTCAGCGAATCCAGCTGAAGGTTGGAGCAGGCTATGTCCCCGGTGTATTCCGCCTGTACGCCTTTTACAAACTCCGGCAGGCCCTTATCCTTTACTTTTTGCCGGATGATATCGGCCTCGATAAAGCCGGGCCTGCAGGCCAGATGGCCCACCAGCCCCTTACCGTTGTCGTCTTTGGAGATGAACACGGTGGTGAGTTTCTTTTCGCGCAGGTCGTCGGCATCGATCACGGCCTCCGCGCCGGCGCCCTGGTCTACGACGCGGGCCGAGCCGTTATAGCACATCGAAGGGATACGGCCAAAGCCCAGCCAGGGCTCGCTGGCGTCGAGAAATAGCTGCGAACTGTCCACGGTAAGCAGGCAAATGACGTAGTTGAAGCGGTCGATCAACGGATACATCGGTTGGGTGAAGCCGTGGGCGCGGGTGCTGAGGATGACCGGGTCTGCACCGACCTTCGCGTGCCGAAGCATGGCGACGAGCAGCAGGTTCAGCTCGGCTTCATTGCCAGTCTTGTTCTTATATACCGTTTTCAACGAACCGGAAGTGATCGACAGACCGCTATGGGCTGTACAATGGAAGTTATCGCGTACATAGGTGTATATCTTTTGCGCTTTCTCCAGGCTGCTGCCGGCCCCTTTGGTGATCGCAGGGAAATCGTCGTCCAGCCAGCCGTTGTTCCTGGCCAGGTCGGCGCCAAAATCGTCCGACTTCATCAGTAACTCATTCAGCCTGGCCCAGCTGCCCATCTTGTCTTCGGTATAACCGCTGGGAAACTGATAGCGAACCAGCTGAAACTCGATCTTCGAGATATAGTTGGAGACCGTAGTCGTGAATGGTTCTTCTTTCAGTGCCGGAACGTCCTTCATGACCCAGCGGTGCATGACCACTTCGTCGTCGAAGGTATAGCGTTCGTCTTTGCTGGTAACACCGGGGCTCGTCATGTGAAAGGTGACATTCCGGGAGTCGGACTTATTGATATGATACTCCCGGAAGCCCTGCGTCAGCGTGACGTACTGGAAGAACCTGGGCATATCGACCTGGTATTCGCTCCAGAGACAGGGGTAGTCTCCCTGGAAGGCCCAGGGCTGCAGATTGAAGAGAAAAGGCGACTCCTGGGTAAAGCTGTATTCGAGGATCGAACCTTCTTTCAGCGCGGGAAAAGTGAATTTCTTCTTTACCCAGTTCTTAGATTCCTGGTTACTGAATATGGACTTGTCGTCCAGTCTGGTCTCGACTACTTTTCCGTCCTCGAGGTTATAGGTCGAAGCTTTCAGTGCCGTCAGCTTCTCCGCGTCGTTGCCGCTGACGTAAAGGGGGATCGAGACAGTGGCGGCGTCAAAGCCTTTGCGGTTGATGATCTTTATGCGAACGCTGCGTTTGAAGATCAGCGTAAACCAACCCTTGGTGTTGCCTTCAAATTCAGAGGTCCCAAGATCGGCGATGACCACGGCGTCTGCCGCGGAATCCGGGCCACCCGGGCGTACCTCGAAGTCCTGGGGCGTCAGCCTGCCGAATTTGACGGGGATCTTGTCCTGTGCGAGGCCTGCAATAGCGGTCGTCAGACAGGATACGACCAGTAAAACGGTTTTTCTGCGGTTCATAATATAGGGGGTTAAGAGATAGCACTATTTCTTTTTCAGCACGATGGTTTCATTCTCCTTTTTCACGACATAGGTAAAAAAATCCCGGAGACTGGCATAGTCTTCCGCCGGAAACCAGGCCTTGTTCAGCCTTAGCCGGCAGCGCATCTGGATCATCGCGCCCTGCTGCTCTATCAGGTATTCGAATATCCCCTGATCGCCGTTGAAAGCGACCTTCGTGGATTTGGGAATTTCGTCGACGGCATAGCCTTCGGGTATCTCCATCGAAAAAATATACACCTCGTCGGTGGTATAGGGCATTTCCACGGGGTATTTGCGTTCGGCCGCGGTAAAAGGATTCTTGCGGAGGTCGTTCCATAGCATCGGGTTGATATAGAGGACGCTGCTGCCCTCCGGATTCCTGAGCACGAAATCATAGTGCAGTTTCACCGGATCTTCCGGGGCCGACAGACTGTCGATGCGTCCATTGCTGAGCGTCAGATCGTCGCCGAAACCGGCCTGCGTTTCTTTGAAATATTCTTTCTCGCCTTTTTTGATCATCATCTGCCGGAAATTATAGGATTCCTGATCACCGAACGTGGTCTGGAAATTCCCTTCCATGCCTTTATTTGTATTCGCCATGAGGACCATCGTCGTACGTCTCTCCTTCAGGGAATCGGCCTGAAAAAAAATGGAAGCCGAGTCTTGCTTGCTGATGATACGGGCATGGCCGTTATAGCAGTCGCCGGGCAGCTGTCCAAAACCGAGATCGGGGTGAGACGCATCCAGATACCAGGACTTGTCTCCGAGTTTTAGCCTGACAATGACATAGTTGAGTTTTGAGAGGACCGGATAGGAGGAAAGATTGTATCCGAAATCCCTGGTGCTGAGCACGACGGGATCCGCCTGCCAGCCCCTGCGGCGAAACAGGGCGGCGAGCAGGAGGTTGATGTCCCCTACTGTGCCGCTGTTCTTTTTTACGACGCTGCGGAGGCTGGTCGTTATATATTTATCGTAGTGGTCGGTACAGGTGAAATGGCTGTTAACGTAATAATATATCGACTTCGCCTGTTCTGCCGCGGAAGTGCCTGTGCCGGCGGCTTTGGTCAGGAGGTCGTCCAGCCATTCGTTGTCTTCTGCAAGCGGCGCCCCAAAATTTTCTTTCGCCAGCAGCTCGTCGGTGGCCTTCGCCCAGCTGTTGGTCTGGTCTATGAATTCGCTGCCGTTGTAAGTTTTAGAAAGCTGGAATTCGAGACGGTCCAGATAATTGGCAGGCGTATAGAGATAGCGTTCGGCGTGCAGGGCGGGGACATCCTTCATCGCCCACTGGTGGTTGGTCGTCCGCGCGCTTACATAGAAGTCTTCGTCCTGTGTGCCCAGGGCAAACTTGCCGGCTTTCTCCGTCAATCTATAGGATTCATTGCCCTCGGTGCCTTTATCGATGACATAGCCGTGAACGCCTTCCCGGACCATGACATAAATTAGAGTCTGGGGAATGCTGACCTGGTATTCGCTCCACAGGCAGGGGTATCGTTCGGACTGGAAAGACCAGGACGGCAGGTTGTAGGCATACGGTGACGTCTCCGTGTATGTAAATTCAATAATGGAACCTTCTTTTACAGCCGGCAGGGTAAATTTCGTTTCCGTGTAGTGTTTGTCCGTTTGGGTGGTAAACACGTCCTGTTTGTCAAGGCGGGTTTCGCTGATCTGTCCATTCTCCAGGTTGTAAGTTGAAGCGACGATATCGGAGAGCTTCTCCCCATCGTCGTCACCGTTATAGAGCATTATTTTCCGGGTCGCCAGGTCAAAAGCGTTTTTGTTCAATATCTTTATCCGCGTCTGTCGCTTGTATATCCAGGAAAAAGAGCTGTGCTTATTTCCGACAAAATGGACAGTGCCTACGTCCGCCAAAACAACGGCATTGGTATTGGTGTCGATGATGGGACTGCTGGGGAGGCTGAAGTCTGCGGGGCCCAACTTCCCGAAATGAGGGTTGGATTTGTCCTGTGCAAAGCAATAACTTTGTGGTGCGCAAAGGCTTAATGCAATAGCAATCAGAGAAGTAAGGCTTCTGACGGTCATAAAAAGGTTTCGTTAGGGGATAAACGCCCCGAAAATAAACAAATTGCGCAAAATTATATGCCCCTAAAAGGTAAAATACTTGTCGAATAACAACCATACATACCTGATCAAGGCCTGGAGCCGCGAACTCGGCTTCGACTATTGCGGTATTGCGCGTGCGCAGCGCCTGGACGACGACGCCCGCCGGCTGGAAGCCTGGCTGAACAAAGGAATGAACGGTACTATGGGCTATATGGCCAATCATTTCGACCTGCGCATCGACCCGTCGCGGCTGGTGCCGGGAGCGCGTAGTGTGATCACGTTGATGCTCAACTATTTTCCCGGGGAGCAGCAGCCTGCCGGCGCCCCTAAGTTCTCGAAATACGCATATGGGGAAGACTATCACGAAGTGATCCGCGCTAAGCTGAGAGAACTGCTGGCGAAGATCAGGGCGGAGATCGGAGAGGTGGAAGGCAGGGGTTTTGTCGACAGCGCCCCCGTGCTGGAAAGAAGCTGGGCGGTCCGCAGCGGGCTCGGCTGGGTGGGAAAGAATGGAAACCTGCTGACCAAACAGGCCGGCTCCTTCTTTTTTATCGCCACTTTGATCGTCGACCTCGAGCTGGAATACGACGCCCCGTTCGCGGGTGACTATTGCGGTACCTGCCGCCGCTGTATCGACGCCTGTCCGACAGAAGCCATTCTCCCGAATAAGGTGGTGGACGGCAGCAAGTGCATCTCCTATTTCACGATCGAACTCAAGGACCTGCTGATCCCCGACGACATGAAGGGAAAGTTCGACAACTGGGCGTTCGGTTGTGATACCTGTCAGGACGTATGCCCCTGGAACCGTTTTTCCAGCCCGGCAAAGGAGCCCGCCTTTACACCGGTGCCGGCTATCCTGAACTTCAGTACCGGAGACTGGGAGCAGCTGACGGAAGAGAAGTTTCGCGAGATATTCCGGAACTCGCCGATAAAGCGCGCGAAATTCAGTGGCCTGCGCAGGAACCTCCGTTTTATTTCTTCCCCGGCATCACCACCAGCCTGATACCTCCATAGAAGATGTGCTGGGGGCCTGACACTTCCGTATTCAGCAACGGGGTAAGTCCATATTGTATCTGGGGCCCCAGCTGGAGGCCGATCTTGCGCACGGGCAGTCCGACCATCAGGGCGGCATTGAGGTTGAACTGCGTACGATTAGCTACTCCCGCGTCCTTGAAATATACCCCGGAGTGGGTGTTATAGTAGACAGCGCTTGACCCTACCAGATAGGACGCCGAGACGCCGCCGTCAAGGAACATGGGCAGCAGATGGCTGCGGTTGATCCTCCACTCGATAGCGACCGGCAGTTCCAGGAAATAGTACCGGTTCATATAGGACTGATCGTCTCCCCTGCTATAGTAGGGGTAGGACTGGATGGGGGCCACAGCCATGGCGTTCAGATAGGTGGCGCTCGAGGGCGTATAGCCGGACACCTGCTGGCCTACGTGGACGCGGTTGGAATAGTAGTGGAAGTCGAGACCGACGGAGAAGTTCCACCGCGGGCTCAGCCTTTTCTGGGCGAGTATCCCAAAATAGAAAGCAGGTCCCGGATCGACGGAGGACACGTATTCTTTGGTGGGTCTGGCGGCATAGGTCGTGATCGCGTTGGCAGTCGTCTGGCTGGCCGGAAGGTCGGACTGCAGGCCATAGTTGGCGAGTCTGGCCTGGTGAAGCGACGAAATGCCCACGCCGCCGGTGAAGGCTGCTTCCCAGGGGTTGTGCGGTTTGGACAGCGTCTGGACGGTGCTGGCCCTGGAGGTCAGTTGTTTGGCCCTGACCGGGCTTAGGGAGGAATGGAGGCTGGCCAGCATGGGATTGAATGCCGCTCCGCGGCCGGAGGCCGTGGGTTTTGCTTCTCCCCCACTGGACCGGGTGACATTCATTCGGTTCGCGTCCCCCCCGTTGGTCCCGCCGATTTCAGCAGATCCTGCATCCCCACCTTTTTCGGCAGCCGTGGAAGGATCCGGGCTATGCGCGCGGTTAGTCCCGGTTCCTCTCCTGGCAAGTGTGGTAGCGACCACTGAGCCTTCACGGGGCCTGCCGGTAGCGGCAGAAATGCTATTATCCGAATGGAGTGTTTGATCGTTTGAATGGAGTGTAGAATTGTTCGCGGGGGATGAAGTTTTATTGGTGTTCGATGAAGTTATGTTAGTGACAGACGCTGTGCTGTTGGCGTCGGACGGCGTGGGCGTTGATGGGTTCGCGGTCGTTGGTGGGTTTGCGGTCGTTGATGGGTTCGCGGCGGCTGAAGGAGTCGTGGATGTTGAAGGAGTCGTGACTGTTGACGCGTTCGCGGCTTTTGATGCGCTTCCAGCCGTCGACGCGGTAGCCGAAGTCCCAGGAGTCACCGCTGCAGGCGATCCCCGGAAGAGGAAGTAACCTCCGCCCGCCAGAAGCAGGAGGCCTGGCAGCGCGAGGCGCCAGAACAGGGGCAGGCGCCAGCGGCGGCGTCTGTTGATTGCAGCCTCGACATTCGCCCAAACGGATTCGGAGGGGGTGAAGTCGAGCTCCGCCATTTTTTGCTGCACTTCTTGTTCGAACTTAGGGTCGTGCATAATTCGCTTCGTTTTTGTTAGTCGCTGAAAATTTATTTATCCAGCTGATCAACAGGCTCCTTGCCCGCGCATACTGCGAACGGGAAGTACCCTCTTTGATGCCCAATATTTTTCCGATCTCAACGTGGCTGTAACCTTCCACCGCATGGAGGTTGAAGATGGTCTGGTATCCGGGTGGCAATTGCCTGATCAGTTCAGCCAGCTCCTTGGTGCTGAGCGCGACTTCCGGATTGTCATCCGAGACCGGGTGCAGGGCGGTCTCTGTAAAAAGCAGCTCAGTCTGGTACCGGCTATGTTTTTTCAGGTAGTTGATCGCCGTATTGACCATGATCCGCCGGATCCACCCCCCCAGCTCGCCCGAGAAGCTGAATTGATGTAAGTTCCTGAATACCATTATAAATCCTTCCTGTAGTACGTCCTCGGCGTCGACCATTGACTTGGTATACCGATAGCATACCCCCAGCATCGGCGAGGCAAAATGCTCGTACAGCTGCTTTTGGGCAGCCATTTCTCCTTTCAAACAATCTTTTACCAGCTGGTGATAATCCATTCTTCCGACAGTTATCGTACTTGACAATTAAAGGGACTAAAGCGTTGCACGCCCGTTTTTAGCGAAGCCGACGCAGGCCACGGGCCTGCGGGCCGAAGGCCAATTAATAGCCATACCTTTGCGCGCATGTCAATCTCCACACTTACAGAAAGGGATCGGAAGGTTATCTGGCATCCCTATACCCAGCATAAAAATATCCTTCCCCCCATTCCGGTCGTAAAAGGCAAAGGTACGCTGTTATACGATGACAAAGGCCGGACCTATATCGACGCGATCAGCAGCTGGTGGGTCAATATCCATGGCCACGGGCACCCTTATATTGCAGAAAAATTATATAAACAGGCCGGCCTGCTCGAGCACGTTATCTTCACCGGTTTCACGCACGAGCCGGCCGTTGAGCTGGCCGAACGCCTGCTACCCCTCCTGCCGGGAGATTTTTCGAAGATCTTCTACTCCGACAACGGTTCGACGGCGGTGGAGGTCGCGATCAAAATGGCCATTCAGTACTGGGGAAATAAGGGAGAGCAGCGAAACAGGATACTGGCATTCCGCCATTCTTATCACGGGGATACCTTCGGCGCGATGAGCGTCAGCGAGAGAAGCGTGTTTACCGACCCCTTCAGCGACTATCTCTTCGAAGTGGTCTTCATCGACACGCCGACGCGGAACAATATCTACGAACTATTGTCCCTGGTGCGCAGGGAGGGGAGCTCGATCTCCTGTTTTATCTACGAGCCGCTGCTGCAGGCCGCGGGCGGGATGCGTATCTATGAGGCGCAGCTCCTGGACGAGTTGCTGGCAGAGCTGTCCGGACAGGGCATACTCTGTATAGCCGACGAAGTGCTCACCGGTTTTGGCCGAACAGGCCGGCTGTTCGCGGGTGAATACCTGCGGCACAAGGCGGATATCCTGTGCATGAGCAAGGGGCTGACGGGGGGAACGATGGCGCTCGGTGTAACTGCAGCTACCGAACGGCTGTTTGAAGCATTTCTCAGCGACGACCGGAGAAAGACCCTCTTCCACGGGCACTCCTTCACCGCCAATCCGATTGCCTGCGCCGCGTCGCTGGCCAGTCTCGACCTGTTGCTGGAAGAAGACAACCTGCAGCGCATCCGGCATATCGGTCTCCGCCACGAGGCCTTTCTGGAAAAGCTCGCCGCCTACCCTGTCGTCAGAAACGCGCGGTCCATCGGCACGATCCTCGCCTTCGAGCTCAGCACGGGCGAAGACGGCTACATCAACGCCGTCGGTCCTGCAATCACGAAGGAAGCTCTGGCCCAGGGCATCTATCTGCGGCCGCTGGGCAATACCGTCTATTTTATGCCGCCCTATTGCATCACCGAAAAAGAAATGGACCAGGTGTATGATTTCCTGGTCCATAGTATTGTAGCACACAGCTGATCGGCCCTCACGGGCACGCAGCACCTAAAACTTCACAGGGACTTCGACCTCGACCATATCCCAGGAGATTTCCAGTTCTTTTGAGGTTGGTTTGATCGTCAGCTGCTCGACCGGCGCGCTGAGCTTCTTCACAGGAACGTCGACGTGAACCACGTCCTTGTCCTTGTACTGATCGTATTTGAACGCACCCCACTGTCCCAGCTGGGAATTCAGGATGACCGTCCACTGATTTTCATTAGGGATGGCGAACAACGTATAGGTGCCGGCCTTTACCGCCTTTCCGCCGAAGGTACCGTCCTTGGCGAAGGTAATGGTGGTTGCCTCGTCAGCACCGACGCGATAAACTTTGCCGTAGGGCTCAAGCTTACCGAATATCTCCCGCCCCTTCTTATAAGGACGGCCATAGGTCACCGTGATGTCTTTTGTCTTAACAGTATCGTGCGGACTCTTAGGATGAGTGGGCTGCGCATAGGACACCGAAGCAGACAGCAGGATAGCAAACAAACTTAGCATTGCGTTACGTACTCGCATATTGGTGGGTTTTAAATGACTTGATTTATACGGCCGGGGGGAGTTTAAAGTTAAAATTGCTGGAAAAAATTACCAAATAAAATAATTTTTTCCTCAATACCGCTAATGTCGGAACTGGACTCCGTCCAGTTTGGGACCTTTTTCGACAAATTGTTTAAGACCTTCCAAAGATTCTTCCATGGCGGGTCCGAGTTTCCGATCGTATACAAAAATTCCCAGTTTTTCCCAGGGATACCAGCGAAAATGCAGGTCGAAATACCAGACGACTGCCATGCTGTCCGAAGTCGACTGGCCTACGCTGAAGCCGCTCTCCACTTCCTTTCCACCCTTGAGGCTCCAGTGCAGCAAAACGCTGCCAGAGTCGACCGCCGTCTCCCGGATGGTCAGCTCATCGGAGCTCAGCACCGCCCCTTTTCCTCCGGACGGAGTAGAGATATGTACGTTGGTAAGCGTATTGCCGCCGAGGAACTTGTTCCAGTCCTTCCAGCTGCCAAGGTCCCCGATCGTACCTATCACCTTCTCCCTGGGCGCCGCTACGCTGATAATGCGGGCTACACGCAGGTCGGAAGGGAATAAGAAGGACAGACCGGTCATTACTACAAAAAGAACCAATAGACTTAACAAGGCAAATTTTACAAGTTTCATGTATTACTCCCATTTGAAGACTTTCACGGCAATGGCGTAGATCGCGATGCCCCACAGCGTAAGGATACCCATTTGTTTCCAGCAGTCCGTAAGATGCGCACCTTCAAAAGAAATATTGCGCATGGCTTCATTCAGCTGCGTTAGCGGTAGCAGGCGACAGAATTTCTGCAGCCAGTCGGGAAATACATCGATGCGAAAAAAGGTACCGCTCAGCAGGAACTGAGGTAAGGTCAGGATGTTGGCGAACAACGGTATGACGCTTTCCGTCTTCGCGAGATTGCTGACAACAAAGCCGGCGCCCATAAAGACGATAAGCCCCCAAAGACTCAGGATCGCCATTTCCAGGAAAGTGACCCATCCGTGTACCAGCGTAAACCCAAATCCATATCTTCCAACCACGATGATGACCACGGCGGCGATCAGCTGAAACAGGACCCGGGCGAGACATTCGCCGAACACAATGTGCGCCTTGCTGATCGGCGTGGCAAAAAACCGTTTGAGCACCAGTTGCTGCCGCAAATTGAAGAATAAAAAGGCCGTCCCGAAGACTGCTGCGCTCAGCAGCGAAAAGCCAAGCATGCCGGGCAGGATGAAATCGATCATCTTATAGTCGCGCGCGGGCACGGGAGGCAGTTCGTTGACGACGATGGGCTGGTATTGCGTGGGTATTCCCTTCTCTACCGCTACAGCCTGCACCTGGGCCAGGGCAGACCGGAGAATGCGGAACTTGTCCCTGCTGGCGGACGAGGTCTGTGCGTGTACCGTATACTGCGTAAATCCAACCGGCGACCTTATGGAATCGACAGCAAGCGTAGCGGCGATCCTGCCCTTTTCGAGGTCTTCCCGAAGGATCGCCGTATCCTTTTCCCTCTCGAGTTGAACCAGCGGATTCTTCAGCAGATTTGCGATCACCGGATTGGTCGTATCCGTGTTCTTCACCAGCGCGAAGGACACGGAAGGGCCGCTGCCTCCGATGAAGCCGAAAACCAGTATAAAGATCAAAGGGAAACCAATGCTGAAGCCAACGGAAGACGGATTTTTGAACATGGCCTTCATGCTGGCTTTGGTGATTGCCAGCATGGCCCTGGTCTGGTTGTAATTCGACGACATATGTATAGGTGCCGGAGATGCTCTTTCTCAAAAATTAGCGCATCTCCGGCAAAAGCGCTAATGTCTGTCCTTCGGACAAATTCCTTCCGGGGATTTAGGGCGAAGATACCGCAATTAAAGCTATTCCACTGTGAGATCAAAAGGAAGTCGTGTCTGCGTCACGCCGACCATTGCTTTTACTTTTTTGATCAGCATATAGGTGCGATAACCGTCTTCTCCAACCTCTTCCTTAACGGCCTTCATGCCCGCGGACTTTTTGTATCCGCCGAGGAGGCGGTCGAGAAAGCTTTTGGGTTCGGGCGTTTCGACCAGGCGATAGTCGTTGGTCTTAGCCATGCGCGCCGCGCAGTCGATGGCGTCCTGCAGGGTGCCGATGCGGTCCACCAAACCAAGCGAAAGTCCCATTGTTCCGGCCCATACGCGCCCCTGCGCTATACTGTCGATATAGCCGATGTCTTTTTTACGGCCATCCGAGACACGGGTCTTGAAATCGCGATAAATGGTATCGATCTCGTTCTGGACATAGCTGCGCTCAGACGGTGTCAGTGGTTTGGCGACGGACAGCATGTCCGCTTCGGGAGCCGTCTTGACGGCATCGAAGGTCACGCCAAGTTTGTTCTTAAAGAACGACTGCATGTTGGGGATGACCGCAAATACGCCGATGCTGCCGGTGATGGTCCCGGGCATGGCGAAAATACTGTCGGCATTGCAGGAAAGATAGTAGGCGCCCGAGGCCGCTACGTCGCCAAAGGAGACGACTACCGGCTTTTCCTTGCGGGCAAGAGAAAGTTCGCGCCAGATGTTCTCGCTGGCGAGCGAGCTGCCGCCGCCGGAGTTGACACGGAGGACGATGGCCTTGACGTCCTTGTCGAAGCGCGCCTTGCGGATCAGCCAGCGATAGGTCTCCGAGCCGATCTCTTCCCGGTCGCCTTTTCCGTCCACCACTTCCCCTTCCGCATAGATCAGCGTGATCTTGTCTTTGCCGGTTTGTTTATAGCTGACGGCCCTGGCGTATTTGCCAAGGGTGACAAAATTGAGATAGGCGTGTTTGTCGATATTCAGCCGGCTGCGGATCTCGTCTTTTACTTCGTCGTCGTACCGGAGTCCGTCTATCAACTTGTAGTCATAGGCGTCCTGCGCGCGGCGGATCAGGCTTTCGTTGACGCATTTCCGGAGGATAGCCGTATCGAGGTTGCGGGCCTGCGCCGTCGTCCACAAAAGACGGTTGTAGAAGTCGCCGAGCAGTGCGGTCAGCTGCAGACGGTTGGCGTCCGTCATTTTGTCTTCCCGCAGGGGTTCGGTCGCGCTTTTGAACTTGCCGGCATAGAATATCTGGGGTTCTATCTCCAGCTTTTGCAGGGTACCCTTGAGGTACAGCATCTGGCTGGCAAAGCCTTTCCATTCGAGGTCGCCCTTGGGATTGCAGTAGATCTTGTCGGCGGCGGTGGCGACATAGTAGGCTTTCTGCGAGATCATGTCGCCGTAGGCGTATACGAATTTTCCGCTCTTTTTAAATTCGACGATGGCGTGCCGGATCTCCTCGTTGGATGCAAATCCGTTGGGATCGTTGTTGCATTTGAGATAGATGCCCTTGACGGAGCTGTCTTCCCTGGCGTGGCGAATGAGCCGGACGATATCGTAGATGCCCGGGACGTCGTACTGCTCGTCGGAGCCCAGGTCGGAAAGGGGGTTATCCTGCGTCTGTTCCTTATACGTTTGCCCCAGATCGACCATCAGGACCGCTTTGCCATCGATATCGGGTTTCGAAGGGGATAGCAGACCGCTGGCGGCGCCAATCAGTACAAATACCGCCACTACGGTAAAAATGATCAGCGCCAGCAACGCTGCGAAGAATGTTTTGAAAAAGCCTCTCATGTAAACCTTAGGTTTAGTGTGCACCGGGTATGGGTAGTCCCCGAAATATCCCCATCCCCGGTGCACAATCTTTTTTGATGGGCCTTCGGCCGATAAACCTGTGGTTTATCTTGTAAAAATAAAGATATTTGGGCCCCCGAAAGTAAGGAATCTATGAACATATCCTATTTATTGATAGGTGGCAATCAGGGAGAAAGGGCGGCTCAATTGGCGCTTGCGCGGGAGAAGATCACCGCCGGAGCGGGCCGTCTGCTTCAGGTCTCATCGGTATACGAGACCGCGGCCTGGGGCAAGACCGACCAGCCCGACTTTTTTAACCAGGCCCTGCAGTTGGAGACGGGGTTGGAACCAACCGCGCTCATCGGGGTGCTGCTGGGGATCGAGCTGCAGATGGGCCGGCGAAGAGAAGAGCGGTACGGATCACGGATCATCGATATAGATATACTTTTTTTTAATGATGCGATAATAAGCCTGCCGCAACTGGTGATACCACACCCGGAGATCCAAAACCGCCGTTTTGCACTGGCGCCGATGGCAGAGATCGCCCCTTTGTTAACACATCCGATCCTCGGCCGGACGATACAGCAGCTGCTGGAAGCCTGTAGCGATCCGCTCGCGGTGAGAAAACTGGAGATTTGACCCATGAAGTACCACTTTATCACGATAGAAGGTAATATCGGGGCCGGCAAAACGACCCTTTCGCACCTGCTGGCGCGACACTACAACGCCCGGCTGATCCTGGAGCAGTTCGCCGACAATCCCTTTCTGCCCAAATTCTACGAGAACCCCGCGCAGTACGCCTTTCCACTCGAGTTATTCTTTATGGCCGAGCGCTACAAGCAGTTGAAGGAACTGGTGCACACGGGAGACTTATTTCAGTCGGTTACGATCTCCGACTATCTGTTCACGAAATGCCTGCTCTTCGCCAAGGTGAACCTGCCGGACCAGGAGTTCCTGCTCTATCAGAAATTATTCGACATTATACATTCCCAGATGATCCAACCGGATATTCTGATCTATCTTCATGCTCCCGTGAGCAAGCTCCAGTCCAATATCCGAAAACGCAACCGCAGCTATGAACAGCATATCCC
>Ga0068853_100001055_pt1 | contig 19458 bp, 19 predicted proteins | sample KBSCornC32_FD_65655 | JGI IMG/M metagenome (GOLD analysis project Ga0068853, IMG submission 65655) | Corn rhizosphere microbial communities from Kellogg Biological Station, Michigan, USA - KBS Corn C3-2 | ecosystem: Host-associated > Plants > Roots > Rhizosphere > Soil ...
CCGCCGCCATCGAGCGCTTCCAGCCGCAGGCCCTGGTGCTGCCGCTGGGCTTCGACACCTACAAGGACGATCCGATCAGCGTGCTCAAGTTCGACATGGAGGCCTTCCGCCTCGCCGGCGCGCGCGTACGTGCGCTGGGCCTGCCCACGGTCGTGGTGCAGGAAGGCGGCTACATGGTCGAGGCCATCGGCGCCGCGCTCGATGCGTTCCTGGAGGGGCTGCGCGCATGACCGCCTCGACGCTGAGCCGTGACGCGCTTGCGGGGGCGATGCTGTCGCTGCGGGCGGCATGAGCACCGTACCCGACTCCGTCTCGCTCGCGCGTGCCGGCCACGGCAGCAACAGCGCGGGCACGGGCATCGCGCTCTTCCTCTGCGCGCTGGTGCTGTTCGCCGCCTACGACGCCTTCGCCAAGCAGATGGTGGCCACCCATGCGCCGGCCGTCGTCAACCTGGGCCGCTACAGCGCCATCGGCGTCATCGCGCTGGTGCTGCTGCTGCGCCACGGCGACCTGCGCCTGTGGCGCCAGCCGCACCAGAAGCTGCTGGCCGCGCGAAGCGTGGCGCTGGCCATCGTGGCCACCTGCTTCATGACGGCGCTGGTGACGATGCCTCTGGCCGAGGCCACGGCCATCTACTTCACCGCCCCTCTGATCATGGTCGCGCTGTCGCCCTGGCTGCTCGGCGAGCGCGTGGGCCGCGCGCAGTGGACGGCCGTTCTGCTGGGCTTCGCGGGCATGCTGTGCATCGTGCGCCCCGGCGGCAGCCTGCCGCTGGCGGGCACGCTGCTGATGGCGGTGTCGGCCGTCTGCTATGCGCTCTTCCAGGTGCTCACGCGACGGCTCTCGGGGCTGGTGCCCGCGCCTGTGCAGTTCGCGCACATGGCGCTGGCCTGCCTGGTCATCACGAACCTGCCGGTGCTGTTCATGCCGCACGTCACGCTGCCGCCGTGGCCGGAGATGGCGCTGCTGGTCGCCGGAGGCGCGGTCAGCGGCAGCGCCCAGCTGTTGCTCCTGGCCGCATTTCGCCGCGTCGGCGCCGCCACGCTGGCACCGCTGAACTACGTGCAATTGCTGCTGGCGGTGCTCATCAGCACGCTGTGGTTCCAGCGCCCGCCCGATGCGCCGGCGCTGGCGGGCATGGCGCTGATCGCCGTCGCGGGCGTGTACCTGGCGCGCGCGGGCGGCGGCAGCCCCAAGGCGGCCGGCATGATACGCACAAGAGATTGAGACAAGGAACTCAGATGACCACCAGCCGGGCCGAAGCCGCCACCCCTCCCGCCTTCTCGTCGATCCAGGTACCCGACCTGGTCGGCGTGGTGGAGGCCCAACTGCAGCAAGCCATCCTGTCGGGCCGCATCGCGCCCGGCGAACGCATCGTCGAGGCCGAGCTGGCCCGGCAGATGGGCGTGAGCCGCGCACCCGTGCGCGAGGCCGCGCGCCGCCTGGAGAGCCTGGGCCTGCTGATCTCGCGCCCGCGCCACGGCTTCGCGGTGCGCACCGTTTCGCCCAAGCAGGTCAACGACCTGTACGAGGTGCGCATCCAGCTCGAACTACTGGGCGCCTCGCTGGCCTGCACGCACGCCACCGACGCCGAACTGGCCCAGCTCGACGCGCGCGTGGACGACATGGTGGAACGCGCCGAGACGCTCTCTTCGCCCGAGCGCGTGGCGCTCGACCTGGACTTCCACTTCGCGATCAGCGCTCTCTCGGGCAACCACTACCTGCACCGGCTCTTCGACAACATGCAGACCGAGGTGCGCATGTTCCTCGCCCTCAGCGAGGACAGCTACGGCGACCTGAAGGCGCTGGCCGAGACGCACAGGCCCATCGCCAAGGCGATGGCGGCGCGCGACGTCGGCGCCGCCGAGCAGGCGCTGCGCTACCACCTCGAAACCGCCAAGGCCCACGTGCGCGGCCTCTTCACCAAGCCCTGACATGAATGCGCTGCCCCGCGTCGCGATGGTCAGCGGAGGCAGCCGGGGTATCGGCCTTGCCATCGTGCGCGAACTGCTGGCCGGCGGCTGGCGCGTGAGCGTGGGCGCACGCAGCGCCACCGATGCCTTCGCCGGGTACGGGCCTGCTCAAGTACGCAGCTATCGCTTCGACGCAGAGGACGCGCGCAGCGAAACCGACTGGGTGGCCGCGACCGTGCGCGACTTCGGCGGCATCGACGCGCTGGTGCACAACGCCGGCATCCTGAGCACGCGCTCGGTCATCGCGGCCGACGACGCGGAGGTCGACCGGCTGCTGGAAGTCAACGTCAAGTCGCCGCTGCGGCTCACGCGCAAGGCCTGGGCGCACCTGCTGGCCGCCGACGAGGGCAAGGTGCTGGTGATGGCATCGCTGGCCGCCAAGCGCGTGCGCACAGCCGATGCCTCGCTATACGCGCTCAGCAAGGCGGCGGTGCTGTCGCTGGCCCACGGCATCCGGCACTGCGGCGCGGAATCGCGCGTGCGCTGCACGGCCCTGTGCCCGGGCTTTGTAGACACCGACATGGCGGCCACCCTGCCGCCCGAGCAGCGGCAACAAGCCACGCGACCCGAGGACGTGGCCCGCATCGCGCGCATGGTGCTGGAGCTGCCGGCCTCGGCCAGCATCGCGGAGATTCCCATCAGCTGGACCGTCGAACCCCAATACTGAAAGCCCGACATGAAAGTCATCTACAGCGACCAGCACACCGGCCACGACCCGCAGCAGTTCATCGTGCGCGGACGCATGAAGCGCAGCAACGAGCAGCCAGAGCGGGGCACGCTGCTGCTGAACGCCGCGCGTGCGCAGGGCCACGACATCGTCGCGCCCGAAGATCACGGCCCGGGCCCGCGCGCCGCCATCCACACGCCGCAGTACCTGCGCTTTCTGGAAACCGCCTGGGAGCGCTGGCAGCAGCTCGAGGGCGCCTCCGAGGAGGTCATGCCCAACGTGCACCCGTTCCCCGGCCAGCCCTTCACCTACCCCGAAAGCCTGGTCGGCCAGGCCGGCTACCACATGGGCGACATGGCCTGCTCCATCGGCCGGCACACCTGGCATGCCGCGACCTGGTCGGCGCACGTGGCAACGCACGCCGCGCAGTTGGTGCTGGACGGCGAGCGCGCGGCCTATGCGCTGTGCCGGCCGCCCGGCCACCATGCCTACGCCGACCGCGCCAACGGCTTCACCTACCTCAACAACGCCGCGATCGCGGCCCAGCACCTGCGCAGCAGGCACGACCGCGTGGCCATCCTCGACATCGACGTGCACCACGGCAACGGCACACAGGGCATCTTCTGGCGCCGCAAGGACGTGCTGACCGTCTCGCTGCACGGCGACCCGCATTTCTGCACGCCCTTCTTCACGGGCCATGCGCACGAGACCGGCGAAGGCGAAGGCCTGGGCTACAACCTGAACCTGCCGCTGGCGCGCGGCACGCAGGACGAGGGCTTCCTCGCCGCGCTCGCGACGGCAAACGCCAACATCCGCGCCTTCGCGCCCGGCGCGCTGGTCGTGGCCCTGGGCCTGGACGCGCACGAGAACGACCCCTACCAGGCGCTGGCCGTCAGCACGCCGGGCTTCGGCCGCATCCTCGGCGAGATCGCGCGCCTGGGCCTGCCCACGGTGCTGGTGCAGGAAGGCGGCTACCTGTCGGAGGACCTGGGCCTCAACCTCGCCAGCGCGCTCGGCGGCTTCGAGAAGGCGGCGTGATGACGCACGACCTCGACGCCGCCATCAAGGCGGCCCTGCCCGAGGCGGCGGTGCTGACCTCGCCGCCCGCCCCCGTCGCGACGGAATGGGCGGCGGACCTGCTGCAGCGCCTGTACGGCAAGCGCGGCCGCCTCAAGCCGCTCACCGGCGAGCGCGATGCCAACTTCCTGCTGGAGCCGGAGGACGGCGGCGCGCGCTGCATGCTCAAGCTCTCGCATCCCGACGAAGATCCGCTGGTCGCCGACTTCCAGACGCAGGCGCTGCTGCACCTCGCGCGCACGGACCCCGGCCTTCCGGTGCAGCGGCTGCTGCCCGACCGCTCCGGCGCGGCCTCGGTGCAGATCGAGGACGCCGAGGGCCGCACACGCGTGGCGCGCCTCTTCAGCTACCTCGAAGGCCAACCCATGCCGCAGGCGCCGCGCTCGGCGGCGCAGCGCAGCAGCGTGGCCCGCATGCTGGCGCGGCTGGACCTGGCGCTGGCCGGCTTCGAGCACCCGGCCGGCGCCCGCGAACTGCCGTGGGACATCCAGCGCGCCGACCGCGTGCGCGCGCTGCTGGTGCACGTGGCCGACCCGGAGCGGCGCGCGCTGGCCGAGTCCGCGCTGGACGGCTTCGTGCAGCGCACCAAGCCCCGCCTTGGCCTGCTGCGCCGCCAGCCCATCCACAACGACTTCAATCTCTACAACCTGCTGGTCGATCCGGACGACCCGGCGCGCGTGGCCGGCATCCTCGATTTCGGAGACATGGTGCATGCGCCGCTGGTGGACGATCTCGCCGTCGCGGCCTCGTACCACATCGACGAGCATGGCGACGCACTGGCGACGATCGCGCGCTTCGCGGCCGACTACCACGCAGTCTCGCCGCTGACCGAAGCCGAAACCTTCGCGCTGCTCGATCTCGTGCGCGCGCGGCTGGCCATGGTGGTCGCCATCAGCGGCTGGCGTGCGGCGCGCCAGCCCGACAACGCCGCCTACCTCATGCGCAACAACACCGTCTCGTGGGCAAGGCTGCAGGCCTGCGCCGCGCTGACGCCCGAACAGGTGCAGGACGCCATCCAGGCCGCCTGCCGCACCACGGAAGCCATCCATGACTGAGACGAAAAGCACCGCCGAGCTGCTCGCGCGCCGCGCCCGCCTGCTGGGGCCAGCCTACAGGCTGTTCTACGAAGAGCCCTTCCACCCCGTGCGCGGCGAAGGCGTGTGGCTCTACGACGCCGCCGGCACGCCCTGGCTGGACGCCTACAACAACGTGGTGCCGCTGGGCCACGCGCGGCCCGAGGTGGTCGAGGCCATCGCACGACAGGCATCGGTGCTCAACACGCACACGCGCTACCTGCACGAAGGCATCCTCGACTACGCAGAGCGGCTGCTCGCCACCATGCCGCCCGAGCTGGGCCACGCCACCTTCACCTGCACCGGCAGCGAGGCCAACGACCTGGCCATGCGCATCGCCACGGCGCACACGGGCGGCACCGGTTTGATCGTCACGCGCTTCGCGTACCACGGCGTGACCTCGGCCCTCGCCTGTGCCTCACCCTCGCTGGGCCAGTACGTGCGCGTGGGCGAGCACGTGCGGCTGGTGGATGCGCCCGAGGGTGCGGATGCCACGACGGGCCAGCGCTTTGCCGACGGTGTGCACGCGGCCATCGCCGACCTGCGCGCCCACGGCCTGCGGCCAGCGGCGCTGCTCGTGGATACAGTGTTCTCCAGCGACGGCGTGTTCACCGCGCCGGCCGGCTTCCTGCGCGAGGCCGTGGATGCGATCCGCGCGGCCGGCGGCGTCTTCATCGCGGACGAGGTACAGCCCGGCTTCGGCCGCACCGGCGAGGCCTTCTGGGGCTTCCTTCGCCATGGTGTGGTGCCCGACATCGTGACCATGGGCAAGCCCATGGGCAACGGCCACCCCGTCGCGGGCCTGGCGGTTCGCCAGGAAGTCATGAAGAAATTCGGCCAGGCCAGCCGCTACTTCAACACCTTTGGCGGCAACCCCGTCTCGATGGCCGCGGCCTCCGCCGTGCTCGACGTGATCCAGCGCAACGGCCTGCAGGACAACGCACTGCAGGTCGGCAACTACCTGCGCGAGCGCCTGGCCGCGCTCGGCCAGCGCCATGCACTGGTCGGCGAAGCGCGCGGCGCCGGGCTCTTCGTCGGGCTGGAACTCGTGACCGACCACACCACGCGCGCGCCGGCCACCGCGCAGGCGGCCAAGGTCGTCAACGGCCTGCGGCAGCGGCAGGTGCTGTTGAGCGCGACCGGGCCGCAGGGCAACGTGCTCAAGATCCGGCCGCCGCTGGTGTTCACGCGCGAGCATGCCGATCTGCTGGTCGAGCGGCTGGATGAGGTGCTGAGCACGGTCGAATAGCTGTGGGATGCCGTTGGCCCCGCGTCGGTGCGCCACTGAGTGCGCGCAGGGCGACAAGTCGGTAGCGCGCGTCACCACGCGCTGTTCTCAAGCCTCGGCAGGACAGAGCGCACGGTAGTCGATACGGCCCCGTGCGCTACCGCCGTAGAAGGTGCCGCGGTCCGCGTCGTTCATCGGCGCATTGGTCACGACGCGGCAATGGACTGCTGGACGAAGTCGGCGTACTTGCGCAGGGGACGGCCGAGCATGGCCTGCAGGCGATCCGCTGCGCCGTCCGCGCCTTGCATGCCGAACTTCTGAATCCCGGCCATCATCAGGCGCATGTCGTAGGCAAGCCAGGACGGAGCCATCGAGGCCATCTGCCCTTCGAAGGCCGCCACGTCGTCCCCGCCGTAAGTCACCTGGCGACCGAGCGCGGCACTCCAGATCCCGGCCACCGACGCTCCGGTCAACAGCTCGGGCCCGACCAGTTCCAGCGTCGTACGTGGCAACGGCGCGGGTGCACGGTGCCGGCGCAGCAGTTCGGCGACGGCGATGTCCGCGATGTCTCGCGCATCGATCATCGCGACGCCCGCCGAGCCGATGGGCATCGGGTAGACGCCGTGGCCCTCAATCACCTGCTGGACCATCCGCTCGTTCTGCATGAAGTAGGCAGGGCGAAGGATGGTCGCCGGAATGTCGAGGCTCTCGATCATTCGCTCGACCGTGTGCTTGCCGGTGAAGTGCGGCACGTTGGTGAACTTGTCCGCGTGGATGACCGACAGGTAGACGACGCGCTCGATACCGGCCTCGCGCGCCAGGTTCAGCGCGACGAGGGCTTGCGTCACTTCGTCGGGCGTGACGGCGTTCAGCAGGAACAGCGTGCGCACCGATGACATTGCCGCACGCAACGACGGCACGTCGGTCAGGTCGCCGACGACCTCCTTGACGCTGGCCGGAAAGCTTTGTTTTCCAGGTGTGCGAACGAACGCGCTGACCTGTGCGCCGGCGGAGGCCAGCCCTTGGACGACGAGGGAACCGATGGTGCCGGTGGCACCGGTGACGAGAATGCTCATGGAGATCTCCAGGTGGTTGAGGGAAACGGGTTGAAGGGATGGGTCACAAGGTCGATCAACGCGAGAAATCCGCGACGACCTTGCCGATGCGAGCGGCTGTGCGATTGCGCTCGATGGCCACCGGGATGTCGTCGAAGCCCACGACTTCGCCGAGCTTCGAGATCAGCGCGCCTTGGGCGACCTCCGCCGCCAGCCGCTCCAGCAGGGCCGTGTCCGGCTTGTTCATGAACCACAGGCCGCGGCGTCCGGGGGGCGTGCGTGCAAGGATGTCGGGCGAGGACGTTCCGACGATGGCGCCGTCCTTCTTCAGCACCTGCCAGGATCGATCGAGCACGTCGCCGCCGACGTAGTCGAGCACCAGGTCGATGTCCCGCGCCATCGATTCGAAGCGTTCGGTGCGGTAGTCGATGACGTGGTTCGCGCCCAGGCTGCGAACGTAGTCGACGTGCGCGGTCGACGCCGTTGCGAAGACCATGGCGCCTGCCCGCTTGGCGTACTGCACGGCATAGCCACCCAGGCCTCCGGCCGCGCCGTGGATCAGGATTCGCTGACCTGCGGCGATCGGACCGGCGTGGTGCAAGCTTTGCCATGCGGCCACGGCCGCCACCGGGACTGCAGCCGCATGGACGTCGTCCAGGCTGTCCGGCGTGCGCACCAGGTTGGCCTCGTCGACGGCCACGAAATCGGCATAGGCGCCCAGGCCGCCCAGCGGGCCCATGACGCGATCGCCGACACGAAAGCGCGTGGCGCCCGGGCCGAGCGCTTCGACGACGCCGGCGAGTTCGATGCCCAGCACGGCGGGCAGCTGAAGCGGAAAGGCATCACGGACGAAGCCTTCACGAATCTTCCAGTCGATGCCGTTCACGCCGGCGGCCCGGACGCGAACCAGAACCTGGCCCTGTGCGGCCGTGGGAATCGCGATCTCGGCGATCTCGGCGGCGGCAGCCCCGCCATAGGCACGGATCAGCACGGCTCGCTGGTTATTGCTGGTAGTGGTCATTTCAGTTTTCTCCTGTTGAAGTTGCGATGGGGAGAAGATATTTCGTTGCGCTGGTAAAACAAAGACCAGAAAATGAAGACACCTCGTTTCAAATTCGAAACACCAAAACACCATGGACCTGAATGCACTGACCGACTTCGCGCTCGTCGCAACGAATGGAGGGCTGGGAAAGGCAAGCCGCGCAAGCGGCCGATCGAAGGCCACCCTGTCCCGGCGCATCGCCGACCTGGAGGAGCAGCTCGGCGTGCGGCTCATCGAGCGCAGCGCCCGCGGGCTCAAGCTCACGGAAGCCGGCCAGATGCTGATGGACCGCACCGAAGGGCCGATGCACGAGGTCGCCGACGCCATGACGTCCGCACGCGAGGGCCTGTCGGTACCGCGCGGGCGCCTGCGCATCGCTTCGCCGGTGCTGTTCTCGCAACTGGCGATGGGCCGCATCTCAGCCGAGTTCTGCACCGCCTACCCCGAAGTCAGCTGCGAGATCGTGGCGGACGATCGCCTGGTCGATCTCGTCGAGGAGCAGTTCGATGCCGCGATCCGGATCAACCCGAGCCCGGACAGCAGCCTCGTCGGCCGGTGTTTCGCCAAGGACCGCCTGGTGGTCGTGGCCGCGCCCTCCGTGCCCATGCCAAGGCCAGGCAAGGTCAGCCCGGTTCCCGGCATCGTCTCCACGAGCTTTCAACCCACGACCTGGACGCTCGACGAGGGCCGCCTTGTACTGGAGCCGATTCCGAGGCTCAGGCTTTCCTCGTTCCTGATGATTCGCGACGCAGCGATCGCCGGCGCGGGCGCCGCCCTGATGCCGCAGTCGATCGCGTGGAACCAGCTGACGCGCGGAGAACTGGTTCAGTGGGGCATGGTTTCAGGCGCGGAAGTCGCGCTCTGGGTCCTGCACACATCGCGACGACTTCCCGCGCCGAAGGTTCGGGCGTTCGTCGACTTCATGTGCGAGCAATATCCGCAGGGGTCTCTCGTGCTGAATGGCTGAGAGACGCACAACAGCCGATAGCGCGCGAAAGCGCGAAGCCCAGAGAACCTACTTTTCCGAGGGCACGCCCGCAGGCTCGACTCCCGCCGGCAGCGACTCCACCCGCACCACCCGCTGCGGATACGGAATGTCGATCCTCGCACCGCGCAGCCCGTCGAGGATCGCGATGTTGATCGCCGAGCGCAGGTTGTCCTTGCCCTTGTCCGGATCAGTCACCCAGAAATTGAGCGTGAACTCCAGCCCGTCAGGCGCGAAGTTCATGAGGAAGGCCACCGGCGCCGGGTCGATCATCACGCGCGGCTGGGCCTTGGCGGCCTCGCAGAGGATGGACTGCACCTGCGCCACGTCGCTGTCGTAGCCGACCACGATGGTGGTCGTGATGTTGAACTTGCGGTCGGCCAGCGAGAGGTTTTCCACCCGGCTGGTGATGAGCGACTCGTTCGGCACGATGGCCTCGCGCCCGTTGCCCGCGCGGATCAGCGTGTAGCGGGTCTTGATGTCGGTGATGCGGCCCTCGAAGGTGTCGACCTTGACGTTGTCGCCGATGCGGATGGAGCGCTCCAGCAGGATCACGAAGCCGCTCACGTAGTTGGCCGCCAGCTTCTGCAGGCCGAAGCCCAGGCCCACGCCGAGCGCGCCGCCGAGCACCGAGAGCGCTGTGAGGTCCACCCCCACCGCCGAGAGCGCGAACAGCAGGCCCACCAGCAGCAGGAAGGCGCGCACCGCGTTCGAGGCCACCTTGCGCATCGACAGGTCGGAAACCGCCTCGCGCAGGATGCGCTTCTCGATGGTGCTGGAGATCCACAGCGAGATAATCAGCACCACGCCCGCCGACAGCACGCCCTGGAAGATGGTCTGCAGGCTCACGCGCGTCTTGCCGAAGGCCAGCGTGATGTCGTCGAGTTCCGCCAACACTGGCGGCAGCAGCCCCACGATCCAGAGCACCGCCGCGATCCAGGCCAGCCAGGAGATGGTGCGCTCGATCAGCCTGACGAGGTTGGAGGCCGGGAACACTGCCCTGAGCACCCGTGCGAACAGCCGGATGACCGCCAGCGACAAAAACACCGGCACCGCGATGCGCAGCACCAGCACGGTCTGGAAGTCGAGCGCTACGCGCCTGGCCAGGTCGGTGAACACCAGTGCCAGCAGCGGGAACAGCAGGCCGTCGAAGGTGCTCTCGCCGAACCAGATCGAGTCCTTGGGCTGGTCGCGGCCGAACCACTTGCAGATCGCCCAGGCCAGCGCCACGCAGGCCACCAGCGCGACCAGCTCGATGCCCAGGCCGCGTGCATCGACCTGGTTCAGTCGTTGGAGGAAGTCGTTGAAATTCATCTATTGAGAGAAGAAACGAGCGCCGGTCGCGCCCGCTGCGTCACAGCGCCGCCAGCACGCGGATGTGGGCTTCCACGCTGCGCGCCAGCGCGTCGAGGTTGTAGCCGCCTTCGAGCATCGAGACGATACGGCCTTTCGAATGGCGCCTGGCGACATCGTGTATGCGGCCCGTGATCCAGGCGAAGTCGTTCTCGTTGAGGCCCAGCTGGCCCAGGTCATCCTCACGGTGCGCGTCGAAGCCGGCGCTGACGAAGATCATCTGCGGCTTGAACTCCTCCAGCCGCGGCATCCAGGTCGCCTCGATCATCTCGCGCACGTCCATGCCCCGGGTGTAGGCCGGGATCGGCAGGTTCAGCATGTTCGGCGCCGGATGACTGGTGCCGCTGTACGGGTAGAACGGATGCTGGAAGAAACCCACCATCAGCACGCGCGGGTCGTTGGAAAGAATGTCCTCGGTGCCGTTGCCGTGGTGCACGTCGAAATCGACGACGGCCACGCGCTCGATGCCATGCACCTCGATGGCGTGCCGCGCGGCGATGGCGACGTTGTTGAAGAAGCAGAAGCCCATCGCCTGCTCCCGGCAGGCATGGTGGCCGGGCGGGCGGACCGAGCAGAAGGCGTTTTCCAGGTCGCCGGCGATCACTGCGTCGGTCGCGGCGATCGCGGCGCCTGCCGCACGGCGCGCGGCCAGCAGGGTGAAGCGGGTGAGCGTGGTATCGGGGTCGACCTGCGCGTGGTCCGGGCCGCCGGCGGGCTCGTCGGCCACCAGGCGCTGGTGCAGCGACTCCAGGTACTCGACGTGCTCCGTGCTGTGCGCCCGGGTGATCTGCTCCAGCGTGGCCAGAGGCACCTCGCGGTGCTCCAGCGCGTCGCCCACGCCGGTGAGCAGGAGGCGGTCCTCGATGGCATCGAGCCGGCCGGGGCACTCGGGATGCCCTCCGCCCATGTCGTGCTTCCAGAAGTCCCGGTGTGTGAAGTAGCCTGTCTTGCCCATGTGTCTCTATCGCCACGTCTAGACCTCACGCAGCATGGGGCCGGCGGGTCTTACGGTATCGTTTGCATATGGATACAAATATGGACGTTGCCGCAAAGCTAGCCACTTTGTTAACTCAGCTTAACACGGTGATCGTGGGCAAAGAGGCCCAGGTTCGCGACTGCGTGGCCTGCCTGCTGGCGGGCGGCCACCTGCTGATCGAGGACGTGCCAGGTGTCGGCAAGACCACCCTCGCCCACGCGCTCTCGCACACTTTCGGGCTGCAGTTCTCCCGCGTGCAGTTCACCGCCGACCTGATGCCGGGCGATCTATCGGGCGTGGCGATCTACGACCGGGGCCAGCAGGCCTTCACCTTCCACCCGGGGCCGATCTTCGCGCAGGTGCTGCTGGCCGACGAAATCAACCGCGCCAGCCCCAAGACCCAGAGCGCGCTGCTGGAGGCCATGGAAGAGAAGCAGGTCACCGTCGAAGGCGAGACCCGCCCCCTGCCCTCGCCCTTCTTCGTGATCGCCACCCAGAATCCGCAGGACCAGCTCGGCACCTTCGCCCTGCCCGAATCGCAGCTCGACCGCTTCCTGATGCGCATTTCGCTCGGCTACCCCGACCGCGCCGCCGAGCGCCAGCTGCTCGCGGGCGTCGACCGCCGCGAGATGCTGGCCACCCTGCCCGCGATGCTGACCGCCGGCGAGCTGACCGCGCTGCAGCAGCGCGTGCAGCAGGTGCACGCGGCCGACGCGCTGCTCAACTACGTGCAGGACCTGATCGCAGCCACCCGCTCCGGCCGCTGGTTCCTGGAGGGCCTGTCGCCGCGCGCCGGCATCGCGGTGCTGCGCGCGGCCAAGGCTCAGGCGCTGCTGGCCAATCGCAACTACGTCGCGCCCGACGACGTGCAGGCCGTGCTGCCGCAGACCATCGCGCACCGCCTCACGCCCGTGGGCGATGCGGGCCGGGGTGCCGTCGAGCAGGTGCGCGCAATGATCGCCGCGGTGCCGCTGCCGTGAACCCTGTGGGCGTCCTTCGCTCGCGCATCGACGGCTGGTTCCTGTCGCGCCGCGCGCCCTCCGACACGCTGGAGCTCACCCAGCGCAACGTCTACATCCTGCCCACGCGGGCCGGCTGGACGCTGGGGGCGACGCTGCTGGTGCTGCTGATCGCGTCGATCAACTACCAGCTCAACCTGGGCTACCTGCTGACCTTTCTTCTCGCGGGCAGCGTGGCCGTGGGCATGCACGTGTGCCACGGCACGCTGCGCGGGCTGGCGATGCACATGATGCAGCCCGAAGCACACTACGCGGGCGCCGCCGCAGTGTTCAGGGTGGTGCTGCACAACACCCGTCGCCGCGTACGCTACGGCATCGGCATGGCGGTGCGCGGCAGCGGGCAATGGGCCTGGACCGACGTGCCGGCGGAGGGAACGTCGACCGTCGAAATCGCCTTCCAGCCCGAGCGGCGCGGGCTGCACCCGGTGCCGCCACTCACGGCCGAAACGCGCTTTCCGCTCGGCACCTTCCGCGTGTGGACGGTCTGGCGGCCGGCCGCGCAGATGCTGGTCTACCCCGCGCCCGAGGCGCACCCGCCGCCGCTGCCGCCCGGCGAGCCTCTTTCCGGGCCAGCCGCGCTGACCGCCTCGATGCGCGCCCACAACGCCGGCGAATACGATGGCGTGCGCGCCTACCGCCGCGGCGATCCGCTCAAGCTCGTGGTCTGGAAGAAGGCCGCGCGCGCGCAGGCCACCGGCTCCGAAGACCTGGTCAGCCGCGACACGCAGCAGGCCCAGCGCGAGGAACTCTGGCTCGACGCGCAGGCCACCGGCCTCGCCGACACCGAGGGCCGCCTCTCGCGCCTGTGCGCCTGGGTGCTGATGGCCGACCGGCTTGGCGTGGACTACGGCCTGCGGGTGGCCGGCCGCGTCGTGAAGCCCTCCCAGGGCGAGGCGCATCGCCGGGCCTGCCTCGAAGCCCTGGCGCTTTGCTGAACGGGAACGCCGCATGAACAGAGTGATGCGCGAACTCGCCTCGCTGCCGCGCGACGCACGGGACACCCTCTTTCTTCTCTGCGTGATCGGCCTGATCCTGCTGCCGCAGATCGAGAACCTGCCGTGGTGGTGCTCGGCCCTCACCGCGATGGTGCTGCTGTGGCGCGCTTCGCTGGCCGTGCAGGCACGGCCGCTTCCCAGCCGGTGGTGGCGCCTCGCGCTGCTGGCGCTGATATTGGGCGCCACTTACGCCACCCACCGCACGCTGCTGGGCCGCGACGCGGGCGTCACGCTGATCGTGAGCCTGCTCGCGCTCAAGACGCTGGAGCTGCGCGCGCGGCGCGACGCCTTCGTCATCTTCTTCCTGGGCTTCTTCGCGATGCTCACGAACTTCTTCTACTCGCAGTCGCTGCTGACGGCCTTCACCATGCTGCTGGCGCTGCTGGGCCTGCTGACCGCGCTGGTCAACGCGCACATGCCGGTGGGCCGGCCGCCGCTGATGCAGGCGGCGCGCACGGCCGGCTGGATGGTCCTGGCGGGCGCGCCGATCATGCTCGCGCTGTTCCTGCTGTTCCCGCGCTTCGCGCCGCTGTGGGGCACGCCCAGCGACGCGATGGTGGGCCGCAGCGGCCTGTCGAACAGCATGCGCGTGGGCACCATCGCCGAGCTGGCGCTGGACGACCGCATCGCCGCGCGCATCAAGTTCGAGGACGGCCGCGCGCCGCCGCAGAGCCAGCTGTACTTCCGCGGACCTGTGCTGGCGCAGTTCGACGGCCGCGAATGGACGGCGCTGCCTTCGTGGGCACGCGGCGCGCAGTGGTCGTCCAACCTGCGCGTGAGCGGCTCGCCCGTGCGCTACGAAGTGACGCTGGAAGCCAGCAACCGGCCCTGGCTGCTGACCCTCGACGTCGCGCAGCGCCCGCCCGAGGTGCCCGGCTTCGAGGTCAGCGGCACGCCCGACCTGCAGTGGTTCGCCAGCCGCCCCATCAACGACCTGGTGCGCTACAGCGCCGAAAGCTACACGCAGTTCCAGAGCGGCCCGCTCAAGCGCGTAGGCGGCCAGTTGCAGGCCTACCTCGCGCTGCCGCCCGGCACCAACCCGCGCACCGCCGCGCTGGCCGCCGAGATGCGCGCCGACCCCGCGCTGGCCCAGGCCGATACGCAGGCATTCGTGCAGGCCGCCCTGCGCCGTCTGCGCACCGGCGGCTACACCTACACGCTGGAGCCGGGCGTCTACGGCAACGACACCGCCGACGAGTTCTGGTTCGACCGCAAGGAAGGCTTCTGCGAGCACATCGCCTCGGCCTTCGTGGTGCTGATGCGCAACCTGGGCATTCCGTCGCGCATCGTCACCGGCTACCAGGGCGGCGAACTCAACAGCGTCGACAACTTCTGGATCGTGCGCCAGAGCGACGCCCACGCCTGGGCCGAGGTCTGGCAGGAAGGCACCGGCTGGACGCGCGTGGACCCCACCGGCTCCGTCGCGCCGGGGCGCATCGGCCAGTTCCAGCGCCTGAGCCCGCAGCCCGGCCTGTTCGCCGGCGCCATCGGCTCGATGAGCCCCACGCTCGCGCAGAACCTGCGCGCCGTGTGGGAGGCCGTGAACAACGGCTGGAACCAGTGGGTGCTCAACTACACGCAGAGCCGCCAGCTCAACCTGCTGAAGAACATCGGCTTCGAGGCGCCGAGCATCGAGGACCTGGGCTACGTGCTGCTGTACCTGCTGGTGGCCGCCAGCCTGGCCGGCGCCGGCTGGACGCTGTGGGAGCGCAGCCGCCACGACCCGTGGCTGCGCCTGCTGGGCCAGGCCCGCGCGCGGCTCGCCAAGGCTGGCCTGAAGCTGCCCGAGACCACGCCGCCCCGCCAGATGGCGCAGGAGGCCGACGCGCGCTTCGGCCCAGCTGCCCGATCCGTGCGCGACTGGCTGCTCAAGCTCGAGGCGCAGCGCTATGCGCCGGCCTCGCCGCAGTCGCTTTCGGCACTGCGCGGCGAGTTCCGCCGGATCGCATGGCCCAGCGCCAATCCGGCAAGGGGCTGAAACCACATGTGTCGCTGAAGAAGGGCCGCGCGGGCGGACGGCACAATGGGCCCATGCGACTCCTTCTTCCCAAGCCTTCGCGCACCGCCACGGCGGCCGCAGTCCTCCTCGCCGCCTGCGGCTTCGCATGGTCCACGGGGGCCCTGGCCCAGAAGTCCGTCAACGGCCGCACCGGGGCCGCCAGCCCCGTGCGCGGCAGCACGCCCTACGCCACGCGCGACGATGCGATGCAGTTCGCCGACGACGTCGCCGAGCGCCGCGGCCTCGACCGCGAATGGGTGCGCGCCACCATCGGCAGCGCGCGCTTCCTGCCCAACGTGCCGCGGCTGATGCTGCCGGGCCCGGTCGGCACGGTGAAGAACTGGCAGACCTATCGCGGCCGCTTCATCGACCCGGTGCGCATCGCCGCCGGCGTGCGCTTCTGGCGCGCCAACGCCGACACGCTGGCGCGCGCCGAGCAGGTGTACGGCGTACCGCCGGAGATCATCGTCGGCATCATCGGCGTGGAAACCATCTATGGCCGCAACATGGGCAACTTCCGCGTGATCGACGCGCTGGCCACGCTCTCCTTCGACTTCCCCGATGCCCATCCGCGCGCGGCCGACCGCCGGGCCTTCTTCCGCGGCGAGCTCGAAAGCTTCCTGAGCACCGAGAGCCGCACCGCCGAAGATCCGCTGGTGCCCGTAGGCAGTTATGCCGGCGCCATGGGCATGCCGCAGTTCATGCCCAGCAGCATCGCCAAGTACGCGGTCGACTTCGACGGCGACAGCCGCATCGACCTCGTCAACAACCCGGCCGACGTGATCGGCTCGGTCGCCAACTACTTCAAGGCCTTCGGCTGGCAGCCGGGCGTGCCGGCCATCTACCCCGTGCACTTCGAAGAGGCGCGGCTGCAGAAGGCGCTGCTGCTGGCACCCGACATCCTGCCCACCTTCAGCGCCGACAGCTTCGTGGCCGCCGGTGCGGTGCCGGAGGGCGACGGCATCAACCACAAGGGGCTGTTCGCGCTGGTCGAGCTGCAGAACGGCCTCGACATGCCACCGACCTACGTGGCCGGCACGCGCAACTTCTACGTGATCACGCGCTACAACTGGAGCAGCTACTACGCCATGTCCGTGCTCGACCTGGGGCAGGAGGTCAAGGCGGCGATGGAGCAGCAGCAACAGGCGGCCAGGTGACACCCGAGGCGCTGCTGGCGAACTGGAAGGGCGCATGGCACGCGCTGGGCGTCGCCCCGCCCGGCAACGCGCTGTGCGACGAGCTCCAGCGGCGCTACGCCGAGCCGCAGCGCCACTACCACACGATGCAGCACCTGGGCGAATGCCTGGCCTGGTTCGAGCGCGAGAAGGCGCTGGCCGAGCACCCGGGCGAAGTCGCGCTCGCGCTGTGGTTCCACGACGCGATCTACGACGTGCATGCGCATGACAACGAGGCGCGCAGTGCCGACTGGGCAAGGCAGGCACTGCTCGAAGCCGGCGCCGCGGCGGATGCGGCCGAGCGAGTGCATGCGCTCGTGATGGCAACGCGCCACGACGCCGTGCCCCAGGGCCGCGACGCAGAACTGCTGATCGACATCGACCTGTCGATCCTCGGCGCCGAGCGCGCGCGCTTCGACGAATACGAGCGGCAGGTGCAGGCTGAATACGCATTCGTTCCCGATGAAGTGCGCCTGCCGCGCCGCCGCGCGATCCTTCAACGCTTCCTGGACCGCGACGCCATCTACGCCACGCCGCGCATGCACGCGCAGCTCGAAGCCCGGGCACGCGCCAACCTGCAGCGCTCCATCGCAGGCTGAGGCTTCAGGCCGGCACCAGCCGCCACCACTCCGAGCGCGCCGGTTCTCCGTTGCGCTCTTCCTCCACGATTCCGAACAGCAGCCCGTCTCGCGAGGCACCCAGCTTCGCGAGACGCAGCACGCGCGCCGGTTCTCGGCACAGCGCAAAGCTGGCGTCACCCTGCCAATCGAGGCAGCGGCCGACCTCGGCCAGCATCAGCGCCGGCTGGCTCTGCATGAAGGTGAAAGGCATCGGCAGTCCGGCATCGAGCTGGGTCAGCCCCGCATGCGTGGCACCCCACGCGCCGCGCTGGCTGGAGACGCGGATTCGTGCACCAGCCGGCAACGCGGATTCGCCGGCAGCGTCGAGGCAGCAGCGCGCGCCGTACATCGCCAGCTCAGTCCACAGGCCGACACGGCGCGGCTTGCGGCCGATGCGGCGCGCCAGGTCCTCGCGCCAGTCGGCAGGCGGCGGATGGACGACGAAATGGGCGGCGGTGCGCCAGGCAGTCATGGCCCCGTGTCCTTGAGCACCAGCGAGGCATGCCCGCCGCCGAAGCCGGCGAAGTTCAGCAGGATGTTGCGCAGCCTCTGCGGTGCCTGCGTGCTCAACTCGATGCCGAGCGAGGCATCGAGCGGGTAGTCGACGGTCGGCCACACGCCGCCTTCGATGCAGCCGGCCAGCAAGGCCAGCTCCGCCGCCCCCGATGCCCCCAGCGTATGGCCCAGCGCCGGCTTGAGCGACACCAGCGGCGGCAGCGGCTCGAACACCTGCTTCAGCGCCTCGGCCTCGATGGCGTCGTTGACGGGACTGCCGGCGGCCTGCACCTTGATGAGATCGATGTCCGCAGGCTGCAACCCGCTCTGCTCCAGCGCGCCGCGGCACATCGCATGCACGGCGCTGGCCTCGGTGCCGGAGGGATTGCGCCCATCGACAACGTTGGCGCCGCCCGCGACCTGCCAGCGTGCCGGGCGCGAGCCCAGCCGCAGCGCCGCCACCGCCTCGCCGAGCACCAGCCCGTTGCGCCCTTCGCCGAAGGGCCGGGCGCTGTCGGGCGAGAGCAGCTGCATCGCGCCGAAGCCGGCCACCGTGAAGCGGTTGCCCATCTCGGCGCCGATCACCAGCGCCTCGTCGGCTTCGCCGGCGCGGATCAGGTCGGCGGCAGCCAGCAGCGCGTTCAGCGCCGAGGTGCAGGCGGTGGACACGGTGAACACCGGCCCCTGCCAGTCGATCGATTCGGCCGCGATGCCGGCGAAATCCTGCAGGTCGCCGCCGAGGCGCAGGTCCTGCTTCTCGTGCTCCATGAAGCCGATGTCGAGCGACGACGAGGCCACGAAGAGCGGCGCGGTGCGCGCGCCCCCGTCGCCGGTCTGCGCGACCACGTCGCGCACCGTGTCGCGCAAACGCTGCGTCCAATCTCCCGGCCTCGGAGCCAGCGTATGCACGGGCCACTGGATGCCGCCGGCCACGGTCACCGGCTTGGCCGGCACTGCGCCGCGCTTCAGCGACGCCAGCGCCGAGCGCATGTCATCGCCCAGCGCACAGGCCAGCCCCATGCCGGCCAGATAGACGCCGCTCATGCCTTGCCCGCTTGCGCGAGGTGCTCCGCGAGGTGGGCGATGGAGCTCAGGGCCCGGCGCGTTTCCTTGCTGTCGGGCATGCGCACGCCGAAGCGCTGCTGGATCGCCATCGACACCTGCAGGGCATCGAGCGAATCGAGGTCGAGCCGGGCCTCGGGGCCGAAGAGCGGTTCGTCGTCGCCAAGGCCGCCGGGCGGCTCGCCCTTCTCGACGGCTTCGAGCACCATGGCCTTGAGGCTGGCGATGAATTCTGGGGTGACGGTGATGGTGCTCACGATGCGCGCCTGCGGAACAGAAAAACGGCCACGAAGAACATCAGCGCCGCGAACGCGACCAGCCGGCCGATCTGCGGCAGGGCATCGGCCACGCCGCCGCCGCGCAGCAGCACGGTGAGCAAGGCCTCCAGCCCCCAGTTCATCGGAGATATCTCGACCAGCCGCTGCATGAAGCCCGGCATGACGAACTTGGGCACCATGATGCCGCCCGCCGCCGCCATCAGCACGTTGACCATCGGCCCGATGGTCGCGGCCTGCGCATGGCTGCGCACCAGGCAGGCCAGCGCGAGCGAGAGGCTCACGGCCGCCAGGCTCACCGCCGCCAGCGACAGCAGCAAGGCGCCCCAGTGGATGCCCGCGAGCGAGAGCGCATCGCCGCCGATCAGCGGCATGAACCAGATGCCGGC
>Ga0068853_100001056_pt1 | contig 19457 bp, 22 predicted proteins | sample KBSCornC32_FD_65655 | JGI IMG/M metagenome (GOLD analysis project Ga0068853, IMG submission 65655) | Corn rhizosphere microbial communities from Kellogg Biological Station, Michigan, USA - KBS Corn C3-2 | ecosystem: Host-associated > Plants > Roots > Rhizosphere > Soil ...
CGCTTTACGTCTATCAGGTGCTCGACAAGATGAAGGACGCCAACCCGCCGCCCTATTGCACATTGGCGATCGCGTCGAAGCTCCTCGGTCAAGCCTATCGCGCCGGTGTTGCGATCAGCGCGGGCACCGATGCGGACAGCGACTGGCACGATCCGCTGCCCGCGCTCGCCGACGAGATGGTGCTGCTCGTCAAGGCCGGCATGACGCCGATGGATGCGATCCGCGCTGCAACCGCTGTCGCCGCTCGCACGGTTGGACAACAGCGCGACATGGGAACGCTCGAGACCGGCAAGCTCGCCAACATCGCCTTTCTCGCGAAGGATCCGCTCGCCGACATCGCCAATGTGAAGTCGGTGACCCTGACGGTGAAGCGCGGCAAAGAATTCGCGCGTCGCGATTTCAAGCCGATCACCAAAGACGAAGCCAAATACGCCGACGATTGAGCGGGTCTGCGTGTGCTCGCCCATTTGAACCTCAAAAGTCCGGGAGGGGATTGGGTGGCGCGATGCCGCGATCTTCGAGCTTCTGCATCCGCCACAGCACATCCGTCCAGGCGGAGAGCAGCATCAGCTTCTCCTGCTCGATCGCGCGCGCACGCCACGCGTCCTTCGCCGCCGCGGAGTAGCCGCCATGCGTCCGCCTGTTCTGATTGCCCCGCGGCGCCCCGCGCGGCCGTCCCGTCTTCCTGCCCATTTGAACCTCGTGTTTTGCGAGGGGGGGGTGTCACCTCGCCTGTTTGCGTTTCTCGGGGTCACGGAAGCGGGAGGTACTATAGGTTGAGATTTGAAATTCGATTCTCAACAATTTTGCGCGCGACCTGCCCAATTGAACCTCCTGTTCTCGTGGCGGGGCATTCAATTGGGATGTGCAAAAGGGTCCGCGAAACCGCGCCCTAAACCCCAACTCCCAAGCCTCATCGCTCCTCCCGAGCCACGCCTCGGGACTGAAATGGGAGCGCCGTCAGCCGCCTTCAATGGTTAGAATGTTCATGATTTGTTTCAACCGCGATTTGGTGGTGTCTCAGTTTGAATATTTTGTACGCGGCTGGCTGGTCAGGTCAGCCACAGATACATAGAGGTCCCCGCCGGGTTCTATGCGGACAGAGGCGAGACTGCCTTCACCCGTAAGCAGGCGAATGTAAGTCGGGCTTTTCTTGAGATAGCGCCCCGCTTCATGAACGGAACACCATTTCAGGCCATCTTTGACGACGGTTCTCACGATGAGACTACGCGCGCGGCGCGATGGACTGTCTAGCTTTAAAGCCGTGCTGGCCGCTGCGGGCACGCTACCGCACAAAGAAAGAACAGACTCCTGCCCTGAATAGGCGTAGCTTGTTCCCGTTGCCAGCCTTCGAAGGGCGTTGGCGATTGAGAGACATCAGGGACACCATCCAAAAACGGCGTCCGCGCTCCCCGCAACCCTTGGAGGAGCATATGCGAGAATACACACTCTATTGCATCGGTAGTGACGGTCACGTCGAGAAGCGTCGTGACATCCACGCAAATGATGATTTGGGCGCGCTGGATCAGGCGCGCGGGCTTTCACACGACTATGACGTGGAGGTCTGGCAGGGCACTCAGCAGATCACTCGTGTTGCGAAGGACGGAACGGCAAGCTGGAAGCTCTCGCCTACCTCGCGCAGCGCTTAGCCCTCCGGGCGTAAATCCATGATCTCGTCGCAATGATCGCAAACGACGATGGGCAACGCATTCGGCCCGTGGCGTCCGTCTTCCAGATGGAATCCTTTCGAGACATTCGGAAGGTTCGCGCCGTCGGCGTTCCAGAAGATGCCCGCATGCCCGCAATGGGAGCAGGAAAAACGGGCGGATAGTATCGCCTCAGGGGCCACCTCAACCTGCCTTCTTATACGGCCCGCGCTTCTTCGGCGGGTTAGCGGCGTCTATGATTGCGCACAGATGTTCCATGCTCAAGGGTTCATCCGTCACGGCTGCGGCTTGCGCTGCCGTTGTCTTGAGCGATTTGTGCAGCTTGCAGAAATTGTAGAAGAAGAAATATAGGGCCGGCGCGTTGTAATGGTTCGACAGTTTCTTTGAGAAGGCATTGATGAAGCGAATGAAACGCCTGTTCTTCTCAGCAGCGACAATCACGGGCGGACTGTAACGACGCGTTACGCCCTTTTCGATTCCGGCCAGTCTGGAAGCGTCGTTTCGCACTGGTCACAAATTATCTTCGGAGCATCGCGCAATAGCCCTTCGGGCCCTCGCGTGAACCCATCTGAAAGAGACAGCAACCTTGCTGGACCCCGGACGCCGCCGGTTGGGAGTCTGCCTTCTTCCCAAGTGGCTGATCCTTCCTGACCACAGGTCGGGCAACGCAGAGCGGCGTTGAACTGTTGGGCGGTTACCACCTATTGGCTTCGCGCGGGCACACGACCGCTGAGAAGGGCGACCTTAGCCGCATCGTAATGCTCTTCGATCTGAGAGTTGTGCAGTACAACGATGCCGTCAGTCTCAATCGAGAAGGCGCGATTGCCGTCGCGATGCATTAGAGCGTAGGCCCCAGAGAGAGCGTTTTCGCGGGAATCGAATTTTGCTGACCGTGCGAACGAGCCGCATCGGTAATAGAGCGTGAACATCAACATTGGCGCACTCGCGAAATCGCTATGCTTTCCCGGTTTGGGATTGGAGTGCTGCGCGACTAAAGCCGGCGCCCCAATAACTCTAAGCGCCTTACATTGGGCTTATGTCAGAAGGATAGCTATGCAATTCGCGTTGATGGTCACCAGCTTTAGCTGATGGGCGCTTGCCTGGAGATCTGCTGGCGAGGAATCGCCGCCTTCGGGGGGCGTAGACGGCTGAGACTCCCCCTCTTCCTCACCAGCAACTATTCACCCTCCGCTCTTCTGAAAGCATAAGCAAGGACCAAGAGATTGACACTTCTGGGCGGCGTCGGAATCAATATTGCCCATGGAACTTTCACATGGGGAAAAGGCGTGCCTGACCACAAGCTCTATTGCGGTCACGGCGGCCATATTGAGAAACGCCACGACTACCGAGGAAGAACCATCTCGCCGCACTTGATTACGCGCGTCAAAGCTGACGGCACCGCGAGCGAGACACCGAGCACAGGACCGCACGCCGCTTAGAGACCCGACGCTATAGACGCCCGCCAGACATGAGATCTCTCGCCATATCCCGATAAGTTTTCGCGACGTTCAGCCATTTTTCCTTGAATGGGTCCGGACTCGTCTCCGCGCTGCGCTCGGCTGCTTCTGCTTGAGCGATAAACGCGTCGTACTTCTTCTGAAGATGGTCCGGCAACGTTGGCATGGAGAGGTAACGCGCCGCACGGGTAATCGTACGATTGCGTTACAGGCTCTTCCCTTTCAACGTAAACACATGATCGCCCTGGCCGTCGGGGATGCACTCCGTATCCACCGTCCACTCGGTGCAGCCGATGCCGAAGCCGTCGCCGGGGACGCGCCATACGGCGGGACGGTAGGTGGTTACGTCGCGCGACGCCCATGACCATTGTCCATTGCCGATGCCGAAGTTCTGATCGGCGACGATCGAGACCCAGTAATGGCCCGGCTTCAGCGTGACGTATCCGTCGAGCGCGAGCGGCATGCTGCCGTCGCCATTGTAGTACGGCGGAACGATGGTGAACGTCGCGATCATATTGCCGGGCTTGCCGTGCCGGTTCTTGTAGAAGGTGATGGTGAATGTGTCGGCCGGGCCTTCATTGTAGTAGCCGGCCATGTCGACTTCCTTGATCCGCCAGCGCGCGCCTTCGGGCACGATGAAATCGTCCGCCGCCTCGTCGTCATAGGCGTCGAATTCGTGATCGTAGTTCTGCGAGTTGATGCCCGTGCCGCGGTCGCCCGACTGGCTGTAGAGCACCTGCAGTGCATTCGCGTGGATGTAGCGATGCGAGGGTGTGCCCGTGAGCATCGGCACCGGCCGCTGCGCCAGCGCGCTGCCCGATGCCAGAACCAGTGCTGCTACGAGCAGAAGATAAGAGACCCGCATGTCATCCCCCAACGGTTAGGCGTCGGTTGGTGCGCCGGAAGTCGCAGTAAGCGCCGTTGCCAGCCTTCACCGTACGCTGCACCCCTTTGGCAATTTGCCGGCGTTGCGACTGGCGGTGGGCCAGGATTTGGCGTCGTAGAAGCAGAGATACTCCGTCTCCTTCACCTTTCCGGTCCAGCCGCCCGCAGGTTTGACCAGGATGATCGATGTCACGTTCGAACTTGAGAAGCTGTCGAAATCGCCCTCGATCTGCGCCGGTGCTTTTGATGATTTGTCGCGTATGACCATCATGCCGTTACCCTGGCCGTCATCGTCGGCGAACCATTTGCCGTCCCAGTTCGTGATCGTGCACGAAGCCGCCGTCGGGCAACTGAAGATGTTGAAAGACTGCACCGCGCCGCCCGCATCCGCGTAATAAACCGTCTGATACTTCGAATTCGGCAACCGCGGTGCATAGGCGCGCAGATTGTTGTTCAGCGACTGCGCCGCATCGGAGAAGTTGAAAATGCGCTCGATCTTGACTGTATTCTCGGTCGCCTTGGCGTTGCTGAGCGTATAGTTTGTCGCCGTTTTTCCGCTAAGCGTTGCGCACGCGTCTTTGCCGCTGGTCTTGGATGTGCCGTGCGTGTTGTCGGCCTGTGTCCATTTTCCTTTCGTGCCCTGCACGACCATCAGTAGCGAGGTCCCGTCGGCGTCGCCATAAGACTGGCCGAAGAATTCCTGCGGATCGTCGCAATTCACCGAACCGCCAGCTACGACATAATCCGTGACGCCGCCGCCGTCGCTATTCTTCCAGCCGATCTCGGCAACACGGTCCGTGGCGGTCTTGCTGGCGAAGACAATCGCGACACGATCGCTCATCAAGCTGTTGAGTGCGGATGCGCTGGAGATGAACAGCGGGAACGCAAGAAGTAATACGGTGTATTTCATGCCACCCTCGTGGGGTTAAGCGTCAGTTGGTGCGCAGGAAGCCGTGATAGTTCTCGTCCGGCGTTGTGTACCAGCCGGTGACCATTCCGGCTTCGTTGACGTTGTTGGGATAGGTGCCGGTGGCGCCGCTGACATTGAAGATTTTGATCCTGCCGTTCGCATTGCGCGTGAACCCATGGGCTGCGCCGCTGCTGTCCAGGTAATAGCCGGCGACCTTCCCGCCATTGTTGACGCTATTGATCACGGTCGAGGTTGCGCCGCCGATATCGAAGGTTTCCATGCCGCCACCTGCGATGCGCAGGAAGCCGTGGAAGACGTAATTCTGGTCTGCGTAATAGCCGACGATTTCGCCCCTTTCGTTGATGGACATCGGGAATGTGCCGGTCGGCGCGTTGGGGGCGTCGAAGCTTGTGATCGTTCCAGACGGCCCGCGCACGAAGCCATGCACGAACCCGTCTTCGCCGGACCAGTGGCCGGTGACCGCGCCGGATCCGTTGATGCTCATGGCGTTGGTGCCATAGGTGTCGCCATCGACATCGAAGGTCTTGAACTTTCCCTTCGCGGTGCGCACGAAGCCATGCGCGATCGAATAGAAATCGTAATACGTGCCGACGATCGCGCCCTTTTCGGTAATGCCAATCGGGAACGTGCCGTTGTCGTCGCCCGGCGCATGGAATTCGGTCAGCGTGCCGTCGGGCGTGCGGATGAAGCCGGGATGATCGCCCTCCTCCACCGTCCAGTATCCGGTGCTGACGCCCTGCGTGTTGAGGCTATAGGCGGCAGTGGTTTTGGAATCGGGATGATCGAACACGGTCATGCCGCCATCGGGTGCGCGAATGAAGCCCTTGGTGCGCTGTGCTGTGGAGTCGTACCAAAAGCCCGTGACGCTGCCGTCGTCGGCGGCCTGGAACGGATAGGTGCCGATCGATCCGGATGGATCGAAGGTGACGGTCTGCGATTTGGCGATGGCGGCCGGTGCTGCGAGCGCCGTGCAGAGCACAAAAACTGTCGTGAGACGGGCCGTGGACGTAAGGGGCATGTCATCCTCCGCTGGTTGCGGACACGTTACCGCCTGCGCTCCACCGTGCCAATGTTCATGACGGTACGGTAATGCCCGCGTCCCTTGGTCCTAGCTGGTATTCCAAAGTTCCGGTTGTCGGTTTGGCCAAAGCGGCGCAGAACCAACCCATGAGTCAGTCCGAAGTTCAGGACGCGGCCCCCCAACCCGTCGCGCCCTCTCCCGCCACAGCCGTCGTTCAGCAGACCGTCTATCCGATCATCTTCGCGATCGCGTTCTGTCACATGCTCAACGACATGATGCAGTCGCTGTTGCCTGCGATCTATCCGAATTTGAAGAAGGCGTTCGATCTCGACTTCGCGCATATCGGGCTGGTGACGTTCACGTTTCAGGTGACGTCGTCGCTGTTGCAGCCGCTCGTCGGCCTCGCCACTGACCGGCGCGCGGTGCCGTTCGCGCTGCCGACCGCGATGGTCGCGACGTTCCTGGGCTTGCTGCTGCTAGCGTTCGCGAATTCTTACGCGCTGCTGCTCGTCGCGGCGGCGACGGTGGGCATCGGCTCGTCGGTCTTCCATCCGGAGAGTTCGCGCGTCGCACACATGGCCGCGGGACCGCGGCGCGGTTTCGCGCAGGCCATGTTCCAGGTCGGCGGCAACACCGGCAGCGCGCTGGGCGCACTCGGCGCGGCGTCCATCGTGGCGCTGGAAGGCCAGCGCAGCATCGCGTGGTTCTGCGCGATGGCGGCGGTCGCGATTGTGGTGCTGACGTTCGTGGGCCGCTGGTACAAGGCACACGGCCTCGCGCGCGCGAAGAAGGCGCATGCGGCGCATACCCACGATCTTTCGCCGGCGGCGGTGAAGCGTTCGCTCGCGATCCTCGTCGCGCTCGTGTTCTCGAAATTCGTCTATCTCGCCAGCCTTTCGAGCTACTTCACCTTCTATCTGATCGAGAAATTCCATCTCTCGGTGCGCGATGCGCAGCTGCATCTGCTCCTGTTCTTGGTAGCGGTGGCTGTGGGCACGATGTCGGGCGGCCCGCTCGGCGACCGCTTCGGACGCAAGCGGCTCATCTGGTTCTCGATCCTCGGCGCGCTGCCGTTCACGCTCGCGCTGCCTTACGCCAATCTGTTCTGGACCAGCGTGCTCAGCGTCTTTGCGGGCCTCACATTGGCCAGCGCCTTTCCCGCCATCGTCGTGTTCGGGCAGGAGCTGGTGCCGTCGAAAGTCGGCGCGGTCAGCGGATTGTTCTTCGGCCTGTCGTTCGGCATGGGCGGATTGGGCGCGGCCGCACTCGGCTGGCTCGCCGATCTCAAGGGCATCGAGTTCGTCTACATGGTGTGCGCGTTCCTGCCCGCGATCGGATTGCTCGCTGCGTTCCTGCCGGACTTGCGAAAGCGCGCGTGACTATTCCTTCTCGGCGCGTCCCTGCTCCATGCAGTGCGTGCCGTCTTCCTGCGTAAAGGCGCCTTGAAAAGCGGCGAGCCCCGCAACGCCTTTCTTCACCTGACCGTAGAGCGCGTGCAGCACCAGATCGCCGATCGTGAACGTCGTGTCGGTCGTGGTGTAGTTCTGCTTGCCGGTCTCGGGCGTTTCCGCGATGGCGCTGCCGAACTGCCCGGACTTCGAACCGGTGAGGTGGAAGATGTCGAGTTCGCCATCGGCATCGAACCCGGCGACCTGGACGGTGCCCTTCGTGGGATTGAACGTCGCTTCGAGCAATGTCATGCCGGCTTTGCCGCTGCCGGTCACGCCGAGGCTTCGCATATACTCGTCGCCGAGCGTGTTCGATGCGTGGAATTCGTAGACCGAGTTGAGCTGGCAGAGTGTCTGCACGGTGACGATGTATTTGCCGGACAGAACGGGCGCTGCTTGCGCCGATGTTGAAAGCAACGCCGCGGTTATCGCTGCGGTAGCAAAAATGCGTTTCATGGCAATCCCCCATAAAGCCAAGACCGTACTCTATCATACAATGCGGGTTACCCGCTAACTTGGCGCGCTGGGGAGTATCGAAATGCCAAGACCTGAACGAATTCATACGTATACGGACATGATTTACGATAGCGCGCGGTGGGAGAGTTTCAACCCGCGCAACGGCGATATCATCGTCGCCACACCCGCCAAATGCGGCACGACCTGGACGCAGATGATCTGTGCGCTGCTGGTGCATCAGACAGACGATTTCCCGCAGCCGCTGACCGTGCTGTCGCGCTGGATCGAGCGGCACACAGAGCCAGTCGCAGATGTGACCGCACATTTCGACTCGCAACCGTGGCGGCGGATCATCAAGACGCACACGCCGCTCGATGGTTTGCCCTACTATGACAACGTGAATTACGTGTTCTGCGGCCGCGATCCGCGCGATGCGTTCCTCTCCGGCCTGGATCACATCGATAACCTTTCGGAGAAGTCGCGCGCAGACGCCGCCAAGCTGGGCAAGATCCCGGCGGGTTTCACCTTGCCGACCGATCCCAATGTCCGCTTTCAGATGTGGATCAGCGCTGGTCCTCAGCCCTGGGTGTGGGACGGTTTCCCCATCGGCTCGGTGCTCTATCTCACGAACAGCTATTGGCAGCACCGCGATCTGAAGAACATCCATTTCATGCACTACGCCGATCTGACCCGCGATCTCGATGGCGAGATGCGGCGGTTGTCGAAGTCGCTGGGCATTCCGATCGATGAAGCGAAGTGGCCCGCACTCGTCAACGCCGCGCGCTTCGACACGATGAAGTCCAACGCCGCGCGCAACGCCCCCGGCGCGCATCTGGGTGAATGGGCCGACAGCAACAAGTTCTTCCGCAAAGCGCGCCAAGGCGAATGGCGCGATGTTCTCTCACCTGAGAACCAAGCGCTTTATGAGAAGATCTCTTCGGAACGTCTATCGCCGGAACTTAAAGCGTGGCTCGAGCACGGACGCGCCAAAGCCACGCCTTGAGCGCGACGCTTACTGCAAGGTGTAGGTTCCGGATGCGCCTTTTGTAATCGTCTTACCGTCCGACGTGAAGTACGCGGCCCATGCGCCGCCCGTCGTGAGCGGGTAATCGAGTTTGTACATGAGCGCGACGGCCGGCGTGCCGCCAGAATCTCCCGGCGTCGTCTCCGTGACCGCGATGTCGCGCGCATTGCTCGATCCCGGATTGCGTTTGACGACGATCCCGACGCCTGGGATGGGATTGCTCGACGGCGGGCTGTGCTTTGTGGCGGCGCAGCTTCCCGTGTGGAGCGTGGCGTAGAGAACCTGCGCCTTGTCGTAAGTCATGGCGATGACGTCGCATGTGCCGTCGAATGAAACGGTATAGATCTTGGACCTCGCATCGGCGGATGTGTTCAACGCTAAGAACGCAACAAGACTCAATATTGTGAATCTGCTCATGGCGTTTCCCCATTGAAGGAGACAGCAGACTATCACCGCTTCAGCGGAGCTCACAGCGCCAAATCGTCGAGCCGCGCGAGCGGGATAGCGATGCCTTACAGGATGTCGTAGCGCTTCAGCACCGCCCACGATGCGCCGACCACGGCAATACACAATCCGAATGCCCACCAGAAGCCACTGTGGTCTCCTGCCCACGGAATGTCAGGCACGTTCATGCCGAATGCACCGACGACAAACGTCGGCGGCAGAAGCAACGTTGAGATAATGGTCAGCGTTTGCAGCGAGCGGTTGGTCGCTGACGCGATACGCGTGTCGATTTCTTCGTAGAGCAACCGCGCGCGTTCGGAGAGGCCTGTGGCATCGCGGTCGAAATCTTCCGCCGCCTGGAGCAATGCCGGCAAATGCGGCGACACCGGATTGTCCGGAATCGGAACGCGGCTGTTCATCGCGCGCGCATAAGACGCGCGCAGGCTCGCGAACTCGCGGTGAAAGCGCGCGACCTCGCGGCGCACGGAGCCGAGGCCGGTCTTGTCGAGATCGCCCTGCTCGCCCAGCACGCGATCCTCGAGCCGGTCGATCCAGCGCGCGAACACCGCGAAACGCTTCTCCGCGATCTCGACAAAGCGCTCGTTGAGCATGACGAAGACATCGACCGGCGCGGGCGGCGGCGTCGTGTTCTGGATCTTCTCGCGCACCTCATCGACGACGCGCATGGGATGATGCCGTGTGGTGATGAGGTGGCTGGCGTCGAGATAGAACGCGACCGAGCCCTCGCCGAAATCTTTCTCCGCGAAGTCCTTCTCGAAATCGGGGATCACGCCCCAGGCGCACCCGGGGCCGAGGTGAAGCTGCGGACGGGTTTCGTCCTCCAGCAGCATCTCGCGCGCCGCCGCGGGCGCGGTATCGAAATCCTCAAGGAACCGCCGCGCGCGATGATCGCTGAGCGCAAAATGCATCCAGCACCAGTCATGCGGCGCGGCGAGAATATCCGATGCCGTGTCGTCGATGATGTTCTGTGCCTTGCCGTCTCTCGCGGCAACGCCCCACAGCAGTCCCGGATTCTTCTTCAGCGAGTCCAGCATGGCGCGAGACTAAGCGAGTCTCGCGCCATGTTTCTACCGGGGCGTTGCGACCAGCGCCGTCTATTGCCGCGACAGCGTGATCTGCGCGGCACAGGGGTCTGCGGCGGCTATCAGCGAGGCATAGGTTGCGACGCCGTTGTCGAGCTTTCCGTAGACGACCTGATAGACGGTTTCGCCCAATGTTACGGTCGTCAAAGAGTTCGAGTATGAAAGAGTTTGCTTGAGCGGATTCAGGACCATGGGATCGCCGCTCGCGACCGAGCCCACAAGTTTTAGCTTTCCCGTCGTGCTGTTGAAGCTGGCAAGAGCCGAGATCAGCACCGGCCCGAACTTGCCCGGATTGCACACCTCTGCGTCGGTCATCACATAATCGCCGTTGAGCGACGGAACGGCCCTTGCGTCCGCCTGCGTGCCGGCGAGCGCACCGAATATACAGCAGGACAAGATCGCGAGTTGTACCGAGGGCGCGCGCAGGCCGCCAAAAACAAAACTCATTTGGACCACTCCCAAAAAGGTTGGCCCCAGGTCCCATCGACGATGGAAGGATTACACAGCAGGCGGCTGAAATCTTGTCGGTACGCGACAATCTTGTGTCGCGTCTGCAAGAAGAAATTTGCAGCGTTTTGATACACACCGGGTCCAGCGCGCGCGGAACACGTCGCGCTGGACCGGTGTCACGACGTTTGCGCTATTGCGCGCTGCCCTTGAGCGTGAACATCTGATCGCCCGGGTTGCCGCCGAAGCATTTTTTCTTGGTCAGCCAGTTCGCGCAGCTCTCGCTGTTGAAATCGCGATACACGGCGCGATCGCCTTCGACCGTGCCGTCCGTCTGGACTTCCCAACCCCATTCGCCGCCCGAGGAGAAATTCATATTGGCGACGACCGACAGCCAGTAATGGCCCGGCTTCAGTTTCACATTTCCGACATTGAGAGTGAACGAGCCGAAGTCATCGCCCGGTGTGATTGCGGCGGTGTATTTCACGCCGCCCGGCTTGTGCCCCTTGTTCTTGTAGATCGTCACCTGGACCGTCGGCGCAGGACCTGAACCGTTGAAATACACGCCCGGAATATCGACCTCCTGAAGCGTCCAATGCGCATTCTCCGGCACGGTGAAATCGTCCGCGACCTCGGTCGAGAGTTCACCGCCAGAGTTCTGCGAGACCAGGGCGATGCCTGAATCGTGGCTGGTCTGGTCATATAGCACCGTCAGACTACGATCGGAGTTCTTTTGAGAAACGTGATGCGTCGCCGCGTGCCGAACGATCTGCGCCGGCGCGCCAGCCTGGCTCACCGAAGAGAACGCGAGAAGCGCGGATGCGGCCAGAAGTCCGCTGCGAAGAATGCCAAGTGCCATGATCTTACCCTCTACGTTGCTGTGATGCGTTGAGAGCCACGCTAAAAGAGATTCCCGAATCCCGCGAGATCGAGAGCACTCACGCATGTTAGCGAAAACGACCACCTATTGGCCGAAATGAGCACACGTTGGCGGAAACGGACATGCGATGGCGCTGTTGTTTAGTCGTGGCAGTGGTATACTGCGGTTCAGGAGGCGCCGCACAAATTTCGCTTTGGCGCAGCCAGATCAAACGACCTCAGGTTTGTAGTGATTGATCACAGCCAGTATACGATCAAATACCGGGTTAAATCCTGAAAAATCAATTGTGCTCATGTCTTTTAGAACGACTTTCTCCGCAAAGGCTGCCTTACTTAATCCGGTAGCAAAAGACTTGCCGTCGATTTCAGTTGATAGAGCTTTTTGCATAAACAAGTCTTCGATGCAGGACTTCCCCGATGCGCCCAATTCTGGTGTTTTTATAACGTAAAGATTTTTGTGCACATGATAGAAGCTGTCGATAGATTTCAGACTCATGTCACTTTTGAGCTTGCCTTTGTAAAACGCGAATACACTCGAGGCCCCTTCATCATTATCAATGAGAACGATGACCGGACATTTTAAAGGTGAGTAGTAATATGGCCCGAGCTTTTTCTCGTAATCTTGTAAAAAGATTTTGAGTGGCTCGCTTCCGCCCTCCAACTGCAAAATCTCGCTCGCAGACCCATTTTGATTAAATATGGAAAATATCGGCTTTCCATCAGCACCCAATAGATTCTTTTGCGCTTGAGACAGCTTTTTGACCGCGGATCGAAGGTAAATGCTGTCCGTCTTGCCCTCACAAATAATAAGCGGACGTTTTAAATCGACAAAGTACTTGAAGAATAGAAATTTTCTGTAGAGCGACCGCGTTGCTGTCGGATTCTTTTTCTTCTCCGTTCTCTCCCTGCGATCTGCTCTGTCGCGTATATAGTGTATGTGGCTCAAAATGCCTGCCAGAGGGTTCAGGTTAGTTATTTCAGGAGCCTGCGGCTCACTGGGGTTGCCACCCTTCTTGCTGGGCAGATGGTATTTTCCGGTAGCGAATAGATTTTGTGCCATCGCTCGCGCGGATCGATAGTACGACGCGCGGATATTGACCTTCTCGTTTACTGTTAATCCCGTGACTAACTGCCGGGTATGCCTACCCTGCATGCGTGTCTTCGGCACATTTATAGAAAAACCAGCGCCGTTTATCCGACTTGCCAACTTTTCGCTTAGATGCCACTCCGACAGCGATAGAGAATTCTGATATGCGATATCGAGAGGAAAAAGCTTCTTGTTTGTCGAGAACGTTATGTCGTCAGCATAGCGCGTATATGTACATCGCGCGGATTTCGCGAGCTTTACTAATCGCGCGTCTAACGCACCTGCTACCAGATCGGCAATAACGGGCGAGCACGGGCTGCCTTGAGGCAGGCTATTTTCAAAGCACGCAATTTGCGCGATTGCTGTGGCAACAGCTGGATTTAGTTTGAAATCCACGCTCTTAATAAAAAAACCACGTACGCGGCCGAAGTTAATAGAAGGAAAAAAGTCGGCGAGATCTAAATTGAGAACAAATCGCTTATGCCGATGTTCGTAGGCGTTCGTATAAATCGATCGGCCCCTTCGAAAGCCGTGCGACACGCAACGTCTATTATTTGCTTTATCGACGTCGTCGCAACAATCATAGAGAATATCGGCTAACCTGTTCTGTACTGCTTTCATTGCTCCAATCGGAGCCGTAATTTTTCTTGTCCCTCCAGATTTCTTGTCAATCTCGAATTTTTGATACTTTTTGGTATCCGGAACGTAATACAGAAGGTATGAAAGCGCGCTTGGTTTAACACCGAGCAACGCCGCCAAATCTTTGCGATCTTTCAGTGCTTGAAGCTCAATTAATCCCACCAAACATTTTCCTAAAGTTGGCGGGGCTTACGGGCACTCTTAAGCGTTATGTACGGCCATTCATACATGGACATACCGCACCTGAGGTTCGCGTTAGGAGCCTCAGCTTCTAACGTTGTTTCATATATCGCGAGACGCGATAATAAGTCTGCCCGTAAGCCCTCAATGGCAGACTAGTATAAGTAGAGATTTGTTCAAGGGTCTGCGATTTTATGGACGCGGAGCTAGACTCTTTATCTCACACATGCTGCCCGCCGTTGATGTGCAGTTCGGCGCCGGTGACGTAGCTCGACTGGTCCGTACACAGATAATAGATCGCCTTGGCGACTTCTTCGGTGCGGCCCAGGCGGCGCAGCGGGAGATGTTCGACGATGGCCTCGGTGCCGGGTGAGAGGATCGCGGTGTCGATCTCGCCGGGCGCGATGGCGTTCACGCGGACGCCGAGGGGACCGAAGTCGGCGGCCATTTCGCGCGTGAGCGCTGCGAGCGCGGCTTTGCTTGTGGCATAGGCGCTGCCGGCGAAGGGGTGCACGCGCGAGCCCGCGATCGAGGTTACGTTAACGATGGCGCCCTGCGCGGCGGCGAGCTCGTCCACCAATCCGCGCGCGAGCCAGATGATCGAGAAGAAGTTCACCTCGAACACCTTGTGCCAGACTTCCATGCTGCTGGTCAGCGTGGACAGGCGCGCGCCCTCGTTCCCTTTCGGCGAGACACCGGCGTTGTTGACCAGCGCGTGGAGCTTGCCGCCCTTCAGCCGCCCGCGCATTTCTTCCACCGCGCGCAGCGTGTCCTGCGCATCGGAGAGATCGACCTGGATGTGATCCTCAGGCCCCGCGGCCCAGGGGCAGTTCTCCGGGAACGCGTGGCGCGAACAGGTGATCACGCGCCAGCCCGCGCTCGAGAACCGCTTCACCGTCGCATGCCCGATGCCGCGGCTCGCGCCGGTGAGGATCAGCGTGCGTTGTTCTTCGGGCGGGGTTTGTGGCGTCGTCATGCCGCCAGTGTAGCCCGAAAGTTATGACGGAAGCGAAGCGGTCTGCATCTAGATGCGGCTAGGACGCCGCCAGCGCTGGCGGCGTTTCGACGCCTTCAGGGTCCTGATGGATGATGACCTCGGCGTGCGGGAACTGCGCGCAGACCGCGGCCTCCACCTCGTCGCTCACTTGGTGCGCACGGATCAGGCTTGTCGCCGGGTCGAGTTCGATATGGCACTGGATGAAGGTGTGTACACCGGCCGCGCGGGTGCGCAGGTCGTGCAGATTGCGCACGTCGGGGTGGCTGCGAATGACCGCCATGATTTTTTCACGCTCGTCGTCCGGCAGTTCGCGATCCATCAATTGGTCGTAGCTCTGCTGGAACACACTCCACGCACTCCAGAGCAGCACGCAGGCGACGAAGATCGCGATGACCGGATCGGCCATTTGCCATCCCCAGTACTTTACCAGGACCAGCGCCACGATGACGCTGAGATTGGTCGCGATATCGCCGAGATAGTGCACGTTGTCCGCACCCACGGCGACGGATCCGGTGCGCGCAACGACAGAACGCTGATAGATCACCAGCCCGACCGCGAAGACGATCGATACGAGCATGATCAGGAGTGCGGTGCCGCTTTGCTCCACGGGGTCATCGCGGTCGAGCAGCCCGTGAACGCCCTGCACGATCAGGAATGTTGCCGAACCCGCGATGAACGCGCCTTGCGCGAGACCGGCCAGCGGTTCGGCCTTGCCGTGGCCGAAGCGATGTTCTTCGTCGGCCGGCGTGAGCGCGGATCGGATTGCGATCAGATTCAAGGTCGAGGTGAACAGATCAAGCGCGGAATCGGCGAGCGAGGCCATGACCGCGATGGAGTCGCTGGTCAAATAGGCAATCGTCTTGATCGCGACCAGGAAAGCGGACACGCACAGCGACGCAATCGCGGCGCGCCGCATCAATGTCGCAGACACTTCGGGATTCAGTGCCGACGCTCTCATGGAAAGAGTCTTTCCGTGCGCCACGGCGATGTTGGCGCATCGCGGCGATAGACCAGCCGGTCGTGCAGGCGGAACGGCCGGTCGCGCCAGAACTCGATCTCCAGCGGCGTGATGCGATAGCCCGACCAATATGGCGGCCGCGGCACGGTCTGCAGCGCGTACTTCGTCGCGTATTTCGCGATCTCTTTTTCGAAGACGAAGCGGCCTTCCATCGGGCGCGACTGCGCGCTCGCCCACGCGCCGATCTGGCTGTCCTTGGCGCGCGTCGCGAAATAGGCGTCCGCTTCGGCATCGGTGACCGGAGTTACCGGACCGCGCGCGCGCACCTGTTTGCGCAGCGACTTCCAGTGCAGACAGATGGCGGCGTGCTTGTTGGCGGCAAGCTCCCTGCCCTTTGCGCTTTCGGTGTTGGTGTAGAAAACGAAGCCGCTCGCATCGAAGCCTTTGAGCAGGACCATGCGCACATCGGGGTGCCCATCGGCGTCCGCGGTCGCGAGTGACATCGCATTGGCGTCGTTCGGTTCCGACTTCTTCGCGTCTTCCATCCATGTGCCGAACAGCACAAAGGGATCGGCCTTTTCGCCGATGCCGCCGTCGTCTGCCGGGCCGCCGATATCGCTCATGGAATTCGCTTAGCACCTTAAATTTGCACGCGGAAGCGCCGCGGATAGACTGTCATAAACCTGTCGGATTTGCTTATGCGATCTTTGATTTTGCGCGCTGCTTTTTTGTGCTCTTGCGTGGCGTTCGCGTCGGGATGTGCGTCATCGTCTGCTGACGATCCAAAGGTGACAAAGCAGATATTCGATTCTGGTGTCGCAGCGTACGACGCTAAGAACTACGAGGAAGCATTTAAAATTTTCTCGTCCATCGACGACCGCGACGTTGCTGCGATGCGCAATGTCGCGCTGATGCTGCGCAAAGGTCAGGGAACCGCGAAAGACCCCAAAGCTGCTGAGGAGATGTACGCGCGCGCGGCGACTGGTGGTCTCGCCACCGCTGCGGCTGATCTCGGAGAGATGCTTCTCAAAGGTGAAGCCGGTGAGCCCGATCCCAAAGCGGCGCTCCCCTGGCTGATGGGCGCAGCGGAAGCTGGTCATCCGGTCGCGGCGCTTGAGGCCGGTGAGATCGTGGAAGCTGGCACGGCGGGACCGAAGGACTTCGCGCTCGCGCGCAAGCTCTATCAGATCGCCGCTGACGCCGGGATGGACGAAGCCAAGAAGCGGCTCGCCGCGTTACCAGCGGACACATCCAAACCGTCCAAGCCATAGGGCTCGTTTCGTGATACGCTTTCCTCGTCTTTGGGGAGACAAACAATGAGACCGTTTTCAATGATCGGCGCGGTGATCTTTTTGATGGTCGCAGCGGCGCATCTCTATCGCGCCTTTGCGGAACTCCCGGTTACCATCGCCGACCACGAAATTCCGCTGATGGCGAGCTGGATCGCGGGGGCGATTTCGGGGCTGCTTGGGGTGATGATGCTGGTGGAATCCCGCCGCTAAACCTTAACCCCGGGCGGTCGCGTTCCTATATGGTAGGGCTGCTGCCGATTCAGCGGTCTATCAAGAGAACCGATGCGCGATCCGTACGACGTCCTGGGCGTTTCCAAGAATGCGAGTGAGGCCGATATAAAGAAGGCCTTCCGCACGCTTGCCAAGAAGTATCATCCCGACAAGCATTCGGGCGACGCGGCGGCGCAGAAGAAGTTTCAGGAGATCAGCGGCGCCTACGACATCGTCGGCGACAAGGACAAGCGCGCGAAATACGACGGCGGCGAGATCGACGAAGCCGGCAATCCGCGCGGCTTCGATCCGCGTGCGCACGGCGGCGGCGGTCCTTTCGGTGGCGGTGGGCAAGGTCCGCGCGACTTCAATTTCAGCTGGAACGATCAGGGCGGCGGACAAGGCTTCAGCGCCGAAGATCTGTTCAGCGATCTGCTCGGTGGTTTGGGTGGCCGCGGCGGTCGCCAGCAGCCGCGACAGGGGCAGGATTTCTCCGTCTCCATGACGGTGAGCTTCGAAGAAGCGGCGCGTGGCGGATCGCGGCGCGTGCAGCTCCCGAACGGTGAACAGATCGATGTGAATATCCCCGCTGGTATGAAAGACGGCCAGCAGATCCGTCTCAAAGGCCGTGGCGGCGCGGGGCGTCGCGGCGGTCCCGCAGGCGATGTTCTGATCCAGATTTCGGTCGCGGCGCATCCCTATTACACGCGCGATGGCAATGACTTGCGCATGGAGCTTCCCATCACGCTTCAGGAGGCGGTCGCGGGTGGCAAGGTGCCGGTGCCCACCTTGACGGGCACGGTCTCGCTCTCGATCCCGGCGAACTCGAACACCGGCAACACGCTCCGCCTCAAGGGCAAGGGCATCCCCGCGCGCGGCGCTGAACAGGCCGGCGACCTCTACGTGAAGCTCATCGTCACCCTGCCCGACAAAGCGGACGACGCGCTGCGCGAATTCGCGGAAAACTGGAAAATGAGCTACGATCCGCGGGCGAAGCTGAAGTAGGAGGCTCTGATGTCCCGTCTCTCACAATTTGCCCTTGCGCTTGCTGTGACCGCCGTTGCGCTGCCGGCTCTGGCCGCCACGACGACCTTCGAGTTCACCGCGAAGAATACGTCCAAAGGTCCGATGACTGTTTCGGTTGACGGCAAAGTCGCATGTGCTGTTGAAGCCGGCGGTTCGTGCCGCCTGAGCTTTGCCAACGAAGATGCGACGCTCGCTTATTCGCTGGCCGGCGGCCCGCAGGTCGCGTTCACGACCGGCAACATTGAAGCGGCCGATCTCTGCAACATCGACACGAGCGGCGCGCATTGCATGACGCCGGATGGTCAGCCGACGAATTGATCCTCTGAAGTTGTTCCGCGGCGCGGCCACTTCACCGCGAAACTGGCCGCGCTTCGCTTCGGCTCTGTCAATCTTAGTCAGTCCGTTAACGCGCGATTAGTCTCGTTTTTCCTTTTCCGGCAACGCAGTTCCGCACGCGCCGTTCTCTGACTCGCCATTACCTAGAAGAAATCATTCTTCAAGTCATGGCTGAGGATGGAGAACTCTATGCGTACAATCAGCAAGCTTGCTTCCGTGGCTGGGGCAATCGTGGCTGCATTCGCATTGACGGGGGCAGCGGACGCGCAGACGTCCACCGGCGGCTGGGCGGTCGTCGCGCAGGATGGAACGCTCGGTCATAATCAGAACGTTCAAAGCGTCGACCACATAAGCACGGGCGTTTATCTGGTGAAGTTCGACCAGGCGGTCCACACATGCTCCGCGAATGCGACCATCGGCGGACGCGGCCGGAAGTCGATTATTCCGGGATACATCGTCGTCACGCACCCGAAGGGCGACAACCTGATCAAGGTCAGCACATTCCTGACCGCGACGCTGCTGCCGGCGGACTTCCGCTTCAATCTGCAGGTGATGTGTTGAACACCTAGCCGTTCAATGCTCCGTACACGATCTTCTGGAACATCGGACAGGCCAGCCGCGCGCCCATGCGGGCGCCGGTGACGGCCTGTCCGGCCATGTCGGGCGTCAGCGGCGTGTAGTTCTGGATCAGGAAGATCATGATCATGTTCTTCTCGGGATCCGCCTGCCACCACGTACCGAAGGCGCCGGGCCAGCTGAACGTGCCTTTCGACGCCGCGCCGATCCAGTCGTGCTTCTGCGCGTCCTGAACGACGGAGACACCGAGACCGAAGCCCATGCTCATCCAGAATGGAAGACCGAGGAACGGAATCTCGCGCTGCATGTCGGTGAGGCGGTTGGCGAGCATCAGATCGATCGTCTCGCGCTTCAGATATCGCGTGCCGTTCAACTCGCCGCCGTTCAGCAGCAT
>Ga0068853_100001057_pt1 | contig 19447 bp, 18 predicted proteins | sample KBSCornC32_FD_65655 | JGI IMG/M metagenome (GOLD analysis project Ga0068853, IMG submission 65655) | Corn rhizosphere microbial communities from Kellogg Biological Station, Michigan, USA - KBS Corn C3-2 | ecosystem: Host-associated > Plants > Roots > Rhizosphere > Soil ...
TTTCCGCCATGACGTCAGCACCCGTCATCCTGTTGAAAAGCGTGGACTTTCCAGCGTTCGTATAGCCAACCAGCGCGATTACCGGCCAAGGCGCGCGCTGGCGGCGGCTGCGGTGCAGCCCGCGAGTCTTACGGACCTGTTCGAGCTCGCGGCGGATTTTAGCCATGCGGTCACGGATCAGGCGGCGGTCGGCCTCGATCTGGGTTTCGCCGGGTCCGCCGAGGAAACCGAAGCCGCCGCGTTGCCGCTCGAGGTGGGTCCAGCTGCGGACTAGCCGGCCCGCCTGATAATCAAGGTGCGCAAGTTCGACCTGAAGCCGGCCTTCAGCCGTCGCGGCGCGCTCCCCGAAGATTTCGAGGATGAGCCCCGTTCGGTCGATCACCTTGGTCCCGGTCGCCGTCTCCAGATTGCGCTGCTGCACCGGCGTCAGCGCGCCATCGACGACGATGAGCTGTGCCTCGGCCATGCGGGCGGCCAGCCCGATTGTGTCGACCTGCCCGGCACCGAACAGAGTCGCCGGCTTGGGATCGCGGACGCGCAGCGCGAGCCGATCCACGACGTCGAGACCGATCGCCTCAGCCAATCCGGCCGCTTCTTCGAGCCGGGCTTCCGCCGTTCGCAGGGAATCGCCGGTGCGATCCGGCAAGGCGATGACCGCCCGGGCGCCCCGGGCGAAGCCATCGCTCTCATCGCGGTTGAAGATGCTCAATCGTCGTCCGCAGCCTCATCTTCGCCCACCCCTTGCAGGTTGAGCGGGCGGGAGGGCTGGATTGTCGAGATCGCATGCTTGTAGACGAGCTGCGATATGCCGTCGCGGGCGAGCAGCAGGCAGAAAAGATCGAACGCCGCCACCGCGCCCTGAAGCATCACGCCGTTGACGAGGAACATCGTCACCGGCTCTTCGGCGTTGCGGGCCGCGGTCAGGAAAATCTCCTGCAGCAGCGCCGGCTTACGATTCGCCGCTTCGGCGATGTCCGCCAGATTGATCGGATGCGCGGGCATCACGGTCGAGATCGCATGCTTGTAGATCAGCTGCGACTGACCGTCCCGGCGCAACAGCACCGAGAAATTGTCGAACCAGGTGATAATCCCCTGAAGCTTGACGCCCTTGACGAGAAACATCGTCACCGGGGTCTTCGACTTGCGGATAGAGTTGAGGAAGATATCTTGCAGATTGTTGACCTTATCGGTCATAGCTGTCTCCAGTTCTTGGCGGGTCGTGGCCCGCTGAGCGCCTTGCTGGCGTCGCGCATCTGCACCTATTGCACAGATCGATAGTTATACCGCACTGCAGCGAAGGCGTCTACTCTCCTATTCGTCATCCTCTCCCTTGGCATCTGAAAGCCCCAGCATCTTCAGTTTGCGGTGCAGGGCCGATCGCTCCATGCCGATGAAACTCGCAGTGCGGGAAATGTTTCCGGAGAAGCGCCGGATCTGCACCCGCAGATATTCCCGCTCGAAACTTTCGCGTGCCTCGCGCAGCGGCGTGGCCATCAGTGATTTGCCCGCGCCGCCGCCGGAAAGCTGCGTCTGATCCCCCATCACCTCGGGCGGGAGCATGTCGATGTCGATCCGCGCGATGCGATCACCGGGGGCCAAAATGATGGTCCGCTCGACCACGTTGCGGAGCTGGCGCACATTGCCCGGCCAGTCATGCGCCTGAAGCGCCGCCATCGCGTCTTCCGAGATCAACGGAGCGGCAACTCTCCGTTCGCTGGCAAAGCGCGCGACGAAATGTTCGGCGAGGGCGGCGATATCCTCGCGTCGATCGGCCAGCGCCGGCAGGGCTACCGGAACGACATTGAGCCGGTAGAACAAATCCTCCCGGAACCGCCCCATCGCTATCTCGTCGGCCAGCTTCGAGGCAGTTGCCGACACCACTCGTACGTCCACCTTGACGATGCGCTGGCCATCAACCCGCGTGAAGCTCTGGTCGGTCAGCACGCGCAGGATCTTAGCCTGCGTGGTCAGCGGCATATCCGCAATCTCGTCGAGGAACAATGTTCCGCCATGCGCCTGTTCGAGCAGGCCGGGGCGGATCAGTTCCCCCCCCTCCTCCACCCCGAACAGCGCAGCCTCGACGCTTTCCGGATCCATCCGCGCCGCGCTGACGATCACGAAAGGCGCGTCGGCGCGCGGGCTCCATTGGTGGAGCAGGCGCGCTGCCACTTCCTTACCGACACCGGGCGGCCCGCTGATCAGCACCCGGCTTCCGGTTGCCGCCACACGTTTCAGGGTCGCCCTCACGCTGTTGATCGAGGCGGACGTACCGTTGAGTTCCTCATCGTCGCCGAAACGGGCCTTGAGACTAGCATTTTCCCTGCGCAGCCGCTCGGTCTCCGTAGCGCGGGCAACGAGATGGAGCAGCTTTTCCGCTTCGAACGGCTTCTCAATGAAATCGACCGCGCCGCGCCGGATCGCAGTCACCGCCGTATCGATATTGCCATGGCCCGAAATCATCAGCACGGGCAGCGAAGGATCGCGCCGCTTGATCTCGTCGAGCAGTTCGAGCCCGTCGAGCTGCGATCCCTGCAGCCACACGTCAAGCAGCACCAGCGACGGCCGCCGTTCGCGCAACTGGGCGATGGCCGAAGTGCTATCCGCCGCCGTGCGCGCCTCATAGCCTTCGTCCTCGAGCACGCCGGCGACGAGATCACGGATATCCTGCTCATCGTCGACGATGAGAATGTCGAGCGCCATCGTCAGCCCCTGCCCTGTTCCTGCGCGACCGGTTCCTCGGCCGCTTCAATGACGTCAGCCGGCAAGGCGGATGGGTCGAAGACGATGGTGACGATGGTGCCCCCGCCGGGACGATCGGCAAAGCTCATGCTGGCGCGATGCTCCTCCATGATGTTGTTGACGATGGCGAGCCCAAGCCCGGTGCCCCGGGCGCGGGTCGTCATATAAGGTTCGGTCAGCCGCTCACGCTCGGCGGGCAGCCCGATGCCGCTGTCGGCGACCTGGACGCAGATCCGTCCATCCTGCTGATCGAGCAGAATATCGATCGTGCCCGATACAGTTTCGCTATGTTCATTTCCTGCTTTTTCATGAACGGCTTCAACAGCATTCTTCAGAATATTCGTGAATGCCTGTCCAAGCTGCCGCCGATCGCACGGCAACCGCACCGGATGCTCGGGCCCATGGAAGCTGTAGTGTATCTCCGGATGCGCGACTTCGTGCAGGAACAGCGCCTGGCGCACGATATCCGTCAGCGATTCGTCGCGGAACACAGGCTTGGGCATGCGCGCGAAAGATGAGAATTCGTCCACCATCCGCCGAAGATCAGTCACCTGCCGGACGATGGTTCCGGTCAGCTTCTCGAAGGTGCCGTCATCGCCGCTGATGTCCCGCCCATAGCGGCGCTGGAGCCGTTCGGCGGCCAACTGGATCGGCGTCAGAGGGTTCTTGATCTCATGCGCGATCCGTCGCGCGACATCGGCCCAGGCCGCGCGGCGCTGGTCGACGAGCTGCTGGGTGATGTCGTCGAATGTTAGGACATGGCCGTTGCGTGTGCGCGCGGTGGTGACGGCGAGCGTCCGGGGATCACCTGCGCCGGCAAGCTGGATCACCGCCATCGTCGATCCGCCGTCGAGCAGCTCATCAAGTTCCGGCGCCACCTCGGCCAGCGCCTTGCCCGAAATCTCCTCGCGCATCCCGAGCATCGCCCGCGCCGACATGTTGGTGAGGGTGATGTGGCGATGGCGGTCGATCGAGATCACGCCCGCCGAAACGCCCGCCAACACCGCCTCGGTCAGGGCGCGGCGGCTGTCGAGCTGGGAATTGGCGGTGGTGAGCGCGCGATTCTGCTCCTCAAGCCGCCGGGTCATGCGGTTGAAGGTGTTGGCGAGTGTGCTGATCTCGTCCTGCTGCTTAGGCACGGGTACGCGCGCGCTGAAGTCGCCGCCGGCGACACGCCGTGCCGCATCAACCAGTTCCCCCAGCGGATCGGCCAGCCGGTCGGCCAGCTTGAGCGCAATCCAGATCACTGCTGCAACGATCAGCAGCGAGATCAGGATCAGCGCGGCGTTGAAGCGCAGCTGCAACGCCCGCGATCGTTCGACCATGGCGTTATAATCGGACAAGGCCGTCCGCGCTCTGGCTACCTGCGACAGCACGTCGGGATCGACCCGGCGCGAGACGTACAGATAGAGGCGCGCATCCTTGTCCAGCAGCATCGCCGCCTCGACGCGGTCACGTGCGTTCACGGCCACGCGCGGCTGGCCATCGTTCAGCAGGGTTATCAGATCCGGAGGGAGGCGAAGGGAAATCGGCCTCTTATCCAGATTTGCGCCGCCGATCAGCCGAAGCTGCCCGTCATTGCCCACCGACAGGATCGCGGCTTCGCTGAGCACGCGATAGGCGACCTGCCGGGCGAAGAATTCCGAGAAGCGGGGATCGTCGATGCTCGCTTCATCGAGCGCATTGCGAAGATCCCCGGCCATCGGCACGATTTCGCCCAGGATGCGCTCCTTATGTTCCTGGACATAGGCCTGGGCGACCCGATCGGCGTTGACCAGCACGGTCTTGACCCGATCGGAGAACCAGAATTCAACGCCATATTGGAAGAGCAGCGACGCGAAGATCACGACAAGCAGCGTCGGCACGCTCGCGATCACCGAGAACAGCGCCACCAGCCGGACGTGCAGCCGCCCCCTGCCGCCAGCGATGGACTGCGCCGCCCGGCCCATCGCGATCCGGCGCGCGATCAGCACCAGCAGCAGCATCACCGGCAGCAGATTGGCGACCAGCAGCCCCGCCACCGCGAGCGGGGTCAGGAACTGTTGCGGCATGCCCCGCCCGATGACGAGGAAATAGCTCGCGCTTGCGATCAGCAGTGCCGCGACCAGCGTTCCGATCTCGATATACAGCGGCATCCGCCCAGATCGCCACAGCGCATCGATCTGACGCTTCATGCGGGCGCGTGAATACGGAACGGCGGTAGGGTCCGACGACATAGTTGCCGCGATAACACGGTAGCGTTGCATCGGGAACACGGTTGCATCGCGAAATGCGGCGGGGTGTGGGTCATGCTGGGCAGGTACAAAAGCACAAGGTTAGGAAGGTTAGGATACCCACCACATCCCCCGGCAAAAGTAACGAAAAGCGGCGCGTTCGGACGGCGACGCGGCAAGTACGCGGCACCTGGGCCACAGTTGCGCGACAGTGAGGCGCCACCTGGGCGGCAGATACGCGGCGACGATGCCGCGGGTGTGTCTCGCTTGCACGTCACCCCCGCGCAAGTGACGCGCCGACCGGGAACGCCGTTTCGCATTCCAGCGAAGGCGGGAGCCCGGTGGCGAAGGTTGGTCAGGACTCCTGCTTGCAGAGGATCTCTATTTCGGTCGGTCATGTTATGCTGGTCCATCCGACAGGATGGATCAGATGAATTCCTATTAGGAAAGTGTTTTTTGCGCAGGATTTGTTCGCGCAGAGGTGCGGAGGACTCAGAGAGGATAGCGCAACACCCGCTTGTAGAGATCACTGGCTGTCATTAGGCTATTCCCGTTAAGTGGGAATAGCGCTAGAAAAGCACGATGACGGTCGCTGACATTTCGCAATCCCTCGCGCCCGAACAGGATGATGCCTCCAGCTCATCCGGCGGCAAACTGCTGACGGTCCTGGAGGCGATCGCTGACGCGGGCGGCTGCTCACTTGCGGACGTCGTGGAACGAAGCGGCCTGTCCTTTTCGACGGTGCACCGCATCGCGGGCCAGTTGATGGAGCGGGGCTACATCGTCAGGCTCAGGCGCGGCCAATATCGGATCGGCCCGGCGACCCTCGCGCTCGGGCGCAGCAGCTCGATCCGCACGTTGCTGGGAGAGGCGAGCCGTCCCCTGCTCGGCGAACTGGCCCGCACCTGCCGGGCGGACGTCCATCTTGGCGTGTTCGAGGATGAGATGGTAACCTATCTCGCCAACGCCACCTATGGCCGCAACGATTTCCGGGTCGACGAGGGGCTTCAGCTCGAAGCCTATTGCACCAGCATCGGCAAGGTATTGCTCGCCAACCTGCCCGAGGAGACGCGCCAGGCCTATCTGTCGCAGGATGAATTCGTGGCGCTCACCTACAACACCATCATCGATCGCGACGATCTTTCCGACGAACTGGCCCTGATCCGGGACCGCGGCTGGGGAACCGATCTCGAGGAGGTCGAGCCTCACCTGCGCTGCATCGCCGTTCCGGTTTACGATCGCGCTGGCAACGTGCTGGCGGCGATCTCCGCCAGCGTCCGCAGCCGGCAGGGCAATCTCGAAACGGTGCTCAGCCTGCTGCCCGAACTGCGCCGGACCGCGGACAGCCTCACCGCCCGACTTTTCCCCGTATGAGGGTGGCGAGGCGCGCCGCCACGCGGTAAGGGAGGCGCATGACCAGATCCGCGACCGACGTGATGCATGACGTGCTTGTCTCGGCGGCGATCGATTCGATCGTTGCGCTGAAGGCGGCTTCGAAGGGCCTGCCCAACAGCTTGCTGCGCGACATCAACGCGATTCATGCCAACACGACCTTCGCCGATCTCCCCAAGGAGCTTCAGGACAGCATCACCCGCAGCGTGCGCGATGCCTTCACCCGGCTGCTCAAGGAAGGCTATTCGGTCTCCAGCGGTCGCCTCGCGCCACCGCCGCGTCCCCGCCCCGAAGGCGAAGCGCCGAAGCGCCCGTTCCACAGCCGGCCTGGACCCGGCGGCAACAAGCCCCGTCCGCGCCGCGATGATTCCCGCCCGCCACGCCCCAAGCGCTGATTGAACGGGCAAGGCGAACAACCTTCCCGAAAAATCCCGCTGCAGCCTGACGCAAAGATCATTACATGCATGTCAGGAGACTGGCGTGACCCTATTCACTTCGATCTGCCCCGCGACGGGCAAGCTGCTCTGGCAAGGTCCTGCCGCCGACGCGAACGAAGTCGGCATGGCGATTGCAACCGCGCGCCGCGCTTTCGCGTCGTGGTCGATCACACCGCTGGACGAGCGCATTGCCCATGGCCGTGCCTTCAAGGCCGCGCTCGAAGCCGATGCCGAGCTGATCGCGCGAACCATCGCCGAGGAAACCGGCAAGCCGCTCTGGGAAGGGCGGCAGGAAAGCGCGAGCATGATCGGCAAGGTCGAAACCTCGATCACGGCCCAGGCCGAGCGCGCCGGTCAGCGCGCGCAGGAGCTGGCGTTCGGCCGCGCCGTGCTGCGCCACCGCCCACATGGCGTGATGGCAGTGCTCGGCCCCTTCAACTTTCCTGGCCACCTGCCCAACGGCCACATCGTTCCGGCATTGCTTGCAGGCAATACGGTGCTGTTCAAACCGTCCGAGGAAACCCCGCTGGCCGGCGAGATGATGGCGCGCTGCTGGGCCAAGGCGGGCCTCCCGGCCGGGGTCTTCACCCTGCTCCAGGGCGGCCGCGAGACGGGCGCGGCGCTGGTAGGCGGCGAGATCGACGGACTGCTGTTTACCGGATCGGCGGGTGCGGGCGCGCATTTCCGCCGACTGTTCGTTGATCGGCCCGACGTCATCCTTGCGCTCGAGCTTGGCGGGAACAACCCGCTGATCGCCTGGGACGGCGATCCCGAGGCCGTCGCCTCGATCGCGGTACAGTCGGCCTATGTCACCGCCGGCCAGCGCTGCTCCTGCGCCCGCCGCCTGATCGTGCCCGAAGGACAGACCGGCACCGCTTTCGTCGAGGCGATCGACGTGCTGGCAGGCCGCCTGATCATCGGCCAGTGGGACGAAGAGCCCGAGCCGTTTCTCGGGCCGCTGATCTCGTCCACGGCCGCCGCCAATGCACGCAAGGCGGTGGAGGCGCGCATCGCCTCGGGCGCCAGGGTCATCCGCCCCTTCTCGTCGATCGAAGGGCGATCGGATGCCTTTGTCACGCCTGCCATCCTCGACGTCACGGACGTCCCGGTGCCCGACGACGAAATCTTCGCACCCGTGCTTCAGGTCACGCGCGTTCCGGATTTCCAAGCCGCCATCGCTGCCGCGAATGCAACGGCGTTCGGTCTCGCGGGCGGCCTGATCACGGCGGATGAAAGCCTGTGGCACCATTATGCCGATCGCGCTCGAGCCGGCGTGCTGAACTGGAACCGGCCGACGACCGGCGCCGCCGGCACCATGCCGTTCGGCGGCCTCGGGGCGTCGGGCAATCACCGTCCGAGCGCCTATTACGCAGCCGATTATTGCGCCTATCCCGTCGCCAGCTTCGAAGCCAGTGAAGTCGCTGACCTTTCAAAGGATATCAAAGGTTTGAAGCCGACAACCGAGACGATATCGCATGCGTGAGATCAATTTCGACGGGCTCGTCGGCCCAAGCCACAACTATGCCGGCCTGTCCTTCGGCAATCTTGCGGCGACCAACAATGCCGGTGCCGTCTCCGCGCCTCGCGAGGCGGCATTGCAGGGCCTGTCGAAGATGCGCCGCCTGATGGGCCTCGGCCTGACCCAAGGCCTGTTCCTGCCGCATGACCGGCCCAACGCCGGGTGGCTCAGGCGCCTGGGCTTCGAAGGGTCCGATCGGGATGTCTGCAAGGCAGCCTATGCCGCCGACCCCACGCTTTTCTGCAGCGCCTTCTCAGCGTCCGCGATGTGGACCGCCAATGCCGCCACCGTCTCCCCGGCTCCGGATAGCGCCGATGGCCGCTGCCACCTGACCGTCGCCAATCTCTCGACCATGCTGCACCGTGCGATGGAGCCCGAGCAGACGCTGCGCCAGCTCCGCCTCGCCTTCGCCGATGAGCGATGGTTCGCGGTCCATGACGCCCTGCCCTCAGGCCTTGGCGACGAGGGAGCCGCCAACTTCATGCGGCTTGCGCCGCGCCACGGCGAGCGAGGCCTGGAGATCCTCGTCTATGGCGAACAGCGCGGCGGCGGCTTTCCCGCCCGCCAGCATCGCGCCGCCAGCGCCGCGGTCGCCCGCCGGCACAGCATTTCAGAACAAAATCATCTGCTTGTACGCCAAAGTGACGCTGCCATCGCAGCTGGCGCATTTCATAATGACGTCGTCGCCGTCGCCAACGAAACCGTGCTGTTCACGCATGAACAGGCGTTCGAGGACCGCGGCGGCACCTATGCCGCGATCCGCGCGCGCCTGCCCGAAGCGGTCATCGTCGAAGCGCCCGCGGCCCGCATCCCGCTCGAGGCGGCGGTTCGGTCCTATCTCTTCAACTGCCAGCTCGTGACACTGCCCAACGGCGGTATGGCTCTTGTCGTTCCCGCCGAATGCCGCGAGCAGCCCGAGGTCTGGGCGTGGCTTCAGGACGTCGTCGCAGGACCTTCGCCGATTGTCCGCCTGGAGGTCGTCGATATCCGGGAATCGATGCGGAACGGCGGCGGGCCCGCCTGCCTGCGCCTGCGCGTCGCGGTCGATGATGAGGCCTTTGCCGCGATCGATCCCCGCTTCCTGCTCGACGATGCCAGATGCACCGCCATCGAGCAGGTCGTGTCGACCCATTGGCCCGAGAGGATCGCGCCGGAAGACCTCGGCAATCCCGACCTCTGGCAGCAATGCTGGACCGCTCGGGCCGCGCTGTTGGCCGCGCTGGGCTTTGAGGAGGGCGAGCTATGACCCCTGTCGTCCGGATGGCGCGCGCCAGCGATCTCGATACCTTGTTCGATCTGGCCGCGCTTACCGGCGGCGGCATGACCAACCTGCCCCATGACCGGGATTCGCTTGGCGAGAAAATCGCCTGGAGCGAACGATCGCTTGCCGCCGACATCGTGCAGCCCGACAATGAATTCTACATGCTGATGCTGGAGGATGAGGAGAGCGGCAAGGTGCTCGGCACGGCCAGCATCTATTCCCGGCTCGGCGCGACCTGGCCCTTCTACAGCTACAAGATCCACCGCATCACCCATCTCTCGCACGATCTGGAACGCAGCTTCGCTGCCGAGGTGCTGCACCTGGTGAATGATTTCGACGGCGCCAGCGAAGTCGGCGGCCTTTTCCTGCACCCCGATGCCCGCTCGGGTGGTCTCGGGGCTCTGGCCGCGCGCAGCCGCTACATGTTCATCGCCAGCCACCGCCAGCGCTTCGGCGACCGCGTGGTCGCCGAGCTGCGCGGCTGGACCCAGGACGGCATCTCGCCCTTCTGGGAAGCGGTCGGCAAGCCCTTCTTCGGCGCGGAGTTCCATGATGCCGACCGTCACAATGCGCTCCACGGCAACCAGTTCATCGCTGATCTCATGCCACGCTATCCGATCTATGTGACGATGCTGCCGAAGGCGGCCTGCGAGGCGATCGGGCGTCCGCATGAAGGTTCGGTTCCTGCCCGGCGCATGCTTGAGGCGGAAGGCTTCGTCTATGACGGCTATGTCGATATCTTCGATGGCGGCCCCACGCTGAGCGTGCGCACTGGCGATATCAGGACCATTCGCGAAAGCCGGCCGGAAGGCTGCGGCCTGCTTTCGCCGGTCGACCGGCCCTTGTTGGCGACGGGCATCGGAGCGGACTTCAAGGTCCGTTTTATCGACCGGCCCTGATCCACTTTGCCCGTCATGCTGAACTTGATTCAGCATCTACCAGGCCAGGTACCGCAACGCTGGTTCGAAGATGGATCCTGAATCAAGTTCAGGATGACGAAGAGGATATTATGCGCCGTCTGCAAGCTTCAGCAGCACCAGCGCGGAAAGCTGAGCCCGCTCGACAAGGCTCTCGACGATAAGGAACTCGTTGGGTGAATGGATCGCGCCGCCGCGAACGCCCATCGTATCGACCACCGGCACCCCGCAGGCCGCGATATTGTTGCCGTCGCAGACCCCGCCCGTCGCCTGCCACGCGATCTCCAGCCCAAGTTGAGCGCCGCATTCCCGAACGATATCGAAAAGCTTCTCGGCCCTGGCATCTACCGGCTTGGGCGGCCTGCCGAAACCGCCCCGTGTGTCGATCACGACGTCATGGACCCTGGAGACGTCTTCGACGATGCGCCCGATCGCAACCGAGGCCTCGCTTTGAACGGCAAGGTCGTGCGGCCGCAGATTGACACGCAACACCGCCTTGTCCGGCACGATATTGTTCGGGCCGCCGCCATCGATCCGCGCGGGATTGACTGAAAGGCCCGGCCGCCGCAGCGCCGCCAGCCTGACCGCCAGATCGGCGGCGGCGACGATCGCATTGCGGCCATCCTCGGGATTGCGTCCGGCGTGCGCCGCACGGCCAGTAACGACCAGCGAGAAATTGCCCGTCCCCGGCCGCGCGCCCGCCAGCATGCCGCTCGGCAACGCCGGCTCATAGGTCAGCGCCGCGCGCTTGCCCGCCGCCGCGCGCCGGATAAGGCCTGCCGAACCGCCGCTGCCGATTTCCTCATCGGAGTTGATGACGACTTCATAGCCAAGATTTCGCGCCGCCGGATCCTGCTCGATCGCGCCGAGCGCTGCGAGGATGACCGCGATGCCGCCCTTCATGTCGGCAACGCCGGGCCCGTTGAGCAGCGTGTGCGGTTCGATCCAGCGTGTTTCCTGAAAAGGATGGCCGACCGGGTACACCGTATCCATATGCCCCGTCAGCAGCAGCTGTACCGGCGCCTCCGGCCGCACGACGAGATGCAGATTTCGTCCGTTCCGTACAAGATCGACTTGCCCCGCAGCATCGACCTGCTCGACGGGATCGCCCTCCACCAGCGCAACCTCACCCGGCAGGGCGGAAAAGGCGTCAGACAGCACCTCCCCCATCAGCGCCAATCCGGCCAGATTGGCCGATCCGCTGTTGATCGCCGACCAGGCCAGCACCTGCTCGAGCATGGGTGCCGAAGCCGCATTTTCAAGCACGCGCGATCTGCCGGAGCGAGATGAAGCCATTCGATCGATCTAGGCCAGGCGGTGGCGAATATCCACCGCAGCTGCATACATCCGCGGCTCATAACAATCCCCTGCGTCAATTATGGGTTTCGCCGGTTGGCAAATAGACGGGATGTCCACCCAATCAGTGCTGCAAATCAACCCGGGATTGCATTAAGAATTAATTCAGCCTGTCCGCTCACCGCAACTTTACGCGACTATTGTACGTGATAATACGGATTCACAGGCAGACTGAGTAACATTGTGCTTGAACTTCAAAACATCATTCTGGAGATGGTAGCCAGGGGCGATGATCTGAAGCTGACCACGGATCGCCTGTGCGCGGAGGTGGAAGCTCTTCTTCCCGGTGTCGTTTGCTCGGTACTCAGCGTCGATCGCAGCGGCCTCGTCTATCCCTTGTCCGGTCCCAGCCTGCCTGAGGCCTATAGCGCCGCGCTCGAAGGTTTTGCGATCGGGCCCAATGCGGGATCCTGCGGTACGGCGGCCTATCTGCGCCAGCCGGTCACCGTCACCGATATCGCGACGGACCCCCGCTGGGCGGATTTCAAGCATCTCGCCCTGCCGCTCGGCTTGCGTGCCTGCTGGTCCAGCCCGATCTGCGACAGCGAGGGCGATGTGCTGGGCACCTTCGCTTTCTATTATCGGGAGGGTCGCGGCCCGACTGATGCCGAACGCGAGATCGTCGCCACCTGCGTCCATCTCTGTGCGATCGCGCTTGAACGCAACGAACGCGTCGTCGAGCGCGAACGCCAGGCCAATATCGATGCGCTCACCAGTCTCGGCAACCGCGCCTGCTTCAACAGGGCCCTCTCCGGCCTGCCCTGCGCGGAGCCAGGCGCTTGGGGCCTGCTGATCGTCGACCTCGACAATCTGAAGGTCGTCAACGACACATTCGGTCATCATACCGGCGACATGCTGCTGCGCGAAGTCGCGTCGCGCATCGCGGCGGCGGCCGGGCCGAACCGCGCCTTCCGGCTTGGCGGCGACGAATATGCCATCATCCTCCAGGATGAGGCGTCGCTTCGCGACATAGCGGGCACGGCCGATCATATTCTGCGCGCGATCGGCGAATGCGCCGAATGCGCCGGGCATCTTATCTATCCACGGGCAACCATTGGCGGCGCGGTCTTCGCGCACGACGATCATGTGGCCGAAGCCGTCCGCCAGAATGCCGACTTCGCCCTTTATCACGCCAAGGAAACCAGCCGCGGCGGCTTCGTCCGCTACTGGCCCGGCATCGGCACAGCGATCACCCAGCGGTTGTCCGCCATCCGGCGGGTGAGCGCCGCCCTCAACGACGACCGCATCGACGCCTTCTACCAGCCGCTCATCCGCCTCGACACGGGCCGGATCGTCGGCGTCGAAGCGCTGTGCCGGCTGAAATCCGATACGGGCGAGATCGTTGCCGCCGCCGATTTCACTGACGCTATGGCCGATGCGCATGCCGCCTTCGGCATCACCGAACGGATGCTGTCCCGCATCGTCGCCGACATCAGGAACTGGCTCGGGATGGGGCTGGATTTCGGCCATGTCAGCATCAACGTATCCTCATCCGATTTCCACAGCGGGCGCCTGGCCGACCAGCTTGTCGCGATCTTCCGGCAGGAAGGCATTCCGCTTGATCGGCTGATGGTGGAGGTCACCGAGGACGTCTGCATGAGTTCGCGCGACAATGCGGTCGCCACTCAGATCAAGGCGATGCGGGAGCAGGGCCTGCGCGTGGCGCTGGACGATTTCGGCACCGGCTTCGCCTCGCTCACCCATCTCCTTGCCTTCCCCGTCGATATGATCAAGATCGACAAGAGCTTCATCGATCGCCTCGATCCGGAGGATGCCAGCAGCGCAATCGTGAAGGGCCTGCTCGACATCGCGCGCCGGATGAACATGACCGTCGCCGCCGAAGGCATCGAGACGCATGCGCAGGCCCACCAGCTCCAGCTGCTCGGCTGTCCTCTTGGCCAAGGCTATCTCTTCTCGCCAGCCGTGGACCGCGAATGCCTTACCGAGATGCTGCTGGAAAATGGCGGATCGCGGCGCATGCGGGCGGTTCGCTAGAACGCGGACCGCCGAAGAAGCTTGGCCCCCGAAGGGGAAGATCTCTCAGCCCTATTGCATGCGGCGGGCAGTGACGATCTTGACGCGCTTGATGATGGATTGGCCCATCGTCGTATAGGAATATCCGCCCTTGTAGGTCGGCAGCGCCAGGATCCTGCGGGCGATCGGCATACCGCTCACCACACGCCCAAAGGCCGCATAGCCGGGAGGCTGCCCGTTCGGCCCCGCATCGAGATAGGTGCACACGCCCACGCAGATGAAGAAGTCACCCATCGCCGTGCCCGGCTGGTTGCGCGCCATGGAGACAGTGCCATCGACGTGGCGGAGACCGGTCTTGCTGGTCGGCTCATGCGCGATCGGCGCAAAGGCACGGCTGATCGCATGATCGATCCCGCCCTGCACCAGCCCCCAATCCGGCCGCGCCTTGTAACGCGCCGCGCGGTAGAACGTGGTTCCGTCGAACCGTTTGGCGTCGACATAAGCGAGGAAATTCTGCGCGGTGATCGGCGCGTTGCGAAGATCGACCTCGATCACGATCGGCCCCATGCTGGTGTCGAGCTTCACGCGCGCGGTGGCCGGCCCCTTCGCGGCGGCAGGAACGACGATCAGCAGGGCGAGGAAAGCAACGAACGCGCGCAGCATTACGATTAGAAAACTCCGTTCGCACTGAGCCTGTCGAAGTGCCCCTTTTCCCTGTCGAGCAAAAAGGACAAGGGCTTCGACAGGCTCAGCCAGAACGGTGTTAGACCGAGCAAGCTGAACTCAACCAATCGTCTGGCCGGTCTTGGCCCAATCCGCCAGGAAACCCTCGATCCCCTTTTCGGTCAGCGGATGGTTGAACAGCGCGCGGATCACGGCCGGCGGCGCGGTCATCACATCAGCGCCGATCTTGGCGCTTTCGAGCACATGCACCGGATGCCGCACGCTGGCGACCAGAATCTCCGTCCCGAAATCATAATTGTCGTAGATCTGACGAATATCGCTGATCAGCTGCATTCCGTCGAAGCCGATATCGTCGTGCCGCCCGACGAAAGGCGAGATGAAGCTCGCGCCCGCCTTGGCGGCCAGCAACGCCTGATTGGCCGAAAAGCAGAGCGTGACATTGACCATCACGCCATCGTCCGACAGCTTCTTGCAGGTCTTGAGCCCGTCGATCGTGAGCGGCACCTTGATCGCGACATTCTTTGCGATCTTCTGCAGGATGGCGGCTTCCTTCATCATCGTGTCGTGATCGAGCGCGACCACTTCGGCCGAGACCGGCCCCTCGACCAGCCCGCAAATCTCCTCGACCACCTCGAGGAACTTCCGTCCGGACTTGTGGATCAGCGAGGGATTGGTCGTCACGCCATCAAGCAATCCCGTGGCGGCAAGATCGGCGATTTCCTTGGTATCTGCGGTATCGACGAAGAATTTCATGACCCTCTTGCTCCCCGGCGCTGTACGATGATTCGGGCATCCCTATAGCCCGCCATCGCCGCCGCCGCACGGCGCTCCCGGCAAATATTCAGGCGCGTCGGGATTAAAAGCGGGCCGGCGCTCGTTCGCCCTTGTGACAGCCGATCGCGGCTGGATCACGGAGGAGCACAATGAACCATAAGCATATCTTCACCGGTGCGGTGAGCGCAGCCCTGCTGCTCATGATCGCCACGCCTGCCGCGGCGATGGACAAGTCCCGCGCTCGCGACGCCATCGCCGAAGCCGATGCCGACATCCAGGCGGCCTGGGCTGCGGGCGCCGCGAACAAGGCGCCGGATGTGCACGGCAAGGCGTTGACCTCGCTCGACCTTGCCCGTCACCAGTTGCGCAAGGGCAAGGAACGCCGCGCCTTCTATGCCGCGCGCGAGGCCGATGCCTATGCCCGGCTTGCACTCGCCACCGCCCAGCAACGCTGAACAGGGAGAAGGACAATGAACAAATCCAGCATATTCGCCATCACCGGCCTGATCTCAACGCTGCTCGCCACGCCGGCGATCGCTGAAAAGAGCGACCGGGTGTTCGTCGATGAGATGCGCAGCCGCATTGCCGCCGCCCGCAGCGAACCCAATGTCGCGCAGGCCGGAGCCGCCGATCTCGCGCAGGCCGAACGCCGCCTGCCCGAGCTCGCCAAGGCGCTTGATGACAATGAGGCCGAGGATGCACGCGCCGCGCGCGACGGGATCGAGGCGCTGATCGCCGCCGCCCGCATCCGCGCCCGGACGGTCAGCGAAAAGCCGCAGGCCCAGGCCGCGCGCTACACCCCGCCTGCCCCGGCCAAGCGGGTTTACCATGCCGCTTACAAGCCGGCGAAGGCGAAGACCGTCGGCTGCACGCTGGCGTCACGCTGATCGAACCGTTCGTCGAGGCCTGCGTATCCGGCCTTCGGCCGCGCCCCTTCCCAACTTCCCCCACCGTCGCCGGGAAGGGGCGTTTGCCTGCCTCGCTACTGCTGCGGGGCCGGCATCTTGCGCATGGTCTGTTCGACCACATCGATGATCTGGGCCACCGGGATCGTGAACACGCCGCCCTTGACCCGCCGCCATTCGGCGATCCCTTCGCTTGCATCCGGAAAGGCCGGGCGTCCCGGGATTTCGCGGGTCACGCTATCGTCCAGCGACTCCCGGGAAACCGGCACATGGCTGATTTCGCGCCGTACGCCGGGATCGTTCAGCCGCACGCCGATGATGCTGATATGATAGATGGTGCGGTTGACCGCACGCTTGGGATCAGTGTCGATCTTCTGGATCTTGAGCAGCGAGTCCGGATCGGACGGGCGATTGCGATACAGCCAGACCTGCCCCTCGGCATAGACGTTCGGCGCGGCTTGAAGCGCAGCCGCGAACATCAGGCATACAAAACCGAACGCCACCCTTAACATCTACCTTCGACTCCGTCGCAGCAGCCTATGCGACCCCTGCTCCAGCCGAAACGAGCGTTTCTTGTTGGGCGTCGTCACTGTAGCATATACGCCGATAATACCCAAAGCCCTCGGCTCGTTACGGCGCCAGCTGTTTGCGACGGAAGCGTCAGGCCCAGAGACGAACCGCGCTCTTCTCCGTTTCCCGGGCCGCGTCGAGTGCGGCGACACTGGCCTGATAATCGGCCTTCGCGTTGATCTGGATGACGATTTCCACGATCGGGTCGCTCTTTTTGCCCGCAATATTTGAAGCGCCCTCATTCATGCGGGCGAGACTGTTGCGGATACCCGAAAGTGCGGACGACATTGCGACGTTCACAGCTTTTACTCCAAGTTACGACGGGTCCCACTCCAAATTACCACCTCCGGTTAGCAGCTTTCGGCTTAGCAGCGGCTCAACAGGGTTAGTTAAGCCTGCGCTTACCATCATCTTGCGGCCGCCAGGGCCCGCTCCCGCCCCGCGCGATGCCCGATCAGCGGTTCGGGATAATCCTCCGGCGCGCATTCCGCACCATGCGGATCGTGGATCACATCGTCCTTCAGACCCGCAAGCTCCGGCACCCATTCGCGGATATAGCCGGCGGCGTCGAACTTGGTCGATTGGACAAGCGGCGCCATGATCCGCCCGAACGGGCTGCTGTCCACGCCGCTGCCCGCGACCCACTGCCAGTTCTGGCTGTTATTGCCGTAATCCGCGTCGACCAGCGTGTCCCAGAACCATCGCTCGCCCCTGCGCCAGTCGATCAGCAGATGCTTGATGAGGAAGGACGCCGCGATCATCCGCACCCGATTGTGCATCCAGCCCGTCGCCCAGAGCTGGCGCATGCCGGCATCGACGATCGGATAGCCGGTCCGGCCCTTCGTCCAGGCCGCAAAGTCCGCTTCCGCGGCTTTGCCGGTCCGCCACCGCACCTTATAGCCATCGCGTCCGTTGCTGTGGGCATAGTCGGGAAATTGATCGATGACGTTGGCGCTGAAATCCCGCCAGCCCACCTCGCGCAGAAAGGGTTCGGCCTTGCCATGCGCCTTGCCGGCACAGCGATACCAGACCGTCGTCGGCGAAATCTCGCCAAAATGGAGATGGGGCGAAAGGCCCGAGCTGCCTTTCTCGGATGGCAGGTTTCGCGCCTCGCCATAGTCTTCGAGATACGGCAGGAAATGCGTGAGCGCGGCGCGCGCGCCTTCCTCGCCCGGTGTCCATCGTTCGCCGAACGCCTTCGCCCAGTCGGGGCGCGTCGGGAGCAGCGACCAATCCGACAGCGCGTCGCTTTTGGGCCATCGGCTCGGTGCCGAAATATGCGCAGGCGCGTGACGCGGCCTTCCCGGCGGCATCTGCTGCTTCAACGCCCGCCACCACGGCGTGAATATGCGGTACCGGCTGCCGCTGCCGCTGAGCACTTCATACGGCGCGGCCAGATAGTTGCCGTCATACAGGCAGAGATCGTGCTCCCTGGCGAGCGTATCCTGCACTTCCTGCCACCAGGGTTCGTAATGCCGCAGCGCGTGAATGCGCTCGGCACCCGTCTCTCTGGCAAGTCTTGCCAGTTCCTCGGCCGCTCTCCCGCGACGCAAGATGAGCCGCGATCCTCTTTCGCGTAGCGCCTTGTCCAGGGCATCAAGTGAGTGGTGCAGCCACCAGCGCTGCGCGCCGCCTATCCGCCAGTCGCCCGGCGTATCGTCGTCGAGCACATAGATGGGAATGACACGCGCCCCCGAAGCCGCAACGATCACCGCCGCCTGATCGGATAACCGCAAATCCTGTCGGAACCAGAGCAGGACGGAATCAATCATGGCAAGACGCCTTGACCACGAGACCGGGGAAGAGGCGAAGCCATAAAGCGTTGAGGCGCATGCGCTTAGACATGGCACCGTAACGACGCTATGGGACGTCAGGTTTCAAGACATTTAGGGGGAGATGCCAGATGTATCGCAGACGTACATTGCTGCTCATCGTAGCGATCGAGCTTGGTTTGGCCTTTTTTTACCTCTACGCGATGCGGTCGCCCGGCTCGCCGGAGCAGATCGCCGAACGTGGTCGGCTGATCGGCATGGTGATGGGGGTCATCCTTGGCCTATCGCCGCTCCTGTACCTGATGGCCCGCAACAACGATCGGAAAAAGGACGCCACGAAGAAGGGGGACTGACCGGCCGTCCCTTTCCGTCATGCTGAACTTGTTTCAGCATGACGGAAGGAATGTCACGCCCGGTGCGGTTCCTTGTCGACCTGCCAGGTCTGCCCCTTCGAGATGAGGGCCTGGAGGTTGGGTGTCTTGCCCTTGCTGGCGGCGAGGTTCTGCTCGATCACCGCGCCTTCGAACGTCGGCGCCGGATCCTGGTAGATCACGCCAAGCGCCATCGGGAACCCGTCCTCAAGCCGCATGTCGATCAGCATCTGGGCGACGCCCTTGTTGGTCTCGTCATGGACGATGACCCCGGCTTCCTTCCACTTGCCGTCGACCACATCAACTACCACCAGCGTCAGAGCATAGCGGTCGAGATGAATGCCCTTGGTGCCGCCTGCGAACAGGATCGGCTGGCCATTCTCCAGCCACACCTGATTGGCCGACGCATTGGCCTTCTCGGTGAACGGCGCGAACACGTCGTCATTATAGACGATGCAGTTCTGATAGATCTCGACGAAGCTCGCGCCCTTGTGCCCATGCGCAGCCTTCAGAACCTGCGGTAGATTCTTGTGCGTATCGATGCCGCGCGCGATGAAGCGGGC
>Ga0068853_100001060_pt1 | contig 19412 bp, 17 predicted proteins | sample KBSCornC32_FD_65655 | JGI IMG/M metagenome (GOLD analysis project Ga0068853, IMG submission 65655) | Corn rhizosphere microbial communities from Kellogg Biological Station, Michigan, USA - KBS Corn C3-2 | ecosystem: Host-associated > Plants > Roots > Rhizosphere > Soil ...
GGCCGTCGAAGTCTAGCTCGCCATGGGTGTGCGGCACGACCTTGGGGATGCCGGTCGAGCCCGAGGAGAACATGTAGAGCGCCGGATCGTCGGGGCCGAGCCTGGGAAGCTGGCCCAGGGTATAACGCTCGAGTTCGGCGACCGCATCACGACCGGTGCCGCCCGAGACGAAGAGCGGATATTTTCCGGCTCCGCCGAGATCGGCAATGAGGTTCGCGGCCGTTTCGGCATAGGGCGCGGACGCGATCACGGCGCGGACATGTGCCTTGCTCGCGGTCATGGCCAGTTCGGCCCGAGGCGCCAGGGCGTTGAGCGGGACCGCGACGCCGCCGGCGGCAAAGATAGCATAGGCGAGGATCAGCAGGTCGGGACCATTGACCATCAGCAGTCCGACCGGCGTGCCCTTGGTAATCCCGCGATCGATCAGGCCGGTCGCGATCCGCCCGGCTTTTTCCGCCACTTCAGGGTAGGAAGTGAAGCTGTCTCCCTTCCGCAAGCCGCTTTCCGGTCGGCCTGAATTGGCGATCTCGAGCAGGGTATCGTAGAGCATCCGGCCATCCTCATTTACGCGCCTGGCTGATTATACCCCGAAAATCGATCAAGGCCACCCGGCTTCTCCGGACCGCGCGCCGACCGATCCTAAATTGTGACCACGTTGTCAGGTCGACTCCCTCCGAGACTAGAGCGGAGTTCTTCACGCCAGTGGTATGCCGCTTCCGCCCTTGCCGGCCTGATAAATCGCCGACAGGTCGGCGTAGAGCGCCGACAGATCGTCCACGCGCACTACGAGAGACTCCTTGGCTCCGCGATCGAGGCCGGCAATCAGGTGCAAAATATCCTGGCTCTTGAAATAGCGGTTGGCGCGGTTGTAGAGGTCGCGACCCGGAGGGACGCTGTCGCGGTCGGGATCGGGGACGGCGTAGACAGCTTTCAGGATTTGGATGTCGTAGGGGATTGCGAAGCTGTCCGCCGAATCCTGGTGGCTGAAGAGATAGTAGAAATTGTCGAAGCCCGACCAGGTGATGCCGCTGAGACAGAGCGAACAGGGTTCGTGCGTTGCGAGGAACAAGCACTCGCCGGGCGCCGGACGACCCGAAGCGGGGAGCTCGTAGAAGCGTTTGATGGCATGCATCTCGCCGTGCCAGAGCGGATTTTCGATTTCGTTGTTGGTCTCGGCGATGATGGTGCTGAGGTCCGACTTGCGCAAAATCGCAGCCCCGAAAAGCTTATTCCCGCGCTCGACACCGTTCCGCGTCTTCGGTGCGATCTCGAACTCAATGACATCGAGCAGCCGGTTGATAAGGGCCTCCGTCTCCATCAGCGATTGAATACGATCAGGGCGCTGCCGTCGGCGCCGTAGAGGGTAAGGGCGTTGGTCTCGACCTTCCAGCTTGCCGCTGCCGCGAGCGCGGCAAAGTACGAGGCTTCGACCGCATCGCGATCGGTACCGCAGGATTTCTTGGTGACCGCGAGGGTGCCCAATCGCATTGTGTCGTTCTGGAGCTCGGCAACGGCGAACCAGGAATTGCATCCACCGGTCCCGCCCGCCCGCAGATTCGCGTCGATGGTGAGCGTGGGAGCGAAGCGGGAGGGGATCGTGACGTCACCAATCTGGACGGCGGTCCACATGGGGCCGATGGCGTCGGGCTCGGTTGCGGGCGGGGTCTCAGCGCTGGACGAGTCATGCGGTTTTGCGGCCGGAGCGGCCACCATGCTGGTGGTGATGAGAACAGGAGCGACCGGAGCGAGGGGATCGACCGCGTAGGGCTCGAAATTGCGGAACATCAGCGCCTTGCCCGAGCTGATGGTCGCGATCAGGGCATAGCTGTGATCGGGGATGATGATCGCATCTTCGAAGGTGAGGCTGAAATTGAGGGGTACCTGACCCGCCCCGATCGGCGCCTGCACGTCGAGACGCGGCGGAGCGCTCGGCAGGGACTGGTCGATCAGCTGGATGCGCAAATTGGCGTCGGCGGGAAGCGAGGCCTTCTCCCGATAGGTGACCTGGCCGGGAAGGCTCACTTTTGCCGCGAGGACGGGCGAGGCCGCGAGGGCGAGACACAATGCAATCGCCACTAACCGCACGCCCGCCTCCATTTTGCCGCGCCGAGACTGGGGACCGATTGTGGAGGAAATAATACGGCGGTCAGCGCTCGACCTGCCAAGGCACGGCAAAATGATGCTCCTCGAGATTGCTGCCGTCGCCGGCACGGTCGACGCAGAGGAAATCGGCCTCGGGGCCGATCGGGGTGAGGACACCATGCCAGGTGTTCATCGCGATATTCACGCCTTGGCCGGGGCCGGTCAAAAACGCGCGAGGCGTGCCCGGATGGCCCGCGATGTCGGATGCGACGACGACGAGGAACGGATTTTGCGAGAGCGGATAGAAGGCCTGGCTACCCAGCGGATGCCGCTCGACCATCATGAGGGCGAAGGGCAGGGCGAAGCCCTTCGAGTGCAGCAACGAGATCACCGGGCGCGCCCTCGACCCCGCGAGCTCGATATTGGCGAGGTCGTGGTAGCGCTCGCATTTGCCGGCGTTGATCGGATAATGCGTGGCGCCCTCCGCCTCGATCACTTGGCCGAAGGGCGCGAAGGCCTCGCGGGTCAGCGGTTCCGTGTGGATGGTCCCCATGGCCCGCTCCGTCACGCCCGCAGTTTCGGGTGGCGGTTGACGTCCTTGTAGAGCAAATAGCGGAAGCGCGCGGGACCTGCGTAGCAGGCCTGCGGACAGAAGGCGCGCAGCCACATGAAATCGCCGGCCTCGACCTCGACCCAGTCGCGATTGAGCCGATAGACCGCCTTGCCTTCGAGCACATAGAGGCCGTGCTCCATGACGTGCGTTTCTTCAAACGGGATCACCGCGCCGGGCTGGAGCGTCACGATATTGACGTGCATGTCGTGCCGCACATCGCTTGGGTCGACGAAGCGCGTCGTGCCCCAGGTGTTGCCGGTACCGGGCATCCAGATGATCGGCTCGTCCTGCTCGTTGGCGACGAAGGCCGGAGGGATGGCGATGCCATCGACGACCTCGTACATCTTGCGGATCCAGTGGAAGCGGAGTGGCGTCTTGCCCTTGTTGGTGAGCTTCCATTGCGCACCGGGCGGCAGATAGGCGTAGCCGCCGGGACGCAATGAATGAGATTTTCGATCGATGGTGAGGCTGGCATTGCCGGCCACCACGAAGAGCACGCCTTGGGCACTCGGATCAGGCTCGGGATTGCTGCTGCCGCCGCCGGGAAAAACCTCCACGATGTATTGGGCGAAGGTTTCGGAAAAGCCACTGAGGGGACGCGCTAGGATCCAGGCGCGTGTATCGGTCCAGTGGGGCAAATAGCTCGTGACGATATCCCGCATCACACCGCCTGGGATCAGGGCATAGGCTTCCGTGAAGACCGCGCGCTGGGTGTGTAGCGCGGTCTGCGGCGGCAGGCCGGCAGGGGGACTCGCGTAGTTATTGGGCGTCGCCATGGTCCGAACAAGCGGTTGAGGTCGCCATGCTTAGACCAGAAGTGAGCCCCGGACAAAGGGGCATCGTGGCTGAATCAAGAGCTCGCTGTGACCCCCCCGTCGGTCGCAGCGCTCCCGTCCGGTAACGCGAAGAACTGACGCGTGTCACACCGTTGTTGTGGACAGACGTTCCAATCGCCGGACGTCGCGCGTCGATGCAAAATGGAGCCGCGCGACAAAAGTTCCCCTCATTTAATGTAATCACTCAGGGAAAGTCGGGGTGACATCCGAGGGCAGGTCTGGCTCTCTTCTGGCATTTATTACGCGCTGCGTTTGCGGCTCAAACTGTTGCGGGGTTATCATGATCGAACCGTGGGAGCTCTTGCTCCATCACAGCTATTCCGGCACGCCCGGAGTCATCTTCGACGACTCGCCCAAGCGGCGCAATCACGGCAGGGCGGTAGGGCTCAATCCGGCGGATTATCAGGCTGACGGCCTCAGCAGCGGGAGCGGGGCGATCCGGTTCCATAACAACGGCATGGTCCGGGTCGTCCCGTCGGAAGTCTGGGATGGATTGTCGGTCGTGCGCTGCGAGATCGTGTGCTGGTGCGATGCCGGCGGAGGCGGGGTGCTGGTTGACGGCGGGAGCTTCAAGTTCTGGCTCCTGGATGGCGCCCCCAGTTTCCAGTACGAGCTGGCCAACACCGGCAGCGGCAAGGCATTCGGGCCCGTTTCGAGCGATGGCACCCCACCCGTGCCATTCAATCAATGGGTGACGATGAGCTTTTTCTTCGACGGGATCATAGGGAATTCGTCCTACAGCCTGGGCTCGACGCCGTTGACGCAGTTCGACAGCGGACAGCCGGCCCCGCTGGCGGCGACAAACAAGATCGTCGTCGGCAACGGTCTTGATGGGCGCGACCCCTTCCGGGGCCTGATCGACGACATCAAGATCTGGCGCCTCGATCCCAAATGGGTCGACAAAACCTTCACTCATCGTCCGGTCGACCCGCGCGTGCGCGATTGCTGGGACAAGTGGAGCGACGGGCTGGGCAAGGCGCTGGCGGCCGATACGGAGTGCGCGGTGCAGGTGGCGACGCTCATCCGCAATGCGGTCAATAGCCTGATCCGCAAAGCAGCGAGCCCCGCCACGAAAGCGACATGGGAGGCTGCGGTCGAGACCTATCGCAAGCATTGGGAGGGCGGTGATCTCAACGGCGTCGCCGACGCGCTCAACAGCGTGATCGCGGCGATCGGGACCGATCTTCAGCTGACCACCGATCCGGCGATTGTCGCGTTGATGCGCGACCCGTGTGTGCAGCGACTGATCGGACATGTGCCGAGCCTCGACTGCGATCCGCAGTTTACCGGCATCTGGGCCAAGACTGCCAAGACCGCGGAGGCCCTGTCATGAGCGCCGAAGATCTCGCCAAACGGTTCGCGCCGATCCTCTTCCTGCATCCAATGGAGAAGTTCGTTCCGGTCGATGCCAAGCGCTTCTTGGAAAATGCCAATCTCTGGCTCGATACCGGCGCCCAACCCGACAGCAAGGCGCAATGGGGTGTCGCCGGTGCAGCGGCGGGCACCCGTTCGCCGACCGTCGCAGCGGGCGGACTTTCGGGCGTCAAGACCGAACCGGGCAAGGTGATCGACGACGCGACACTGCTCGGGACCTTGGGGACGGAGGTGTTCCTCGAGCTCGGCGGGTGGAAAGACGCGTCGGAGACGTCCGAGCCAAAGGTGACCGCGACCTCGACCAATCTTTATGTCGACCGCAAGTCCATCGAGGATATGTACACCAAGCCCGGCGTGCTCAAGGACAGCAAGTTCCGCTATCATGTGGAGCTGATCGAGGGCGCCCAATTCACCAGGCAGCTCGGCATGATCGCCGCTCCTGACATGACGATGCTGAAGCTGCCTGACCATCCGGCGCTACTGCTCTTCTATTTCTTCTTTCCGGCGCACCAGCAATCGGTGAGCAGCTCGATCTGCAACGACATCAAGGCCAAGGAGGCGGCGTGCCACGCCGGCGACTGGCAATGCATGGCGATTCTGCTGCAAGGGGACCCCAACGGCGACGCGCGCAACTACAAGCCGATGTTTGTGGGAACGACCGGGTTTGTCGCGTTTCCCCAAGGAACGACGAGCACCAGGCTGGGCTACGGTTTCGATGCCGAGGACGGATACCCCGCGATGGGCGTCGCCCGATGGCGGCCCGCCACCGGCCCATCTGCCAGCCTGCCGGCGCTCGAAGGGTCGAGCGACCACGCGCACCTGTTCGTCGCTTTGGGGACGCACAGCCTCTATACGGCCCCCGGTACCTATGACGTGCTCCCCTACAATGACGGGCCGGAATGGTGCGGCACCTTCGACAACTCGACCGTGATGCCGGAGGGCTGGGGACAGCCCGACAATACCGGCGACCTGTTCAAGGGGATGGGTGCGTTTCTCGCCAAGGTGATGGGCGGCTTTCTTGCCGGCGGTCCCCTGGGCGAGATTGCGGGCGTCGTGGCCGCTGCGGCGGAGGGATATTATCCCAAGCCCGAAGGTATCGGTGTGGTGGGGACAGGCGACACGCCCGATCCGGACCAGGTGCCCACGGCAGGGGCGGGGATGACGATCCGTCCCAGGGGCGTCAACGTGGCCGGCGTCCCCAGCATGCTCCAGGATTGGAACGTGCAGCGGAATGAGACGATCGGCCAGCGCCACTACGACTATGTCGTCAACCGTGACACGCAACGTTTCTGGCCCAATTTCGATGGCGAGCTTGGATATCAGGGCCGCTGGGGCCAACGTGTCACTTCAGATTTCCTGCCGCGGCGGGCGGGCCCGAAATTCCCGAATTACTTCAAGATGTTCATGATGGGGCTCGCCGCGGGCGACAAGGACCATCTGTTCGACAAGCTCTAGAACGGCGCTCCGGCGCTACGCGGTTCCCGCCGGGTCGTGCCAATTTGCTTCAAATGCCGCGTTCGGCCTTAGCCCTTCGCTCGCGCTCGCACGCGACGATAGGGCATGAGTATTATCTCGATCGGCCTTTCGGGCATGCTCGCGGCGCAGGCACAGGTGCAGGCGTCGGCGGCCAACATCGTCCACGCCAACAGCGAGGGACGTATCCCGGTCGCCGGTTCGCCGCAGCCCGACGATGTGTACCAGCCCGTGGATGTGGTGATGTTCGACGTGGGCAAGGGCGGCAAGCCGGCCGGCGTCGGCTATTCCTATGTGCCGCGGTCGGGTGGATTTTCGGTGGTGCACGACCCGGACTCGCCGGTGGCCAATGCCAGCGGCGATGTCGCAACGCCGAATGTCGATCTCGCGACCGAAATGGTCTCGATGGTGCAGGCCAAGTACCAGTTTTATGCCTCGGCAATGGTTGTGCGCGTCGGCGAGCAGATGATGCGCGCGACGATCAATATGGTCGCCTAGAGCGCGGGGCGCGGGCGATGGCCGGCGCGTTTGGCACTCATTTACCATTCGGGCGCATGCTGAAATCATGAGCATGCCGCAGGTCCACAGCCCCAGCCCCGTTGCCGAGTTCATCGAGCGTCACACGACACTACGCTCGATCCTCGAATGGATTGCGGACCGCTTTGCCGACACCCCCGAGGCCGATGATTCGATCGACTGGGAGGACGGCGAAGAGCATGACGAGGACGGGCCGATGGCGGCTTAGCCGCCGCGTGCGCTCGATCTAGGCCTTCGCGCGATAATCTGCAGTGAGCTCGTGGGCGCCGGCGGTTTCGGCTTCGTGGATGGGCTCGCGCCAGGTTTCGGCGATGCCGGCGGCGTACCAATCCTTCATCGCGGGCAGGGCGAGCAGGCGCTGGGCATAGGCCATGGCGTTGCCGCTGAGCTCGAGGCCGTAGGTCTGGATGCGGAAGGCGACGGGGCAGTAGAAGGCATCGACGGCCGTGAATTCTTCGCCGGCGAGGAACGGGCCACCGAAGCGTAATAGACCATCATTCCAGAGTTCATCGAGACGATCGAGGTCGCGCTGGAGGAGCGGTGAGATTTCGCGCAGGCGCGCGCGGATGCCGACATTCATGCCGCAGGTGCCGCGAAGCGTGGTGAAGCCACCATGCATTTCGGACACCGCAGACTTGGACCAGTCGCGGGCGTGGCGCTGGCCGCGCCAGACGCCGTGGTGGCGCTCCGCCAGATATTCGGTGATGCCGAGGGAGTCCCAGGCGACCCAGCTGCCATCCTCGAGCACGGGGACGAGGCCGGACGGAGAGAAGTCGCGGAACTCCATGTAGGAGGGGCCGTCCTCGGGGAAGCGGTGCACGCGCTCTTCGAACTCGATGCGCAAGGTCTTCATCAGCACCCAGGGGCGCAGCGACCACGACGAGTAATTCTTGTTGGCGATGTGCAGGGTGTACATGCGAGGCCTCGATGACGCGGCGCGTGTTTTGGCATGGGCGGGCGGGGAAGGGAACCGGCCGTAACCGAGGGCTCACAGTTCCGGCAGGATTGCTCTCAGGCGGAGAAGGGCAATGCGTTCGACCTGGCCGCAGGCGGCGCGGAACTCACTCTGCTTGTCGTTGCCGAGCCGGGTGTGCATTGCGCTCAGGATCATGGCTTTGGTGTTGTCGCGGACCGCAATGATGAAGGGGAAGCCGAATTTGTCGACGTAGGCCGCGTTAAGCTCCTCGAACTCGGCGCGCTCGTGGTCTGTCAACGCATCGAGACCGGCGGAGGCCTGCTCGGCGGTCGAGGCGTCGGTGAGGCGCTTCGCCTGGGCGAGCTTGCCGGCGAGATCGGGGTGGGCCTTGAGCACATTCATCCGCTCGTACTCCGTCGCGGCGCGGAAGATCGAGCGCAGTGCGAAGTGGAGGCCGGAGGCGGTATCGTTGGCCGGCGCGAGCTCGCCATCGAAGGCACGCTCGGCGATCCAGGGCGAGTGCTCGAAGATCGAGCCGAAATGACCGACGAATTGCGTGCGGTCCATCTCGGACGGGATGAGCGCGGTCGCCTTGTAGGGATGATGCTGGGCCCAGTGGCGCGCGATATCGATGCGGCGGGCGAGCCAGACTTTATCTTTGGCTCTAACGTAGTCGACGAAGCGCTTGAGGCCGGCGAAGCGGCCCGGCATGCCGACGAGGCGGCAGTGGAGGCCGACGCTCATCATCTTGGGTGAGCCCTGGCGCCCTTCCTCGTACAGCGTGTCGAAGCTGTCCTTCAGGAACTGGAAGAATTCCTCGCCATTGTCGAAGCCCGGCGGCGTGGTGAACCGCATGTCGTTGGCGGCAAGGCTGTAGGGAATGATGAGCTGCGGGCGGCCCTTGTGCGGGCGCCAATAGGGCAGGTCGTCGTCATAGGTGTCGGAGACGTAGTCGAAGCCGCCCTCTTCGGAGACGAGGTCGACCGTCTCGAGCGATGAGCGGCCGGTGTACCAGCCATAGGGGCGCTCGCCGGTGGCGATGGTGTGGAGGCGGATGGACTCGGAGATCGAGGCGCGCTCCTCGTCGGCGGGCATGTCCTTGTGCTGGATCCATTTGAGCCCGTGACTGGCGATCTCCCAGCCTGCCTCCTGCATCGCCAGCACCTGCTGCGGGGCGCGCATCAGCGCGGTCGCGACGCCATAGACGGTGATCGGGATGGCGTTGGCGGTGAAATAGCGCCAGAGGCGCCAGAAGCCCGCGCGGGCGCCATATTCGTACATTGACTCGACGTTGGCGTGGCGCTGGTTGGGCCAGGGCTGCGCGCCGAGCACGTCGACGAGGAAGGCCTCGGAGGCGGTGTCGCCGTGGAGGATGTTGTTCTCGCCGCCCTCCTCGTAATTGAGGACGAGCTGCACCGCGACATAGGCGCCGCCAGGCCATTTCGGATCGGGCGGGCTCTTGCCGTAGCCGAGCATGTTGCGGGGGTAGCGCATGAAGACTCCAGGCTCGTCGATTTATGCCGGGCGAGGGGCCGGCGAACAAGCCGCGGCAAAGTCGACCATTTGGTAAAAAAATGAAGCCCGCCCCCTTGGAATGGGCAAGATTATTTCTGATAGTCGCTCGACCTTAGAAAGAAAGGGAGCGGAATGGCGGGGGTTCCCAGCCTGACCACCCACGTCCTCGACACGATGCGCGGCAAGCCGGCCGCGGGCATGCGCTTCGATCTCCTGATGCTGCATGGGGACCATACGCACCACCTCCTGACCGGGAACACCAATACCGATGGGCGTGCCGAGGGGCCGCTGCTGTCGGGCGAGCATTTCCGGCTCGGCAGCTACCAGCTGGTGTTTCACGTCGGGCAGTATTTCGAGCGGCTGGGCGTCGACCTCGAGACGCCGTTCCTCGACACGGTGCCGATCCAGTTCACGCTGAGCGAGATGGCGCACTACCACGTACCGCTGCTGGTCTCGCCGTTTGGCTACTCGACGTATCGGGGGAGCTGAGAGTTGAGCAGTCTCCGGTTCATCCTCAATGACGAGGACGTCGAGATCAGCGAGATCAAGGCGACGGAGACGCTGCTCGATTATCTCAGGCTTACTCGACGGTTGCGTGGCAGCAAGGAAGGGTGCGCAGAGGGCGATTGCGGGGCATGCACGGTGCTGGTCGGGCGCCTGCGTGGCGGCGAGCTCAAGTATGAGACGATCAATGCCTGCATCTGCTTTGTGGGCATGCTGCACGGCGCGCATGTGGTGACGATCGAGCATCTGTCGCCGCATGAGGGGCCGCTGCATCCGGTGCAGCAGGCGATGGTGAAGTTTCACGGCAGCCAGTGCGGGTTCTGCACGCCGGGCATCGTGATGTCGCTTTATGCGCTCTGGATGGAAGCACCGCGGCCCGGTGCGAAGCAGATCGAGGTGGCACTGCAGGGCAATCTCTGCCGCTGCACCGGATACCGGCCGATCATCGATGCCGGCAAGGCGATGTCGGATTTCGGCGATGTCGCCGCCGATCCGCTGATGGCGCATCGCAAGGCGATGATGGCGCGCCTGCAGGCGCTGCGGAATGGCGGCACGGTCGATATCGGCGAGGGGCGCAACCGGCTGATCGTGCCGGCGTCGGAGGACGACCTGGCGATGGTCTACGCCGAGAACCCGAGTGCGACGCTGGTGAGCGGCGCCACGGATGTCGGGCTCTGGGTCACGAAGTTCATGCGCGAGATCGGGCCGATGATCTATATCGGTGAGGTTCCGGAACTGCATTCCATTACGGAAGGCGAAGGGGCGCTGACGCTGGGCGCCGCCGTGAGCTACACGCGGGCGCAGGCGGTGATGCTGAAGCATTTCCCGCAGCTCAAGGAATTGTGGGAGCGGATCGGAGGCGGGCAGGTGCGCAATGCCGGGACGGTCGGCGCCAATATCGCGAATGGCTCGCCGATCGGCGATACGCCGCCGCCGCTAATGGTGCTTGGTGCGCACATCACGCTGCGCAAGGGCTCGTCGCGCCGCGAGGTGAAGCTCAAGGATTATTTCATCGCGTATGGCAAGCAGGACCGGCAGCCGGGCGAGTTCGTCGAGAGCGTGACGATCCCCTATCTGCCCGCGGGCGAGAAGTTCGCTTGCTACAAGATCACCAAGCGCAAGGACGAGGACATCTCGGCCGTGTGCGGCGCGTTCCGCGTGTTCATCAATGATGACGGCAGGGTGGGCATGGCACGCATCGCGTTTGGTGGCATGGCGGCGACGCCGAAGCGCGCCAAGGCCGTGGAAGATGTGCTCGTCGGCCAGATGTGGAACGAAGCGAGCGTCGAGGCGGCCATCGGCAAGTTTGCCGAGGACTACCAGCCGATCACCGATATGCGGGCGAGCGCCGAGTACCGGATGATGGTCGCGCAGAACCTGCTGCGGCGGTTCCTGCTCGAGACGACCGGCATTAGCGAGCGGCTCGAGAGGGCGGTGGCGTGAACAAGCTCGAAATCGTCACGCCCGCATCGAAGTCCGGCCGGCTGCACGAGTCGCCGCCGCATGACTCGGCGGCCAAGCAGGTGGCAGGGCGGGCGGAATATGTCGACGATCTGACCGAGCCCGAAGGGACGCTGCATGCCTATCTCGGGCTGAGCACGAAGGCGCATGCCGAGATCGCGGCGCTCGATCTCGAAGCGGTGCGCAAAGCGCCGGGCGTGATCGGCGTGCTGACCGCGAGCGACGTGCCGGGCGAGAATGATGTGTCGTCCGTGCACAAGCATGACGAGCCGGTGCTGGCCGAAGGGCGTGTCGTCTATTGGGGACAGCCGATCTTCTGCGTGGTCGCCATCGATCGCGACGCCGCGCGGCGGGCCGCGAAGCTGGCGAAGATCGAGTATCGCGAGCTCGGGCACGTGACTGATGTCGCGGCGTCGCTGAAGGCGGGCGGCAAGCTGGTGACGGAGCCGCTGAAGCTCGAGCGCGGCGATGTAGAGGCGGGACTCGCGAAATCGAAGCGGCGCGCTAAGGGCAACGTCACGATCGGCGGGCAGGAGCATTTCTATCTCGAGAGCCAGGTGGCGCTCGCGATCCCTGGCGAAGACGACGAGGTCACGATCCAGACCTCATCGCAGCACCCGACCGAAATCCAGGTGATGGTCGGGCAGGTGCTCGGCATTCCGCATGCCGCCGTGACGGTGAATATGCGGCGCATGGGCGGCGGCTTCGGCGGCAAGGAAACGCAGGGCAATCTGTTCGCGGCGGTGGCGGCGATCGCGGCGACGAAATTCCGGCGACCGGTTAAGATCCGCCCGGACCGCGACGACGATTTCCAGATCACCGGCAAGCGCCACGATTTCGTGGTGAGCTACGATGTTGGCTACGACGATGAGGGCCGCATCGAGGCGGTGGCCGCGACGTTCGCGGCGCGCGCCGGCTATTCAGCGGATCTCTCGGGCCCGGTGACGGATAGAGCGCTGTTCCATGCGGATAATGCGTATTTCTACCCGGCGGTACGAGTGAATTCGCTGCCGCTCTTCACCAATACCGTCAGCAACACGGCATTTCGCGGCTTCGGCGGGCCACAGGGCCTGATCGGGGCAGAGCGCTGGATCGAGCACATCGCCTATGATCTGGGGCTCGATCCGCTCGAGGTGCGCAAGCGCAATTTCTACGGCACGACAGACCGCAACGTCACGCCGTATCACCAGACGGTCGAGGACAACATCATCCACCGGATCGTCGAGCAGGTGGAGACGGAGTGCGACTACCAGGCGCGGCGCAAGGCGATCCTTGCCTTCAACAAGACGAGCCGGGTGCTGAAGAAGGGCATTGCGCTCTCGCCGGTGAAGTTTGGGATTTCGTTCACGGCGACCTGGCACAACCAAGCCGGTGCGCTGGTGCATGTCTATCGCGACGGCTCGGTGCATTTGAGCCATGGCGGGACGGAGATGGGGCAGGGGCTCCACATCAAAGTGGCGCAGGTGGTGGCCGAGGCCTTCGGCATTCCCGTGGGCGACGTGAAGATCAACGCGACCAATACGGGCAAGGTCCCCAATACGTCGGCGACGGCCGCGTCATCGGGGACCGATCTCAACGGGATGGCTGCGCTTAATGCCTGCGAGCAGATCAAGGCGCGGATGAGCGCCCATGCGGCGCGGATTTATGAAGTCGAGCCGGGCGAGGTGAAGTGGGAGTTCGGCGGCATTCGCGCCGGACAGCAATTCGTTCCCTTTGACGAGCTGGCGACGTCATGCTGGATGAACCGCGTGCAGCTGTCGGCTGCCGGGTTCTACTCGACGCCGAAGATCCACTGGGACCGGACCACCGGACGCGGGCATCCCTTCTACTATTTCGCCTATGGCGCGGCGGCGGCTGAGGTGACGATCGACACGCTCACCGGCGAGTATCAGGTCGACCGGGCCGACGTGGTCGAGGACGTCGGGCATTCGCTCAATCCGGCGATCGATCTCGGGCAGGTCGAGGGCGGGTTCGTGCAGGGCGTGGGCTGGCTGACGACCGAGGAGCTCTGGTGGGACGACAAGGGGCAGCTCAGGACGCATGCACCCTCGACCTACAAGATCCCCGTCGCGTCGGACGTGCCGCCGATCTTCAACGTGAAGCTCGCGGAGTGGTCGGTGAACAAGGAGCCGGCGATCGGGCGATCGAAGGCCGTCGGTGAACCCCCGTTGTGCCTCGGCTATTCGGTGGTCGAGGCACTGAGCATGGCCGTGGCATCGGTCGCCGATTATCGCGTGCACCCGAACCTCGACATGCCGGTGACGCCCGAGCGCGTGCTGATGGGCGTGGAGCGGATGCGGAAGGCGGGGCGATGATCGCGCGCGTGGCACCACCCTCATCCGCCCTACGGGCGCCTTCTCCCGCGAGGGGAGAAGGCGATGGGGCCGACAGTGCGAAGAGAGTGATGCAGGACGAAGTGTGGGGGCCTTCTTCCTTGATGGGAGAAGGTGGCCGAAGGCCGGATGAGGGTGGGGCAAAGATCGCGAGAGCCCGGTCGTTACGCAAGCGGAGCACCGATGCAGAACGCAGGCTTTGGGAGTTGCTGCGCGATCGTCGCCTGGTTCAGTTCAAGTTCAGGCGGCAAGTTTTGGCTGCTGTTGCGCTCGACACAAGGCAAGCGGCACCACCCTCATCCGCCCTTCGGGCACCTTCTCCCATCAAGGGAGAAGGCGAAGGAGCCGATGGTGCGGCGCAGGGGGTGGGCGATGCGCGCGGCTGAGCTCAAGGCTTTCACGGGTTCGCACGAAGCAGCGATTGTTGCTGAGCTCACGCGCGTGCGCGGGTCGTCGCCGCGGGACGAGGGGACGTTCATGGTGATCGCGGCGGATGCGATCATGGGGACGATCGGGGGCGGGGCCCTCGAATATATGGTGATCGCGCGGGCGCGACAGGCGCTGCGGGACGATGAGGAGCCGCAGGGACTCGATATTCCGCTCGGGCCGGAGATCGGGCAGTGCTGCGGCGGACGCGTCGAGGTTTCGCTCCGGCGGCTGACGGCCGCGCGTGCGGACGCCCTGGGCGAGCGGCTCGAGGCGGCGGAGCGCGAGCTGCCGCATGTTTATCTGTTCGGGTCGGGCAATGTCGGCAAGGCGCTGGCTGTGGCGCTATCGGCGCTGCCGGTCCGGGTGCATGCGGTCGATACGCGGCCCGAGGAGCTGAGCGATCTGCCGCTGGGCGTTGAAGCAATCGCGCATCCGATGCCGGAGGCGGTGGTTCGCTCGGCGCCAGCGGGCAGCAGTTATGTGATCCTGACGCACGACCACGCGCTCGATTTCCTGATCGCGGTGGAAGCGTTGAAGCGCGACGACTGCCCCTATGTCGGCATGGTCGGCAGCCGGACGAAGCGGGCGAAGTTCGCGAGCTGGTATCTGAGCGACGCGGGCGGGAGCGAGGATCGGATGCGGCGTCTTGTCCTGCCGATCGGCGACTTCGGATACGTGGATAAGCGTCCGGAAGTGATTGCAGCGCTGGCCGCGGCTGAAATTATGGTCCAGATTGGGCGCCGGGAAGTTTCAGTGAGCGACGCGCCGGAGACCCTTGTGATGGGGAACCGCAGTTGACCGACATCCCGCGCCTCAGCCTTCGCGGCCTTTCCAAGAGCTTTCCGGGCGTGCTGGCCAACGACAATGTGTCGTTCGAGGTGAAGCCTGGAGAAATCCACGCGCTGCTGGGCGAGAACGGGGCGGGCAAGTCGACGCTGGTCAAGATGATCTACGGGATCATGCAGCCCGATGCCGGCGAGATTTTCTGGAACGGCGAGCGCGTCGTGATCCACAACCCGAAGGCCGCGCGCAAGCTCGGCATCGGCATGGTGTTTCAGCATTTCTCGCTGTTCGAAGCGCTGACGGTGCTCGAGAACATCGCGCTCGGCATGGACGCCAAGATTCCGCAGCGCGAGCTCGAGGGGCGCATCCGGCAGGTGATGGAGCTCTACGGGCTGAAGCTCGATCCACGGCGCATCGTGGCCGACCTCAGCGTGGGCGAGCGGCAGCGGATCGAGATCGTGCGCGCGCTGTTGCTCAATCCGTCGCTGCTGATCATGGACGAGCCGACTTCGGTGCTGACGCCGCAGGAGGTGGACCAACTGTTCGCGGTGCTGCGGCAGCTGGCGCAGGAGGGCTGCTCGATCCTTTACATTTCTCACAAGCTGCATGAGATCAAAGCGCTCTGCGGCACGGCGACGATCCTCCGCGGCGGGAAGCTGGTCGATACTTGCGATCCGCGCGTCGAGACCTCGCGCTCGATGGCCGAGAAGATGATCGGGGGAAACCTCAAGGATATCCAGAAGCCGGTGGGCAAGGGGTTCGGCGCGGAGAAGTTCGTCGTGACCGAGCTCAATGTTCCGGCGGCGGGGCATTTTGGAACGGAGCTCAAGGATATCAGCTTCCGGGTGCACGCCGGCGAAGTGTTCGGCATCGCGGGTGTGGCGGGCAATGGACAAACGGCGCTACAGCTCGCGCTCAGCGGCGAGACGGTGACGCAGGATCGGGATGCAATCCGCATCAATGGCGACGCTGTCGGCGAGCTTCATGCCAAGGCGCGGCGCTTGCGGGGGCTCGCGACGGTGCCCGAGGAGCGCAATGGGCACGCAGCGGTACCGGATTTCACGCTGTCGGAGAATTCGCTGCTCACCGGTCGCGACCGGCTGAAGCTCGCGGTGTCGGGGATCATTCATCCGACGCGGGCGAGGAAGTATACGGGTGAGGTGATCTCGGCCTTTGCGGTGAAGGCGACGGGAACTGAAGCCACGGCGGGATCGCTCTCGGGCGGGAACCTGCAGAAATACATCATGGGCCGCGAGATTTTGCAGCGGCCCGAAGTGCTGATCGTCAACCAGCCGACCTGGGGCGTGGATGCAGGCGCGGCAGCAGCGATCCGGCAGGCGCTGGTCGACCTCGCCGCTGCGGGATCGGCGATCGTGGTGATCAGCCAGGACCTCGATGAGCTGCTCGAGCTCTGCGACACGCTGGCGGTGATCAATGGCGGCGCTCTCAGCAAGGCGATGAAGGTCAGCGATGCCGATATCAATGAGATCGGCCTGCTGATGGGCGGCATTCACGGTGACGCGGAAGCCACGCGGCACGTGGCGGAGGAGCAGGCCCACCATGCGGCTTAAGCTCGAAAAGCGGGGCGAGCCGAGCCGGCTGATGCTCTACGCGACGCCGGTGGCGGCGGTGCTCATCACCATGATCGTGGGCGCGATCATCTTTTCAGCCATCGGGTACAATGGGCTCGCCGCGGTATACCAAGTGTTCGTCGCGCCGCTGGTGACGGTCTACAAATGGCAGGACATTGCGCTCAAGGCCTCACCGTTGATCTTGATCGGTGTCGGGCTCGCAGTCGGTAACCGGGCGGCGATCTGGAACATCGGAGCCGAGGGCCAGTACGTGGTCGGGGCGCTCGGCGGGGTCGGCATCGGCATTGCGACGCTCAATATGCATGGGCCGTGGATTCTGCCGCTGATGGTGCTGGGCGGACTGGCGGGCGGGGCGGTGTGGGGCTCCATCCCAGCGCTGCTTAAGACGCGGTTCAACGTCAACGAGACGCTGTCGAGCCTGATGATGACCTATGTAGCCATCCACATGATGAACTATTTCGTCACCGGGCCGTGGAAGAACCGCAAAGGATTCAGCTATCCGCAGACGCCGCCGCTCACTCATGACCAGATGATGCCGACGCTGATCCCGGGCACGCAGGTGCACTACGGCGTCCTGTTCACGCTGATCATCGCGGTGGGCATGTGGCTGGTGATGTCGCGGTCGGTGTTCGGCTTCCAGGTGCGCGTCATCGGGTCCGCGCCAAATGCAGCGCGGCACGGGGGCTTTTCGCAGAAGCTGACGGTGTGGTTTGTGTTCCTGCTGTCGGGCGCGCTGGCTGGGCTGGCCGGGGTGTTCGAAGTCACCGGCCCCTATGGTCAAATGACGCTGGGCTTTCCGCAGAACTATGGGTTCACCGCGATCATCGTGGCGTTCCTCGGTCGGCTCAATCCGCTGGGTGTAATTCTTGCCGGCATCGTGATGGCGATCACCTATGTCGGCGGCGACCTGGCACAATCGGCGGCGCAGCTGCCCAACGCGAGCAAGGGCATCTTCCAGGCGATGGTGCTGTTCTTCCTTCTCGCGAGCGACATCCTGATCCGCTACCGGGTCCGCATCGTAGGCGGGGCGCCGGTGCCTGTCGTTACGCCAGCGCGGAGCCCGGCGGAATGAACATCGATTTCGTGATCGCCGTGTTCATCACCGTGGTGGGCGCCTCGACCCCGATCTTGTTCGCCGGGCTGGGCGAACTCGTCACCGAAAAGAGCGGCGTTTTGAACCTGGGCGTCGAGGGAATGATGTTGATCGGAGCCATCGCCGGCTTTGCCACTGTCGATCTGACCGGCAATCCGTGGCTGGCGGTTCTCGTTGCGGCCGCGGCGGGAGCCGCGGTGTCCATGATCTTTGCCGTGCTGACGCTGACCTTGAGCGCCAACCAGGTGGCGACGGGGCTGGCTCTCACCATTTTCGGCACCGGCCTGTCGACGCTGGTGGGGCAGGGCTTTACCGGTCACGGCATTCCGATCTTCGGCTCTATCTTTCCGCCGGCACTGGCGGAGGACCACTTCGGGCGGGTGCTGTTCGGCCATTCGCCACTGGTCTATTTCTCATTCATCATGGTGATCCTCGTCACTTGGTTCCTGCGCTCCACGCGGCCCGGGCTGATCCTGAGGGCGGTGGGGGAGAACGACCACAGCGCCCATTCGATCGGCTATTCGGTGATCGCGGTGCGCTACGCGGCGGTGGCCTTCGGCGGCGCCATGGCGGGGATCGGTGGTGCGTACTTTCCGCTGGTGCTGACCCCGCAATGGTCGGAGGGCATCACCAGCGGCCGCGGCTGGATCGCCATCGCGCTGGTGGTGTTTTCAGGCTGGCGCCCGGTGTGGCTGCTGGTCGGCGCGTACTTCTTCGGACTGCTGGGGACATTTGAGCTCTATGCCAAGGCCTCGGGCGCGTCCTGGACCAATGTGCTGCCCTCCGAGGGCTGGGCGGCGCTTCCGTACCTCGCGACCGTGATCGTCCTCGCGGCGATCTCGGTCAGCAAGTCGGCCGGCGGCAATGCGCCGGCGAGTCTCGGCAAGCCGTTCATTCCGTCGGCCTAGCCAACAAGAAACGATCAACAGGAGAACGTCATGATAACACTCAATCGACGCCATTTCATTGCGGGGGCAGGTGCCTTCGCGACGATGGCCGCCATGGCCAGCCGTGCCACCGCCGCCGATCCGCTGAAGGTCGGCTACATCTACGTCGGCCCCATCAACGATGGTGGCTGGAACACCGCGCACGAGGCGGGTCGCCAGGCTATGCTCAAGGCGCTCGGCGATAAGGTGACCTCTGTCTACGTCGAAAACGTCGCCGAAGGCCCCGACAGCGAGCGCGTCCTGCGCGACCTCGTCAACCAGGGGTGCAAGCTGCTCTACGCGACCTCGGTCGGGTACAACGACGCCGCGCTGAAAGTCGCCCAGGCTTTCCCCGACATCAAGGTCGAGATGTGCACGGGCTGGAACCATGCCGACAATCTCAGCAACTACAACATCCGCTTCCACCAGGCGCGTTCCGTGTTCGGCACCATGGCGGCGATGCTGAGCAAGTCCGGCGTCGGTGGCTATATCGCGACGTTCCCGGTGCCGGAGGTGGTCTCGGGCATCAACTCGTTCACGCTGGCGGCGCGTAAGGTCAACCCGAACTTCAAGACCAAAGTGCTATGGATCAACACTTGGTACGATCCGGGCAAGGAAGCCGACGCGGCGCGCGCGCTGATCGACCAGGGCGCCGAAGTGCTGACGCAGCACACCGACAGCCCAGCGGCGGTCCAGGTCTGCGAGAGCAAGTCGATCCCCACCTTCGGGCAGGGATCGGACCAGGGGCAATTCGGCCCGACGATGTGCAAGAGCTCGTCGCTCGACCTGTGGGGCTCGTTCTACGCGGGCCGGACGCAGGCGGTGCTCGACGGAAGCTGGAAGCCCGACGATACGTATTGGGGCTTCAAGGAAGGTGCGCTCGACATCGCGCCGATCAAGAACGTGCCTGACGACGTCAAGGCAGCGGGTGAGAAGGTGAAGGCC
>Ga0068853_100001061_pt1 | contig 19395 bp, 16 predicted proteins | sample KBSCornC32_FD_65655 | JGI IMG/M metagenome (GOLD analysis project Ga0068853, IMG submission 65655) | Corn rhizosphere microbial communities from Kellogg Biological Station, Michigan, USA - KBS Corn C3-2 | ecosystem: Host-associated > Plants > Roots > Rhizosphere > Soil ...
CCAGGGCGTAGGCGGCAGCGGCCGCGGCCAGGGCATTGGCGACGTTATGATTGCCCAGCAGGTTCAACTGCACGTGCTCATTGCCTTGCGGGGTGTGCAAGGTAAAAGACGGGCAGCCACGGGCATCAACGGTGATGTTGGATGCGTGGAAATCAGCCGCAGCATTGAGCACGGCAAACGTCAGGACCTTGCGACCGGCGGCGCGTACACGCCAGGTCTCGAAGGCCTTGTCATCGAGATTCAAGACAGCGGTGCCGGATGCATCGAGGCCTTCGAGGATTTCACCCTTGGCTTCGACGATCTTTTCCGGGCCGCCGAACTCGCCGACGTGGGCGGTTCCGGCATTGTTGATGATCGCCACGTGGGGCTTGGTCAGCGCCACGGTGTAGGCGATTTCGCCGATGCGCGATGCGCCCAGCTCGATCACCGCCGCCGTATGTTCCGGAGCCAGTTCGAGCAGGGTCAACGGTGCGCCGAAATCATTGTTCAGGTTGCCACGGGTGGCAAGCACCGGGCCGCGCGTGCGCAGTACCCCGGCAAGCAACTCCTTGACCGTGGTCTTGCCGCTGGATCCCGTGATGGCCGCAACGGGGTTGGTGAACCCGGCACGGTTCAACGCACCCAATTGGCCAAGGGCCAGACGGGTGTCGGCGACCAGCAGTTGCGGCAGTGTGGAATCCGCGACTTCGCGCTGCACCAAGGCACCCACGGCGCCTTTGGCGGCAACTTCATTCAGGTAGTCGTGACCATCGAAACGCGGGCCCGCCAGGGCGACAAACAGTTGCCCCGGCTTGATGTTGCGGCTGTCGATACTCACGCCGTCGAAGCGGCAATCGCTCGACAGCATACGGGCCGACAAGGCCTGGACCAGTTCGCTGAATGTCATCGGTTTAAGCATGGGCAACCTCCCAGGCGGTCAAGGCGTGATCGGCCTCGACCAGATCGGAGAAGGCATGGCGCTCGCCGTTGATTTCCTGATAGTCCTCGTGACCTTTACCGGCCAGCACCACCACGTCGTCAGCACTGGCGCCGGCGATCAATTGGGCAATGGCTGCGCCGCGACCGGCGACGAACGTCGCCTTGGACACGTCTTTGAAGCCGACGCGGATGTCGTCGAAAATCTGGCTCGGGTCTTCACTGCGTGGGTTGTCGTCGGTGACGAGCACGCCATCGGCCAGGCGCTCGACAATCTCGGCCATCAACGGGCGCTTGCCGCGATCACGATCACCGCCGCAACCAAACAGGCACAACAACTTGCCCTTGGCGTGGGGACGCAGGGCCACCAGGACTTTTTCCAGGGCATCCGGCGTGTGGGCGTAATCGACCACCACCAACGGCTGTTTGCCGCCACCCAGGCGCTGCATGCGACCGACCGGGCCTTCCAGCTTCGGCAGCACACGCAGGATTTCGTCGAGGGCGTAATCCAGGCCGAGCAATGCGCCGACGGCCGCCAGGGTGTTGCTCAGGTTGAAACGACCGAGCAAGGTGCTGCGCAAATGATGTTCGCCCTGGGGCGTCACCAGCGTCGCGCGCACGCCTTCGTCATTGAATTGCGCGTCGCGGCAGTACAGGTACGCGCTGGAATCTTCCAGGCTGTAGCTGATCAGGCGCGACTCACGCTCTTCGGCGGCCAGTTGCCGACCGAACTCGTCGTCCAGGTTCACCACGCGGCACTTCAAGTCGTTCCAGGCGAACAGCTTGGCCTTCTCGGCCGCGTAGGCTTCCATGGTGCCGTGGTAGTCGAGGTGATCGCGGGACAGGTTGGTCATCACCGCTACATCAAACGCCAGGGCAGCAACCCGGCCCTGGTGCAAACCGTGGGACGACACTTCCATGGCAACCGCCTTGGCGCCGGCCTTTTTCAGGTCGGCCAGGGTCGCTTGCACGGCAATCGGGTTCGGCGTGGTGTGCAGGCCGCTTTGCAGCGCGCCGTAGAAACCAGTGCCCAGGGTGCCGACGATGCCGCAGTGTTGCCCCAGCAGGTCAAGGGCCTGGGCAATCAATTGGGTCACGCTGGTCTTGCCGTTGGTGCCGGTAACGCCAACCAGGTTGAGATGTCGACTTGGCTCGCCATAGAAACGCCCGGCGATGTCCGAGAGCTGTTTGGCCAGCCCCTTGACCGGTATCAGCGGAACATCGGTGATCGGCAACACGGTGGCGCCTTCCACTTCGTAGGCCACGGCAGCCGCGCCACGTTGCAGGGCGTCCGCAATATGTGCACGGCCATCGAACTTGCCACCCGGCACCGCCAGGAACAGGTCACCGGCGCGCACATTGCGACTGTCCAGGCTCAACTCACGGATCAGCAGATCGCGGCCGGCGTGGGCAAAAATCTTGTTCAGGCTAAGAGACATCAGCCGCGCCCTCCATTGGCTTTTACAGCAGCGGCCGGTGGACCGGCGTTCGCTTGTTGGGTCGGCGGCAGGTTGTCCGGCGTGATGTTCATCAGGCGCAGGGTGCCGGACATCACTTTGCTGAACACCGGTGCCGAGACCAGGCCACCGAAGTAACCGGCTTTGCTCGGCTCATCGATCACCACCACGATGGCGTAGCGTGGATCGCTCATCGGGCCGAAACCGGCGAACAACGAACGGTACGAATTTTCCGCGTAGCCCTTGGTACCCACCGACGTTTTACGCGCAGTGCCCGACTTGCCGGCTACGTGATACGCCGGCACCTGGGCACGGAATACGCCGCGTGGCGCTTCGATCACTTGTTGCAGCATGCCTTGCATGGTCTTGGCGACGTTTTCCGGAATCACCTGGGTGGCTTTCGGCGCTTCGTCGACATGGATCAGGCTCAGCGGAACCATGCGCCCATTATTTGCCAATACAGAGAAAGCATGGGCCAGTTGGATCGCCGTCACCGACAAGCCGTAGCCGTAGGAAAGCGTGGCGGTCTCGGCCTTTTTCCAGTCGCGGTAGTTCGGCAGGTTGCCAACGCGCTCACCGGGGAAATCCAGGCCGGTGGGCTGGCCCAGACCGATCTTCTGCGCCAGGTGATAAATGGTCTCGCCGCCGATATCGAAGGCGACCTTGCTCATGCCTACGTTACTGGAGTTGATCAGGATACCTGTCAGGTCCAGCACCGGGCCTTCGGTACGGGATACGTCACGAATGGTGTACTTGCCCAGCTGCAACGTACCCGGATACACCTCGACCTTGTCACTGGGTTTCCAGCGTCCGGTTTCGAGGGCGGCACTCATGGAGATGGCTTTCATGGTCGAACCCGGCTCGAACACGTCGATCATGGCGCGGTTGCGCATCATCGCCGGCTGCAGGTTGCGACGGTTGTTGGGGTTGTAGGTCGGCTGGTTGACCATGGCGAGGATCTCGCCGGTCTTGACGTCCATGATCACCAGGCTGCCAGCCTTGGCGCCGTTCTCAATGATCGCGTTACGCAACTCGCGGTTGGCCAGGTATTGCAGGCGCAGGTCAATCGACAACGCCAAGGGCTTACCGGCCTTGGCGTTTTTGGTGACTTGGACATCCTTGATCAGTCTGCCGCGCCGATCCTTGATGACTTGTCGTTTACCGGGAACCCCGGCGAGCCATTCATCGTAGGCGAGTTCCACACCCTCACGGCCGTGGTCGTCGATGTCGGTAAAGCCGACCATATGCGCGGTGGTTTCACCGGCCGGGTAGAAACGACGGAACTCCTCGATGCCGTAGACACCGGGGACTTTAAGGTCGAGCACCTGCTGGCCTTGTTCGGGGGTAAGGCCGCGAACCAGGTAGATGAATTCTTTATTGGCCTGGGCTTCCAGGCGTTCAGCCAAGGCTTTCGGGTCTTGCCCCAGCGCGGCGGCAAGCGCCGGCCAGCGATCCTTGGCGACCTGCAACTCCTTGGCGTTGGCCCACAGGGTGGTGACCGGCGTACTGACGGCCAGCGGTTCGCCGTTACGGTCGGTGATCAGGCCGCGGTGTGCAGGAATCGGGATGTGACGCAGGCTACGGGCATCGCCCTGGCCGATCAGGAAGTCACGGTCGACCACTTGCAGGTCGATGATCCGCCAGGCGATCGCACCCACCATCAATGCCAGCAAGCCGAGCATCAGGCGGAAGCGCCATGGATAGAGTGCGCCTTCGAGTTTCATCATGGCGCCACCATGCGGACTTCGGCCGCGCCCGGGATGTGCATTTTCAGTTGTTCAGTCGCCAGCACTTCAATACGGCTGTGGGCTGTCCAGGTGCTTTGCTCCAGGATCAACCGGCCCCATTCCGCCTGGGCTTTGTCGCGCACACTCAATTCCCCGTACAGGGTATTGAGCAACTGGCGGTTGTAGTGGGCGCTGTAGGACACCGCAATCGCGGAAATCAGCACGCCGACAAACAGCAGCAACATAAAGAAGCTGCCGCCCGGGAGGGGCTTGGCGAAAAGCTTGCTCACCGCAACTTCTCCGCGACACGCATGACAGCGCTACGGGAACGTGGATTAGCCTTGAGCTCGGCTTCGGACGCGAACTGCGCCTTGCCATGGATTTTGATTTTCGGCACAAAGGCTTCGAAACGTACCGGCAGGTTGCGCGGCAGGTTGTCGGACTCACCCTTGACCAGGCGACGCATGAACAACTTGACGATGCGGTCTTCCAGAGAGTGGAAGCTGATCACCACCAGGCGACCGCCCACTTCCAGCGCCTCGAGAGCAGCCTCGAGGCCGGCCTCCAGGTCGCCCAACTCGTTGTTGACGTGAATACGCAGGCCCTGGAACGCACGGGTCGCCGGGTTCTTGCCCTTTTCCCACGCAGGGTTGGCGACTTTCAGTACTTCGGCCAGGTCGGCAGTGCGCTCGAACGGCTGGATTTCACGACGCTCGACCACGGCGCGGGCCATACGACCAGCGAAGCGCTCCTCACCGTATTCCTTGAACACACGGGCGATTTCTTCCACTGGCGCGGTGGCGATGAACTGCGCAGCGCTGACGCCACGGGTCGGGTCCATGCGCATGTCGAGCGGACCGTCGTTCATGAAGCTGAAGCCGCGCTCCGGGTCGTCGAGCTGCGGCGAGGACACGCCCAGGTCGAGCAAAACCCCGGCTACCTTGCCCGCCATGCCGCGCTCGGCCACTTCGGCACCCAGCTCGGCAAAGCTGCGCTGCACAACGACAAAGCGGCCGTCTTCGGCCGCTAGCGCTTGCCCGGTGGCAATCGCTTGGGGGTCCTTGTCGAACCCGAGGAGTTTGCCGTCGGGCCCGAGCTGGCTGAGTATCAACCGGCTATGCCCGCCCCTGCCGAACGTGCCGTCCAGATAGCAGCCATCCGCGCGTACGGCGAGAGCCTCAACGGCTTCGTCAAGCAGTACGGTGATGTGGTTAAAGCCGCTATCAATAGTCACAGGATCAAATCACGCAGTTCATCAGGCATGGCGCCCGGTTGTTGAATAGCAGCCAGGTCAGCTGCAGAAACAGCATCCCAGGCATCTTCGTCCCACAATTGGAACTTGTTCAGTTGGCCGACCAGCATTGCGCGCTTGTCGAGCCTGGCGTACTCACGCAAGCGCGGCGGCACCAGGAAACGACCGCTGCCATCGAGCTCGAGGTCGACGGCGTTACCAATCAGCAAACGCTGCAGGCGACGGTTCTCTTCACGCAATGAAGGCAGGGCGCGCAATTTGGTTTCAATCAACTCCCACTCATCGAGCGGGTAAACACACAAACAAGGGTCAACGGCATCGATAGTGATGATCAACTGCCCGGAACTTCGCGAAATGAGCTCGTCACGATACCGGCTCGGCATGGCGAGACGGCCTTTTGCATCGAGACTGATAGCGTTAGCTCCGCGAAACACAGATGCGTTTCTCCAAATTTTAGCGTTTTACGCTCAAAAAACCCACTTTGTGCCACTTTCCGCCACTTGCGCACACTATAGGAATGCGCCCACCACACCGTCAAGGCGCGGATTCAAGGAAAAGCCTTACAGAACGGAGATTTAGGAGCGTAAAGGGAGGAGAAAACAGTGTTCGGGGATGTTTTTGGCCCAACAAGCGCAAATAGCTCAAAGAGCTATAGGCTAAAGTTAAAGTAATTTATTAAGAGTAAGATTTTTTTGGTATTACGAAGACGCATCTGCCAATGATTCGGCAGGGAGGGATTCTTGCGTTACTACCGGGTTTCTGCTCGAGATTCGGACAGAAGGAAAAAGGTGGAGAGTCGATCTATAAGCCGGGTTCTGTCTTGAACAGTCATTCGTCTACGATGGCCATCACTGGACATCTTTAGCAACCTACCCGGTCCCAGCGCGGGCCACGCCTTGGGACCCTATTTGGTCTTGCTCCAAGTGGGGTTTACCTAGCCACGAACTGTTGCCAGTCGTGCGGTGCGCTCTTACCGCACCTTTTCACCCTTACCGGCACCGAAGTGCTTAGGCGGTTATTTTCTGTGGCACTTTCCGTAGGCTCACGCCTCCCAGGCATTACCTGGCACTTCGCCCTATGGAGCCCGGACTTTCCTCCCCCCCCTAATTTTCATAGAGGGCAGCGACTGTCCAATCGACTCTCCGCCGCGCAGGTTAACGGCACGACGGACTTAGGACAAGTAATAAAAGTTCAGAATTGCCATCACGTTCAGACGGAATACCGCTTTAACCCTGGAACTATTCGCCTTTTTGTTTATCCAGCGCCGCTTGATACAAGAGGTTCTTGCGCACCCCTGTGATTTCCGCCGCCAGGGCGGCCGCACGCTTGAGGGGCATCTCCTTGAGCAGCAGGTCCAGGATGCGCATGGCCTCGCTGCCCACCGCATCTTCGTCCTCAGGCGCGGTCCAGCCTGCGACAAGCACCACACACTCGCCGCGCTGCTGATTGCTGTCGCCTTCGACAAACGCACGCAACTCTTCCAGCGGCAGACCCTTGAGGGTTTCGAAGGTCTTGGTCAGCTCACGGGCCAGCAGTGCCAGGCGCGCGCCGCCAAATACCAGCTCCATGTCCTGCAGGCATTCGAGGATGCGATGGGGGGCTTCATAGAAGATCAAGGTGCGCGGCTCTTCCTTTAACGCTTGCAGCCGCGCACGTCGCCCAACGGCCTTGGCCGGCAGGAAACCCTCGAAAATAAAACGGTCGGACGGCAGACCCGCCGCCGACAATGCCGCAATCAGCGCGCACGCTCCCGGAACAGGCACTACATTGATACCAGCGGCCCGCGCCTGGCGCACCAGATGGTAGCCTGGGTCGGAGATCAGGGGTGTACCCGCGTCGGAGATCAGCGCCACATCATCGCCGGCCAGCAGCCGCACGATAAAACGGCTGCCTTCTTCGCGCTCGTTGTGTTCGTGGCACGCGGCTAATGGCGTGCTGATACCAAAATGCTGCATCAAACGCTGGGAGTGCCGTGTGTCCTCCGCCGCGATCAATTTAACCTCGCGCAACACTTTCAGTGCCCGCGCACTGATGTCGTCCAGGTTGCCAATGGGCGTCGCCACGACAAAAAGCGAGCCTGCAGTGGAATTCAAAGGACCTGGAGCAGTCAAAACGCACACCTCGATGATTGGCAAAAGCGACATTGTAGCGCGTAGGCGCCTTGAAAATATGCCATCACCGCCGATGCCTTTTCAGCCGTTTAACGCCAGTTGCAACATTTGCACGACCTAATTCGACGGTTTCACGCCAGTAACATCGCGCCTGGGCCAGTGCTTGGGTACAATTCCACGCTAATTTGATCGGTATCAGGAACACTTACATGATCGCTTGCCTGCGGCTGCTCTCCGCCCTCTGCCTCGCTGCCTTATTGGCCGCGTGCGCCAGCTCGCCCTCGTCCAGCCTTGGCGACCTTCCACGGACCCCGGACGCCAGTATCGAGCAACTGCTCGAACAGGCCACTACCGCCAAGACGCCAGAAAAGGCCGCGTTGCTGCGCCTGAGTGCGGCAGACATGGCCTACAAGCAGAACAACCCTGGGCGTTCGTCGCAGATTCTTGCGCAAGTGCCCCTGGATGTCCTCAAGCCCGCCGCGCAAGTATTTGCCAGCACCCTGGCTGCCGAACTGGCCATGACGCGCAACCAGCCCAAGGCGGCGCTGACTACCTTGAGCCACCCGAGCCTGCAAAACCTGAAGGACCTGCCGCCTGAACAGCAGATCCGCACCGCCAGCGTGCACGCCCGCGCTTATGAAGCCGACGGCCAGACCCTGGCTGCCGCCCGGGAACGTGTCGCCATGGCCCCACTGCTCACGGGTGATGCCGCCAACAACAACCACGAAGCCATCTGGGCGTTGATTGCCGCCGTGCCGGCCGAACAGCTGCAAGCCAGCGGCAATCCGGTGCTGGATGGTTGGATCACCCTGGCGCAGTCGGTCAAGGGCGCCGGTACGCTGGAGCAGCAACAGGCGGCCATCGACACCTGGCGCGCACAGAATCCGGGCCACCCGGCTGCCGTGCAATTGCCAACGCCGCTGACCAAGCTCAAAGAACTGGCCAGCCAGCCTCTGAACAAGATCGCCCTGCTGCTGCCACAGGACGGCCCGCTGGCCTCCGTCGGCAAAGCGCTGCGTGAAGGTTTCATGGCGGCGCACTACCAGGCCGAACAAGCGGGGCAGAAGCCGCCGGTCATCGAGTTCTATGACAGCTCACGCCTGACCTCCCTCGACGACTTCTACGCCAAGGCCCAGGCCGCCGGCGTGCAATTGGTGGTCGGCCCGCTGGAGAAGCCCCTGGTCAAACAGCTCAGTGCCCGCCCGCAATTGCCGATCACCACCCTGGCGTTGAACTACAGCGAGACTGATCGCAGCCCGGCGCAACTGTTCCAGTTCGGCCTGGCCGCTGAAGACGAAGCCCGCGAAGTGTCGCGCCGCGCCCGTGCCGACGGCCTGCATCGCGCCGCTGCCATGGTTCCGCGTGGCGAATGGGGTGAGCGTGTCTACAAAGCCTTCCGCCAGGACTGGGAAGCCAATGGCGGCCAGGTCATGGGGGTTGAGTATGTCGATCAGCCCGTCGCCCTCGCCCAGCAAATTGCCGATCTGTTCCAGCTGCGCAAAAGCGAAGGCCGCGCCAAGAGCCTGCAAAGCACCGTCGGCACCGATGTCGCCGCGCAGCCGTCGCGTCGCCAGGACATCGAGTTCATCTTCCTGGCCGTGACACCGCAACTGGCCCAGCAGATCAAGCCGACCCTGAACTTCCAATATGCCGGCGACGTGCCGGTATACGCCACGTCCCACGTGTTCAGCGCCAGCGGCGACAAGAACCAGTACCTGGACATGACCAACGTGATGTTTTGCGAAACACCCTGGTTGCTCAACACTACCGACCCACTGCGCAACCAGGTAGCCGCACAATGGCCACAAGCCAATGGCAGCCTCGGCCGCCTGTACGCGATGGGCGTCGACGCCTACCGCCTGGCGCCGCGCCTGGGGCAACTCAAGGCGCTGCCAGACACCCGTGTCGACGGCCTGTCGGGCAACCTGGGTATCAGCGCCAACCAGCGCGTTGATCGCCAGATGCCTTGGGCCAAGTTTGTCGGTGGCGAGATCCAGCGCCTGCCGGACACTCCGCGCTGATGCCCGAGCGGTCCACTGCACAAAGCGGCAAGGACGCCGAACTGCAAGCCCTGAAGTATTTGCAACAACAAGGTCTGCGCCTGCTGGCGCAGAACTGGTTATGTAAACGCGGTGAGCTTGATCTGGTCATGCTTGACGGCGATACAGTAGTATTCGTCGAAGTCCGCTACAGAAAACACGCACAATGGGGTGGCGCGCTCGCCAGTATCGACGGGCGCAAGCGTCAGAAGCTGATACTCGCCGCGCAGTTTTTCCTGCAAACAGAGCATCGCTGGGCCGACGCCCCCTGCCGTTTCGATGTGGTTGCCATAGAAAGCACACCGTCTGGTCAGGCTGATCTGAACTGGCTCAAGAATGCCTTCGACAGCTGATTCGCCGGACATCTTCACCACACACTTTTGCTCTTTGCTTTGCGGGCTGCACATTCCTGTGCCAAACAGCCGCGCTACTTAAGGTCACACAGATGGACATGCAATCCCGAATTCGCCAGCTTTTCCAGGCCAGTATCGACACCAAGCAACAGGCGATGGACGTACTTGCACCGCACATCGAGCAAGCCAGTCAGGTCATGGTCAACGCCTTGCTCAACGAGGGCAAAATGCTTTCGTGCGGCAACGGCGGTTCGGCCGGCGATGCCCAGCATTTTTCGTCCGAGCTGCTCAACCGCTTCGAGCGTGAGCGCCCAAGCCTGCCAGCCATTGCCTTGACCACCGACTCGTCGACGATCACCTCGATTGCCAACGACTACAGCTACAACGAAATCTTCTCCAAGCAGATTCGCGCCCTGGGTCAACCGGGTGACGTGCTGCTGGCGATTTCCACCAGCGGCAACTCGGCGAATATTATTCAAGCGATCCAGGCCGCACATGATCGCGAAATGATTGTCGTAGCATTGACCGGGCGCGATGGCGGCGGCATGGCCTCACTGCTGTTGCCTGAAGACGTGGAAATTCGTGTCCCGGCCAATGTCACCGCACGTATCCAGGAAGTCCACCTGCTGGCGATCCATTGCCTGTGCGATCTGATCGACAGCCAACTGTTTGGGAGTGAAGAATGACCGTTAACCGCCTCAGCCTTTTGGCCATCACCCTGTGCCTCGCTATCAGCGGCTGCAGCACGGCCATCACCGCGACACGTGACACCCCTATTCAGGATGACAAGGGCACCCGCACTTTCGGCAGCAAGATCGATGACTCGCTGATCGAAACCAAGGTCGAGGTCAACGTTGCCAAGGCCGCGCCAGACCTGGGCAATGGCGCTTCGCGCATCGTCGTGACCAGCTTCAACGGCGTCGTACTGCTCGCTGGCCAGACGCCACGCGCCGACCTCAAGGCCCAGGCCGAGCAAGCCGCCGCTGCCGTGCAGCGCGTGAAGAAAGTGCATAACGAATTGCAGGTGATGGACCCGATCACCCTGCTGGCCATCAGCAACGACGCCCTGCTGACCACCAAGATCAAGGCGCAGATGCTCACCGATAACGCGATCCCTGGTTCGCGCATCAAGGTCGTGACCGACAATGGTATCGTCTACCTGATGGGCCTGCTGACCCAGGCCGAAGCCACTCGCGCAGCCAACCTGGTGCAAGGTGTGTCCGGCGTGCAGAAAATCGTGAAGGTGTTCGAATACATCGATTGATGTAATCACGCAGCCACAAAAAAGGGCGCCTTTCACAGGCGCCCTTTTTATTAGCGAATGTTTACTGGTACTGCGAGTACGGGTTGCCCTGGAACTGGTTGTTCTGCTGCGGCGCCTGTTGCTGAGCACCTGGCTGGCCGTACTGCTGGCCCGGGATCGGACCGAGGTTGACTTCCACACGACGGTTCTGGGCGCGGCCGTTGACGTCGGCGTTGCTGGCAATCGGGTTATCCGGGCCGGCACCGCGTGCGCTCAGGTTGGCACCGTTGACGCCCTGGGACGTCAGGTAGTTGGCCACGCTCTGCGCACGACGCTGGGACAGGTCCATGTTCAACTGACGGCTGCCCGTACTGTCGGTATAGCCGACGATCTGGATCGTGTTCTGGTTGAACTGCTTGAGCGAGTTGGCCAGGTTGTTCAACGGCTGGTAGAAGCTGCTGGAGATCGCGTCCGAGTTGGTGGCGAAGGTGATGTTGCCCGGCATGATCAGCTTGATCTGGTCGCCCTGGCGCTGAACTTCAACCCCGGTATTGGCCATGCTCTCGCGCAGTTTCTTTTCCTGCTGATCGGCGTAGTAGCCGTAACCTGCTGCGCCGGCACCTGCAACCACGGCACCGATCAGCGCGCCCTTGCCACGGTTGTTATGGTCGATGGCCGCACCCGCCAGTGCACCGGCCAGGGCACCCAGGCCGCCGTACTTGGCGGTCTTGCTCATACCGCCGGATTCATTACTCGCCTGTCCCTGGCTGCTGCCGTCATAAGGATTAGGTGATGCGCAGCCGGACAACAGGGCTACGGCGGTAGCAACAACAAGCAGACGACGCGAAGTGAACATGAAGGAAGCTCCTACTTTTGCATTCTATGGTGCAAAGGACATTGGCAATGGACCTGTGCCGAGTTTGGAACACGACAAACGGCAAAAATTCCGTCGCTACAGCAACCGTAGCAGACGCACGCTGAACACGACCTGAGTTTTTGCTGCAACGTTTGCCTCTGACAGAACAGCCCTACCCGGCAATTAATCTGTCACGCCCGTACAAAAGGGTTCTCACGCATTTCATCACCCAGTCGAGTATCAGGGCCGTGCCCGGTCACCACGGTCGCCCCCTCATCCAGCGTGTATAGCCGCTGCTTGATCGAACGCACGATAGTCGCCTGGTCGCCGCCCCACAAATCCGTACGCCCGATACCACGTCGGAACAGGGTGTCGCCAGCAATCAGCAGCTTGGCATCGGCAAACCAGAAGCTCATCGAGCCCGGCGTATGCCCCGGGGTGTGCAGTGCCACGCCACACCCGCAGGCCAACTCTTCATCATGTTCCAGCCAGCGGTCTGGCGAAGGCACCGGGGTGTAGGGCACGCGAAACATCTGGCATTGCATTTCCAGATTATCCCAAAGGAATTGATCCTCTTTGTGCAAGTGCAAGGTGGCACCGGTCTTCTCCTTCAACTGGCCGGACGCCAGGAAGTGATCCAGATGGGCATGGGTATGGATGATACTGACCACCTTGAGGCCCAGGGCATCGAGCCGCGCCAGGATCAGCTCATGGTTGCCGCCCGGGTCGACCACGATGGCCTTTTTGCTGATGGGGTCGCCGATGATGGTGCAGTTGCACTGCAAGGGGCCTACGGGGAAGGTTTCGCGAATCAGCGTGGGAGCCGTGAACGTCATGGGTGAGCCTCTGAATCGTGATCAATGCAATTAAACTATAGTTCCAAGCCCTGTATCGCCAGAATAATTGCACTTTACAAAGAAATAGAAGTGCTATTATTTTTGCACTTCGCATCAAAAAGTGCAGGAATAATAGCATGGCAAAAAAAATCGCCCCATTGCTACCCACTACCGAGCACCTGCTTTCGGATTTCGGCGAGCGGATCAAACTTGCGCGCCTGCGCCGAAAAATCACTGCCAAGCAAGCAGCTGAGCGCGCCGGCATGTCCCAGATGACACTTCGAGCCTTGGAGCGCGGCTCTTCAGGAAGCACGATGGGTGCTTACCTGGCGATATTGCAGGTGCTGGGCCTCGAAAAAGACCTGAACGCCGTCGCAGCGGACGATGAACTGGGTCGACATCTGCAGGATGCAACACTGCTAACGGGCAAGGCATCAGCGTCGCGCAGGAATAAGCCGATGGAGTCAGAGAAAGTTACAAGAAACAAAGCCATCGCCCGCAAGAAGCCACTACCGTCAAAGCCTACGCCCCCTCCCGACAAGGGCACGATCAGCAGCGACGCACTGGCCGCACTGATCCCACCACGGCAAAGGACAGACACGTAATGACCATGATTGGGGTTTATGCCGACTGGGAAGGTATCGACGGCCCCCGGCGCCTTGGTTGGCTGCACGCAAGAAAAACCCGGATGACCGAAAAGTTCGAGTACGAAAGCGACCCTCTGGCATTGCAAGACCGGGCGCTGAACGCCGTTCGGATCGACCCGGGCATCGGCCCCTATGCAGGCGCTCAGTTCCCTGTTGAGGGGCGAAACATGTTTGGTGTCTTCAGCGACTCCTGCCCGGATCGCTGGGGGCGATTGCTGATGAAACGACGCCTGGAACGCGACATCCGCGACGGACTATACGACGCGAATACTCGGCTCGGCGAGTCGGACTATCTGCTTGGCGTACACGATCTCTTTCGCGCCGGCGCCCTACGCTACCGGCTGAACGATACCGGCAGTTTTCTCGATGATCAGGACACCATTGCCGCGCCGCCTTTTGTCGAGCTGCATACGCTGGAAAGAGCCAGTCGCGAGCTGGAAAACGACCCGGATAATCGGGCCCCAGAAGGCCGGCAATGGCTACGCATGTTGATTGCACCCGGCGGCTCCCTCGGCGGTGCACGCCCGAAAGCCAGCGTCGCCGACCACGACAACCATCTATGGATCGCCAAATTTCCCTCAACCCGCGACACCTACGATGTGGGCGGCTGGGAGCTGGTCGTCAACGCCCTGGCCAAGGCCTGCGGCCTGAAGGTCGCCTCTGCGATCGGCAAGCGCTATGCCAGCGAGTTTCATTGCTTCATGGTCAAACGTTTCGACCGGACGGCTGCAGGCGGCCGTCTGCACTTTGCATCCGCCATGACGCTCACTGGCCGAGTCGATGGTGACGACGCCAGCTCGGGCGCTAGCTACCTGGAGCTGGCTGAAGTGCTGATGCGCAGCGGCTCGAATACCAACCAGGATCTGCAAGAGCTGTGGACGCGCATCGTGTTCAATATCCTGGTTTCAAACACCGACGACCACTTGCGTAATCATGGCTTTATCCTGGAGCCAGGCAACGGATGGCGCCTTTCGGATGCGTATGACTTGAATCCCACGCCACTGGGAGATGGCCTGAAACTCAATATTACCGAATACGACAATGCGCTGGATCTGGAACTGGCGAGAGAAGTCGCCGGTTTCTTCCGTGTGAACCTCGGGAAGGCGGATGAAATCATCGCTGACTGCATCAACTCAGTCAGCCATTGGAGGACCGTGGCTCAGGCGGTTGGTCTTTCACTGCGAGAACAAGACTACATGGCTGCGGCTTTCGCAAAAGCCCAGGCCTAGCCGATCAACCTCAGCTCCTGCGCCCGTGCCACCGCCTGAGTGCGCCGCTCAACGCCCAGCTTGCTGTTGATGTGGCTGGCGTGGGTCTTGACCGTGTGCAGGGAGATAAACAGCCGATTACTGATCTCCTGATTGGAACAGCCCTGAGCGATCAGTTGCAGCACCGCCAGCTCCCGTGTGCTCAAGGCTTCATGGGTCGATACTGTCTCCACCACCGAGGCGACGGGCAACAGCGCCAGCAGGCTCTCGTTCAAGAGGCCGTGGGGATCTCTGGCGAGTTGCTCGCGCATCCAGTCCGGGTGGTTTTCCAGCAGACGCTGGAAGGGTTGCAACGCGCCACCGGCCCCCGCCTCCAGCGCCTGTGCCAACAGCGGACGCGCCTTGGCCTCCTGGCCGCTCTCCAACAGTAAATGCGCCTGCTGGGTCAGTGCCATGAGGGCGATCATCTGACGCCCGCTGTTATGCGCCTGCTGCGCCAGTTCATCAAGGCGTTGCAGCGCCGCAGCGGGCTGGTGGCGCGTGGCGTCCAACGCAGCCTGTTGCAACCCGATATGCTGGGGCAGGTGCGGATGGAATTCTGGCGCGGCGGCGGCGTGTTCGCCGTTATAGGTCTGCCCCAGGCGGGTCAGCCAGGCGTCAGCCAGGTCGGTGCGGCCCTGGGCCAACCACAGCTCGCACTTGATCAGGGTAATCATCGCCAGGTAGTAGATCGGTGGCACGTCCCAGATATGCATCAGGCGCTCCGCCTCGGCAAGCTCGGCGAATGCCGTGGCGAATTGACCCCGACGCCCTTCGAAACTGGCGATCACGCAATGACCGATCAACACGCTGATATCGCGGCAAGCCCGGGCTTCGGCGAGACCGGCGCGCAAGCGAGCGAGACCGGCTTCAGGCTGGAGGCGCACCAACAGCAAAAAACCTTCGTAGAGCGACAACCGCGCACGCACCGCGTACAAGCGCTGCGGCGCCAGGCCATGCAGGCGCTGCAAGCCCTGGCGCACTTCATCCAGGGAACGCAGGATTTCACCGCGCGCCTGCAACACCCGCGCACGGTCATAATGGGCCAGGGCCTCGAACAACGGGTTGCCGACCCGCTGCGCCAGTTCCAGGGATTCGCGATTCAAACCACGGGCGCGCCATAGGTCGGCATCGACGATGGCCAAGTTGGAGAGCGTCGACAGGCACATCAGGCGCTGGCCGTAACGCCGTTGCGGCAGGCTTTCCAACGCTTCGCTGCAATAGCGTTGGGTCAACTCACGATCCCCCCTGCCTCGGGCGATGATCCCGCTGAGCGCCAGCCACTGGGCCAGCATCGACTTTTGCGCGGTGGCCGACGGTGCCGGCAGGAAGCGACTGAGGTAACTGGACAATTCTTCCGCCGCGTCCAACTGGCAAGCCAGGCCCAACGCCCAGCTGTACAGCACGATCAAACGTGGCGTGCTGATCAGCAGACTGTCGGGCAGGTCCATTTTCCAGCGCAGCAACATGCCCACGTTTTGCTCGGCCAGCAGTTGTTCTTCGGACAGGTTCTGTACCAGGTTGGCCGCCACATCCAGGTGGCCGGCGCGCAACGCCTGTTCCACCGCCTCATCGATCAAGCCCTGGGCGTTGAACCAGCGGCACGCACGCAGGTGCAGGCTGGCGGCCGGCAGTACATGGCTGCTGGCGCGCCGTGTGCGCAGCAGGTCGGAAAACAGATGGTGATAACGGTACCAGTGGCCCTGCTCGTCCAGCGGCACCAGAAAGACTTGGTGGGCTTGCAGGTAACGCAGGATTTCGGCGCTGTCGTGGGCTTCACGCACAGCATCACAGAGTTCGCTGCAAAAACGATCCTGCGGGGCTGTATCGTACAAAAACGCCTGTACTTCGGCCGGCAGACAGTCGATCACTTCTTCAAGCAGATAGTCGCGGATCAGCCCTTCCCCGCCATTCAGGCTTTGCGGCAAGGTGCCGTCGCTACCGGCCTCGGAGGCGGCCAGCAACCAGAAGCGCAGGCCGGCGACCCAGCCTTCGCTGCGGCGAATCAGGTTGTCGAGGGCTTCGCCGCGCAGGGAGTTGCTGTGGCGATCCAGCACCGCCAGGGATTCGTCGTGCGTCAGGCGCAGGTCCTGTTCATTCAGTTCCAGCAGGTGGCGCGATAGACGCAGGCGCGCCAGATGCCAGTCCGGACGTTGGCGACTGGTGACCATCACCACCAGGCCATCGGGCAGATGATTGAGGAAAAACTGCAGGCAGCGGTCAAGCACCGGCCCCTGGGCCAGGTGATAGTCATCCAGTACCAGCAACAGCGGCGCACGGGTGGACAGGTGCGCGGCCAGCTCGTCGAGCAGGCCGTCCAACCATTCTTCAAAGGCAAAGGGTTGGTGACGCTGGCGCATTTTCAGCAAGCCCAGGGACTGGGCGCCGAGTTGCGTGAAGAATTGCTGCAAACCATCGAGCAGACGCTCGAGGAAACGACCGGGGTCGTTGTCCCGCGGACTCAGGCCCAGCCACAGGCTTTGCCAATGGGCCGGCAAGCTCTGGCAGAACTCCACCGCCAACGAACTCTTGCCGAACCCGGCCGGCGCGCTGACCAGCAACAGGCGCCCGTCCAGCCCGGCGCTCAGGCGTTCGCACAAGCGCGGTCGCAGCACGTAGCCGTCAGGCAGGGGTGGCCTGTAGAAGCGACCTTCCAGGGTCGGGATTACCGCACTGGCAGGCCCTTGGATTCGGGACAGATCAGTCATCGCCGGGCTCTTGTAGAAGGCTGTGGTCGGCATTGCAGATGTCCGCAGACTAGCGGTAAAAGCGGCGGGTTTGTAGATCTTTGCTACAAATGACTGAAAAAGAACTGCGACAAAAAATGTGGGAGGAAGCTTGCCCCCGATGGCGGCGGATCAGTCAATGCACTGTTTGACTGTCACACCGCTATCGGGGGCAAGTCGAATCGTCGCACCGCCCCTCCCACATTGAGTTACGCGTGCAGCTTAGCGAACACCATCCTGGCGCAGGGCCGCCGGGGTGAAGTCGCTGGTGGTCGCAGTGAAGCCGAAGTCATACGCCTGCTTCTCTTCGTTCTTCATGCCCAGTGCCAGGTAGCGGCCGGACTGCAGATCGTAGAGGGTTTCCAGGGCGTACCACGGCACTTGCTTGTCGTAGTAGTTCTCGGCATGGGCTTCGGCGACACGCCACAGTTGGCCACGGCCGTCGTAGTGGTCAATGACCGCTGCTTGCCAGGTGTCTTCGTCGATGAAGAAGTCACGCTTGGCGTAAATGTGGCGCTGGCCTTCCTTCAAGGTCGCGACCACGTGCCAGACACGGCGCAGCTCGTAGCGAGCCAGGTCCTGGTTGATGTGGCCGGCCTTGATGATGTCGGCGTACTTGAGCTTGGGATCGTCGATCTTGTAGCTGTTGGAGGCGATGTAGATCTCTTTCTTGCCTTCCAGCTTCCAGTCGTAGCGATCCGGCGCACCGTTGTACATGTCGAGGTTGTCGGAGGTACGCAAGCCGTCGGCCGCAGTACCCGGGCCGTCATAGGACACTTGCGGCGCCCGGCGCACACGGCGCTGGCCGGCGTTGTAGACCCACGCCGAACGCGGTTCCTTCACCTGGTCCAGGGTTTCGTGCACCAGCAGCACACCACCGGCCAGACGCGCTGGCGCGGTCACTTGTTGCTTGAAGTAGAACAGCACGTTGCCCGGGTTTTTCGGGTCGAAGTCTTTCATCTTGTCGCGGAACACAAATTGGTCGCGGAAGTACACCAGGCTGTAGGAACCGTTGGTTTGCGGCGTGGCCTGGGTCACCAGGCGGGTCACGCTGCCACCGCGATAGCGGGTGATGTGGTTCCAGATCACCTCGACGCCGCTTTTGGGAATCGGAAACGGCACGGCGGTTTCAAAGTTTTCCAGGCCGTTGCCGCCGGACACCAGGTTGGTGGTGGTGGCGTTCTTCTTGATGGCCGCAAACACATCCGCCGGCACTGTGGCGCCGCGATGGGTCGGGTAGACCGGCATCTTGAAGGTTTCCGGGTAGCGCTTGAACATCGCGTACTGCCCCGGCGCCAGCTTGTCCTTGTACTGCTCGACGTTCGCTGCGGTGATGGTGAATTGCGGTTGCTCACTGGCGTACGGGTTAGCCAGGAACCCACGGGCGTCGACGGCGCCGGCGTTGGTGGGCAGTGGCGACCACTTTGGAATGGTGCCGGCAGCGTTGCCGGCCATTTCGGCGCCCATCGGGGTCAGGGTCGTGCCCAGCTTGGCGGCTTCATCCGCCGAGACTGCCGCCATGACGTTGCTCGCCAGGATCGACAGCCCAAGCACACCCACGTGCAACAGACTTTTGGTTATTTTCATGTTCTGGTCTTCCTGAAATGCGTGTGCTTAGAAGTTGGCGCCGAAGCTCAAAGCGACGAAGTCGCGGTCATCCACCGTACTGAACTTGCCACCAAAGAAGTTGGTGTAGGCCAGGCTGGCGGTGTAGGTGTTCTGATACTCGGCATCCAGGCCCAGGCTGACCGCCTTGCGACCTTCTTCGAAGTTACCGCCAGGGCCTGGCGAGTAACCTTTGACGTCGTGGGACCACGCCACGTTTGGCTTGAGGTTGACGCCGGCGAACACGTCCGGGTATTCCCAGATGGCGCGGGCGCGGTAGCCCCAGGAGGTGGCGGTGGTGTAACCGTCGTTGTTGCAGTTGGTGTTCAAACCTGCCGCATTGGGAAGACCGGCGCCGGTGGCCGTCGAGTTGTTGAGGGC
>Ga0068853_100001062_pt1 | contig 19390 bp, 20 predicted proteins | sample KBSCornC32_FD_65655 | JGI IMG/M metagenome (GOLD analysis project Ga0068853, IMG submission 65655) | Corn rhizosphere microbial communities from Kellogg Biological Station, Michigan, USA - KBS Corn C3-2 | ecosystem: Host-associated > Plants > Roots > Rhizosphere > Soil ...
ATTTTGCCAAGGTTGGGGTCGAGGGTTCGAATCCCTTCGCCCGCTCCAGTTTTTCATAGGAAAAACAGTAAGTTAGATGGTCATATCAGGCTGGTGAAGCCTGAGCCGGATCGTCGTGGGTAACTTATGGGTAACCTGCGCGAAAAATTCGCGCGGCGTACGCATCGGCTTGATCGTCCAAGAGTTGCTACTTTATCCGCCAGACGCGGTGTAAGCCTGCTCATCGCTGATCAGGAGGTAACTTTCATCCATTACGATACCGTAATGGCGATAGAGCGCTTCACCGATCGCGGACTGGGCAGACACGAAATTGACTACCGCCTTGCGATCATTCCGCATGATCCAGCTGACGCCGCCTAAGCACAGCACGCAGACGCCATCGAACACGAACAGCGTCCTGCTGTCGTCAAACGCCGGGACATTGGGATCGTTGCGGTAGCTGTATGACTGGGCGCTGACTTTAGGCATCGACCGAATCGCTCACCACTGAAATGTCCAGCCCCTTGAGCGCCGCCAGATACTCATCAAGGCTGATCAGATCGACACAGGGCATGGCGCCACGCGTCTGAATTGCATCTCGGGCGAGCTTACGAGCAAGCAGGATGGCCGGCATGCAGGGGATATATGGTCCATGGCCGGATCGGGCGATCAGGTAAAAGCGGGCCTGGCGGGGACTGCCGTCGGTTCCCACCCCCGCGAGATACATGTGAAAGCCGCTCCGGCTCGATCCAAGGCGGTCGAACACGAAGGCGAGACGCAACAGCTTTTCACTGTGATCCGCGAGCGACCGGATCAGGCCAATGCGGACTAGCCAACTCAACATCCACGTCCCGAAATGCAGGATTTTGAGTTCGTGCCCCGCTGCAAAGCGCATCGTTCTGATCTCAGGATAGCGGGATGGGAACAGGTCGAGGTCGGGAATGTCGCAATTGCCGAACAGGCGGATGCCCAGTTCCGGATAGCGTTTGGCATGCATGTCCTGCCAGCCATAGACCGACTGCCATCTACCGTCCTTCATCGTCGTGAACGGCTTGCCGACATAGCTCAGCACGGCAGAGGTGGTGGCAAGGCCACGATTGGTCTGTTGGGCAGCGCTGATGCCGTAATCAACGCTCTCGATTCGGCGGAAGCCCGGCCGATAATGATCGATCACAGCCGCCGTTAGGCACAGCATTCGCCAACGGATTTAATGTCTTTGCCTGCGCCTTCGACCGTGTTGCATGCTGTGACGAACATCCTGCGTCTCCTCGAAGCACCCGATGCAGTGGGCTGCAGCTCCGCCAAGGCGAACAGCCATTGCGCCCGACAGTTCCACAGCATTCAGGCGCTTGCTTAAGGCCGTTATAAATAACGTTCCGGGTACGTTACTAACGCAGTAGAATAATATCATTAGATATGTTGTGACATTTATGACTTTTTTACCAAAATCATCCAATATATCATGACAATGACAGTCATCCTAATCATGTGGCATGTCCATTGCAGAGGGGATGGTTTTGCGCAGAACCCGTTTTTCATGGCTATATGTAGCTTTGGTCCTGGCTTGTACCACAACGGCGCAGCTGGCATCGGCGCAAATGACGCCCAACAACGTTCTTGCCGGCGCGCGCGCGCTTTCATTCCTGCAGCCGGCGCTTTCGGGTTCCATCACCGCGGCTATCGTCTACCAACCCGGCGACGCGGGCTCGGAGGCCGAAGCACAGGCCATTGAACACGCGCTGGGCGGCGGATTGGTCATCGGCTCGCTGACCCTCAGGCCCAAAAAGGTTTCGGTTGACGCCCTCGCAGGCCTTGCTGGAGCAAAGATCGCTTTTGTGACCCGGGCAGTCGATGATCGGCAGATCGCGTCAGCAGCCGCTCAGCGCTCGATCATCACCATCAGTTCCGATCCCGCCTGCGCTCAGGCGGGTCTCTGTGTCGTTTCGATCAGCGCAGGATCCAAAGTCCAGATCATCGTGAGCAAAGCTGCGTGTAAAGCCTCGAAGGTCAAATTCGGCGCGGCCTTTCTGATGCTGGTGAAGGAAATCTGAGCCATGTTGAACCGTTTCCCTTTCTCAGCAAGAAGCGCAATGATCCTGAGAAGCGCACTTATTTCGTCGGCGTTGCTGTTTGTACCAACAGCCACTCTGGCGCAAAGCGTCAATTATGCCGAACTCGAGCAGCTATTCGGCGAGCCTGTCACGACCAGCGTGACAGGCAAGCCTCAACGCGCATCCGAGGCCCCCGCTTCGCTGGTGATCATCACGCAGGACGATATCCGCCGCTCGCCCGCCAAAGACATTCCTGGTCTGATCCAGGCCTATGCAGGCATCGACGTCGTACGCTGGACGGGCGGACAGTCCGATGTCGCCGTTCGTGGCGGCGTCCAGGCTTTCAACCCGCGCCTGCTGGTGCTCGTCAACGGCCGGCAGGTCTATCTCGACTTTTTCGGCATGGTCAACTGGGCCGGTCTTGGCGTCCAGCTCGACGAGATTCAGCAGATCGAGGTCGTGCGCGGGCCAAACAGCGCCTTGTTCGGCTTCAATGCTGCCTCGGGCGTGGTCAACATCATCACGATCGATCCGCTGCAGACGCGCCACGTGACGATGACCGCCGAAGCCGGCAATGACGGCCAAAGGCGCGTATCGGGAGTCGCGGCATTCAGGCTGAACGACTGGCTGGGGCTACGGGTTTCGGGTGGCTATGACGAGGCCAACGAATTTGAAGGATTAGGAACTTCCGCAATTGCATCCCAGAATAGCACGCTCGCTTTCGATCCCCGGCACAAGGAAGCGGCCGGAGAAATATACATCCGCCCGGACAGCCGTACGGACGCCCGTATCAGTGGAAGCTACTCCTTTACCCGCAGTACTGACCTTTTGCCGTCGCTGAATAGTTTTCCATCATATTACAGATTTTCATCGATCGGGGGCAGCATCTCCCACGACACGGGGTGGGGCATAGTGTCTTTGCGCGCTTTGCATAATGTATCGAATATCGATTCCCTATCGCAAGGAACCGATGTTGGCGTTTTCTTTCGGAACAAGGTCAGCGTGGTGTCCGCCGATGCCCTGGTTCGTCTTGGTACGTCGAATACGATACGCGTCGGCCTTGAATATCGCAGGAATGAATTGAAGGCGTCACCCGGTTATCCGGGCGCTACGCGTTACGATGTCCTTGCCGGCAGCGCTATGTGGGAAAGGCAATTTGGCGACGTGGCGACCGTTACGATCGCGGCGCGGATGGATCATCTCGCGCTCGATCAGCAGGGTGCGATCGATCAGCCGACCATTTTCGTCAAGGATGACTATAATCGGTCGATCACCGCGTGGAGCGTGAACAGCGCCTTGCTTTACAAGCTGAGCGACGTCGATTCCGTGCGGATTGCCGCGAGCCAGGGAATACAGGCACCGTCGCTCTTTTCCTTTGGTGAGCGCATAGCATTTCCTATTCCAGGTGCGCCTTTGCAGATAGCCCTCTCTGGGAACCCGTATATGAAACCCGTGAAGACCCGGAGCGCCGAGATCGCTTTCATCCGCGCGCTCGGTAAAAACAGCCGGTTGGAGCTGACGGCATTCTATAATCGGACCACCGACGTCATCGGCGTCGGCGGAGCCTCGACACCGCCGCGTGCGACTCCACCGGCCTATCCCTTCATTCTCGTAACAGCAGACAATGTCGGGGCGTTCACCGCCTATGGCCTGGAAGCATCCCTTTCCGGTCGCTTTGGGTCGAACTGGCCGTGGCAGCTGAACTATAGCTGGACCAAGGCCGACCAGGACATCGTCGGCAATTCAGGCGGGGTGTTCCAGCGGCCGCTTGCTTTGGATAGCGCCACGCCTGAACACAAGATCAAGGCGCAGATAAGCCACGAACGCGGCCCTTGGCTCGCCACCATCGCGGCGCGCTACACCTCGCCTATCAGCCAGCTTTTCGCAACCGGTTTAGGGGAATCGGTGCCGCTGAGGCTGGCCAAGATTCCGGATAGCCTGGCGCTCGATGCAAAGCTGGCTTTCAAGATGAGCGACCACGTGACATTCGCCATCACGGGAGACAATCTCACCAGAGCGGCGGGCGCCAGCCTGTCGCCGGTACCAGCCGAACGGAAGCTGCGCGCCAGCGTTCAGGTTCGCTTCTAATGTGGTGTCAGGTAGCCAGGAAATGGGTAGCGCGCCTCCGGCGCCTCTCCGATTGGCCGCTGATCGTGAAGTTCAGCATTGCGCCGGCGCTTGCTCTCGGCCTGCTTTCCTTGATGGCGGTAATCGAGATATCGGCGCTGCACACTGTCCGCGATGATACGCGACATATCGTGATGGTCGACATGCAGGATGCAGCTAAGCTGGCCGACATCGAAGCAAGATTCGGGCGCGCAGATGCCGCCCTGTCGCGGCTGCTGAACAGGGTGGCTGCCAATCCCGGCACGGTGGACATCCCTGTCCAAGCCGGCGTCATTAAAGGGACTCTAGCCGGCGTCGGTCGTGATCTCGGAGCCTTTCGGAATACCGAAGCCGGCCAAGCCAATCGGGCACGCATCGATGCGGTCCGGCGCGACGTAGACCAATATTCGCAAGCCGTGGACGTCGTGACCTCGATGCTGGCGATCGATTTTGCCAGTGCTGCGTCGATGCTGGACTCCTTTCACAAATATTCCCAGCAGGTCACAGCGAACATCGGCCACATCACCCGGAGCGGCGTCGCCGACTCGAAACGGGAGGCCGAGGCCGTCAGCGCTGATGTCGAGGCGAAGACCGCTATATTCTCAACGCTTGCGCTGCTGGCCGTGCCGGGTATCGCCATCGCATCGCTCCTTGTCGGCCTTGCCACTGTGCGATCAATCCGCGGCATCGCCGACGCGACCACCCGATTAGCCGCAGCGGACTATGACATCGACATCGGCGGCCTGCATCGCCGGGACGAACTGGGCGCTGTGGTAGCGGCGCTGGATACGTTTCGCGGAAACGCGCTGGAAGCAGCCCGCCTGCAGGCGGAGCGTGAAGAGCAGCGCCGTTTGGCGAACGAAGGCGAACGCCGCCGGGCCGAAGAAAAGAAGGCCGCGGAAATTGCACAGCAGCGCCGTGATGAGGAAATCAATAAACGCGCTCTGGAAGAAAAGCGGGCGATGCTCGATACCCTTGCGCACGAGTTCGAAGGAAGCATATCGGCTGTGATCGAAGCCGTCAGCCATTCAACCGAGAGCCTGCTCGCAAATGCGGAACAGCTTACGTTAAGGGCCGAGCAGACCCGGCAGGAATCGACCATCCTCGACAGGGAAAGCGGGCAGATGGTCCAATCGATGCAGGTCGCCGCGTCGGCAGCGGACGAACTCATGATGTCCTTCGCCGAGATTGGTCGCCAGGTACGCAACTCACATCAGGCTGCCTCGACTGCGCTCCAGGAAGCGGAAAAAGCACGGGGAAGGGGCGCTGTGCTCGCTGAGGAGGCCGAAGCTATCGAGGCGGTTGTCGGCGCCATCAATCAGATTGCTTCACAGACCGATTTGCTGGCGCTCAACGCGACCATCGAGGCCGCGCGCGCCGGCGAGGCTGGCCATGGCTTTGCGGTCGTTGCAGGCGAGGTCAAGAACCTCGCGGGGCAGACCGGCAAGGCGACCAATCAGGTTCGCGGCCAGATTAGCAGCATTCAGGCATCCGCCAACGAGGTCGTCGACGCCACCAGAACGATCAACAACATGCTCGAACAATTGAACGAGATTGCATCCGCGGTCGCCGGCTCGGTCGAGCAGCAAGTACGCGCAGGAACCGAGATTACGGGAACCGTCGTTTCCGCGCTCCACAAGACCGACCAGATGGTGGACGCCAGCGGACATATTCGCCTATCCGCCGATCAGAACAGCAGCGCCGCAAACGCTGTGCGCCTGGCCGTCGGCGAATTGCAGGCCCATTTTCAGCGTCTGCGATCTGATGCGGAACAGTTCGTCCGCCATATTCGGGCTGCATAATTACCGATCATGGCGTTTGTTGATATGTTGAAGGCGACATGTGGTGGCGTGCGGATGCTAACCATCTGCCGACGACAAGGTCTGCTTCTTGCATTTATTGTCTGAAATCGGACCGTCTGCTATCGGCTCAAAAATGCCCTTTCAGCGGTTCGCGAATAGTTCGGGACTCGAGTGTCAGCACGGCGCCATTCGGGTTCCCCTTTGTTCCGCCAACCGCCCTTTTGCGCTTTCGGAGAATGGCCGTAGAAGCGCGGTGTTTCCATTCTTGGGCGCTTAAGTTGGTAGAGCATCTCGTTTACACCGAGAGGGTCGCTGGTGCGGATATTCGTCATCGCTAACATTGCGCCCAATTTTCAGTCATTCAAAGGTAACTTAGCTGGAGAAAAGCACCCTCTCCAGCGCATCAGCAAGTTCACGCCGCTTGTCTGCGGCAACCCGGGCGAGATTCTGCTGCTTCCACCGAACGGCAGGCAGATGCTGGGCCTCGGGGATGCCAAGCAGCGACCAATCCGGTTCGCCGCGTTTGAAGCCGAGAAGAAAGCGCCGGTGTTCATCCGGCATGTCTCCAACCATTGCGGCGATGATTGCTTCCCGCGCGGCCTCAAGCTCTTCCAGATCGACGGGCACCCCGGTCATTCCTACAAAACCCCGCTCAAACTCTCCGCGGAGAGGTTTTCGGTTGGGAGCCAGGATTTCCGCCATCGGTCGATTGTGGCTGATGATATAGACGAGGAATGCCCGGCGCAGTTCATCGCTGACGCCCTCATGGGCAGTGCCGCCTTTCGGCGCGAAGACTCCTCCGATTGCGGAGTTGCTCCTGTCTCTTTTTACAGGGTAGCGGTTGGTTGCGATCAACAATTGTCGATGGCGCTGGATGCCTTGTGAAGTGGCGCTCCGGACGTAGACGACACACGCAATTGTCCTAGACAGGAATTGAGACCGCTGGATTGCTCACGCGCCACTCAGCAGGGTGACGATCAGACGTTTCAGCTATCATTGGCGGCTGGGACAGGTTTCGGCGGCCGCCGGGGGCTCTTCGTCGTTGCCGGCGAGTATGAAGTTTTGATCCGGCGTAATTCGGAAAAAGGGGGGAGGTAAGGTCGGGTTCGTCAGTCACGGCCCGGCCTTGACCTTCGGAAAAGGAGGTCGATCATGAAACTCGTCAACTTCAGCCTTGTTGCCGCACTGCTGCTTTCGCTCGTCAGTCCGGCGGCAGCACAAGAGCAACCAACCGAAATGACCCAGGAGAGATATCTGAAATATCTCGAACAATTCAATGCGGGCGACGAGCATTATGCGGATATCTATGATGATAACGTGATCTTCTATCACGCACCCCAGTTCGGCGTGCTGCGCGGCAAACAGGCAATTCTGGATTTATACCGCAAAATTTGGCAGCAAATTAAAGAAACCGTCACCGCACGTACAGTCGTCGTCGATCCGAAGCACGGCCTGATCGCCGCCGAGTTAAGCACGAAACTCGTGGCAACGGGCGACGGGGTCAAGATGCCGTCCGGTGTCCTTAACCGTGGCGATGTCCTGATCAGTGAGGGCACCGTCTACTACGAACTCAAGAATGGCCGGATCGCCCTTATCAGAAGCAGCATCGAGGGCGCGAGGGTTGTGCGGAAAGGGGCCACGGAAAGATAATGAACGATGGCCGCAACCTGTGTTCAGGACGTCTGCAACGGCGGACCTTCATGAAGGGGACCGCCGTGGGCGGCCTTTCCCGAGCCTTTCCGCGCTTGGCATTGGCGTCCACGGGAAGAAACACCCCGTCGGTATGAGCCGACAGGGTGAGGCAAGACACTGCGACGAGGAGTGGTCGCGAGTCCAAGGTCTCACGATCCCCGGTGGTCTGCTTTGATCGCGGTCAAACTTCGATGGGCGGCGTCCTGCTACGATAATCCCTCTATAAGGGAGAGAGCCATGTTCGCCGCATCGACCAACTGCGCGCCAACGGTAGAGCAACGGTTGCTTAGCGTACGGCGAGTCATCGAAACGACCACCTGCGAGTCGCTCCTTCCCGCCCTGGAGCTTTATGCCCTGCAGCTGGAACGTATGTTGAACGGCAAGGCGCCTCACCAGTAGCTGACTGGCACGTTACATCACCGCTGTGCAAGTATATCGTAATGACGGCCGACGCCGAACTTGGCGAACCGGTCAAAGCCATGCTGCTTCAGCAATGACTGGATTGCGTTGGGGTTCACCCATCGTTCGTCGATCTCGTAAAATATCGCCTCGAAGCGATCGTGATGCACGCAACGCATCAGCTCCCGGATCACGACCTCCTCATGGCCTTCCACGTCGATCTTCACGATGACGGCGTCCCGGGCGGGGAGCATTGAGTCCAGTTGCGTGCTGCGGATCAGATCGACCCTTTCGGTGCCGGCGCCGCCCGCGATGCTGCCGGTTCGCAAGGATGCACCGCCGCTATGCGCATGGCAGACATGCATCTCGCCATGCCCGGCCTTGTCCGAGATGGCTGCGAGCACGGGGGTTATCCTGGCGCCGAAGCGGTTTGCGGCGATGTTGGCCTTGAGCAGATCGAATGTCCGTGAAACCGGTTCGAACGCCAGAACGGCCGTGCAGGCCGGGTTTTTCGCCGCGAGAAGGCTGAACAGGCCCTGGTTGGCGCCGATGTCCAGGAACATGAATGGCCGGCGTCTCGATGCGAGAAAGTCGGAAAGCTCACGGCCATAGGTGGCGTAGATGCAATATTGGAAGGTCCGGTCGGCCCAGTTTGCACGCAGGTCGATTCCGTAGCGGGATCGCTCGAAGCTCTTGGGCGCGCCCAGCCCGAGTGTCTGACGCCAGTTCGCCCATGACCGTCTTGCCGCCGAAAGAGAGCGGGCAACGATCTTGAATATCGGCTTCTTCACGCCGAATTCGAGATAATTCCATCTGGCGACGCTCATGGGCATCATGCCGCCAGTTTGGCAGCCGGCGGGGCGGTGCCTGGTTCAAGATAGGCGACAATAGCAAGCGCAGCGCGATCCGCTGACGGAATCGGCGTGAGATCGAAGCTGTATCGGAACAGCGACCGTTGCACATCGCGAAACGCGTTCGGCTTTTCGACAGCGTCGCGCAACGCGCGGTCGAGCATCGCTACATGGTCAATGACCGGCCCGGCCGCCCAATGCGCGAAATCCGGATTGTCGGCCCATTGCTGTTCATGCGCATCGAGAAAGATGCAGGGGCGGGGCCGCGCGAGAAATTCGTAAACCTGGCTGCTTGCATCGCCGAGATAGATGTCGGCCGCCATCGTGTAACGCATGTCCACCGAAGCCTGGCTGCCGGTATCGATCAGGATGTGGGGCAGCGATCGATACCGTGCCGGGATATCCCCGACCCACGCCATCGACGGAGGGGACAGCGAAAGCGAAAGGCGCTTCGCGAACAGCATCACATGCGGTGCGAAGATCAGATTATACGCCCGGCTTTCAGCGAAATATTCGAGAACCTGGAGGCCCATCCCGAACCAGGACGACAGGCCTGCCGCGGAATGGGGATTATAGAGGACAGTCGGCCGGTCATTATCGAACAGGGGGGCGTGCTCAGCCTGATCGAGCAGGTCGAACTTGGGATAGCCTATCGTCGCGTGACGGCCCGGCCGAAGATGACCTGCGGCTTGCAATCGGTCCCGGACCTTGGCGCCGGAGAGTAGAACATAATCGAACATCCCGCTTGCCTTGTCGAAGCCGACCGCGCGGTCGCCGGCGCCGTGGCGCGTGTGGATCATGCGGAGGTCGGACAGTCCGAAGCGGGTCTTCAGCATGAGCGCGGTCTTCTCCGGCACCGCCAGCGCGGTCAGCTGGCGGAACCGCTCCACATTCCTCTTGAGCATCGAAATGCGATTGAACGGCACGGCATTCCCCAGCGCGCGCGTGGCGATCCGTGATCCCAGGGACGGGCCTTCGAGCGGAGCCAGCCGGCAATTGCCGGGCAGGCCGGACTTTGCCGCCAGCCGCCTTACCTCCTGCTCGACGGCGCCCTCGGCAAAAAAGACTTCGACGAGCACGTCGCTCCGCTGCCGCGCGAGGGCAAGCGCGATGGGCAGGGCATGCGCGACCTGATGCGCGCCGTCGTGGCTAAGCAGGAAGCCGATATGCATGATTCGGCCTCCGATCGGGTGCGGCAGGGTCTTTCCAGTCCAGCATCGTCCATTTGCGGGCGATGGCGATCGCGCGAAGCCTGGCCGAGGCATTGACGGCAATCGGCTCGTCGGCCCATTCGAAGCAGGGCAGGTCGGATGCGTCGTCCGAAAAGAAGCGGATGTGGGCGTTGTTGCGATCGATGCCGCTGGCCGCGAAGAATTCGGCGAGCATGCGCTGCTTCGCCTGCCCGTAGCAATTGTCGCCGTGGATTGCGGCATCCAGGGTGTCGCCGCGCCAGGTGGTACCGCTGGCGACGAGATCGTGCACGCCGAGCCGCGCCGCCAACGGCGCCGCGTAGAGACGCGGGGCGGCGGTCGCGATCATCACGCGGCGCCCGGCCAGCCGCTCCTGTGCGATCCGTTCGTGCGCCTGATTGTAAAGGCCGGATTCGTACAACCGATCCGCAAAAGCAGCGGCGATCCGCTGCGCCGTCGCATGCGGCATCGCCGGCCCGAGCATGAGCCGGTGCATCACCGCCTTCATACGCCGCCGGGATATCCGCTTCGCCGCATAGGCGATCGCGAAGGGAAGCAGCAACGGAATGAGCAGCAGCCGCCAGGCCGCGCTGCGCCGGGCGGCAAAGAGCAGGAAAAGGCTGTAGGTCGGCGCGCGCGAAAGCGTGCGGTCGAGGTCGAATATGGAAAAATCGGATCGATGGGTCACGCTCGCCAACATGGCGGGCCTTGATCATGGCCGAATGAGGGAAACATTTGATTTCGCCCATCTTGGCCAAACAATCCCGTTTCCGCGTTCTGAACCCCTATGTTCGAACTGATACCGGAAATGGGACAATATGGTTGATCTCGTAACGCAGGCGATCGGACGCTTCGGCTATTTTGGCGTCATTCTCCTGATGCTGGTGGAGACATTGTTTCCGCCGATCCCGTCGGAAGTGATCATGCCTCTGGTGGGGCTTGCCGCCGCCCGTGGTGAAATCGCCATCGGCGGCGCGGTGCTGGCGGCCGTGATCGGATCAACCGCAGGCGCGCTGGCGTGGTATGGATTGGCCCGGGCCTATGGCCGGGACCGGCTTATCGCGCTTTCCGGGCGCTACGGGCGGTGGATCGGCCTCACGCCGTCATCGGTGGATCGGGCGACCACCGCCTTCGCCCGGCGCGGCGGGCTTGCCGTCTTCGTGGCGCGGATATTGCCCGGTGCACGGGTGTTCATCTCCGTGCCGGCCGGCCTTTCGCACATGAGCCTTCTCCCGTTCCTCGGCTTCACCGCCGCCGGCTTCGCGGTCTGGTACGGCTTCTTGGGTATCGTCGGTTTCGCCTTTTCCGACAGCATCGGTTCCTCGCTGTTCTGGCTCGCCGCATTGCTCGCCACGCTTGCAGCCGTGCCGCTGCTGAAGGCTTTCAAGGATTCAAGGCCCCGAAAGGAGGATGGGCAAAATTAAATAGAAGCCAAATCCCCGTTCCAGTTCAGTGCTGTAGGCGCGACGCCCGGATATGAGGAGATCGGAATGAGAACCGTTTTGGCCCTGGCCGCGATCCTGTTCGCGCATGCGCCGCTTGCGGCGCAGGTGCTCCCATCATCGACCATCGGTCTCCCACAAGCCCTGGCGATAGCCGAGCGGGTTACCGGCGGCCGCGTCACGGAGGCCGAACTGGAGCATCGCGGCGGCCGGCAGATTTACGAAGTGGAAGTGATGCGCGAAAAGACACTGAGGCGATTGTCGATCGACGCACAGACAGGGCGCGTGCTGAAATCCTCGCCCCTTCGCATCAAGAGCCTCTGGGCGCGCTGGTTCGATTCCGACGAAGTCAGGCAGGCAGGCCGCGCCCGCCCCTTGGCCGCTGCGTTGACTGATCTCGAACGGCGGACGGGCGGCCAAGTCCGCGATGTCAGCTTCGACGTCGAAGGCAGCGGGCGCGCATATTATGAAATCGAGATCGTGACGCCGGCGGGGACTACCGAGCTCCATCTGGATGCCTTGACTGGAAAGCGGCTGGCGTTGGCGCTTGATGAGTGACGCGGGGTCGTGCACCCACGTTTCCATGCACATCCTCTTCATCGAAGATGACGAACGTGTCGCCGGTTATGTGACGAAGGGTCTCCGCGAGGCGGGGCATCTGGTCGATCACCTTGCCGACGGCAAGCAGGGCCTCGTGCAGGCGACCTGCGAGAGCTACGATGTCATCATACTGGATCGCATGCTGCCGACGGTGGATGGCCTGAAGATCCTGCATACGATCCGTGCGACGGGCGACATGACGCCCGTCCTGATCCTGAGCGCGCTCGGAGATGTCGACGAAAGGGTGAGGGGCCTTCAGGCGGGCAGCGACGATTATCTCGCCAAGCCCTTCTCGCTCACCGAATTGCTCGCCCGCGTCGAAGTGCTGGGACGGCGCGGGCCGGTGGCTGCCGAGCCATCCATGCTCAAGATCGCCGATCTCGAGATCGACCGGCTGGGACATCTGGTGAAGCGGCGCGGCAAGCGGATCGAACTGACCGCACGCGAATATCGCATCCTCGAGTGCCTCGTTCGAAATGCCGGCCGCGTCGTGACACGAACCATGCTCCTCGAAAATGTCTGGGATTATCATTTCGATCCCCAGACCAACATCGTGGACCAGCATGTCTCCAAGCTGCGGCAGAAGATCGACCGCGATTTTGCGGTACAGCTGATCCACACCGTGCGTGGCACGGGCTATGTTCTGCGCGCGGAATGATGCGGCTGCTGCATAGCCTCTCCTTCCGGCTCGCGATGCTCTATGTAGGGCTGTTCTGCAGCTCGATGGCCGTCCTGCTCGGGCTCTATTACTGGCTCAATGTTCATGCCCCGCTTGATGTGGCCAGGCAGCAGGTCGCGGCCGATGCGCGTGCCATGGCCCAGATCTATATACTCGATGGTGGTAAAGTTCTGACTCGAAGGCTGGAAATGCGCGCCGCATCGCTCTCCCATCGTAAGGCGTTCCATGCTTTCATCGACAGGGACGGCAAGGTCGTCACATCGAACCTGCCCAGCTGGCCAAAGACCGTTGCGGCTGGCTGGCGACGCTTCGAAGCGGACATTTATCGCGACGGTGAGGAAAATGATCATGAAGCGCTCGTGCTCGACCGGAAATTCGACGATGGCGCGCGGCTGCTGATCGGCAGGGATATCGAGGACATCGACGACAGTGAGGAGCAGATCCGATCGGCCGCCGCCTGGATGATCGGCGGCACATTGTTGCTCGGGCTGCTCGGCGGCGTGCTGATGAGCAACGCAATCCACAAGCGCATCGATGCCGTCAATTCCGCGGCGCGAAAGGTGATTTCCGGCGATCTTTCGGGTCGCATCGCGATCCGCGGCTCGGGCGACGATTTCGATCGGCTTGGCGAAACGCTGAACCTCATGCTGGCGAAGATCGAAGGGCTGCTCGAATCCGTGCGGCGTGTATCGGATAATGTGGCGCACGAACTTCGCACCCCGCTGCAGCGATTGCTGGTCGATCTCGAGGAGTTTCAGGCCGCCCAAGACCCGGAACGCCAGCAATCGCTGTGCGTCGAGGCGATCGATGAAGCGCGGCGCCTGCACCATGTGTTCGACGCCCTGCTTCGCATAGCCCGGATCGAAAGCGGGCGGCATGTGAGCGACACCCGCGTCTTCAATCTCTCGCAGCTGGCAGAGGACGCCATCGATTCCTATCGGTTGGCGGCCGAGGAAAAGCGTGTCTCCCTGCAGGCCGAGATAGATGCGAATGTCTCGATATCGGGTGATCCCGACCTGATCTTCCAGGCTCTTTCCAATCTTCTGGAAAATGCCCTTAAATATACGCCGGCCGGATCCCGGATCGTGCTGCGCGTCGATAACCGAGCGGGAGGCAAGGCCATTGAGGTCACTGATGACGGACCCGGCGTCCCGGCGGATGACCTCGCTCACCTCACGGAGCGATTCTATCGGGCCAGTGTGACTCATCACCTGCCCGGGGAAGGGCTCGGCCTCTGCCTCGTCGCGGCAATCGCCGCCGCCCATGGAGCAAAAATGTCCGTGAGCAATAATAAACCTGGTCTCTCCGTGAAGTTGAGCTTCGTTTGAACGTCGCCGCGGCAGGATGAGGCCGTTCCCGTATCGGACATGCTCGACGGCTGCGCGCCAATGGATGGTGGCGGTTCCGCGGGCAGCGGGTTAGGGCGGCGCCATGACGCACAGCATCACGATTCGACGCCCCGACGACTGGCATGTTCACCTGCGCGACGGCGATATGCTGCGCGCGGTCGCGGGTTTCACGGCACGCCAGTTTGCGCGGGCGATCGTCATGCCGAATCTCACTCCGCCGGTCACCGGGATTGCCGCCGCCGAAGCCTATCGGGCGCGCATCATGGACGCGCTCCCGGCTGGCGCCGGCTTCACGCCTCTCATGACCTGTTATCTGACAGATCACGCGGACGCCGCTGAAATCGCCAGGGGTTATGAACTGGGCGTCTTCGCGGCATGCAAGCTGTATCCGGCGCATGCCACGACCAATTCGGCGCACGGGGTCAGCGATATCCGGAAGCTGACCGACGTTCTTGAAACGATGCAGCGGATCGGCATGCCGCTTTTGATCCACGGCGAGGTGACAGACCGCAATGTCGATATCTTCGACCGCGAGGCGATCTTCATCGATACGGTGCTGGCACCGCTGGTGCGCGCTTATCCCTCGCTCAAGATCGTTCTCGAACATATCACCACGGCCGAAGCCGCCCATTTCGTTGCCGAGAGCGGCACGCAGATCGCGGCGACGATCACGCCCCAGCATCTGGTCATCAACCGCAACGCCATGTTCGACGGCGGGTTCCGGCCGCACGCTTATTGCCTGCCTGTCGCCAAGCGCGAGCAGCACCGGCTTGCGGTGCGTAAGGCGGCGGTCTCGGGCTTACCCAAATTCTTCCTGGGCACGGATAGCGCGCCCCACGAGGTGGGACGCAAGGAGGCCGCTTGCGGCTGCGCCGGGATCTTCAATGCGCCTTTCGCGCTGGAAAGCTATGCGCAGGTTTTCGATGAGGAAGGCGCGCTCGACAAACTGGAGGGGTTCGCCTCGATCCATGGCGCGCAGTTCTACGGTTTGCCCCTGAACGAGACGACGGTGACGCTCGAACGCCGCGACACGCTGGTGCCGGATGTGATCGGCGAAGGTGCAACCGCAGTGGTGCCATTTCATGCCGGCAGCACCATCAAATGGTGCATGGTGGAATAGGGCGCGATAAATACGGGCGCTGCCTGGCTGGCTACCTCAAATGGCGGCCTTCAGAGGCCTGGACCGGCGACCTGTGCCTTGTCGGGCGCCTTGGCCTTGCCCGCGTCGTCAAGCAGCTTGAGGATGGCGGCTGAACGGGAGTCGCGCTCCGCATAATCACGGGCGCTCATTCCGGCGATATGATCGGCGATCTTCGGATTGGCCCCGGCCGCCAGCAAGAGCCGGACGGTCACCATATCGCGGCGCTGCACGGCCACGATCAAGGCGGTCTCGCCGCTGTTGTTGGTCGCGTTGACGTTGGCCTTGCCGTCGATGAGCGCCGCCGCCCCTTCCGGGAAGCCGAGCTGGGCCGCAACGATCAGTGGCGTGTTGCCGGCCTGGTCACGAATGTCGGGATTGGCGCCCTTGGCCAGCAGAAAGCGGGTCCACAGATCATCACGGCGCTTGACGACGATATGCAAAGCGCTTTCGCCGCTCGTATAATCGCGCGTATTCACGATCGTCGAATTCTGCCCGTTCAGCGTTTCGGTCACTTGGGCGCCATCGCGATCCCGCACCGCCTTCAGGAATTTATAGCTGTCCGAAAATTGGGCAGCGGCCGGAACGGCGGACAGCACCGCGGAAATCGCGAAAGTTACTGCCAGGAGAAGGGAATTTCGCCGAACCGCCATCGAATCTCATCCAAAAGCTTGTATTGGCGCGCATAGCAAAGCATCTCTGGCCGCGCCATGAACAAAGCCGTTTTCGCAATCGCCCTGCTCGCCGCCACCATCACCGGATGCGGCCGGCCCACCGAAACGCCTCCTCTCGAAGGTGCAGCGATCGGTGGTCCGTTCAATCTGATGGGCGAAAACGGGCAGCCGGTGGCAAGCAGCAGTTTCGATGGCCGATACCGGCTGACCTATTTCGGCTACACCTTCTGCCCCGACATCTGCCCGACCGACGTGCAGACGCTCATGAAAGGCTATCAGGAATTCGAACGGAAGGATTCGATCAGGGCGGCGAAGGTGGTCCCGATCTTCATCACGCTCGATCCCGCGCGGGACACGCCGACCGTGCTTAGGCAATGGACCGACGCATTCGATCCGCATTTGATCGGGCTTACGGGCACCGAACGGCAGATCGACAAGGTCGCCAAGCAATTCGCGATCTATTTCAAACGCGAAAAGCCCGATGCCGACGGCGCCTATCTGGTCGATCATGCACGCATGGCATTGCTGCAGGGGCCGCAGGGTGAGCCGATCGCGCTGATTCCGCAGGACAAGGATGCTGCCGCTGTCGCAGCGGAGCTGGATCGATGGGTGCGGTAGACGGACCGCCTTTCTGGGAGACCAAGTCGCTGCGCGAAATGAATCGCGCGGAATGGGAGTCCTTGTGCGACGGCTGCGGAAAATGCTGTGTGCACAAGCTGGAGGATGAGGATACCGGCGAGCTTTATCCGACCAACGTCGCGTGCCGCCTGCTCGACCGCCGCACGGGGCGCTGCATGGATTACAAGCATCGCAAGGCGCATGTCCCGGAATGCGTGCGCCTGACCCCCGAAAAGCTAGATGATATCGACTGGCTGCCGTCCACCTGCGCGTATCTCCTGCTGCATCATGGGGACGCGCTGCCGGACTGGCATCCGCTGGTCACCGGCGATCCGGAATCGGTTCACAAGGCCGGCATGTCGGTGCGCGGCTGGACGGTATCCGAGGACGAAGCGGGTGATCTTGAGCATCATATGGTCGAGCGGCAGCTGTGATGGCGCTGTTCAAGCGCGAGCCACCCATTTTCGAGGGCGGCGGACGGCGGCGCCAGCTTATCGTCCAGTCAAGCCCGCGCGCGCGGCGCATGCGGCTCGTGGTCGATCCGCGCGACGGCAGTGTACGGCTGACGCTTCCGAGGCGGGCGTCGCTGCGTCACGCGCTCGAATGGGCTGAGGAAAAGCGGGCATGGATCGAGGCCGAGCTTTCCCGCCTGCCGATCGGCAGCCCGATCGTACCGGGCTGCACAATCCCTCTGGAAGGGCGTCAGATGCTGATCGATTGGCGGGAGAATGCTTCGCGCAGCGTCAGGCGGGAGGAAGACCGGCTGATCGTGGGCGGTCCCGTCGAGATGCTGTCCACCCGGATTGTGCGCTGGCTACGGCAGGAAGCGCTTCGGGTGCTGGCAGTTGAAACCCATGCTGTCGCCGCCGAGGCGGGGGTGACCGTCGGCAAGGTCGGCGTCGGCGATCCGAAGGGGCGGTGGGGTAGCTGCGCCGTATCAGGCGACATCCGCTACAGCTGGAGGCTGATCCTCGCGCCACCCGAGGTTCGCCGCGCAACGGTTGCGCACGAGGTCGCGCACCGTCTGCACATGGATCACAGCCCACCCTTTCATGCGGCGGCAAAACGGTTGTTCGGGCGTGACCCGAGCCCGGAGCGCCGCTGGCTCCGGGAGAATGGGTCAATGCTGCACTGGGTCGGCCGGGAGGCCTGACTTCAGCGCGTCTGCATTTTTGCGATCCGCCAGAGTGTGAAAAGGCCAATGGCCGTCCACACGACGTTAAGTGCCGCCGACGGCCACGCGCCGTTCCAGCCACTGTTCGCGATGAAGCAGGCTGCGCCTACCACATTCATCCACTGATAGGATCGCGACTGCGCGCCCAGATGCCCGAGCGAAAGCAAGATGTACGATATCAGGATCAGGCCGGCGCCAAGCCAACCGATGATCCCGATGGCGAGTTCGAGGGTCAGGCTGCCAGCTTCCTCAGCACATACTGCAGGATGCCGCCGTTGAGGAAATATTCCAGCTCGTTGACGGTATCAATGCGGCAGCGTGCCTCGAAACGATCGACGCTGCCGTCGGCGCGGGTGATCTTGACCGTCACCATCTGGCGCGGGCGGATGCTGGCGACATTCTCGATCGTGAAGCTTTCCGATCCGTCGAGCTTCAGCGTCTTGCGATCGACGCCTTCCGGGAACTGCAGCGGGAGCACGCCCATGCCGACGAGGTTCGAGCGGTGGATACGCTCGAAGCTTTCGGTGATCACGGCGCGGACGCCGAGCAGGTTGGTACCCTTGGCCGCCCAGTCGCGCGACGAGCCGGTGCCATATTCCTTGCCGGCAATGACCACCAGCGGCGTGCCGTCCTGCTTGTGACGCATGGCGGCGTCGTAGATCGCCATGGTCTCGCCCTTGTAGCTGGTCATGCCGCCTTCGACGCCGGGGACCATTTCGTTCTTGATGCGGATGTTGGCGAAGGTGCCGCGCATCATCACATCATGGTTGCCGCGGCGCGCACCATAGCTGTTGAAGTCGGCCTTGGTGACCTGATGCTCCATCAGATAGCGGCCGGCGGGGCTGTCGACCTTGATCGATCCGGCGGGTGAGATGTGGTCGGTGGTGATCGAATCACCCAGGATCGCGAGCGGCCGGGCATCGATGATGTCGGCGACGGGTGCCGGGGTCATCGACATGCCTTCGAAGTAAGGCGGATTGGCGACATAGGTCGAACCCGCGCGCCACGTGTAGGTATCCGAACCTTCGACGTCGATCTTCTGCCAGTGCGTGTCGCCGGTGAAGACGTTGGCGTAGCGGCTGGCGAACATGTTGGAGTCGATGCAGGACGCCACGGTCGCGGCAACCTCGGCGGTCGTGGGCCAGATGTCCTTCAAGAAAACCGGCTTTCCGTCGGTGCTCGTGCCGATCGGATCAGTGGTGATATCCTTCGCTGTCGTCCCGAACAGCGAATAGGCGACGACCAGTGGCGGCGATGCGAGATAGTTGGCGCGCACGTCGGGCGAGACGCGGCCTTCGAAGTTCCGGTTGCCTGAGAGCACGGCGCTGGCGACGAGGTCATTCTCGTTGATCGCCTTGGAGATCGGCTCCGGCAGCGGGCCGGAGTTGCCGATGCAGGTCGTGCAGCCATAGCCGACGAGATTGAAGCCGAGTGCGTCGAGATCCTCGGTCAGGCCTGCCTTGGCGAGATAATCGGTGACGACCTGGCTTCCGGGCGCGAGGCTGCTCTTCACCCAGGGCTTGCGCTCGAGACCCAGCGCGCGCGCCTTGCGGGCGACGAGGCCGGCGGCGACCAGCACCGACGGGTTGGAGGTGTTGGTGCAGGAGGTGATCGCCGCGATCACCACGTCGCCATGGCCGAGATCG
>Ga0068853_100001067_pt1 | contig 19362 bp, 16 predicted proteins | sample KBSCornC32_FD_65655 | JGI IMG/M metagenome (GOLD analysis project Ga0068853, IMG submission 65655) | Corn rhizosphere microbial communities from Kellogg Biological Station, Michigan, USA - KBS Corn C3-2 | ecosystem: Host-associated > Plants > Roots > Rhizosphere > Soil ...
GCGCGGACGGCTCACCGGGCAGGCCAGCGGCGACCTCGCGCTGAAGGCGACGCTCGAGCCCTTCGATCTCACCGCGCGCGGCACCGCGGCGATCGCGGACATGGCCCTGGGGGAGACGGGCAAGCCGCTGGTGACCGCGGCGCGGCTCGAGGCCACCGGCATCGACTACGCGTGGCCCGCCACCGTCACCGTGGACCGCATCCAGCTGCAGAAGCCGTGGGCGCAGATCGAGCAGGCCGCCGACGGCTCGTTCCCGCTGCGCGCGCTGCTGGAGCCGCCCGCGCCGCCGCCGGGCGCCCCGCCCCGGCGCGAGGGTCCGGCCACGGGCGCGGCCATGCCGCTCGACCTGCGCGTGCGGCGCGCGGGCGTCGAGGGCGGGGTGTTCGAGATCATCGACTCCACCGTGCGCCCCACCGCGCGGGCCCAGATCCACGACGCGCGGCTGACCATCCGCAACTTCACGTGGCCGGCCCGCGAGCCGTCGGCCCTGCGCCTGCGCGCCACCACCGGCACCGGCGGCACGGTGGACGCGCGCGGCGAGATGCGGCTCGACACCCAGGCCATCGACCTGCAGCTCGCGATCAAGCAGCTCGACGTCGCCATCGCGCAGACGTTCGTGCCCGGGCGCGCCACCCTCGCCGGCAAGCTCGACGCGGACCTGCGCGTGAAGGGGACGCTCGCGCCGCTCTCCGTCGCGGCCACCGGGCGCATGGCGGTCGACGACCCGATCCTGGGCGACGGCCAGCGGATGCTCGGCTACGTGAAGCGGGTGGACATGGACGGCATCGACGCGGACTGGCCGCGCCGGGTCACGATCCGGCGTGCGGCCCTCGAACAGCCGTGGGCCCTGGTGGAGCGCAACGCCGACGGCGGCTTCCCCCTGATCGACCTGCTCACCCCTCCCGCGGGCGCCGGCGCCCCCTCGACCCCGGCGCCCGCGCCCCGGGCCGGCGGCCCGCGTCCACCCGCGGAAGGCGCGCTCCCCGTCGTCACGCTGGGCGAGGTCGCGATCTCGGAGGGCTTCGTCCGCTTCGTCGATCGCACCACCACGCCCGCCTTCACCGAGGAAGCCTCGCGCATCGCGCTCGACGGCCGCGGGCTCACCACCGCCCGGACCGGCAACGGCCAGCTCACGCTGGCGGGACGGCTCACCGGCGGCGCGCCGTTCGAGCTCAAGGGCACCGTGGGCGGGCTCGGCGGCCCCGTCAACGTCGATCTCGCGGGCAAGCTCACCGACTTCCCCCTGCCCCGCGTGAACCCGTACGCCAACAAGCTGATGGGCTGGATCGCGCGGCGCGGCGCCTTCGCCACCACCGTCCGCTACCGGGTGGTCGACGACGCGCTCACCGCGAGCAACGACATCGTGCTCGGCCAGCCCGACTTCGCCCCGTCGCGCAGCGGCGACGAGGTGCGGGACCGGGTCGGCGTCCCGCTCGGCACCCTGATCGCCCTGCTCAAGAACGCCAAGGGCGAGGTACGCCTCTCGGTGCCGGTGACCGGCAACGTGGCCACCGGTCAGTTCGACTTCGACGAGGCGTTCTGGGCCGCGGTGCGCAAGACCGCGGTCGGGGTGATGGCGCTGCCGGTGAGCTGGATCGGCAAGATCTTCTACACCGAGGACCAGCGCGTCGAGACCATCCAGATCTGGCCGGTCTACTTCGAGGCCGGCGCCACCCGCTTCGCGCCGGGCTTCGACCGCCACGCGGAGCGGCTGGGCGGCTTCCTGCGCGACACGCCGGGGGTGAACCTGGCCATGAAATCGGTGCTCACCGTCGACGACATCGCGGCGCTCAAGCGCGACGTCGTCCGCCGGCGCATCGAGGCCGCCGGGCGCGAGACGCCGGGCGGCGCGGCCGCGGCCGCGGCGCGCCTCTACACCGAGCGGCACCCCGGCCAGCCGGCTCCGGACGGCATCGACGCGATCGTCAGCGATCTGGTCAAGGACGAGCCGAGCCCCGATGCGGCGGCGAAGGCGCTGTCGACCGAGCGCATGGACGTGACCCGGAGCCAGCTGCAGAAGACGGTGCGGGTCGCCCCCGAGCGCCTGCGCGTCATCGAGGGCCTGGTGCCGGTGGAAGGCTCCGGGCTCGGGCGCGTCGAGTTCGAGATCGTGCCCTGAGCCGCCGGCGCCGGAGCCTGGCCGAAGACGGGCCGGCCTAGTTGAAGACCGGGTTATCGACCCGGTCCACCATCGAGGCCGGCCCGTCGGTCGGCAGCACCTCGGCGTAGTTCTGGGCCGCGTCGATGTCGTGCTCCCACACCTCGCGCGGCAGCTCGTAGAGCACCTCGATGCCGTGCCCGTCCGGATCCGAGATGTACACGCTGTGGGTCATGCCGTGGTTGATCCGCCGGTGGAAGGTGACGCCCTTCTCGCGCAGGAACTCGAGCTGCCGGAGCCAGGACTCCCGGTCCGGCCAGGCGATGGCCACGTGGTTGAGGCCGACGCCGCCGCCCATGAGGCTCCAGGTCTCGCGCTCGCCCTCGGCCGCGCTCTCCCGCCTCGGCGCCTCGGCCAGCGCGAGGTCGTGGTGGCTCAGGTCGCCGCTGCCGCTGACCCCGCTGTAGAAGCGCATCCTCGGCCGCACCCGGTCGGGCCGCGGCTTGAGCTCGGCCACGCAGCGGAAGCCCATGATCTCGGTCCAGAAGCGGTGCGAGACCTCGATGTCTCGTACGTTGAGGACCACGTGGTTGATGCCGCGGGGTGTCTGTGCCGTCGTCATGGGGTGCCTCCCTCTTCGCGGTTCGCCCTCTTCGCCACGGGTCCGATCATACCCCAGGCCCCCAAGGCCTGCCGCGCTAGACGCGCAGGCGCGGGTCCAGCGCGTCGCGGATCGCGTCGCCCACGAAGTTGAGTCCCACCACCGTGACGAAGAGGGTGGCGCCCGGCCCGAACACGATCCAGGGCGCCTGCTGGAGGTAGCCGCGCCCGGCGTTGATCATGCTGCCCCACGAGGCGGCGGGCGGCTGCACGCCGAGCCCCAGGAACGACAGCGACGCCTCGGCCAGGATGGCGAAGGCCACGCTCAGCGAGGCCTGCACCACGATGGGCGCGGTCGCGTTGGGCAGCACGTGGGACCAGGCGATGCGCCAGCCCGGCACCCCCAGCGCGCGGGCCGCGTCCACGTACTCGCGCGCGGTGATCGCCAGCACCTGGCCTCGCATGAGCCGGGCGAACGTGGGCGTGTAGACCACCCCGAGCGCGATCACCACCCCGGTGAGCCCGGCGCCCAGCACCGCCCCCAGGGCGAGGGCCAGCACCAGCGGCGGGAACGAGAGCACCGCGTCCATCACCCGCATCACCAGGCCGTCGACGCGCCCGCCCGCGTAGCCGGCCAGCAGGCCGAGCAGGCCGCCACTCAGCACCGCGATGGCCACCGAGCCGAAGCCGGCCACCAGCGAGACCCGCGTGCCCCAGATCACCCGCGAGAGCACGTCGCGGCCGACATTGTCGGTGCCCATGGGGTGCGTCCAGTCCGGCCGCGCCAGCGCGCGGTTCAGGTTCTGCTTCAGGGGATCGTGCGGGGACAGCACCGGCGCGAGGAGGGCCACCGCGATGGCGAGCAGCATGACCGCGGCCCCGAACGGGGCCAGGCGCGCGCGGGCCGCCCGGCGCAGCGTGCGCCAGCGCCGCTCGCGGAGGGGGCGCGCGGCGGCGGCCCCGGCGAGAGTGGGGGCGGACACGCTAGCGATGCCGGATCCGGGGGTCGATCCAGCCATAGAGGAGATCCACCGCCAGGTTGCTCACGATGAAGCCGGCGGCGATCAGCAAGACAACCCCCTGCACTAGGGGATAATCGCGCGCGAACACCGCGTCGACCACCAGGCGGCCGACCCCGGGCAGCGCGAACACGTACTCGGTGATCACCGCGCCGCCCACGAGGGTGCCGAGCTGCAGGCCGAGCACGGTCACGACCGGGATCAGCGCGTTGCGGAGCGCGTGGCGCCGGACCACCGCGCCGTCGGAGAGGCCCTTGGCGCGCGCGGTGCGCACGTAGTCCTCCGACAGGGCCTCCAGCATGCTGGAGCGAAGAGTCCGGGTGATGACCGCGGCGAGCGCGAGCCCCAGGGTGATCGCGGGGAGCGCGAGGGAGCGGACGCCGTCCCAGGGCTCCTCCCAGGGATCGACGTACCCGGAGATCGGCAGCCAGCGCAGGGTCACCCCGAACACGAAGATCAGCAGAAGGGCGATGAGGAAGTTCGGCATGCAGATGCCGAAGAGGGCGAACGAGGTGCCGAGGCGGTCGACCGCGGAGTTGCGCCGCGCCGCGGAGAGGATCCCGATGGGGGTGGCCACCAGGAGCGAGATCGCCATCGCGAGGCCGGCGAGCTGCAGGCTGGGCTTGATGCGCCGGGCCACGTTCTCGATCACCGGCTCCTGGTTGCGGATCGAGCGGCCGAGGTCGCCCTGCAGCAGACGGCCCATCCAGGACGCGTACTGCAGGTAGAGCGGCCGGTCGAGGCCCAGGTCCTGCCGCAGGCGCTGCTTCACCGAGTCGTCGACCGACTCCGCCATCATGGCGTCGATCGGGTCGCCCGGGGTCAGGTGGATCAGGGTGAAGACCCCGGCGGTGACCAGCAGCAGCACCGGGATCGTGGCCGCGATCCGGTGGAGGATCAGACGTGCCACGGGCCCGCGGGCCTACTTCAGCCAGACGTCCTTGAAGCGCATCATGCCGTCGGGGATCGGGTCGTAGTTCTGCACCCGCGGGCTGAAGGCCTTGGGCTCGACCGGATGCACGATGAAGACCATCGGCAGCTCGTCCTGCAGGATGCGGGTGAGCTGGCTGAAGAGCTTCTTGCGCTCCGCCTGGCTGTTCACCTCGCGGGACCGGTCGAGCAGGGCGTCGATCTGCGGGTTGGAGATGCCCGACCAGTTGAGCGAGGTGCCCGGCGTGGTCCGGTAGAACTGGTAGGTGTTGCCGTCGGGATCCGGCCGGCCGCTCCACTGGAAGCTGATCATCTCGAAGTTCTTGGCGTTGCCGTCCGAGATGAGGGTCCCCGAGTCCACTAGCTTGATCTTCATGGTGATCCCGGCCTCCGCGAGCTGGGCCTGGATGACCTCCGCCTCCTGCACGTTGATCGGGATGTTGTTGGTGGTCATCGTGAACGTGAAGCCGCCCGCCTTGCCCGCCTCCGCGAGCTTGGCCTTGACCTTGGCCAGGTCGCGCTTGATGAACGGGATCGCGCGATCGTAGGCCCAGCTGGTGGGCGGGATGGGCCCGTTGGCCGGCACTCCCACGTTGAGCCATACCCCCTTCACGATCTGCTCGAGGTCCAGGGAGTAGGCCACCGCCTGCCGCAGGGCCTTGTTGTCGAACGGCGGCCGGGTGTGGTTGAGCTGGTACGCGAAGTCGGCGAGCGACGGCACGTCGAGCACCACCACGTTCCTGTCCGCCTTCACCGCGGCCACGTCGCGCGGCTGCACGTAGTCCATCACCTGGATCTCGCCCGCCTGCAGGCTCTGCAGCTTCACGGTGTCGTCCGGGATCGGACGGTAGCGGATCTGCTCCAGGTACGGCCCGCCCTGCTTGTTCCAGTAGGCGTCGTTGCGCCGGATCAGGAGGTGATCGTCCTTCACCCACTCCACGAACAGGAACGGCCCGGTGCCCGCGCCCTTGGCGTTGCGCTCGAGCTCGGGCCCGCGCTCCTGGGCGGTCTTGGGCGAGACCATCATCCCCGCGCGATCGGTGAGGGTGGCGAGCAGCGCCGCGTCCGGACGCTTGAGGTTGAGCTTCACGGTGTAGGCGTCGATCACGTCCACCGCGTCGATGCTCGCCACCTCGCCCTTGCGCACCGACTTGGGCTCGGTCTTCATGCGGTTGAAGTTGAACTTCACCGCCTCCGCGTTGAAGTCGGTCCCGTCGTGGAACTTCACCCCGCGGCGCAGCTTGAACACGATCGTCTTGGGGTCGGGCTGCTGCCAGGACTCGGCGAGTCCGGGCTTGATCCCGAGGTGGGCGTCGAGCGTCACGAGCGGCTCGTAGATGTTGTGGTAGACCTGCCGGTCGATCTTGCTGCCCGAGAAATGCGGGTCCATCGTGGCGGCCTCGATGTAGAAGCCCACCCGGAGGGTGCCGCCCTTCTTGGGCGCCTCCTGGGCCCACGCGGCTCGCGCGGGCGACAGCACGCCGGCGGCGAGGGCGCAGAGCTGCAGGAAGCCGCGGCGGGAGAGCGGGTCAGCCGGCTCGGGTCGGATCGCTGCCATGCTGTTCCTCCTGTGCGGATCGGGCTTCGAGGCCGGTCGTGGCCGGTGGCGCGGAGCGCCGACGCTCCGTCGAGCGACTCGCGGTTGCGGATTATGGAAGAGGGTGCCGGACCTGTCAAGGTGGCTTGACGGCCCTCCACCCCGGAAGTAGGCTGACTGCGCGCCGTCTGTGCATTGACCGTCCGACCCAAGGGAGCCGCCGTCATGCGCCAACGGGTCATCCACCTCGTCAACCCCAAGACGGACTCGCTGACTACCCGACCACTGTATGTGAATCGGGCGCTCTACTCCCCGCTCGCCGGGCTGCTCGCGGTGGCCGCGGCCATCCCGCGCGACCGGTACGAGGTCGTGCTGACCGACGAGAACATCGAGCGCGTCGATTTCGACCTCAAGGCGGACCTGGTCGGCATCTCGGCGATGACCAGCTACGTCAACCGTGGCTACGAGATCGCCGACACCTTCCGGGCGCGCGGGATCCCGGTGGTGATGGGCGGGGTCCACCCGAGCTTCATGGCGCGAGAGGCCCTCCGGCATTGCGACGCGGTGGTGATCGGCGAGGCCGAGCTCGTGATGGACCGGCTCCTGGACGATCTCGAGCGCGGAGAGATGCGCGGCACCTACCGGGCCGACCGGCTCCACCCGATGACCGGGCTCTCGATGCCGCGCTACGACCTGCTGAAGAAGCACCGGTACGTGAACCGCACGTTCGTGCAGACCTCCCGGGGCTGTCACCAGGGCTGTACCTTCTGCGCCGAGCCGCTCATGAACGGGCTCAAGTTCCGCTACCGCCCGGTCGACGAGGTGATCCACGAGATCGAGAACTGCGGCTCGCGCATGATCTCGATCAACGACGCCGACTTCTTCGGTACCGCCGAGCGCCCCAAGGAGGTCATGCGGGCACTGAAAGGACGCGGCGTCACCTGGCAGGCCGGTGTCACCTCGAAGCTCGCCCAGGACGATCGCATGCTCGAGCTGGCCGCGGCCAGCGGCTGCAGCATGCTCAGTATCGGCTTCGAGTCGATCTCGCGCCGCACGCTCGAGAGCGTGCACAAGCACGTGAATCGCCCCGAGACCTTCGCGGCGCTGGTGGAGAAGGTCCACTCCTTCGGCATCATGGTATTCGGGCTGTTCATGTTCGGCTTCGACGGCGACGACACCTCGGTGTTCGGGGAGACCGCGCGCTTCAACATCTCGGCCGGCTACGACGCCTGCGCGTACTCGGTGCTCACCCCGTACCCCGGCACCCTCACCTGGTACGAGCTGCGGAAGGCCGGTCGCATCGTCTCCTTCGACTGGGAGAAGTACGACCAGGCCAACGTGGTCTACCGTCCGGCGCGCATGTTGGGCGACGAGCTCAGGCTGGGTCAGACCGAGGCCTACGAGACGTTCTACGCGCCCGGGTCGATGGCCCGTCGCTTCCCGATCCGCGGCTCGCGTCATCGCCTGCAGTGGGCGATCTACAACCTGTTCATGAAGAAAGGCGCGGCCACCGACCGGAAGGACGCGGTGGCGCCCCCGACCGAGGCCCCGGACACTCTGCCGATGCCGCCCATCCTTCCGCTGAAGCGGGAGTGGCGAGAGGCCGTCCTGGAGGGCAGCGCGCCGGTCGAAGCCGCGCGGTAGACGCTACAGCCGGGTCTCGTCGACCTTGAGCCCGAGCCAGTGGCGGCCCACCAGCTCGTAGTGAGCCAGGCGCGCCTGCAGGTGCTGGCTGATCACGTGGACGTCCTGGAAGTGGCGCTGGATCGCGTTGCCGTCGTAGGCCGCGGTGGCCCCCGCCATGTTGTAGACCGCGTCCACCACGCCGACCGCCAGGCGGATGCCGTGGGTGGTGGCCAGGCGCAGGTTCGCGCGCTGGTCGAGGGTGAGCCCCTCCCCCCGGGTCACCGCCTGCCAGACGTCTCCCACCGCCTCGGTGAGGAAGGCCCGCCCCGAGCGCACCGCGGCCTCCGCGCGGCCCACCTCGTTCTGCACCATCACCTGGTCGCGCAGCAGGACGTCCATCGCGCGCGGGGTCTTGGTGGTGGCCAGCTCCACGAAGGTGGCGAGGCAGCTCCGCGCGGTGCCGAGGGCCACCGCCGCGTCGCCGGAGGCGAACACCAGCGTGCGCGGGATCTGGTAGAGCGGTCCCGTCTCGACCAGGGGCGCGGTGATCGAGCGCACCGAGCGCTCCTCGGGCACGAAGACGTCGTCCACCGCGAAGTGGTGGGTGCCGGTGCCCCGCATGCCGCGCACGTGCCAGGTGTCGAGCAGCTCGGCCTGGGCGCGGGGCACGAAGCAGTAGCGCTGCTCGGGCTGTCCCTCGTCGAGGCGCGGGCGGCCCTGCTCGATCACGGTGGCGTGCGCGGCGAGCCAGGACGCGTGCCGGCAGCCGGTGGAGAAGCCCTGCCGGCCGGTGACCCGGTAGCCGCCGGGCACCACCAGCGCCTGGGCGCTGGCCATCGGGGTGTTGGCCACCACGCTGCGCGGGGTGTCGATCCAGATCGCGCGCGCGGCGGCGTGCGGCATGCGCGCGGCGTAGGTGGCGAAGATCGCCACCTGGTTCGTCACCCAGCCGGTACTCGCGTCGCCCCGGCCGATCTCCTCGATGACCCGGATGTAGCTCGGCAGGTCGAGCTCCGCCCCCCCGATCGCCCGCGGCAGCCCGAGCTGGAAGAGACCCGCGTCCGCCATCGCCTCGAAGAGCGGCCGCGGCAGCTCGCGCTGCGCGTCCGTCTCCGCGGCGGAGGCACGGATCAGCGGCCCCAGGGCGCGGGCGGCCTCGAGGGGGGCGGAGCTCACCGGCTCACGCTCACTGGATCACGGAGCGGGGCGTGGCGACCAGGCGCGTGATCTTCATCTGCTCGCGGTCGAGCATCTGGGGGACCCGCGGCGCGATCTCGTTCTTCCAGTAGTCGCTCTGGTAGACGGAGTCGTAGAGCCGCTTGCGCTCCGCCTCGCTCTCGAAGCGGCGAATCCACACGTACACCGAGGCGTCCTCCTCGCCCACGAAGCTGCCCAGGACGACCATGCCCATCTTGACCTGGAACGGGATGATCTCCTCCTCCATGCACTTGACCCACTTCTCCTGCTGACCGGGGCGCACGTGGTACTGCCGGAGCTCGAACAGCATCGTCATCTCCTCGGTTCGGGTGCACTGCCCGCCAGCCACTCCGCGACCGCGACGCAGCCCGCGTGCTCCGGGCGGGCGCGCGCCAGATCCAGCGCGGTCTGCCTCTCGGCGTTACGCCGGGCCGGATCGGCCCCCGCCTCCATCAGGGCCTTCACCGCCTCCACCGCGCCCGCGTGCGCCGCCTCGTGCAGCGGCCCACCGCGCGCGCTCTCCACTCCCACCAGGCGAGGGTCCTCGGCCAGCCGCCGCCGCACTCTGGACACCCAGGCCACGCTGGCCGGGAAGCAGATGCCGAACGCCTCCGGCGTGCAGCCTAGCACGGGATCACGGAGCGCGGGGTCCGCGCCCGCCGCCAGCAGGAGGGCCACCACCGCCCGCACGCCCCCGAAGTAGGCCCAGTGCAGCGAGGTCGCGCCCGCGAAGGCGCGGAACGACAGATCGGGGCCGTGGGCGAGCAGCTCGCGGACCGCCGCCTCCTGGCCGCCGCGGGCGGCCACGTAGAGCGCGTCGGCCACGATCTCGGCCTCGGTCTCGGGCGGACACGGCAGGCGCGAGCCGTCGGCGGCGTAGCGCGAGCTGCCGGTGATCGAGGCCCGCGCTCGGAGCCGCCCGTCCGGACCGAAGAAGGCCCGGACCCGTGCCACGTCGCCCAGGCCGGCGGCGGCATAGAGGTCGGGCTCGACGCCGCCCGCCACGAGAGCGCGGGCGCAGTCGTGCGCCTCGATGGTCACCGCCCAGGACAGCGGGGTGTGGGCGGAGTGGGCGTAGACGAGGTGCGGATCCGCGCCGTGGCGCAGCAGCAGCGGGATGAGAGCCGCACGGTGCGCGTCGACCGCGGCCGTCAGCGGGGTGCTACCCTCCTCGTCGCGCGCATCGGCCAGCGCGGGCTCGGCCCCGAGGAGGCCTTCGACCGCCGCCGCGTCGCCGGCCCGGATGGCGGCGTGGAGGCGCGCGACGCGGTCCGGCTCCGGTCCCGCGAGCCGGCGGGCCACCTCGGCGCGCAGCGCGCGCCAGCTCGGGGCGTCGTGCTCGCGCGCGACCTCACGCTGGTCGTCGGCGAGGCGCGCCGCGGGGTCGGTCCGGCGCATCTCTTGGAGACGGTCCTTGGCGAGCTTCCTGAGGAACTCGAGGCTGGGACGATCGGGTAGCGGCATGACGCACCACCTTTCCCCGTGCCCGGTGTCCGCGGAATCGGGCGGAAGGTGGTCCCTTCGCGACGCCGAAGCAGGTGGGTTCGACCCTTCACGCGGACCGTGCGCCGCCTGGCCGGCTGGGACCGGAGTGTACTAGAATCCTCGGAGGTATGTCTCATCTCGTCTGCGGCTGCTGCCAGGGGAGCGTCGTCGTTCCGGCCGCGCTGGCGGCGGCGCGCGGGACGCGCCGCCCGGCCGGCGCGTCCCCGGGCGCGTCTCACGGCCGGCCGTCGCCCTCGCGGGACACGGCCCGCTCCTCCGCCAACCCCGGCGTCCAGGGCTACTCCCCGCCCCCGCCGCCGGTGAGCCCCATCAAGGGCCTGATCGACTTCCACACCCACGCCGCACCCGACATCTTCGGGCGCTCGCTGGACGACGACGAGCTGGCCACCCTGGCCGCGACCCGCCAGATGGAGGCGGTGGTCTTCAAGAACCACGTGACCCACACCGCGGACCGCGCGTTCCTGGTGCGCAAGCACGTGCCGGGCATCAAGGTGTTCGGCGGCATCACCCTCAACCGCGCGGTGGGCGGGCTCAACCCGCAGGCGGTGGAGTGGATGTGGCGGATGCAGGGCGGCTACGGCCGCGTGGTGTGGTTTCCCACCTTCGACGCCGACAACCACGTCCGTCGGGCCGGCACCGCGCCGGGCGGCATCCGGGTCCTCGACGAGCGCGGCCAGGTGCTGCCCGCCGCGCGGGAGGTCCTGAAGGTCTGCGCGCGGCAGAACCTGGTGGTGCAGACCGGCCACGCCTCCCCCGAGGAAGCGCTCGCCCTGATCGCGGCCGCGCGCGAGGAGGGCTGCGACCGCCTCGTGGTGACCCACGCCCAGTTCGACGTGGTCGGCATGAGCCTCGAGCACATGAAGCAGGCCGCCAGGCTGGGGGCCAAGCTCGAGCTCTGCGCGCTGCTCATGCTCGCGGGACCGACCTCCCCGCTCGAGTTCATGCACCACACCGCCCGCGTGGAGGTGGCGGAGACCGCGGCCCGCGTGAAGGCGGTGGGGGCCCAGCACTTCGTGCTCGGCACCGATCTCGGCCAGGCGGGCAATCCCACGCCCGCGGACGGTCTCCAGATGCTGGTGGCCGGCCTCATGAAGGAAGGCGTCACGCGCGATCAGATCCAGACCATGGGCCGCGAGACTCCCGGCGCGCTGCTCATGGGCTGACGGGGACCCGGCCCATGCCGATTCGAATCGAGGTGATCTGCACCGGTGACGAGGTCCTCACCGGCAAGATCGTGAACACGAACTTCAGCTACATCACCCAGAAGCTGGAGGACGTGGGCCTCTCGGTGGAATGGGAGACCACGGTGGGCGACGACCGGGAAAACCTCCTGCGCGCCTTCGTGCTCGCGGGCGAGCGGGCCGACGCGGTCATCGTCAACGGCGGGCTCGGCCCCACCGTGGACGACCTCTCGCAGGAGATCGCGGCCAAGGCGGCGGGGGTGGAGCTGGCCCTGAACGAGGCGTGGCTGACTCGCATGGAGGACTTCTTCCAGCGTCGCAGCCGGGTGATGCCGCCCAACAACCGCAAGCAGGCCATGCTGCCCACCACCGCGGAGGTCCTCGACAACCCCATCGGCACCGCGTGCGGCTTCGCGATGGACATCGGCCGGGCCCGCTTCTACTTCACGCCCGGAGTTCCGCGCGAGCTGCGCCGCATGCTGGAGGAGCAGATCATGCCGCGGCTGCTCGCCAAGGCCGGCCTGCCCGGCGCCATCTTCCTCAAGCGCTTCCACTCCTACGGCCTCGGCGAGTCGCACGTGGACTCGCTGCTCGCGGGGGTGGGGGACCTGGTGCCGGACGGCAGCGTCAAGCTCGGCTTCCGCGCCCACTATCCGCAGCTCGAGACCAAGCTCACCGCGCGGGGCCGCGACATGGACGACATCCGCCGCAAGCTCGAGCCGGTGGAGCGCGAGGTGCGCAAGCGGGTGGGCAACTTCATCCTCGCCGAGGACGACCAGACCCTGGAGAGCGTGCTCCTGCGCGAGCTGGGCCGCGCCGCCGCGAGCCTCTCGCTGGTCGAGACCTTCACCAGCGGGCAGATGGCGGCCCGGCTCGCCCACCTGCCCGGCGCGGAGGCAATCTTCCGCCGCGGCGTGGTGGCGCGCGCGCTGTCCGACGTGTGGACCGCGGTCGGCCTGCCGGGCGCGCCGCCCGCGGGTCCCCTCACCCCGCAGGTCGCGGAGACGGTGGCCCGCGCCGCGCAGGCCGGCACCGGGTCCACCCACGCCCTCGCGGTGCTGATCGATCTGGACGACGGGCCCGACCGCATCGAGTTCGGCGGCACGATCTGCCTCGCCATCGCGACCGCGACCGACGCGGCCTCGCGGAAGGCCCGCATCCTGGGCGGCCGGGAGTGGGTGCGCCTGGGCGCGGTCGAGATGGGTCTCGACTGCCTGCGCCGCTACCTCCAGGGCCTGCCGGTCCACGAGCGCATCGACTTCGAGAGGACGTGAGGCCTCCGCGATGATCTCGCCGGCCGAGAAGGCGGCCCGCTTCCGCGCGCTCCACGAGCGACCCGGCGCGTTCATCATCCCCAACCCCTGGGACGCGGGCACCGCGCGCCTGCTCGCCTCGCTCGGCTTCGAGGCCCTGGCCACCACCAGCCTGGGCCTGGCCAACTCGCTCGGGCGCGTCGACGGCACCAACTCGGTGTCCCGCGCGGAGGTGATCGAGAACTGCCGGGTGATCGCGGCGGCCACCGATCTGCCGGTCAACGCGGATCTCGAGAACGGCTACGCGGACGAGCCGCGTGCCGCCGCGGAGATGATCCGGCTCGCGGCGGAGGCGGGCATCTCCGGCGGCTCCATCGAGGACGCCACCGGGAACCCCGCCAACCCCATCTACGACTTCGCCCTCGCGGTCGAGCGCGTGCACGCGGCGGTGGAGGTGGCCCGCGCGCTCCCGGTGCCGTTCCTGCTGACCGCGCGGGCCGAGAACGTGCTCTTCGGTCGGGACCTCGACGAGGCGATCCGCCGGCTCCAGGCCTTCGAGCGGGTGGGGGCCGACGTGCTCTACGCGCCGGGAGTCCGCGACCTGTCCGCCATCCGCGCGGTGGTGTCCGCGGTGGGCAAGCCGGTCAACGTGGTGATGAGCGCGGCGGATCCGGATCTCACCGCGGCCCAGCTCGCGGAGGCCGGGGTCAAGCGCATCAGCGTGGGCGGGGCGCTCTCCCGCCTCGCCCTGGCCGCCTTCCAGCGCGGGGCGCGGGAGATGGCCGAGCGTGGCGGCTTCACCTGGATGCGCGACACCGTCCCCACCCGCGACCTCAAGGCGATCTTCCGGGAGTTCGCCTGAGGCTCATCGCGATGCGCCTGCGCAGCCACCTCGTCGCGCTCGTGCTGGCCTCGCTGGTGCCGATCCTGGCCTTCACCGCGGTGCTGATGCGGGAGAACGCGCACCTGCAGCTCGCGGCCACCGAGCGCGGCATGCGCGAGACCGCGGCCGCGGTGGCCCGCACGGTCGACAAGGAGATCGAGGGCACCATCGGGGCGCTGGAGGTGCTGGGCCAGTCCGAGCACCTCGACGCGAAGGACCTCCCCGCGTTCTACGCCCTGTGCGACCGGGTCACGCGGCAGCAGGGGCTGGTCAACATGCTCCTGTTCGAGGCCGACGGGCGCGCGCTCTTCCAGACCACCGTCCCCCTCGGCACCCCGCGGCCGGCCAGCCGGCGCCCGGAGGTCTTCCGGCAGCTGCGCGCCGAGCGGCGCGCGGTGATCTCCAACCTCTTCGACGGCGCGCTCACCCGCAACATCGTGGCGGTCTACGTGCCGGTCCTGCGCGACGGCGAGGTCCGCTGGGTGATCGCGGCCGGGGTGCGGGCCTCCGACTTCGGCGCGCTGCTGCGCAGCCAGCGCTTCGCCCCCGACACGGTGGCGGTGGTGCAGGACCGCGACCACGTGATCCTGGCCCGCAGCCAGGGCGAGACGGAAGCGGTCGGCACCCGCGTGGCCAATCCGAGCCCGGGCCGCGACGGATGGCTGCGGACCCGCCTGCGGGAGGGAACCGAGGTCTACGTGGCCTTCACCACCGCGCCGCTCTCGGGCTGGCGCATCTTGCTGGCCCAGCCGGTGGCCACCGTGGACGCCCCGCTGCGGCGCTGGGCCTGGCAGCTCGCGGCGGGCGCGGCGGTGGCGGCGGCGCTCGCCGGCGGCACCGCGTTCCTCTTCGGCCGGCGCATCGCGGGCGCGGTGGCGGGCCTGGTCCGCATCGCGCGCGCGGTGGAGCGGGGCGACCACGCCCCGCCCTCGCTTCGCACCCGGATCACCGAGGTGAACGAGGTCGCGGACCAGCTCTCCGCCGCCGCCGAGCTGGCCCGGGCCCGCGAGCAGGACACCGCCCTGCGGGAGCGCCAGGCCCACGCCATCGCGGAGGTCGCCCACGCCCTCGCGGCCTCGCCCGACCTCGACACCGTGCTGCGCACCGCGGTCAACGCGGTGCGGACCCTGGTGGGGGCGGACAGCGCGCGCATCGCGCTGGTGGACGAGGCGGGGCGCCTGATCATCCGCTACTCCACCGTGTTCTCCACCGCGATGCCGTCCGGCTTCGAGGTGCAGCGTGGCCACGGCATGGGCGGGCTCACCTGGGAGACCGGCAAGCCGTTGCGCACCGACGACTTCCCGAGCGACCCGCGCTTCCGCGACTCCATCTACATGCCCATCGTCCGGGCCGACCAGATCCGCTCCTGCCTCACGGTGCCGATCGCCACCGCCAGCGGAGTGGTGGGGGTGATCTACGCCAACCAGCTCACGGTGCGGCCGTTCAGCGAGGCCGACGAGGCGGCCCTGGTGACCCTGGCCGACCACGCGGCGGTCGCGGTGGAGAAGGCCCGGCTCCTGGCCCGCGAGCACGCGGCGCGCGCGGAGGCGGAGAGCGCCAGCCGCGGGAAGGACGAGCTGCTGGCCATGCTGGGCCACGAGCTGCGCAACCCGCTCGCGGCCATCGCCAACGCGGTGCACGTGCTGGACACCGACGGCGTCCCCCTCGAGATGGCCCGCCGGGCTCGCGAGATCATCGGGCGGCAGAACGCCCACCTCGCGCACCTCGTCGACGACCTGCTCGACGTGGCGCGGATCACCTCGGGCAAGATCGCGCTGGTGCGCCGGCCCGTCGAGCTCTCCCAGGCGGTGCGGCACGCGCTGGCCACCCTGACCGCGAGCGGCCGGACCGAGCGGCACCGCATCGGCCTCGATCTCGCGTCGGTGTGGGCGGACGTGGACGAGACGCGCTTCGAGCAGATCGTCACCAACCTGGTGGGCAACGCGCTCCGCTTCACGCCCGCGGCGGGCACCATCGAGATCACCCTGCGCGCGGTCGGGTCCGAGGCGGTGCTGCGCGTGCGCGACTCCGGGGTCGGCATCGCCCCCGAGATGCTGACGCGGATCTTCGACCTGTTCGCCCAGGGCGAGCGCGGCCCCGATCGCGGCGCGGGCGGCCTCGGCCTCGGGCTGACCCTCGTGCGCCGCATCGCGGAGCTGCACGAGGGGCACGCGGAGGCGGCCAGCGAGGGACCGGGCCGCGGCAGCACCTTCACGGTGACGCTTCCCGCGATCGCCGCGCCCCGCGCGGCCTCCCCCGCGCCGGCGGCGGCCGCGCGCGACGGCTCCGGCCCGCGGCGTATCCTGGTCGTGGAGGACAACGCGGACGCGCGCGAGATGCTCCACCACCTGCTCCGGCTGGCCGGCCACGCGGTGACCGAGGCCACCGACGGTCCCGGCGGGCTCGAGGCGGCCCTGCGCGAGCGGCCCGACATCGCCCTGGTCGACGTGGGACTCCCCGGCTTCGACGGCTACGAGCTGGCGCGCCGGCTGCGCGCCGCGGACGCGGGTGTCTACCTGGTGGCCCTGACCGGCTACGGCCAGCCCGACGACCGGCGGCAGGCCATGGAGGCGGGCTTCGACGCCCACCTCGTGAAGCCGGTGAGCCCGGACGCGCTGCTGGCCACGATCCACGCGGGCGCTCCCGGCGGGAGCGCGACGTGACCATCACGGTGACCCCGCTCACCCCGTGCTTCGCGGCCCGCGTCGACGGGGCCGACATCCGGCGCCCGCTCGACGACGCGGCCTGGCGCGCGATCCGCGCCGCGTTCGAGGAGCATTCGGTGCTGCTCTTCCGCGACCAGCCCCTCGACGACGAGGCCCAGATCGCGTTCAGCCTCCGCTTCGGGCCGCTCGAGGTCACCCGCAGCATGAATCCCGCCGCGGGCACTCCGTTCGCGCGCCAGTCGAACCTCGACATCAAGACCGGCGCGGTCATTCCGGCGGACGACCGGCGCATGGTCTACCAGCTCGCCAACATGCTCTGGCACTCCGACAGCTCGTTCAAGCCGGTGCCCTCGCTCTGCTCGCTGCTCTCCGGGCGCATCGTGCCCCCCGCGGGCGGGGCCACCGAGCTCGCGAGCGCGCGGGCCGCCTTCCCGTCGCTGCCGGAGCCGCTGCGACGCCGGGTCGAGGGGGCGGTCGCGGTGCACGACTTCTCGTGGTCGCGCGACCAGGTGCGCCCGGGCTTCTTCACCGCCGAGGAGCGGGCGGTCTACCCGCCGGTGCGCCATCCCCTGGTCCGGGCGAACCCGGTCAACCGCCGGCCCAACCTGTTCCTGGGCGCGCACGCCTCCCACGTGGAGGGGCTGCCCCTCGAGGAGGGCCGCGCGCTGCTGCGGGCGCTGCTCGACCACGTGACCCGGCCGGAGTTCGTCTACCGCCACGAGTGGCGGGAGGGCGACCTGGTGGTCTGGGACAATCGCTGCGTGCTCCACCGCGCCACCCCCTACGACACCGTGCACCACAGGCGCCTCATGCAGCGCACCACGATCTCCGGCGAGCCCGAGCCGTGATCGACTACAAGCACCTGGTCCAGGACGATCGCATCCACGCCTCGCTCTACACCGATCCCGCGATCTTCGACGACGAGATGGAGCGGATCTTCCACCGCGGGTGGGTCTTCGTGGGCCACGCGAGCGAGATCCCGCGGCCGGGCGACTACGTCACGCGCACGCTCGGCCGGGAGCCGGTCATCATGGTGCGAGCCGGCGACGGGACGACCTCGGTGCTGGTGAACCGCTGCCGTCACCGCGGCACCATGGTCTGCCCCGCCGACCGCGGCCACGCGCGCACGCTCACCTGCCCCTATCACGGCTGGACCTACGACCTGCGCGGCGAGCTGCTGGGGGTACCCTACCCCGGCGGCTACGCGGGCTTCGACAAGGCCTCCCACGGCCTGCGCCGCGCGTCGCGGAATACCGCGGCTTCGTGTTCGCGAGCCTCGCCGGCGACGGCATCCCGCTCGCCGAGCACCTGGGGCCGGCCACCCGGCTCATCGACCGCTCCTGCGACATCTCGCCCGAGGGCCTAGTCGAGCTCAGCGCGGGCTGGGTGCGCCACCGGTGCGCGGCCAACTGGAAGATGCTCCCGGAGAACGACAGCGACGGCTACCACCTCGGGTTCGTGCACATGGCGCTCTTCCGGACGATCCGGTCGCAGTATCAGAGAGTCGTGGGCGACGAGCGGTCGATCAAGGCGGTGGTGCGCGACTGGGGACGCGGGCACATCGAGATCGACTGGTCGCCCGGCTACGAGGGGCTCTTCGAGTGGCTCGGCAACGCCGCCGGCCCCGCGGTGGAGCGCTTCGTGGCCGCGATCGAGCGCCGCGACGGCCCCGAGGTCGCGCAGCGTCGCTTCCGCGAGGGCCCCGCGCACGCCCTGATCTTCCCCAACCTCTTCCTCGGCGAGACCAACATCGCGATCGTGCAGCCGGTGTCGGTGGAGGAGTGCGTGCACTGGCACACCCCGATGTTCTGGAAGGGCGTGCCGGAGTGGAACGGCCGGCTCCTCCGCATGGCCGAGGCCGGCATGGGGCCCGCGTCGTTCCTGATGCCGGACGATCTCATCGTGGCCGGCCGCAACCAGCTGGGCCTGCGCGCACGCACGAGCCCGTGGCTCCTGCTGGGCCGGGGCCTCGACCGCGAGACGGTGGACGGAGACGGGCGCATCGTCTCCCACGTCACCGACGAGACGACCAACCGCGGCTTCTTCCACCATCTGCGCGCCGTGATGTCCGAGGTCTGAGGCACCGCCGCCGGCGATGGTCTCCGAGGCCGACCACCGGGCCGTCGCCGACTTCCTCTACCGGGAGGCCCGGCTGGCCGACGAGGCCCGCTACGCGGAGTGGCTCGCGCTGTGGACCGACGACGGCGTCTACTGGGTGCCGGCCACCACCGAGCCGGACCCGGACCCCGAGCGACAGCTCTCGCACGTCTACGACAACCGGGCCCGCGTCGAGACCCGGGTGAAGCTGCTCCAGACCGGGGTGCGCTACAGCCAGGAGCCCGCCTCCCGCATGCGCCGACTCGTCTCCAACATCGAGGTCGAGGCGGCGGACGGAGGCGAGCTGGTCGCCGGCTCCAACTTCCTGCTCGCGGAGCTGGCGGTGCAGGCCGGCCGCGAGCTGCACTGGTGGGCCGGCCGCGCCACCCACCGCCTGCGCCGGGTCGACGGGCAGCTCCGCATGAGCCGCAAGACGGTGGTGCTGGTGAACGCGGCCGAGCCCCTGCCGAACCTCGCGTTCCTGATCTGAGGCGCGCGTGAAGCAGGTCCTCCTCGAGCGGTACGGCGCGCCGGCGGACGCGGTGCGCTGCGCGGAGGTGCCCGATCCCGGCCCGCCCGCGGCGGGCGAGGTGGTCTTCGACGTGCTCGCGTTCCCCATCAACCCCGCGGATCTGTCGATGTGCCGCGGGACCTACCGGCTGCGCCCGCCCTTGCCCGCCGGCATCGGCGCCGAGTGCGTGGGCCGGGTCACCGCGGTGGGCGCCGGCGTGACCGACGTGGCGCCGGGCGACCTCGTCATCGACCTGCA
>Ga0068853_100001071_pt1 | contig 19334 bp, 31 predicted proteins | sample KBSCornC32_FD_65655 | JGI IMG/M metagenome (GOLD analysis project Ga0068853, IMG submission 65655) | Corn rhizosphere microbial communities from Kellogg Biological Station, Michigan, USA - KBS Corn C3-2 | ecosystem: Host-associated > Plants > Roots > Rhizosphere > Soil ...
CCGAGTGCCGGCTGTTCTTCGACGGCGTCTACGGCAACACGGCGTGTACGGCGCCACTAGTGTCGGCCAACGATCGCGGCCTCCTCGACTGGGCGCATGCGACCGAGGTCGACCTCCGGCAGGTTTTGGGGAGGGCCGCGTGAACCGCCATCCGCTGCTCTTCTCCTGGGCCTGGCGGCGCGGCGTCGTCATCGCCACGCTGGTCTTCACGGCCGGGCTGCTGATCTACATTTCGGGCTGGGGCAGGGACACTGCGGCCAACACGGCGATCGCCAATGGCTTTGTGCTGCTGATCCCCATCGTCGTCGGCACCTACGTGCTGGGGGCCGTCTGGGACGATCGGAACGCCCGCGCAGAGATAGCTAAGCTGTCGCCTGCAAAGCTTAAGGTGCTGCGCGCGGAAACCCCGCCGACGAAGCTCTCGGTCCTTTCGGCGCTGCCGTGGACCTGGCAGCTGGCGATCGGCGCGGGCGTCGTGGTGCTTGTGCTGGCGGTCGGCGGCGGGCTCTACCTCAAGGGCCATGCCGATGGCGATGCCGACGGCTACGCGCGAGCGCAGGCCTACTACACCAAGCTGATGGCGGACCAGGCCGCGGCCAATAAAGCCGCCATCGACGCCGCTAATAAGCAGCTGCTCGAAACGGCCGACCAGCTCGCCAAAACCGACAAGGCCTATGACGACGCACTCGCCGCTATCGAGGCGTCGAGCGGCGGGGCAGGGGCCGACACCGGCGGCCTAGATCAGCGACGCGTCCATGACCTCGACACAATCAAGTAGCGCCTAGTCCTTGTGCTCCGGCATCTGCTTTAGCTCGTCCTTTGTCCACGACGTCACCGCATGGACCTCGCCGCTCTCGTCCCGCGTGAAGTCGAGCGAGTGGAGCGGCACGGCCACCGGTTTGCTGCCGATGCCCAGAAAACCCCCGACGTCGATCACGACCTGGCCCCCACCCTCGATCATGTGGACATGCGAAACGCCACCGATCTTGTAGCCGTCCAAATCATAGATCGCCGCACCATTCAGGACCTCCGGCGTAAGTTCCGCCTGGTCCAGCTGGGCATGGTTGGAATGATCCATCGTGCTCTCCCTCCTCGGATCGTCTGAGGCATCACAACCACGGCTCGCCTTCTGAAGTTCCGCGAGCCGGCCCTCCCCCAAAGTGATCAGTTATCGGAGACTCGGATGCGCTTTTTCCTGGCTCTCACCGGCGTGCTGCTTCTCGTGGGCTGCACAACCACCAGCCCATCTTCCACCGTGCCGATCGAGCTGCCGGCGCTGCCGGCCTCGCTAGCGGCCTCTTGCAGCCGGCCGGTGAAGCTCCCGGGAGCGGCGCTCGATGCTCAGGATACCGAGCGGTACTGGGCGACCGACCGCACCAACCTCGCCAAATGTGCCGACCGGCACGCCGCGACGGTCGGCAACTACGAGGCGCTTCGACAGAAGCTTGCGGGTGCACGGCGATGATCGAGAACGCAGTTCCGGCCGCCGGTGGCGGACTATGGGTGCGGATGCACGTTCGGTTCGGCGCCCGGCTGACTGAGTGGATGCTGTCGCTGATCACGATGGGGTGGGGCTTCGTCGCCCTCTCTGCCGGCGATCTATTCCAGCAGCCGGCCTATGCTGGCTTCCGCATCATCTTTGGAACGGACACCGGCCTGGCCTTCGTCATGCTCTCGCTCGGTCTCCTTCGGCTCGGGGGGCTGATCGTCAACGGCGCCCGCCGAGAGGTCACGCCGTGGATACGCGTCACGTCCGCCGGCTTGGGCTGCCTGATCTGGGTCGGCATGACAGCCGCCCACGCCATGGCGGGCGTGCTTGGGGTATGGGCCGTCTTCTACCCGGTTTTTGCGCTCACCGAAGTCATCAACGCCTATAGGGCAGCGCACGATGCCGGGGAAGCGAATGGACCTACCTGACCTCTCGCATCTACCGCCGTGGGCGGCGGTCCTCTTTGTCATCTGCCTCGCAGTGATCTTCGCCGCCACCCGAACCGGCTGGCTCGATGGGCTGAAGAAGGGGCCTCCGGTCACCGCTCAGGCTCAGGTGGCCGCCGTCATTGTCGATCCGAGCGCCCTAAACCGCCTCACCGCGTCCGCCGAGGCGCTGAACATGACGCTCCTGCAACTCGACGCAACCGGCAAATCCATCGCGCGATCGAGCGCCGCCGAGGCGCGGAATTCCGCTCTCCTTGCAGAGGACGTCGAGAAGCTTTGCGACGGCATCGACAAGCTGCGGGAGGAGCTTATCCGCGCCGCCGCGAAGATCGAGTAGGGCGGGCGTCCAGATGCTGAGATGAATGGCCTGGCGCGGCCTCGCTCTGGCGTGTTTTGTCGTGACCCCCTGGCCGTCTCACGCGTCCGCATCCGCGCGGTGCGGCCTCGCCTCCGAGTACGGCCGCGAGAGCGGCCACACGATGGCCAACGGCCGGCCGTTTCATCCCGCGGTGCCAACGGCGGCGATGTGGGGCCCGGCCTTCGGCACGATGGTGCGCGTCACCGACCAACGCACCGGCCGCTCGATCGTTATCCCCATCGCCGACAGAGGCCCCAACAAACGCGTCAGGCGACTGATCGATCTAAGCGAAGGCGCCGCGCGCAAGCTGGGCATGAGGGGGCTCGCCAACGTCTGTGTATTTATCGTTTCCGCCCGCGCGAGGACGCTTCCGCAATCTGCGGACTAGGTCCGCTTCTCCCTGAACCTTGCCGGTTCGGCGAATGCCAATCGAGGCCGGTTGTTCCCCGCGATCAACGCCTCGCGTAGGTTTCTGTGGGCGCTGAGAAGGGCCTGGCGGCTGTCTACCAGACGGCTACTGCGCCGGACATCGGGCTCGAGCTGCGCGCAGCGTGCATCAAAATCACGGAGCGCTTGATCGATCTGTTCGAGGACCTCGTGGGCAGTCGTGATCAAAGCCGGGGTCTGGTCCATCCCCGGGCGGGCGCCGATAAGGCGGCCCCGTAAGTAAGCCACCTGCCGCTGCAGCTGTGCTGTCTCCGCATTGACGGAGCGAGCGACTGCCCGCGCCGTCATGTCTATCTTGATCGCCTCGTTCATTGCGCGTTGCCGCGCCTGGCCATCCATCATCTTTGCCGTCTCACGAGAGTGTAGGGAGGCGGCAGTGTGGACCGGACCGAGCGTACGCGCTCTAATCCCGGTTAGGCTCGCATCACATAATCAATGACAAGCGCGAAAATCCCAAGGTGCGGTGCCTAGAGCTGCTTGATATTCGTCGCCGAGACTTTCCCGTCTCGCCCGGTCTCAAGGTCATAAGAGACCCGGTCGCCTTCTTTTAGGTTTTGAATGCCCGAGCGTTCCAGCGCGCTGATGTGAACAAACGCGTCGTTGCCGCCGCCGGTTTCCGGTGCGATGAAGCCATATCCCTTCTGCGCATTGAAGAATTTGACCTTGCCGTTAATCGCCATGATGCCTGCCTTTGTGATGAAGTTGCTGTGGTCGCTCGGTGGCGAGGGCCGGGTCCGGCACGCGGACAACGCGCCCCACGCCCATGCCCTTCAATTGTCACGCGCAGACCTCATCTCAACGCTGAAGAGTTCGCGCTGCTGTCGGTCGGCGACGTCCACGACCACATCGGGAAGCCTGCCCTCAGTGGGCAGCTCATCGCGGACCAACTCGGCAAGTATCGTCGCGGCCTCTTGCCGAGCGACGTCAATGGCTGGGAGCTCGGTGCCTTCCGAGTCCTCTGCGAGGAAATCGCCGATCCGGCTGTGAAAGTAATAGAGGGCCATTTCGGGCGACATTCAGCGCAGCGTGCTAGGGACCAATGGCCCTTAGTATTTCACCTTGCACCCCGCAACAAAAGGCTAAACGAAGTGAGCCTGTCACTCACTTCGCTATCTGCATTCACGCACGGTCAAAAGCTTGGCGACGACTAGGCAGCGAGAGCCAGCGGGCGACTAAACTCGACCGGCAGACCCCTTTCCACGGCCATCAGGCAAAGCGTGCCCAGGAGGTCATTAAAGAGTTCGGGGTCGCAGCCGGTCTTTTCGATAATTCCGGCGGTTACCTCCCGAACAGGGACCGGCATTTGAGCATCCGCGTATGGCTGGACTGTTGCACGCAGCGAGGCTGCGATCCTACGCGTCATCGTATTGTTGATTTGCATGAGGGTTGCTCCCTTAGTTGGAAGCACCCAACCAACTTCGGTGCAAAGGCTCATTAACCTTTGTCAGCCCGCGGAGAAAAATCCGTCCTGCTCAGTCACACCGAGTCAGCCTGTGGCCAAGCCGACCAGCAACGGGCGCGGGATGGGCGGCGGGACCGACCAGGGATTAGCTGTCCCGCCGCCGCTGGGGAAATGCCGTCGGACGAGGGGCTCGGTCGTCGGGCGAGAATGAGCATAGGCCGCAGCCCCGGGCCCCTTCCACCGCAGATGCAATGCTGATTTTCAGCAAAAAGCGAGCGGGCTCCTCTCCCACTTCTAAAGCCCGTGATCTAGCGCGCGGTCCGGTCTCGCTTCCACGAGGCCGGGCTTTTCGTTTTTGGGCGTTCAGTACCCGCCCCAATCATCACCCCAGTAATCATCCATGTAATCGTGGTGGTGATGACGGTGATGCGGCCGGCACACGTATGCGTATGGGTAGATTTCGCAGTACGTCAGGTAGCGGTGATGGTGCCGGTGGTGGTAGGCCCAGTACGGCGCGGAGTAGGCGTAGCCGCCCGTCCCAAAGCCAAAGCTGAAGTAGGGCTGTGCGACGGCTGGACCGGAGGCTAGCGTCGCGCCCGTCAGGGCTAGCGCGATCAGGCCTGGCCGGAGGATTTTGGAAATTAGCGGACCGATGCTCATGGAAAGCTCCATTGAAAGGTCGCCCCACCGTCGGCCTGCGCCTCTGTATCTGAACGGGGGATGAACGCCCTCGGCGGCACGCCGTGACTGCTACCGACGGGGTCGATCGACGCCTATTTTGCCGCCTATGACGCATCAAGCCCCGGTCTCGCCTGACGGCGGGCCCGGGGCTTTTTACATTTTGGGCTGAAGAAAAAGAAGTCCCGGCCATTCGGGGGAATAGCGGGGGCTTCGGACTTGGAGGGCCTACGCAAGCAGCTTGCGCTTTGTGCGGCCGGCACCGGTTTTCTCGCAAACGAACCGCTGCGCGTCTTCCAGCTAGGCGACTTTAGTCCGAGGAACATGCGGTGGCGTCGCGCATTTTTAGCTTGCACGGCGCGTCTGCCCTTCAGCAAATCCCCAACGCCCCAGAAGCAGGGCGCGCCACTGACGAAGAGCTCCGCGTCGCCCTGCGGGGCTCTTCATTTATTTTCGCAGTCAGCTTCTAGCGACAAGATGCCCAAGCGGCGGACGAGTCCCTCGAGGGCGTGCCTTGCGTCGGCGCGGTAGCTGCCTGTGGACGACGGAATGCCGGGAAGTTGGTCCATGGCCATCTGGGCAGCAGTGACTTCCTGAAGGAGGGCAGCCGCTTCAGTCCGTGCTGCCTTGGCGCGCTCCGGATCGTGTGCTCGACGAGCAAGGGCGACGAGGCGGGCCGCCCTGTCTGCCAATCCTGGATTGGGGACATGACGACCTGAAGTTGACGGCGCTCGCTCTGGTTGGCGTCCGAGACCTGGAGCGCTGTCGCCGCTGACGAACCGGCGGCCCTTGCGTCTCAGTTCGCACGCGCGAACCTCATCTCGACGCTGAAGAGTTCGCGCTGCTGTCGGTCGGCGACGTCCACGACTACATCGGGAAGCCTGCCCTCGGTCGGCAGCTCATCGCGGACTAGCTCGGCAAGAATCGTCGCGGCTTCTTGCCGAGCCGCGCCAATGCCTGGGAGCTCGGTGCCTTCCGAGTCCTCTGCGAGAAAATCGCCGAGCCGGCTATGGAAGTAGTAACGAGCCATTTCACGGGACATTGGTCGCCGCCCCGCTGACCATGTGTCGAAGCATCTTCTTCAACTCCGCCTCTGGGTAAGGCTTGGTGAGGATCGGTACCCCTTCGAACGCCTCCGGCAAGCGGGCTTGTTCCGAGCCAGTGCTGATCACGAAGGGAATGCTGCGCGCCCTCAGGATCGCCGCGAGTGGTTCCGAGCTATCGCCACGCAACTGCACGTCGAGAACGGCGGCTCGCAGATCGTCGAACAGGGCGAGATGAACAGCCTCCGACAGGCCCGAGGCAGTACGCGACACGAGTCCCATTTCCTTGATCGCATCCTCGATTTCCATGGCAATCAACGGCTCGTCTTCAACGACGAGCACCGTCCCATTCGGGTGCATCAGTGGCGCCTTTCCAGACCCTGTGTTCCGAGGCTGGCAGTTGCCGGCACGGTCGGTCACCTTGGTGGATTGCGTAGTGAACGCTCGGCTCGCTGGTTTTGCTGCCCCCTCCGCGGGAGAGGTCCCTAAGCCGATCTAACGACACCTTCTCACTGACGGACGCACAAAGGAAGTGGAAATCGCAGTGAGCCCAGCTAGTCGAATGAGTAGTTTCCGCGGCGAGGAAAGTATAGCCGCATCATGACGCCTTGAACCGCATCCTCGAGCTACTCGAGCGCGGTGTCAGCATTAATAGTCCGCACAGCGATCCTGACCGACACCAGCCCCCAAATCCCCTCTAAGGTCGGGTTCGCACCGGCGAAGAGCTCTGCCCTGCCTTATGGCAGTCGCGGAGTTCTTCATTTTAGTCAACGACGGGAATGCCTAGGCCCAACTGGCATTGCCGTATCTTTCAATTAGGTGATCGTACCTCGCCATGAGGGCGAGGAGTTCTCTGGCCACCTCGGCTCGCGCCTCTGTGCTAAGGCTCGCAACCGGGAACACCGGGTCATCATTCATTCGATCAAGTTGCGATTGCAGCGCTTCACGCGCCCGCCGCCAATCGTCAACCAGGCTGTTCATCGCCGACGACATCCAAGGCTCCATGCTTTCCACAAAGCATATCGGCGTTCGGACAGCTTCGCCATAATCGTCAAGGGGCTGTGAAGGTCAAACTTAGACATCCCTGACCGCCCAAAACAAACCGCCGGCAGGCCTTTGACTTCCACGCCAAATGCGATGCTGAGTTCGACGAAAACGATCGGGCTTCTCTCCCGCTTCTAAAGCCCGTGACCTAGCGCGCGGCCATCCCTGTCAACTCCTGCCAGCTCCTGCGTCGACTCGGGAGCCCCCCCGTCCCCTTATCGAGCTTGTTTCGGACCGAGGATACTGCGGCGGTGTTTTTTCTCGTCGCCGCCGCCCGCGAAGCTGCAAACGGACCGCTAACCCACGGCAACCAACCCCGCGGCCGGCCGTTTGCAGTACGGGCCAGCCGACAACCGCTCACCCCGAGATGGAAAGATCGAAAAACTTGGAAGACTCCGCCACCGCCGACGGCCGGTATCGGCTGCTCGTGGAGTCGATTAACGACTACGCGATCTACATGCTGGACACCGAGGGCAAGGTCGTAAACTGGAATGCGGGTGCGCAGCGTTTCAAGGGCTACACCGCCGACGAGATCGTCGGGCGCAACTTTTCCGCATTCTATTCCGACGAGGATCGGGCTGCGGGTATCCCACAACGCAATTTGGCTCGCGCCGCCAATGAAGGCAGGTTCGAAGAAGAGGGATGGCGAGTGAGAAAAGACGGCTCCCGTTTCTGGGCGGGTGTCGTGATCGATCGCATCGTCGATAGCGCCGGCAATCTCGTCGGCTTTTCCAGGCGACAAGACCTAGCGATGGGTCCTGTCGACGTCCTCGATACCGTGCGTGGAATGACCGAAATTCTGGATCGATCGCTGGGGCCGTCCATCTTTGTTAACATGCGTTTTCCGACGTCACTTCCCGCGGCCCACACGGACCGCGCCCAGTTGGAACTCGCGCTGCTGAACCTGGCGGTAAATGCGCGAGATGCGATGGCAAGCGGCGGTCCAATCACCATCGAAGCCAGTCGCAAGACAGTGTCGGAGGCTGATGTGTCGACACTGAAATCGGGCGACTACATTGTACTTTCGGTGATGGACACCGGCGAAGGCATGGATGAACCTACCTTGAATCGAGCGGCCGAGCCCTTCTTCACGACTAAGGGCGTCGGGAAAGGTACCGGGCTTGGTCTGTCGATGGTTCATGGCCTTGCAGAACAGTCAGGCGGCAGGCTGACGCTTACGAGCCGGAAGGGACAAGGAACGAGAGCGGAAATCTGGCTGCCAGTGGCTACGCAGCAGGCGGACGTCGTACCCTCTCTGACACCCGCGGCAGCGCCAGCTGATCGTAGCGGTAGGCGCATTCTCGTTGTGGATGACGATCCCTTGGTCCTGTTGAATACGGTGACGATGGCCGAAGAATTAGGCCACGATGTTTCTGACGCGCAGTCGGGCGCTCAAGCGCTCGCCATCCTCGAGAAAAAGCAGATCGATCTGGTGGTCACTGACTACGCCATGCCGGAACTTACAGGCGGCGAGCTTGCCGACATGATTAAGGCTCGCTGGCCAGGGACTAAGATACTAATTTCCACGGGCTACGCGGAAATGCCTTCGAACTACAAAGGCCGGTTCGCGCGATTACCTAAACCTTTCAGTTCCGACGACCTGCAAGCAGCCATTGAACGGGCCCTGTGAGCGTCGACTCCGGCCCGGTCCACCAACGGATTTCCATAATCGATCGGGGTGCGGAATTCCAACGTGCTTTCGATTGCTGAGCGCGCAGGCGCTGCCGTCCGCCGGGCGCTGAGCCAACCCTAGTGTCAGGACCCGAGACGACCAAACGATGTCGTGGAGCTTGTGTTTGATAGCGGCAGCGACTATGTGGTGAGTATACGTTTCAGCCGTCATGGCTCTCGCCCGGTTCGCCGGCTGCTTGGTCCTTCTGATATCCGCAACGTTTTATACCGTTCCAGCATGTTGCTGGCCGGAACCTGACGCTCTGCGATTATCATCCTCAGCCGTCACAAAACCTCATGAAAGAATGTCCATGATCATTGGCACTGTAAAATTCTTCAACGCTACGAAGGGCTTTGGTTTCATCCAACCGGATGATGGCTCAAACGATGCCTTCGTCCACGTTTCTGCCATCGAGCGGGCCGGGCTGTCTGGCTTGGGGGAGGGGCAGAAAGTGTCCTACGACCTCGAAACTGGGCGTAACGGTAAGGTCTCGGCGACCAACCTGCAACTTCTGTAATTACCGTCGCGTCGGGCGCATCGAGTGGTGCGCCCGGACCTTCCCATATCGGCCACGCTTTGCGGCGCGGGCGAAACCATTTTAGAAGAATATGACCCTCCAAAATTATATGGATGGCGCCGAGCTATACCTCGGCAGCGACCGAAAGACTGCAATTGCTCATGGACCACGAGCTTTCCGCAACGTGGCAAAAGCTCTGCGCTTTGCCATCGAAGAGGCGGCTCCGGTTAGCCTCCGCGGGGCGCGGTTGAGTGTCGGTGGGCGTACTTTCACGAGGTCGGCGATGCTGGCCCTTTACAAGAGTCCGAATTACCCACTGACCCGCAAAAGCACGGTCGCGGGTGGGGGGAGTGCGCCGTGATATCCGTCAATTATTCAGCCCCCGCCGACCTGTTCCCTAGTCGGCGCTATGCCAAGTCTCTTGGCCGCTACCGGCGGTTCGCCAAAGCGGCGGATGCCGTCCTCTACGCGATTGAAGATATGCCGAAGGAATGGCTCGCCGGCACTTACCTAGAGGTAGACGGCATAAGATTTGGCGGACAAGCGATCCGTCGGCTGTACGATCAACCCAGCTTTCCATCGGCTCGACGGACGATCGCGGCCTAGCCTGAAGTTGCTGCGTTATCTTGGGCAGGTGAGCTGATGCGCCACTTGCCGAAAGCCCCGGATGCCAGCCGGCTTGCCTTCCACGAAGCGGTCGGAACCCTACAGCGTTGCCGCCTGGTCGCGGATAAAGGACCGTCGCCGTCGCCATGAAGCCGCCGGCGAAAGCGAGCCCATCCCGCCCCGCCTCGGGGGCTGAAATCCACATCCTCAAGGCAAACCCTGGATGCCGCAATGGATGAAGCAAACAATGCGGCTCGCGCTTTGCGCCTCTTCTATGAACGGTCTACCTATTGGCGCTGCTGTCCATTAGGCTACTCCATAAAGTAGGGGGTTCGGGCCAAATTCGGCAATTGGCTACCTGATCTCATCGGCTGGCGCATGATCGCAGTAGGCCTTGCCCGACGGCATGGCTACTAGACCAATCCGGCAAACGCTATTGCGTTCGGCATGGCCAACCCATTCGGACGCGGGGCCTATCTGCCTCGCCCGGATGGCTTCGATTTGTGCCGTTTCACAATGATGGGGGCATGGGCGTCATTCGCGTGAGCGGAATCGACGACCACACCGAAAGCCGCGATGACAATCCTCAAGGTCCACCACGTCACCACCTACGCCTATAAGCGGCCGGTGGGTTTTGGCGAGCACCGCATCCTGTTTCGCCCGCGCGACAGTCACGACCAACGGCTGCTGGAAGCCAGGATGGTGATTTCGCCGGAGCCGAGCGATCTGTTCTGGGTCCACGACACCTTCGGCAATAGCGTCGCCGTGGCCAATTTCGACGTTGAGGCCGACAGCCTGCGGTTCGAGACCGACATCGTGCTGGACCACATCCCTCAGTCGAGGCTGCACTTTCGCACCGACGAAGAAGCCAGCCACTGGCCTTTCGCCTACGACGAAGAGTGTCTCCCCGACCTGGAATCGTCGATCCGCCGGCAGTACCCCGACGATGGCGGGGCTACGGCTGCATGGGCGAAGCGCTTCATCAACTCGAAGGGTCGGACGGAGACCGGCCCGATGCTCGAGGCGATGACGGTCGCGATCCATGACGACTTCAAATACGCCCGTCGCATGAACCCCGGCACTCAGACTCCGGTAATGACGCTGGAAAGTCTCAGTGGCACATGCCGGGACTTTGCACTCCTGATGATCGAGGGGGCACGTTCGCTCGGCCTCGCGGCTCGTTTCGTCACCGGCTACATCTACGTGCCGTCGCGGGACAATGACGAAACACTCGGCGGCGGAGCCACGCACGCCTGGGCGCAAATCTATCTCCCCGGTGCCGGCTGGGTGGAGTTCGATCCCACCAACGGCATCATTGGCAATCGCGATCTCATTCGCGTCGGCGTTGCCCGCGACCCGCGTCAAGCGATCCCTTTGTGGGGAACACACACCGGAGGTCGCAACGACTCGCTGGGCATGACCGTTCAGGTCAACGTTACCTCGGCCGGCGCCGAGGCGGAACGGCCGATCGTCTCGGCCTGAAAGATATTCATGCAGATCAAGGCCGGCTACTCGCTCACCTATGACTGCCCAAAACCGACACCGATGCTGCTTTGCCTCAACATTCATCCGTCGAGACGGGCCGATTTGCTAACGCCGCAGGTCCTGCGGTTTTCGCCTCCGATGGAATCTTGGGATTACACCGACGCGTTCGGCAACGTGTGTACCCGCATTACGGCGCCTACGGGCCAGACTACGATCTCGACCGAGTTTGAGATTTACGATGCAGGGACGCCCGATCACGTGCCGTTCGACGCGATCCAGCACGACATCCGGGACCTGCCGGATAACGTGCTGATGTTCCTGCTCGGTTCGCGCTACTGCGAGACCGACAGGCTGTCGAACATCGCCTGGGAGATGTTTGGCGCGACCCAGCCAGGGTGGCCGCGGGTGCAGGCCATACTCGATTTCGTGCACCAGCATATTCACTTCGACTACAAGCGCGCCGACTCAACTCGGACAGCATTTGGCGCCTATCGTGAAGGGATTGGCGTCTGCCGCGATTTCGCGCACCTGGCGCTGACGCTTTGCCGCAGCATGAACATCCCGGCCCGCTACTGCACAGGATATCTTGGCGATATCGGCATTCCGCCAATGCCGGGTCCGATGGACTTTTCCGGATGGTTCGAGGTCTATCTGGGCGGTCATTGGTACACCGCGGACGCTCGCAGCAACTTTCCGCGCATCGGCCGCATCCTGATGGCGATCGGCCGCGATGCAACGGACGTAGCGATCTCGACGCAGTTCGGGCCGGCGACACTCTCGGGCTTCAAAGTCATTACCGACGAGATGCAGCCGGTCAATGGCTAAAGCAGGCGATTGGCCGGCACCGATCGAGGTCGTCAATCCTGCCGGTAGGTCGGACGTCGTCCTGCTATGCGAGCACGCCTCCAACCATATGCCGGCCGAGTATGGCGGGTTGGGGCTGCCCGGCGAACAATTGCTGCGGCACATCGCTTGGGACATCAGTGCGACCGCGATGACGCGACGCCTATCGGCGCTGCTCGACGCGCCGGCCTTCCTCGGTACCTTCTCGCGGTTGCTGATCGATCTCAACCGACCGCTGACGGCGCCTGACAGTATTCCGACCGCCTCGGAGGGCACGCCCATTCCTGGCAATGAAAGGCTTGCCGCCGGCGAGGTAGCGCGTCGCATCGCGGTGATGTTCACGCCGTTCCACGATGCTGTTGCCGCCCATCTCCATGCGCGGCAACAAGAGGGCCGGCCGACGCGATTGGTTTCCATCCACAGCTTTACGCCGGTGCTATTTGGCATCGCGCGGCCTTGGCACGCGGGAGTGCTGTTCGCCGACGCAGCCGGGCTTGCGGATGCAATACTGGTCCATCTGCAGGATCCGGAATTGCTGGTCGCCGCCAACGTCCCGTACAAAACCGATCGGGCTGGCGACTACGCCATTCCCATCCACGGCGACGATCGGGATATTCCTGCGGTCATGATCGAAATCCGGAATGACTTGATCGATCAGCCGCGGGGAGCCTCTGAGTGGGCCGTTCGGCTGAGCACCGCATTGGGTCTGAACGCGGCGTGATGTACTCGTCACTCGGAATAGACGTAAGATCCCGCTCGTGGGAACATGCGTTGTGCGCCCGCAAAGATGATATGCCTGTCACGCCGAGGGTCGCGGGTTCGATCCCAGTCACTCGCGCCACCGATGCGCTCGATAGCGAGCAACGCTCGGCGGGCATTGCATGTTCGGCTACGACGACAGGGCCAAGACCTTCGCCGGGCGCAAGGGGTGGGGTGACCATGGTAATTGCCACATCCCCTCTCTCGGGGACCCGAGCCTCGCGTCCTACTTGTGGACCACCAAGGTCGAAGCGTCGGGCTAAACAGTTACCGGCTGATCGGCTTGCTTTCCTTCGAGAAATTCAGCATTCGGAGGACGTTCGATTTCTCGTCGACGATCGCCATCGTCCAGCTTTCGCCGATGACGCTGCCTTCGCGAATGATCTCGCCGGCCGTGCGCACCGCTTCCCGCTCCGCCTCTTCTAGGCTGGGCAAGTCAGTACCCTCGTGGTCAATCTGGGCCTTGCCGTCTGGCACGTGGAAGTAGAAGCGCGGCATCGCGAGCTCCGGCTGGCACCTGACGGGTCCGGCCCCAAGCGACCGTCTTGGGTGTCCCGGTCGGGTACACGGTTAACAGCGCTCCGGTCGGTCCGTGACGGAGGTCGACCTCGCTCTCCCCAGAGGAACTCGTCGTCGTTCGGCTGCCTGATCAAGGCGGTCGCTTCCCACTCCAACTGACTGGATCATAGCATGGACCACCTCGCCTCATGGGCGCCGCGACGATCGTTCGTGCGCCACTACGCGTTCGCCTTTCTGAGCTGCTCGGGCTTCTCGACGCGGGCGATTTCCGCGGGGCGCGCAGTCGATTAGCGACCTAGGGCTGATGATGACGGGCGGCGCCGAGGCCATCGTCCTCACGCCTTACTATGACAGCGTGCGCGTCCTCAGTATCGACTTCGGCCACACGAAAAGCCCCGCACCTCCGGCGGGAAGTGCGGGGCTCGTCCGAAACGCGGCCGGGTGCTTCTACGTGAGGGTGCACTAGCCGCATCGACGACCGCAGCCTGCTAAACTTGGCTTCGACAGGTCCGTTCCTGGCCACCAGAATTGACGCCCGTGAGTTTGCGGCCGATTTCCCACCATCCTCGATGCATCTTGACCGAGCGCAATGTAAGGCTGAGCTAACGCCGGCTTCCCGGCTCGGGCTCGACATCAAGGTCGCGGTTTAGTGCGTCTTGCAGCTCCTTCGGGTCCACGGCCCATGATTGCGTACCCCAACGATCTGAAAGGAGAATCGTGGTGCCCACGCGCAGCCACGCTTCAAATGTTGTATCGAGCCGTTCTTCATCGGTCCTGACTTCGAAAGACCCCGGCGGATGAGGCTTGTCGAAGCCAAAGAGCGTGAAGGGCCGGGTAAATGTCACAATGGTTGTTGTGGTCCTCACGGCATCTTTTCCTTCAATCGGGTGTGGCTGCGCGGCGGTCGTGGCAGTGGATAGCCGGGCGCTTCGTACCCGGCCTTGATCAAACTTTCGTTCAGACGCTGATGCTCAGTCTCCAGAACCACATTGATCAGCCCCTCGGGAAGAGCCTCGGTAGCAAACTGGATTGCCATGGCAACCGAGTCGAACCGCATGAAGAAGAGCGGCAATCGAATGCCGCGCCGGTTGGCAAATATTTCTGCCGGCTCGCCATAGTCGAGCTCAGGAGGTGAAGGAGCCATCTGCGAAAGTTCGCTGGGTGAACTGCCATACGGTCGCTGCCGAGCGGACGACCGAGGGCTGAAAGAGGTGTTCTTCATCCTGAGCCGATCTGGTTGTGCGGTGGACGAGCCTGTCGCTCGACGAGCTATCGGCCACGGCCAACGAGCGTGTCAAACTATGATCAGATCTGGCATCAACCTGAAAACGTAAGCTGAATGTGGTGACGAGGACGGACGATTTCAATCGAGGCGAAAATGCTATCTGCGCCAAAGCCGTCGAGTTCGCCGCAGGTCACAGAATGTTACAAAATAATGTTCTTGGAGAATAGGCGGAAGGAGCCCATCTGATTTAAGAACAGCCGAGAGGCACGCGGATGACATCGCAGGATTTGATTTTTTACAGCAGCGAGAACGGTGACGAGTGGTTGCTTGTTGGTGGCGGCTCGGACGGAGTGACGGTGCGGCACCGGCCAAACGCCGCATCCGGAGGCAAGACACGTGACGTCAGCCTACGCGAGTTTCTGGCCCACGAGCAGAATACGCCCCAAAATTTAGCGCTCTGCCGATTGATCGAAGCTGAGGTTCCTGCAGAGCCATCGGTGGATCAGGCTTCGCTTTTGCGTACCTTGCGGCAGCAGTTGAGGCCCTCAACCGAGACGAAGTGATCGAGCGGTGAGGCTACGACCTACGCCAGAGCTCGGCGTCATCGCCGTCGACCACCACCCCTCTTCGAGATGAGCATGACACCCGACCGGCTATCGGTATGCCTGGCGACTATTCGCTGGGAGAACATTACCCTTGCCAGGGCGGTGGATGTTCCGCTGCTCATCATTGAGCAGTGGCTGTCTGGCTCCCGGCCAATTCCGCGCGCGGTCGCATCTTGGCTGGAAGCGCTCGCCTTTCTCCACGAGACAGCAGAGGAATCCAAGCCCGCGACGGCGGGAGAGGGCTTCGTCGAGGCCCACGCCAATGTGGAGCACATCCCTGTTTATGCCTATCACCTGCTGCGACGACTGAGCATCAGGCCCATCGCGCTGGCGAGTTTATTCGGGACGGACGACGAGGGGGCAGTGTTCTTTCTAATCTCACGAGGCCTAGCCACGCGGATCGATGATAACCTGGCCATCACCGAAGGGGGTAAATCGGTGGGCGGTGTTGCGGCGGAAGGTGGCTAGCTACCCTGCCTCTTCGTGAGGCTGGACGGTCCAGACGTTCGCGGGACTAGCGCGGGCGCTGTTGTTTACCCCCTCGTACGCGCTGCGTTCTGACAGACCAAGGTGAACCCCGGCGGCCGCGCAAACCCGGGTTTACTGGCCCAACGCCAAAACTCAGCGCCGCTGAGCTTGCTCCAGCATGCTTGTGGTCGTTTCGATATCCTCCATCACCGGCATTTGGAAGACGCCGCCACCGCTGGCCACGGTGGTGTAGATCATGGTGTGGCCATTCGCCAAAGTCTCAAGGGCAACCACGTTGTCCGGATTGATGTACAGCGCCTGCCGCCGTGATGTAGCGTGCGTCAACCTCGCGAAGCCCATAGCCCGATATCCTTCCCGATCAGTTCTCGAGAGGCCGCGATCTAAGCGAGGGCCGGTCGCCGCAAAGTTGGTATCAGCCAAAGGGCGGCAGCCCCTGCGACGACTACGGCCATAGTCATTACAAGCACCCAATCACCAGAGCTTGGCTTCAGAACCATATCGGCGACCACGACGAATAGCGCGGCGCAGTCGAACTTCACGAGGGTGACAAGATCGCGTGCTACGGCCGCGGTGGCTGGCGATGCAACGGCACCGGCCAGCTTCTTGGCGCGAGGTGTAAGGACCAGTATGCCAAGCGCCATTGTAATCGCCATCCCGACCAAGCCGAGGATGACCCATAGCTGGCCCCACATGCCGCCCAGCGTTGCGACTATGATGCCCAAGATCACAGTCGCCATGCTCGCCGGCACATAGATGCGCTCGGCAGCCCAGCCCATTTGGGACGCAACGCCGACAAGCTGAGCATTGTCCGCCCGGCGAACCGCGTTAATGCCAAACACCAGCATGATGAAGGCGCCGCCGATCCAGATGATCGCCGCCAACACGTGCAAAAACTTGAAGATGGTGTACCAGTCCATGCCGTTCCCCGGGTTGCCTGGGCGACAGTGTCAGGTCCAAGGGAAAACGCAAGGTCTTGCCCAGCGGGCAATAGACTACGCTATTCGTCGCAGCTATACCACAAGCGCAACCACGGTGGGGCTCCTAGCGCTTTGCCCTAGCCCTAGTTGCGGCTTATCGCCGGTCCCGTCGGGCCCTACCGAACTGGTGTTCCCTGGCCAGCTCGGCTCGTACGGCGGCGTAGTTTGCTGCCACCATGGGGTACTCAGCGGGCAGTCCCCATTTGCGCCGGTAGTCTTCCGGCGTCATCCCGCGCGCCGTGAGGTGCCGTTTCAGCGATTTGAAGTGCTGGCCCGTTTCGAGACTGACGATGTAGTCGGGATTCACTGACCTGCGGATCGGTACCATTGGGCGCAACGGCGGCACTTCGGCAGGCGGCCCAGCGGTCGCGCTGGCTTGGACCAGGGCGGCGTAGACCTGCGTGATCAGGGGAGGAAGGTCTCCCAGGCTGACGGGATTGCGCGAGACGTAAGCGCTGACGATTTCGCCCGTCAGCTCGACGAGATCAGGTGAACCTGCCATGTACCCCTCTGGTAAGTCGGACCCGACCGGCCCGCCCCAGTCTCGGATATGACACGTTTCACCTCAGACTTTGCAATGGCGACGAAGGTTGGTCGCTACCACCTATTGATGATCGCTGTCGGATGCCACGCCGCAGCGGCCGGAGCCATTGTGTCCAGCTTCAAGTTTGGGAGCGCGCAGGTAATCGGCAACCATCTGGATGGCGGCGGGACCGATGTTGGTTAGCATGGGAAGCGGTCCGGCCGCCTCAGGGAGTGCCCGGGCCGGCTCTGGGGCTCAACCCGAGTTCCCTGAACATATGCCCGCTTGCCTCGATGCTCCACCGCAGATGCAATGCTGATTTCGAGCGCCACCTATGTTGCAGTCATGTTGCACGGAAAAATCCGGAGTGGTTTGTAGCGGTCGGAAAATTGTGGAAAATCAATGCAACATGACTGCAACATAGCTGGCGGCAACTGCCGAGCGTGAAAACCGTAAACCACTGATTTCGCTGGTGTTTTAGTGGTAGCGGAGGAGGGATTTGAACCCCCGACACACGGATTATGATTCCGCTGCTCTAACCAACTGAGCTACTCCGCCCCGTGCTCGACAGGCACCGATTTGAGGCGCTGTCGTGTGGCCGAGGCGGCCTCTCGGGGAGGCCGGTCTCAGGGCGCGCTTCTCTTAGGTTTCGGGGGTGGGGCTGTCAAGCGCCGGCGGGCAGGGCAGCTTCGGTAGTCCGGAGCGCCGATCTCGGCCACGATCTGCCGCCTGGTAGCCCCGCCACGCCATCCTCGTGGTCAAGACCGACAACGGCGACTTCGTGCTCGACAACCTCAGCTCCACCGTCCGGCCGCTTGCGCGCTCCGGCTATCGGATCATCGAGGAAATGTCCGCCGATTGGGGCAACGCGGTGCTGTCAGCCGCTGGTGATGGCTCCCGCGGGATCGCCAGCATAGTGCACGCGCCGCCCCATCGCCGCCCGTTCCGCCACTCAGCTTTCGTATTGCGCGAGCCAGCCGTCGAGGAGGCGGCGGGAGGCTTCGGCGGCCGCCGAGGGGTTGCGGGCGAGGATGGCGTCGAGCACCGCCTTGTGCTTGGGGAGGCCGCGCTTTTGGCGCTCGACCACCTCGGGGGGCGAGGAGAGCGTGCGGTTGGCGTAAATGCCCACGGCGATGAGGTCGATGAGCTGGGCGTAGATCATGTTGTGCGTCGCCGCAAAGACCGCCGTGTGGAACTCCATGTCGGCGTCGGCAGCGGCGTTGTGGTCGCCCACCGCCGCGATCATCGCCTCATAGGCGGCGGCGATGCGGGCGTGCTCGTCCTCGGTGCCGCGGCTCGCGGCGCGGGCCGTCGCCTCGGGTTCGAGCACGACCCGCAGGTCCTTGATGGCGCGCATGAACTCGTGCGAGGGGCCGGCCTCGTAATACCAGACCATCACGTCGGTATCGGTATGGTGCCAATAGGCGCGGTCGCGGACGCGCGTGCCGACGCGGGTCTTGATCTCGACGAGGCCCTTGCCGGCGAGGCACTTCATGGCCTCGCGGATCACCGTGCGCGAGATGCCGAACTGGGCGACGAGGTCGGGCTCGTTGGGGAGGACGGTGCCTTGCGGATATTCGCCGCCGACGATGCGGCGGCCGAAATCGTGGACGAAGTAGCCGAAGATGCCGCGGCGAGGGGTCGTGCCGTATTTCCGGACGAAGCCGTCGAAGGGGGACTGGGTGGTGAGGGCGCGTGGAGCGCCGGTGCCCGGGCGCTTGGCCAGGGTCTCGACGGGTTCAGCCATGGGGCCTCGCGTTCTGCATCCCTTCTGATTACCCGACCCGGCCGAAATATCAAAGCGACACGGCGCGACGTGCGTGAAGCGGCAGGGGCGGTCGGCCGCTCAGCGCCCGGCGACCGAGAGGAGGATCGCGGCCGCAGCTGGGGCGATCGCCCGGGCTGCCGCCACACGTTCTACCGTGTAGTGGCCGCTGGCTTCGAGCATGTTGAGCGCGCCGACGCTGCGGCCTGCGACAACGACCGGCAGGTTGAGCATCGCCTCGCAGCCCAGTGCGGTGAGCTCGGGGACGTTGGGCAGCAGCGTCGCCATCGCTTCCGGCGAGTTGAGGACGAGCGGCTTTCGGTCGCCGATCAGGGTGCGCTCCCAGATGGTGTCGGTGATCGGGTCCTCGGCGTGCTCGGGGTAGATGCGGGTCTCGGTCGAATAGAGGCGCCGCATCACCTGCCGGTCGTGGTCGAAGCCG
>Ga0068853_100001073_pt1 | contig 19313 bp, 19 predicted proteins | sample KBSCornC32_FD_65655 | JGI IMG/M metagenome (GOLD analysis project Ga0068853, IMG submission 65655) | Corn rhizosphere microbial communities from Kellogg Biological Station, Michigan, USA - KBS Corn C3-2 | ecosystem: Host-associated > Plants > Roots > Rhizosphere > Soil ...
GCCGCGCCGGGATCGGCCAGCGGTTCGGTCGGCTTGCCGTCCTTCGCGCGCGCCATCGCATCGACGTCGATCTCCTGCGAAGCCGCCGCCGGCGTTGTCGCGTCCTGCGTGGCAGGCGGTGCATGTTTCTTCTTTGGCGCCGCCTGCGCGGACAGGCAGGCGAGCAGGGCGAAGGCGAGCGGTGCGAGCGATCGTTTCGACATGAACGGGTCTCCAGCGGATGGCGCACGCTACCATGCGGGCCTGTATCGCGGCTGAGCCGCGCGCGGTCCGCGGGCCGCGGCGCAGCGCGTCACGACGCGTCGTCGGCGATCGCGCGCGGTTTCGTCGCGGGCTTCAGGCGCCCCGCTTCGCGCAAGGCTTCGCGCAGCACGTATTCGATCTGCGCGTTGAGCGAACGCAGGTCGTCGTTGGCCCAGCGCTGCATCGCGTCGAGCACGGGCGACGCGATGCGCAGCGGATACGCCTTCTTCTCGCTCATGCGCCACCTCCGCACGCGTGCGACGAGCCGATGCGCGGGGTGGGGGACATGCTCCTGTCGGCGGCGGCGACGGACGGCATCGTCAGCCCGTGTAGAGCGTTCCGGTGTTGACGACCGGCTGCGTGCCGCGTTCGCCGCACAGCACGACGAGCAGGTTGCTGACCATCGCCGCGCGGCGTTCGTTGTCGAGTTCGACGACGCCGCGCTTGCCGAGTTCGGCGAGTGCCATCTCGACCATGCTCACCGCGCCTTCGACGATGCGTCCGCGCGCGGCGACGATCGCCCCGGCCTGCTGGCGCTGCAGCATCGCCTGGGCGATCTCCTGCGCGTAGGCGAGGTGGCTGATGCGCGCCTCTACGACGTCGACGCCGGCCTTGCCGAGGCGCTGGTGGATCTCGCGGCGCAGGTGCGTGTTGACCTCGTCGCCGTGGCTGCGCAGCGACGGCGCATCGCCGTCGTGCGCGTCGTACGGGTAGCTCTGCGCCATCTGGCGCAGGGCGGATTCGCTCTGGATCTGCACGAAGTTCTCGTAGTCGTCGACGCAGAAGACGGCTTCGGCGGTGTCGACGACCTGCCAGACGACGACCGCGGCGATCTCGATCGGATTGCCGTCCGCGTCGTTGACCTTGAGCCGACCCGACTCGAAGTTGCGCACGCGCAGGCTCACCGCGCGTTTGGAATAGAACGGGTTGGTCCAGCGCAGGCCTTCGTCGCGCACGGTGCCGGCGTAGTGGCCGAACAGCTGCAGCACCTGGCCCTGGTTCGGCTGCACCTGGAAGAAGCCCGCGGTCGCGAACAGCAGCGCGGCCATCACGAGTGCCGCCGGCACGATGATCGACAGCACGGCGGACGGATGCGCGTCGATGCCGAGGACGGTCGACGCGACCGTCGCCGGTATCGCGACGACGAGGAACAGCACGACCGGAATGCCGGCGAGCGAGAAAGCATTGCGTTCGTTCATGACTCGATCTCCCGATGCCCGGTCGTATGATATCAATTTAATATCACTTTGCAATATAGGCGGGAACGCCCGCTGTGCTAGGCTGTTTTTGCGCACTTCGGGAGGGAGACGCCATGGAACGCAACGCCGGCCGCCTCGGCCTGCTGCTCGCTTTCGCCGCGGGGGCCGCGCATGCCGCGCCCGCGCATTACGTCGTGTTCACACGCGACGCTGCCGGCGTGGTCGAGCCGGTCTACTACGCGCAGGTCGAACTCGCCGGCAGCGGCGACGAGGCCCGCGCGTTCGATGCCGCGCATGGCGAACGCGTGGCCTGGCATGCCGTGAAGGGCGGCGTGGACCTGGGCGAGCGCAGCGTCGCGATCCCGGACCTGCGCGGCGAGTTCGCGCGCGATCCGAACCGCGGCGACGGCACGATCGTTTCGACGCGCCCGCGCGCGGCCACGCGCAGTTTCGTGTTGCGCATCCCGTTCGGGGCGGCCGATGCGGTCGAATTCGCCGGCGCGGTTGCCGTGCAGCGCTTCGACCTCGCCGCGCTCGCCGCGCGTTCGGGCGAGCTGCGGCTCGCCGCGCGCGCGCCGCAGGTGCAGATCGACCGCTTGCAGGGCGGCGGCAGCCCGGCCAACCGCGTCGACATGCTCGTCGTCGGCGACGGCTACACCAACGCGCAGCATTCGCTGTTCGACGCGGACGCGGCGATCCTGCACGACGCGTTCTTCGGTCTCACGCCGTACAAGGAATACCAGAGCTTCGTGAACTGGACGACCGCGTTCATCGCCTCGAACCAGTCCGGCGCGGACCACCCTGCATACCAGGCCGGCTGCACGCAGGCGACCTGCTGCTCCGATCCGGACGCGATCGGCGACGCGCATGCGGGCCAGTTCGTCGATACTGCGTTCGACGCGACGTTCTGCGCCTACAACATCCAGCGCCTGCTCGTCGTCGACGACGCTTCCGTGCTCGCCGCGGCCGCCGCGTATCCGGACTGGGACAAGATCGTCGTCGTCGTCAACGACGACACCTACGGCGGTTCCGGCGGCTCGCTCTCGGTCACCTCGACGCATGCGCAGGCGCCGCAGATCGTGCTGCACGAGTACGGCCACAGCTTCACCGGGCTCGCCGACGAATACGATTCGCCGTATCCGGGTTTTCCCGCGTGCAGCGACACCGGCGGCACGCCTTGCGAACCCAACGTGACGAACCAGACCATCGCCGCGCAGGTGAAGTGGAACAGCTGGTTCACGCCCGGCAATCCGATCCCGACGCCGTCGGGAACGTCGGGTGTCGGCCTGTTCGAAGGCGCGCGCTACCTCGCGACGGGGATGTACCGCCCGGTCGACACGCAATGTCTCATGCAGTTCCTCGGCGTGCCGTTCTGCCCGGTCTGCAGGCAGGAATACGTGCGCACGCTCTACCGTGGCGGCTGGGGCGCGCCGGCGGGGGGCATCGACCTCGTCGAGCCCGGCAGCGAATCGCCCGCGACTGCCGTGCCCGTGCAGTACGTGCCCGGCACGAACCAGGCGTTCAGCGTGTCGCTGCTGCTGCCGACGATCGGCGCGCTCGACGTGCACTGGTACCTCGACGGCAATCCGATCGGCGGCGCGACCTCGGCGACTTACGTGTTCAACCAGGCGGCGTCGACGCCGTCGTCGCACACGCTGCAGGTGCGCGTGAAGGACACGACCAACCTCGTCGCCGCGGCGATGGCGGGCAGCCTGCTCGATCACCAGCGCAGCTGGACGATCCAGGTCGGCGGCGACGTGATCTTCCGCAACGGCTTCGACGGCCCGTAACGATCCGCTGCCGTGCGCCGACCGTCGGCGAGGCGTCGGCGCGCTATCGGAAGGCGTGGATCACGCCGGCCATGTCGAGATCGCCGAAACCGTCGTCGCGCGCGCGCCGGTACAGCGTCGCGCAGGCGCGGATCAGCGGCGCATCCGCACCGGCGCCGTCGGCCTGCGCGAGGACGAGGTCGGCGATCGTCGCGACGTCGCGCACGGCCGCCTGCGGCGCGAACTCCGCGCGTACGAGCTTGTCGAGCTTGATGCGTGAAACCTCGCTCGCCATCGGACCGGCGTCGAGGACGTCGCGCAAGAGCGCGGTGTCGACGCCGCCGGAACGCGCGGCATGCACGGTTTCGGCGAGCGCGGTGACCATCGCGATGAGGTAGTGGTTGACCGCGAGCTTCATGCGCAGCGCGCCCGGCACCGCACCGCAGCGGAACGTGCGCCGGCACAGCGACGCGAGCAGCGGCAGCACCGCGTCGACCGCGTCGTCGCTGCCGGAAACCATGCCGATGAGTTCGCCGCGTTCGGCCTGTACGCGCGAGCCGGACACGGGCGCTTCGACGTAGCGTGCGCCGCACGTTTCGAGATCGCGCGCGAGCGCCGCCGAGTACGCCGGCGACGTGGTGCCCAGGTGCACGAACGTGCGTCCGGCGACGCGCGCACCGAATGCGTGCGTGCGACGGCCCAGCACGGCGTCGAGGGCGGCTTCGTCGAACAGCATGAGCAAGACGGTCTGCGCATCGCGGCACAATGCATCGATCGATTCCGCGCGGTGCGCGCCGAGTCCGAGCAGCGGCGCGCAGCGCTCCGCGGTGCGGTTCCACAACCAAAGTGGAAGGCCCGCGCGCCGCAGGTTCGTGGCCATCGGCAGGCCCATCGTGCCGAGGCCGACGAAGCCGACGTTCATATGACCGTCTCCGCCGCGAACGGCGCGGGTGCCCACAGACGTTCGCGCAGGAACGCGATCACGTCGGCGAACGCGCGCCGCGTCGGCGAACCGTCGACGTCGACGAGGTGCGCGGTGAACACGCTGTGCGGACCGCCGACGACCTCGGCGAAGAACGGCGGCGGGTCGCCTCCTGCGGCCGCGTCGGGCAGCACGCGCGCGACGAAGCGCGGGCCGAGCGCGGACGCGTAGGCGGCGAACCGCTCGGCGCGGCAATGCCGATCGCCTTCGAAGCGGTAGGCGAGGACCTCGAGGTTCTCGCGCTCGAGCCGTGCACGGACTTCGCGCAGTTCCTCGGCGTCGCTCTCGATCGCCGCGGGGTCGTCGAGCGGCAGCGAAGGCTGTGCCAACACCGGCGCGAGCACCGCCGGTTCGAGCATCATCGCGAGCGCGAAGTTGCCGGTGAAGCACATGCCTACCGCGCCGACGCCGGCGCCACCGCATTCGCGGTGGGCGAAGCGTGCGAGTGCACGCAGCCATTGCGTGACCGGGCTCGAACCGCGCCCCGCGAGCGCGTGGAACTCGGCACTGATGCACGCGCGACGCAGCACGGCGAGACCGTCTTCGGCGCGCGGATAGGCGCCGTCGCGGCCGAACAGCGACGGCATGTAGACGGTGAAGCCGGCCTGGCGCACCCAGCGCGCGAAACGCGCGACGTCGGGACTGATGCCGGGCATCTCCGCCATCACGATCACGCCTGGCCCCTGGCCCGATGCGTACACACGGCGTGCGACGCCGTCGAGTTCGATCGGCCGCGCGTCGAAATCGTCGAGCGGGTCGTCTTCGCGGTCGGCTGTGCTCATCGCGGGCTCCGGGACGTGAGGGGTCCATTTGAGCCGCGCGCGGCACTGCGTGGTAGTGTCGGAAAAGACATCTTCCGGGCTGATTCCGACATGAAGGATTTCGAGCTGCTGCTGCTCGACGGCACCAATCCGAGCGGCGTGTCGATGACACGCGACATCCTCGCCGCCGCGGCGCTGCTCGCCGCGCGCAATGGCGAGGCGGCGCCGAGCTGGGGCCTGCACTCGGTCGCGGGCGGCCGCGTGGAACTGCAGGGCGGGATCGCCGCGGCGACGACGCGGCTGCCGGCGCGGCGCAAGCCCGCGCGCTCGGTGCTGCTCGTGCCGGGCATCTGGGTCGCGGACGCGCGCGAGCTGCGTACGCGCCTCGACGCCGACGACTGCCGCCAGGCGGTCCGCCACATCGCCGCGCACGTCGCCGGCGGCGGGCAGGTGGCCGCGTCGTGTTCGGCCGTGTTCCTGTTGCAGGCGGCCGGCGTACTCGCGGGCCGCCACGCGACGACGACGTGGTGGCTCGCGCCCGAGCTCGCGCGGATCGCCGCTGACGTGCGCGTGGAGGCGAATCGCATCCTCTGCATCGACGGCCCCGTGCTCACGGCCGGCGCCGCGTTCGCGCAGTCGGATCTCGTGCTGCACCTGTTGCGCGCGCGCTTCGGCGCGCGCATCGCCGACGGCGTGTCGCGCGTGCTGTTGCTGCACGAACGCGGGCAGCAGGCGCAGTTCGTCGTGCCGGCGATGCTCGCGAGCGGCGACGCGCTGGTCGCGCGGCTGACCCGGCGCGTCGAGACCGCGTTGCCGGACGTGCCGTCGGTCGCCGAACTCGCGGGCGAGCTGTGCGTGTCCGAGCGCACGCTCGGGCGGCGCGTGCGCCATGCGACGGGCATGGGCACGATCGCGCTGATCCGCAGCATCCGCCTGCACCGCGCCCGCAGCCTGCTGCAGAACAGCCGTCTCAGCATCGAGCGCGTCGCTGCGGCGGTCGGCTACCAGGACGCGACCGCGCTGCGTCGCCTCATGCGCAAGGCCGCGGGCACGACGCCGGCGGGAATGCGCGCGACGGTCGCGGTCGTGGCGCCGCGGCGGCGCGAGCGCGGGCGTGCGTAGCTACGGTGTCGTCGACTGTGCCTCGCGCAGTTCGATGCGGCCGAGCAGGTCGAGGCCGGCGTAGAAGCGCCACGGGTCGCCGTCGCCGATGCCGAGCGCGATGTGGCCTGCGTCGAAGCCGGGCAGCGCCGCGTCGAAGCTCTGCCAGCGACCGTCGACCCACGCCTGCGCCCAGGCGTGCGGCACGAAGACCTGGTCCTTGCCGGCGAAGCCGGGTGCGTAGGCGAGGCCGTCGACGACGCGCGTCGCGATGCCGAGCGCGCGGCCGAGCGCGGCGACGAGCAGCGCATGCTCGGTGCAATCGCCCTCGGGCTTGCGCGCGACCTCGAGTGCGGACGCGTAGCCGACGTCGAGCGTCTTGCTGCGGATGTAGCCGCGCACGAACGTTTCGACGCGGCGCATGCGCTCGAGCGGCGTCGCGGCGTCGCCGGCCGCCTGTTTGGCGAGCCGGACGATCTCCGGCGCCTCGCTCTGCAGCCAGTCGTTCGGCTTGTAGTCCGACGGATCGGGTTTCTCGCCCTTGCGCACGCGTGCATCGCGATGGATCGTGACGATGCGCTCGCCGCCGCGCGCGACGACGCTCTGTTCGTCCGTGTCGGGCAGCGCGAGCGCCGATTCGTTGCGTGGCGACGCGAGCGTGTAGCGCATCGTGCCGGCGAGCTCTTCGATGCGCAGAGCGCGCGGCGACGGCATCAGCGTGCGCGAGAACACGTCGCTGCCCTGGTTCGGCGCGGTCGCGCAGGCGCGGTCGCAGGCGAGCAGGACGAGGTCGACGCCCATCATCGGCAGGGTGAGCTTGTGCACGGTCTGGTCGGCGTCGATCCATGCGCGCGTCTTCATCGGCGCCCCCGGGAACGCGAGTACCTGGTCGACCGGATGCAGGTCGAGTGCGCCGCCGGGCAGGTCGACGCGCTCGGGCTCGGCGACGGTGCTGGTGATCTCGGCTGCATCGAGGCTCGACGGCTGGAACGCGAGCGCACGGTAGCGCGTGCCCACGGCGAGCCCCGCACGCACGCCGGCGAGGCGCAAGCCCTCCGGCAGCAGCGCGTGTGCGGGCCAAGGCATCTTGCGGTGCTGCGTCGCGCCGCCGGTGGTCGTGTCGAGGTCGATCGAACCGTCGCGCACGCGGCCGTCGATGCGCGTTTCGCTGCCGGACAGGCGCGACGTGCTCGCGAACGCGAGCGGCGCGCCGTCGACCGTCTCGGTCGCGCTCTCGCTGCTGCCGAGCGCGACCTTGACACCGGCGCGCTCGAGTTCGATCTCGAGCGTCTGCGTCGTGTGCACCTCGCGCCCGCGCACCTCGCGTTTCGCTTCGAACGAACCGATCTTGCGGCCGTCGAGCAGCACGGTGAACCACTGGTCCTCGGGTGGTGCGGCGCTCGCGGCGAGCGGCAGCGCGGCGATGAACAGGGCGAGCAAGGGCGGCAGCGAGCGACGCATCGGCGAATCCGGCAGGGGCAGGCGCCTAGTGTGCCCGAACCGGGCGCGCCGCATCGGGCGCACGGCGACGGATCCGCGGACGCGCGACGCCGGGATGGACTTGTGCGGCCCTTTCCCTAGAATCTGCGCGCCCGCCGCAGCGAACCTCCGCATGAAGCCCTTCGGTACACCGCACACCGACACCGCCCTCCGCGTGCTCCTGCTCGGCTCGGGCGAACTCGGCAAGGAAGTCGCGATCGAATTGCAGCGTTTCGCGGTCGAGGTGATCGCGGTCGACCGCTACGCGAACGCGCCTGCGATGCAGGTCGCGCACCGCTCGCACGTGATCGACATGCTCGACGGCGCCGAGCTGCGCCGCGTGATCGAACTCGAACGGCCCGACCTCGTCGTGCCCGAGATCGAGGCGATCCACACGCCGACCCTGGTCGAACTCGAACAGGCCGGGCTGCGCGTGATCCCGACCGCGCGCGCGGCATGGCTGACCATGGACCGCGAAGGCATCCGCCGCCTCGCCGCCGAGGAACTCGGCCTGCCGACGTCGCGCTACCGCTTCGTCGACACGCTCGAGGAATACCGCGCCGCGGTCGCGGCGATCGGCCTGCCGTTCGTGATCAAGCCGGTCATGAGCAGTTCGGGCAAGGGACAGAGCACGGTGCGCGGCGAGGCCGAGGTCGACGCCGCGTGGGACTACGCGCAGTCGGGCGGTCGCGCCGGCAAGGGGCGCTGCATCGTCGAAGGCTTCGTCGATTTCGACTACGAGATCACCCAGCTCACCGTGCGCCATGCGGGCGGAACGAGTTTCTGCGCGCCGATCGGCCATCGCCAGGAGCACGGCGACTATCGCGAGTCGTGGCAACCGCAGCCGATGAGCACGAAGGCGCTCGTCGAGGCGCAGCGGCAGGCTGCCGCGATCACGGGTGCGCTCGGCGGCTACGGCGTGTTCGGCGTCGAGTTCTTCGTCAAGGGCGACGACGTGATCTTCTCCGAGGTCAGTCCACGGCCGCACGACACCGGGCTCGTCACCCTCATTTCACAGGACCTGTCCGAATTCGCGCTGCACGCGCGCGCGATCCTCGGCCTGCCGGTGCCTGCGATCCGCCAACTCGGGCCGTCGGCCTCGTGCGCGGTGCTGTGCAGCGGCGACGGCGACCGGCCGCGCTACCACGGCGTCGCCGAGGCGCTCGCCGAGCCCGACACGATGCTGCGCCTGTTCGGCAAGCCACAGGTGCGCGGCCAGCGGCGCATGGCGGTCACGCTCGCGCGCGACGTCGACGTCGATGCCGCCGTCGCCAAGGCCGTGCGTGCCGCTTCGCATCTGCGTGTCGAACCCTGAACCTGACTCCCGCCCGCGGGCAGAGCCGCGCGGCGGCGAGTCCCGCCATCATCCGGACCGCCCATGACCGACCCGAAGAACTACGCCGTATTCCTCTATCCGCAGGCGATCGAAGCGCTCGGCGAGCCGATCAAGCCGTACTTGCGCGACGCCCCCGGTGGCGCGCACATCGTCTGCAGCGAGATCGACGCCTCGGGCGCATTGTTCGAGATGACGCTCGCCGGCAAGGGGCCGAACGGCGAAGCCCTCGAACTCGAGATCATGGTGCCGTCGTCGATGGTCAAGCTCGTCATGTCGATGCACGGCGAGCACGAGATCGGCTTCGTCTGAGATGACGGGTTTGCTGCTCGCCGGGATGGTTGCGTCGCTCTCGTTCGCCGGAAGCGACGAGCCGGTTTTCGACGTCGCTCGTGCGACGCAGCTCGTGCAGGGTGCCGGCTTGCGCAGCGTGGTCGACGTCCAGGTCTGGCGCGACGGCGAGGCGTGGGCTGTCGAAGCGACGTCGGAGCCTTCGCCGCTGGGTTCGACCGCCTGCAAGGCGACGACGACGCAATTCCGTTTCGATGATGCAGGCACGATTCGTTACCGCGAACGTGCGCAAATCATCGTCGCGTTCCGGCCTTGCGCTTCGGCGTCGCCGCACGATTTTGTCTTCGGCGTGGAAGATGCGGTTCCGCTCGAGCCGTTGCCAGGACTCGAGCAAATGGCGCGTCGCGCCTCGCGATGCCGCGGCCACCACGCCTGTCGTTCGCCCAGCGTCGCATCCGACGATACCAAGCTCCGCAGAGCATTCGATCTCGACGGCTTCGGCCACCTCGACAGCATCTTCATGCGGGGGAGTGAGATCGTCTTCGCATTCGATTCGCCGACGCTTTCGCCCGATCTACTGGGTTGCAGCTTCGTTCGCGAGCACGGCGGATGGTCGATGCACCTGACGTACGAGAACGGTCCGGATCCGGCACTGCAGTAGATCGCTCACAGATCGGTCCAGATTCCTTCGCGCAGCACTTCGAGCGGGCGGTAGCGCGCCTTGTAGTGCATCTTCGGATGGTCTTCGATCCAGAAGCCGAGGTAGACGTGCGGCAACCCTTGTTCGCGCGCCATCTCGAGCTGGGTGAGGATCGCGAACGTACCGAGGCTGCGCGACTCGCACTCCGGATCGAAGAACGTGTAGACCGCGGAGAGGCCGGCAGCGCAGAAGTCGGTGACCGCGATGCCGACGAGACGTTCACGTTCGCGCAGTTCGATGAAGCGGGTCGGGCTCCAGGCGGTGTAGAGGAAGCGCGCGAAGTCCTCCGGGCGCGCGTCGTCCATGCCGCCGTCGGGATGGCGCGCGCGCAGGTAGCGCCGATACAGCGTGAAGTATTCGTCGGTGTAGTTGGCCGGCATCACGCGCACGGCGAGGTCCGCATTGCGTGCGAGGCAACGCCGCTGCGAGCGGTCCGCGCGGAAGCGCTCGACCGGCACGCGGCAGGCGACGCAGGCGCGGCAGCCGTTGCACTGCGGGTGGTAGACGTGCCCGCCTGCGCGGCGATAGCCGCGCTGCACCGCGATGTCGTAGATCTGCGGCAGCTGCGGCGCGCTCGGGTCGATGACGATGTTCTGCGCGGTGCGCGAGGCGAAATAGCCGCACGGGTGCGGCAGGGTCTGGAACAGGCGGACGACGTCCGAACGCATGGGCTCATTCTAGCCCGTTCGGGGCGGCTTGCCTGTTGCGGCGCGAGCGCGCCGGCTGGGCCGCCCGGCCGCTGGCGGGAATGGCCAGGCGCATCGCCCGCCGCCGGGCCCGGCAGCGATCAGTGGTGCAGCACGCTCAGCGCGATCAGCACCGACACGCCGGCGATCAGCGCGAGCACGACGAGCTTGATGCGCAGCGAGGCGCGATTGTGCTGGGTCGGGCTGCCGACACCGCGGGCCGCGGCGAGTTCGTCGGCGAAGCGCGTCGCCGGTTCGAGCCCGGCGTCGCGCAGCACCTTGCGCGCGAGCGTCTGGTCTTCCGAACGCACGACCGACACCTGCGGCCAGTTGTCGCGGTCGGCCTTGGCGGTGTAGCTGAAGCGCTTCCAGTCCGCGCCCTGGTAGGCGCGACGGTTCGCGATCGTCGTCTTGATGCCGTGCTCGGCCATCAGCGCGACGACGCGCTCGATGTTTTCCATCCGCGGTGACGTGTAGATCTGGCGCATGGTCCGATTCTAGTGGGTTCGGGAAAGCAGGCGTGAATGGAGGGCCGCTCAACCCTCGCTGCGCATGCGCACGAGGCCTTCCTGCGCGGTCGACGCGACGAGCCGGCCGTCCTCGCTGTAGATCATGCCGCGCGCGAGGCCGCGCCCGCCCTGGGCGGTCGGGCTGTCGCACGAGTAGAGCAGCCATTCGTCGGCGCGGAACGGGCGGTGGAACCACATCGCGTGGTCGAGGCTCGCGACCTGCACGTTGCGCTGCAGGAACGAGATGCCGTGCGGGAACATCGTCGTGCCGATCAGGTGGAAGTCCGACGAATACGCGAGCAGCGCGCGATGCAGCGGCGGGCTCGCCTCGGGCACGCGCCCGGTCAGGCGGAACCAGACCTGCTGGAACGGCGGGCGCTTCGGCGGATTGAGCTCGTCGCGCGGGTAGACGTGGCGGAACTCGTACGGGCCGGACCGGCCGAACCAGCGCTGCAGCTTCGGCGGCAGCTTGGCGAGTTCCTCCGGCGGCAGCGGTTCGACCGGTTCGAGGTCGTCCGGCTTGGGCACTGCCGGCATCGGCAGCTGGTGCTCGACGCCGGATTCCTCGGTCTGGAACGAGGCCGAGAAGTTGAAGATCGGCTGGCCGTGCTGGATCGCGGTCACGCGGCGCACCGAGAAACTGCCGCCGTCGCGCGTGCGCTCGACGTTGTAGACGATCGGGTGCTCGATGTCGCCCGCGCGCAGGAAGTACGCGTGCAGCGAATGCGCGTTGCGGTCGGCGTCGACGGTCTGCTGCGCGGCGGAGAGCGCCTGCCCGAGCACCTGGCCGCCGAACACGTAGCGCGTGCCGATGTCGCGACTTTCGCCGCGGAACAGGTTGTCCTCTAGGCGCTCGAGCTGGAGCAGGGAGAGCAGTTCTTCGACGGCGGACGTCATACGTTCCGGAGCGACGGCAGGGCGGCGAAGTATAGGTCAGGGCGCGGTGGGGGTGGCGTTCAACCGTTCGAGGCCGCTCGACGGCACGACCTCGTTCCATGGGAACAGCGGCCCCGGGTCCTGGCGCCGGCGCAGCAGGACCGACGGGTCGTCCTTGGCGGGCTCCAGGCGACGGTCGAGATCCTCGTGGCCGGCGATCCAGCGCAGGTTCGCGTGGTCGTTGCGCAGCTGCGCGAGCAGGGCGCGCAGCGAGGCGATCTGTTCGGCCGTGTACGGCACCGTGAACGCCTGGTGGCGGCTGTCGCCCCAGTCGGGATAGCGGCCGATGTTGACGAGCTCGATGCCGATCGAGCGCGGGTTGTAGCCGTAGGTGTGGTTGGCGACGCGCGTGTCGGCGACGAAGCGGTACACCTCGCCGGCGAGGTCGATGTAGTAGTGGCCGCTGTTGCCGGTCTGCGTGCCGGCGTAATGGATGCGCTCGCCGAATTCGCGCGCCATCGCCATGTCGGGCAGCTCGGTGCAGTGGATCACCACGAGGTCGATCGCCGACGACGGCCGTGCGGCGAGGCGCTCCTCGTACGGCAGCGGCCAGTCTTCGATCGCGAGCGGCGGCGTGGACAGGACAGGAGGCATCGCGCTGGAACCGGCGTCGGGAAGGGCGCAATGCTAGCATCGCGCCCCCGCCGTTCCGGCGTATCGCGGCGAACGTCCATGCCAGGCACGGTCATCCTCTCGCACGGCCTCGAAAGCGGCCCGCAGGCGACCAAGGTCAGCGCGCTCGCCACCGTGTGCGACGCGCTCGGCTGGGCGAGCGTGCGGCCCGACTATCGCGACCTCGATGCGAGCCGCGATCCGCGCGCGATCGACGCGCGCATCGCGCGTGGCCTCGAGCAGGCGCCGGGCGAGGGCCGCGTCGTGTTCGCGGGTTCGAGCATGGGGGCGTTCACCTCGGGCCTGGCGTCGCTGCGGCGCGCGAGCGCCGGGCTGTTCCTGCTCGCGCTGCCGATCGCGATCCCCGGTTACGAGCACGCGTTCGACGCGGCCGACGTGCCGACCGCGCTCGTGCACGGCTGGAACGACGAGATCTGCCCGGTCGGCGCGGTGATCGACTTCGCCCGCGCGCGCAGCGCGACGCTGCACCTCGTGCGCGACGACCATCGCCTCGGCGCGCACGTCGACTGGTGTGCCGCGGTGTTCCGCGATTTCCTGGTAGGCCTCGGCTGATGGCGACGCTGTTCGCGACCTGCCCGAAGGGGCTCGAATACCTGCTGCGCGACGAACTGCGTGCGCTCGGCGCGGACGACGCGCGCGAGGCGCTCGCTGGCGCGCATTTTTCCGGCCCGCTCGAGCTCGCCTACCGCGCCTGCCTGTGGTCGCGCCTCGCCAGCCGCGTGCTGCTGCAGCTCGCGGAATTCGACGCGCCGGACGCCGACGCGCTGTACGCCGGCGCGCAGGCGATCGACTGGTCGCAGCACCTCGCGCCGGGCGGTACGTTCGCGATCGACGCGGTCGGCGGGGGCGGCGCGCTGCGCCATACGCAGTTCATCGCGCTGCGCACCAAGGATGCGATCGTCGACCAGTTCCGCGAACGCAGCGGCGAGCGCCCCGACGTCGACGTCGAGCGCCCGTCGATCCGCATCAACGTGCGCGTGCACAAGGGCCGCGCGAGCGTCGCGCTCGATCTCGCCGGGCAGCCGCTGCACCGGCGCGGCTGGCGCCAGGGTACGGGCGAGGCGCCGCTCAAGGAAAACCTCGCCTGCGCGATGCTCATGCGCGCGGGCTGGCCGGCGATCGCCGCCGACGGCGGCGCGCTCGTCGACCCGATGTGCGGCGCGGGCACCTTGCTCGTCGAAGGCGCGCTGATGGCCGCCGACGTCGCGCCGGGCCTGCGTCGCGACTACTGGGGATTCCTAGGCTGGCGTGGCCACGACGCGCCGGCGTGGCAGGCGTTGCTCGACGAGGCCCAGGCGCGCGCGACCACCGGCCTGCGCGCGCTGCAGCCGGTGTATTTCGGCTACGACCACGACGCCGCCGTGCTGCAGGAAGCCAAGCGCAATGCGCAGGCGGCCGGCGTCGCCGGTTTCATCCATCTCGCGCGGCAGTCGGCCGAGCACCTGCGTCGCCCTGCCGGCGTCGAGCGCCCGGGCCTGGTGATCTCCAATCCGCCGTACGGCGAGCGCCTCGGCGAGCGGGCCGCGCTCGGCACCGTGTATCGCGCCTTCGGCGCACGCCTGCGCGAGGAGTTCATCGGCTGGCGCGCTGCGGTGATCGTCGCCGACGACGAGCTCGGCCACGCGCTCGGCTTGCGTGCGGACAAGCGCTACGTGCTCTACAACGGCGCACTCGAGTGCCGCCTGCTCACCTTCGATCTTGCCGAGGCGGCGCCGCGCGAACGCGTGGAGCGGCCGCTGTCGGAGGGTGCGCAGGCGGTCGCGAACCGCATCGGCAAGAACGTGCGCCACCTGCGCAAGCGGCTCGAGCGCGAAGGCGTTTCGTGCTGGCGCGCGTACGACGCCGACATCCCCGAGTACGCGGCCGCGATCGACGTCTACCGCGCGATCGGAGCCGACGACGAACGCACGCGCGGCGAGCCGTTCCCGCAGACGTGGTTGCACGTGCAGGAATACGCACCGCCGCGCGACATTCCCGAGCACGTCGCGCGCGATCGACTGCGCGACCTCGTGCACGCGGCGGGACACGCGCTCGAGGTGCCGCGCGAACGCATCGCGCTGAAGACGCGCTACAAGGCGAAGGGCGGCTCCAAGTACGGCCGCTTCGACCAGCGCGGCGAGTTCCTCGTGGTGGAGGAGGGTGGCCTGAAGTTCCGCGTGAACCTGTTCGATTACCTCGACACCGGGCTGTTCCTCGACCACCGGCCGATGCGCCTGCGCCTGCGCGAACTCGCGCGCGGGCGGCACATGCTCAACCTGTTCTGCTACACGGCGACGGCGAGCGTGCATGCGGCCGCCGGCGGCGCGGCGTCGACGACGAGCGTCGACCTGTCGGCGACGTACCTCGAATGGGCCGCGCGCAATTTCACGCTGAACGGGCACACGGGATCGCGCCACCAGCTCGTGCAGGCGGACGTGCTCGCCTGGTTGCGCCACGACCGCGGCCGCTACGACCTCGTGTTCGTCGATCCGCCGACGTTCTCCAATTCCAAGCGCGCCGACGATTTCGACGTGCAGCGCGACCATGCCGAACTGCTGCGGCTCGTCGGCGAGCGGCTCGCGCCGGACGGGCTGATCGTGTTCTCGAACAACCTGCGCCGCTTCACCCTCGATGCGTCGCTCGCGGAGCGGTTCGAGGTGCGCGACATCACGCCGTCGACGATCCCGTTCGACTTCACCCGCAACGCGCGGATCCACGTTTGTTACGAACTGCGACAGCGCTCCGCGCGGCCAGCGAATTCTTAACGCGGGGTGGAGTAATTTCAGGACCGATTCAGGGGGTGGGCCGCAGCATGCGTCCCATGCCTGAGGAGGGTGTGGAGATGCGCAAGTCCATTCGTTCGTTCGTCATGGGTGTCCTGGTCGCCGCGGGTGTGGCGCTGGCGCCGTCGGCGTTCGCTCGCAGCCACTGGAACGTCGGCATCGGCATCGGCCTGCCGGGCATCAGCATCGGCTACTCCGACTGCCGCCACTGCGGTCGCGGCTGGGGCGGCAACTACTATTACGGCGGCGGCTATTACGGCGGCTACAGCTCGTACTACGCACCGGCGTACTACGGCCCGACCTATTACAGCCCGTCGTACTATGACGCCGGTTACTACGGCCCGTCGTACTACTACCCGAGCTACGGCGTGCGCTACTACGACCGTCCGTCGCACCGTTACTACGGCAACGGCTATCGCGACCACGGCTATCGTGACGGCGGCTACCGCCACCACGACCGCGGCGACTACGGTCACCGTGCTTCCTACTACGATCGGGACGGCTATCGTCATTGACGCCTAGCCACGATCACCAGTCAGCGTCGGCGGCCACCCCTCCCCCTTCCTGCCGCCGGCGTCTCCGCCCCGCGACGATTTCCCCTGATCGTCGCGGGGTTTCTTCTTTGTAGAGCCGGGACGCGGCCCGACCGGCCGCGTTCCGGCTCGCCGAGTCCGAAGTGAATTCGGACTCGGCTCCGTCGTTCGAGCACGTGCCGTGCCCAACGACGAGCGGCACATCCTTGTGCCGCAACAGCCGCGCTGTCAGGGAATACCGGAATTCGGCTCGGCTCGGCCGCGTGGGTGCGCGGGGTGGGACTTCCGGACGGCTCGGCTGGGCGGTTCGCAGGTTATGATGCGCCGACATATGACCGACGAAGCGTGCATGAGCGAGCAGAGCAGACGAACCGGAATGCCGGCGCAACGGCAGGTTCCGGGCGCATGGACGTTCTTCCGCCAATGGCTGCGCAATCCGCGCGCGATGGCCGCGCTGTCGCCGTCGGGTCGCCAGTTGACCCAGGCGATGATCGCCCAGCTGCCGGCGGGTACGCAGCGCGTGGTCGAGCTCGGCGCAGGCACCGGCGTGTTCACCCGTGCGCTGCTCGCGCAGGGCATCCGTGCGCGCGACCTCCTCGTGGTCGAACTCAACGAAGAGCTTCACGGCCTGCTGCAGGCGGAGTTCCCCGAGGCACGCGTCGTGCACGGCAACGCCTGCGACCTCGCGGCGATCGCCGCGCGCACGGGGTTCGAAGGCGCCGACGCGGCGATCAGCGGGCTCGGTTTCCTGGCGATGCCGCGCGAGGTGCAGAAAGGCATCCTGTCCGCGGTGTTCTCGGTGCTCGGCCCGGGGCGGCCGCTGATCCAGTTCACTTACGGCCCCGCGGGCCCGATTCCGCGCGACCTGCTCGACGAGCTCGGCCTGTCGGTCCGCCGCGGCGGCATCGCGCCGATCAACCTGCCGCCTGCATTCGTGTTCGTCTACACGCGCGACTGAGGCGGCACGACGACGGCGCGCGCGTCGTGCGCCGCCATTTCGCAACGACGCTCGCGGTATCATGGCAGCCCCAGACTTGCGAGGCCGCGCCGTGGGCGAATCGTCGATTCCCGATTGGATGAAGCAATGGCAGGCGCTGTCGCAGCAGTCCGTCAATGCCTGGACCGAGGTCGCGCGTGACGCGATGAACCAGGCGGGCAAGGGGCGCGTCGACGGCTTCGAGCAGTGGTCGCGTTCGTTCGCGGCGGGACCGGGCACGGGCGGGCAGGCACAGACGATCGAGCGCCTCGTCGACGGTGCGAAGAACTACGTCGCGTTCATGCAGTCGCTGATCGCCGCCGCTGGCGCGAACGCACCGAATGGCGTGCCGTCGTGGGGCGACGCGTTGCGCCAGGCGTTCACGATGCCGGGCGGTCCCGCGCTGTTCGAGCATCCGCTCACGCGGCTCTGGAAGGAGCACGCGACGGCCGGCAATGCGCAGGCCGCGTTCGGCAAGCTGTTCGGCGCGATGCCGGGCGCCGGCAATCCGGTCGACGAGGTGAAGGCGTGGCTGCAGCTGCCCGCGTTCGGCTACCTGCGCGAGCACCAGGAACACCAGCAGAAGAGCGCGGTCGCCTGGGTCGAATACCAGGAACAGCTCGTGCGCTACAACGCGAAGATGCTCGAGGCCGCGCGCCGCGGGTTCGAATTGTTCGAAGGCAAGCTGACCGAGCGCGAACAGCCGGGGCGGCAGATCGAGTCGTTGCGCGCGTTGTACGACCTCTGGGTCGACGCGGCCGAGGAAGGTTACGCCGAGATCGCGCTGTCGCAGGAATTCCGCGAAATCTACGGCGAGCTCACCAACGCGCAGATGCGCCTGCGTTCGCAGATCCACCAGGAGATCGAGCGCCTCAGCGTCGACCTCGGCATGCCGACGCGCAGCGAACTCAACAACATCGGCGAACGCCTGCAGGCGCTGCGGCGCGAGGTGCGCGCGCAGCGCGGCGGCGACGCGTTCATCGACGAGATTGCGGCGTTGCGCGGCGAACTCGACGAACTGAAGGCGGCCGTCGGCGGTGCCCGCAGGGCCAGCCGCGAAGCGCCGGCGAAGGCGGTCGTCGCCGAGGCGGCCGTGGCGCCGCCCGCGCGCAAGGCCGCTCGCAAGCCGGAAGGCAAGAGCGAAGCGGTCGCGCCGACGCCGGTGAAGGCGAAGGCACCCAAGCGTCACGCGCGCAAGGCGCGCGCAGGGCGCGCGGTGGCCGCGGTTGCACCGGGCAACTTCGCATCGCGCATCGCGAAGTTCGCCGATGCTTCGCTCGGCTCGCGCGGCACGCGCAAGGCGGACGCACCCGGCAAGGCTGAAAAGCCCGGCAAGGCCGACAAGAAGAAGCGCTGAAACGAGGAAGCGACATGGGCCCGATCAAGATCGAACCGACCAAGGCGCTCGACGAGGCGCTGACCACCCAACGCAAGCTCGCCGCGGCGATCGACACGCTGCGCAAGGTCGACGACGTCGACTTCGGCGTGACCAGCAAGGAAGCGATCTACCGCGAGGACAAACTCGTCGTCTATCGCTTCCGCGGCGACCGTCCGCCGACCGCGAAGGTGCCGATCCTCATCGTCTACGCGCTCGTCAACCGGCCGTACATGGTCGACCTGCAGGACGACCGCTCGCTCGTGAAGAACCTGCTCGCGAAGGGCGAGGACGTGTACCTCATCGACTGGGGTTACCCCGACCTCGCCGATCGCTGGCTCACGCTCGACGACTACATCAACGGCTACATCGCGCGCTCCGTCGACGCGGTCGCGCGCCACGCGCGCGTGCGCAAGGTGAACCTGCTCGGCATCTGCCAGGGCGGCGCGTTCTCGCTGTGCTTCGCCGCGATGCACCCGCACAAGGTGCAGAACCTCATCACGATGGTCACGCCGGTCGACTTCCAGACGCCGGAGAACATGCTGTCGAACTGGGTTCAGAACCTCGATGTCGACCTCTTCGTCGACACGCTCGGCAACGTGCCCGCCGACCTCATGAACCTCTGCTACCTCATGCTCAAGCCGGTGCGGCTGAACCAGCAGAAGTACATCGGCCTCGTCGACATCCTCGACGACAAGGCCGAGATGGAGAACTTCCTGCGCATGGAGAAATGGATCTTCGACTCGCCCGACCAGGCCGGCGAGGCGTTCCGCCAGTTCATCAAGGATTTCTACCAGGGCAACAAGCTGGTCAAGGGCGGCCTGAAGATCGGTGAACGCGAAGTGAGCCTCGGCAACGTGACGATGCCCGTGCTCAACGTGTTCGCCGAACAGGACCACCTCGTGCCGCCGTCCGCCTCGCGCGTGCTCGGCGAGCACGTCGGCACCGACGACTACACGCAGATCGCATTCCGCGGCGGCCACATCGGCATCTACGTGTCAGGCCGCGCGCAGCGCGAGGTGCCGTCGGCGATCCACGACTGGCT
>Ga0068853_100001076_pt1 | contig 19289 bp, 17 predicted proteins | sample KBSCornC32_FD_65655 | JGI IMG/M metagenome (GOLD analysis project Ga0068853, IMG submission 65655) | Corn rhizosphere microbial communities from Kellogg Biological Station, Michigan, USA - KBS Corn C3-2 | ecosystem: Host-associated > Plants > Roots > Rhizosphere > Soil ...
ATGACCCCAGGACAGTTCCGCGAGCGGAGGACCTCGCCAGCGGAGGACCTCGCCAGCGGAGGACCTCGCGAGCGGAGGACCTCGCGAGCGGAGGACCTCGCGAGCGGAGGACCTATTTCTCCGCCGGTGAAAGCGCTACGGCGGCCTCGGTTGTCAGCAGCCGGAAGGTGAAACTTTCCTGCAGGTAGAGTCTGACGGTGGTTTCGGAATGACTCAGGTAGCCGATGGAAATGTCCTGGCCGAGGTCCAGTTCGAAATCGCCGCCGCGGGTGCTGAGAACGAAACCGCCTTTGATGGCGGGAGCCCAGATGATATCTCCGTCGATAAGACGATGGATATGCTGCAGAACGGGGTATCCTTCGTCGCTACCGCCGCTGACGGCGGTATATGGATCGGAGCCAAGCACAAGGGTATAGGGACCGTTGACGCCGGCGAGCCGTAGTTGACTTACGGCCTGGGCAACGACGTCCGGATATCCCCGCACACTGGAGGGGAGTCTTAGTGCGGGATTGCTGTTACCCTGACGGATGCCCAGGATCCCCGCCGCGTCGTATCCTTCGAAGACGGAGTTATCTTCTGCAAATGCAATCGTGCGTGCCGCGTCCTTCACCGGCGACCAGTCTGAATCCGTTGCGCCGCGTTCGACGTCGTCGATGGCCTGGCGGGTGAGTTCGAAAGGAACCCGGAGTTCCACCAGTGCCTTCACCTCGCGCCGTACGGCCTGGATCCCTTCGCCCGGGGCTGCGATTCCCTGGGTTTGACCCGTGCCGACCGCCGAAAAATCAACACCTTTTGGACCTTCGACATCCACCACTCGCCGCGCCGCAAGGTGCCGCCTGAGGGTGCGTTTTGCTTCCTCTTCGATTTCCGCCCAGGCCGCCTCTGAAACTGGGGCCAGCTCCCGATAAAGATTATTCATATCCTGATTCTTTTTTTAGTGATCCGATCAATAATGACCCATCGCCCGACCGCGATCCGGCCTTCTGCATGGTTCCTTCGGTAGAAGGAACGGTCTCTATCGCCGTCGCCCCCGATGCAATATTTTTCAAAAGGGATGCCGAAGGAACAAAAAACAGGGTCCCTGTCTTTGGGGAGCTGAAGTCCAGCAACCTGTCATAGTTGCCTTTTGGCACACCGATAAACATATTGTCAAGCATCTTTTTTACGGTGCTGAACGTACTCGCGTAGGCGATGAAATAGGTACCCATTTCGTTGGTCGACATATTCCCAAATGGCAGATTGTCCCGGATGATCTTGAGATCGTCGCCGACATTGGTCAGTGCAGAATGAGAGTTGGAAGGCTTTTGTTCATCCGGCATTTCGATGTCATTCTCTTTGGATCTTCCGAATACCTTTTCCTGCTCTCCGACGGGGAGCGCCTTAAATGCCTTCAGATCGTGGATGTATTTTTGAACGAACAGATAGCTCCCTCCCTTGTAGGCGGGATCGTCGTCTCCGATCAGCCCAAAAAAGGCGCGTTTTTCGCCTTTGGGGTTTTCGGTACCATCGACAAATCCCAGTATTGACCTGCCATCCCAGTACCGGAAGCCATGAACCTCTTCCGTACTGACCGCCACCGGGTCCAGTATTTGTGCCAGGGTGGCTGCCATATCGTAGCAAATACTGCTGGTGCTTCCCTTGATATGAAAGTGCAGGTCGCCCCGGGTAGACACCGCTGTATGTTTGTCACCGATGATGGGCGCGAAATTCTCCAGTTCTTTTGGAAGGGGAACGGGAAGACCAAGCCGCAGCCAGGCATCATGCCCAATGCCCATTACGCATGTCGCTCCGGAGTCGGGGAAACGGGTCTCGCCCGAATTATTAAGATTGATGACCAGTGCACATATCCTCTGAAAGACGGCTCCGACTTCCTGGTCTTTTTTAAAATTCCAGACAAGGAAGATCGTATTGTCCCCACGGTAGTCCAGCACGTTTTGCGGCTCTGCATTCATAAATTGGCGGTGTATGTATCGACATACGCCTGCGAATTTACGGGTTTCTTCGGTTATGCAGGGGTAAACAGTTTCCAGTGTCCTTCTGTCACAACGTCGATGGCACCGTCGACCACCCTGATGGCTGTCTGGTCGTCGATCAGGTAGGAGGGCATGGATAGGGTAGCGGCGAGTTTTTCCAGGTTGGCGAGGGCATTATCCGGGAACTGTTGGTGGTCGAGGTGCGGGTGCAGTGCGATATCGACGAGTCCCAGCGATTTGCCGGCGCCGGCGGGGAGCGTATGGTTACCGTAGGTCGTTCCGTAGCGGGTCATTATCATACTTCCGGCACTCAGGCCGACGTAGACCATCCTGTGCAGCAGAGAGGGGAGGATGTCGGCGAGTCCTGATTGTTGCATCCAAAAGGTAAGATACTGGCAGTCGCCGCCCCCGACCAATAAGGCATCGGTCTCCTGGAGCATAGGAAGCCAAAGCTCTTTTTTCATCGTGGGCAGTGCGGTGAGCTCCAGCAGGCCCAAAGACTTCCAGCCCATTTCGCAGAAGGGGTCGCCCAGTGATCCGCAAATCACCCTGCGTACGATGTCGCCACCGCGGGGTATTCCATATATCGCTGTGGGAATGAAAAGCGCATTCGCCTCAGCGATCGGCTTGCCCAGGAGCTCGACCAGTGCATTTTGGATACTTGTATTGCTGATGCCGGCGGAGGTAAGGAGTAGTTTCATATTTTTAATGCTGCATTGCGTGAGCGTCTACTTTGAAATATGGGCTATAGTTTGCGAGGCGCTGTAGCAGGCTTTTGCCATCGGCCATTATTTTTGCGGTTGTCGCTTCATCGGCGGTCATGATCAGATAGCCTTCGGGCCCCTTCCTTTCGCCCAGAACGCTGTTGCCGGAATTTACCAGCCAGGGCCCTTTCGGGGAATTGGGATTGGTACCGACGTCGGAATCCGTTATATAGGGGGCGTAGAACATGTAGTGGGGCATGTTCATCGTGCTTACATTGTTATCCCCCGGCTTGCCGGTATATACCCGCATGACGGGAGCAAGCATATACGAGATACCTCCGGTCGCGGGGGCCTTGTATATTCCTTTGCGGATCCGTTCCGCTATAATATCTTTTGTCTGGGTGGGTGTAAACTTCCCGGAGGCGCGCATGGCGGCGGCGTCCCTGTACATTGGAAAGATCTTTCTGGCGCCTTCGGGATCGTAGGCAATAGGGGCGAAGACGTCCTTCCGGTATTCTGCCCATTCCCAGTTGGTTCGGGCGATGAAACAGATGAATCCGTTGGAACCTTTATGGCCGATATAGTAGCCCTTCGCGGGGTCCAGCAGATAGACGGTAGCCGCGGTCCGCAGCTGCGGCGGGAGAGCTTTTAGCGCTAATTCCGTCTCGAGGTCTGCCGGCATCCTGTCCAGTTGCCAGCCTGCCGGATACTGAGCTGAACTCCGGGCCGGCAGGAATGCTCCGAAGAAGGAAAGCAACAGAAATATTTTCTTCATAACGAGTTTTTTTGGCCTCGTCAAATTACGGCTTATGGCTGGCTGTCGTGAGGGGGGATTGCGACATTTAGAGGGTCATTTGGGACAATTAGCGGGGGTACAGGTATCTCCTTAGGGTTGCGATCGCCGTAGTGTCGCGGGATGGTTGTGTGTTATAAGACTAACGGATTAAGTTGGCTGGCGGCGGGCGTACCGGGTTCGAGTCCGAGCAGCCACCTGTTGCGGTCGTTCTCCTGGTGATCGTTCACCGGGTTCGTGACTTTTGCGCCGTCGGCAAAATAGATAATGGTCATTACCTCTCTGGTGATCGCCGAGTCATTGCCCGGCGCGGTGTGCAGCGTCCAGCCGTAGTGCCATGTGGCGTCTCCGGCGTTCATGGTCGTGGCTCTTGTTACCCCGTAGCCTTTCTTTTGGATGTAATTATTCAGTTCCAGTTCGGATTCGTCCGAGATGGCGATGTTCTTTACTGCGCCTTCCCTGTGTGATCCCGAGGCAAACGTGAGCATGCCCATTTCTTCCGTTATATCGATCAGCGGCATCCACATAGTTATTGTATTACTGGTGCTCAGCGGCCAGTAGTACTGGTCCTGGTGCCAGGGCGTGAAGCCTCCGCCGGCTTCCTTATACAAGGCCTGGTCGTGATAGATCCGTACGTTTTGTACGCCCAGCAGGTCGGCAGCGATCTTTGCAAATCTTTTTGCCAGCGTGAATTGTCTGACGGCTTCGTCGGATTCCCACAGGTTCATTATTTGCAAAAAGGCCTTCCCGTAGGTGTCACGCTCTGCCAGCTGCCGCGTTTCAGTGTTGTATTTGTAGGCGGCTTCGTTGATCACCCCGCGATATGCGGCGGCCTCCTCCCGGGTTAGAACGCCCCTGGTAAGCGTGTGGCCGTTGTCACGGAAAGCTGTTATTTGTGCGGGGTCGACCCGGATCTCCTTCTGTAGTGAAGGCAGGGATGTTTTTTTCATAACGCTTGTTTTGAGGTTACAAACTAACTGCATTATCTGCTGGGGAAAAACGGTAGTATTGGCTAAATTGTGGTAAATTTTGTCATTAATTCGATTATGATGCAGTCAAACAGCAAAAATGTCAATAAATGAAGCCGTCATTTGAGGCCGTAAAGACGTCGACCAGCCATTCTTTTGTCGTAAGGAAATTTACGGAGAAGCGTTTCTCCGCGCCTTATCACTACCATCCGGAATTTGAACTTACGCTGATAGTTCGCGGCACGGGCAAACGGTTTGTGGGCTCGCATATGCAGGATTACTCGGCGGGGGACCTGGTGCTGCTTGGCGGCAATCTGCCGCATTGCTGGAAGACGGCGGAGGAAGACACCGGGGAGTCGGTTTCCATTGTGGTGCATTTTCGTAAAGAGTTTGCCGGGGACCGTCTTTTTGACATCCCTGAGATGGAGGATATTTTGAATCTGCTTGGGAGAAGCAGCAATGGCCTGCATTTTAGGGGTAATACCAGCCCGATGCAGGACAGGATGCATGCGCTTTTGCAGGAGAAGAACGGATATAGCAGAGTGATACAGCTGCTTGATCTGTTGCAGCAGCTGGCCACTTCCTCCAAATACACCATGCTTCAAAAGAAGAACGAATTTGAAGCGCTGTCTTTATCGGATAAGGACCGGGTGAATAAAGTGATCGCTTATATCGTTGATCATTTTCAGCAGGATATTTCACTGGATGCAGCTGCGGCGGTTGCCGGTATGTCGACCACCGCTTTCTGCAAATATTTTAAGCGGATTACGCGGAAGACTTTTATTGAAGCCGTGAACGACTACCGGATCGATTCTGCCATCAGGGAACTGGTGAGTACGGATAAGTCCGTCTCTCAGGTATGTTTTGACAGCGGATTTAACGACGTGTCCAATTTTCACCGGACATTCCGATCGAAAACGAATATCAGTCCGCTGCAGTACCGGAATGAGTTCAGAAAGAAGTTGTAAAGCCGTTTACGGAACCCTCACCGAAACGTTATACCAGTTCCATTCCCAGGTCTTTCCGTTGTCCGGGGAAAATGCCTGACTCCAGACCTTGTTCAGACGGCGGTGGTGCATTTTCCACTTCCCTACGAGGAAGTCGAAATCTTTAGGCGACGAGCTGGCGGAAGCCCTGATGACCAGGTTCCCGTTGGCGGCAAAATCCAATTGCGGAACAGGAACCGTGGCGGTGGCTCCTTTGTGTCAGCTATTGAAAATCAAGTTAGTAAAAAATCTTCCAAATCCGGCGACGGTTGGGTCGTTTCTTTCGTTTGTATTCAGGTAATTTTAGGGGAGATTGCCAAACTTCTACTTATGACCTGGCCGGGAAAGCAGTTCTGTTTACTGGTTTTAACTGGAATTTCTTCGCTATCCTCTGCGGGGCAAGCTCAGTCCTGCCCGGCCAATCTCAATTTTTCGGACGGTAACCTGACCCACTGGAAGGCCTACACCGGCAACAATAAGGACGGCAACGGACCGGGCGCTATCATGCTGACCTATGACTACAGCCAGTCGGCCGGCGCAAGTGCTATTTCGGAATACAATCTTCCGTCCGTCAACGGGATCAGTATGGTCACCAGCCAGGGAACCGACCCTTTTGGCGACTTCCCGACGATCCCGACCATCAATGGATATGCTTATCACTACGTCGTTCTGCTGGGTTCGACCTCTATCGCTCAACGGCAGCAGAATGATCAGTCGAACGGGCAGCAGAATCAGACCAACAACGGACCGCAGGGTGGATATGTCCGTGGGATAAGCTACCTGATCAGTGTTCCTACCGGTCCATCGACGCTGCCCTATACGGTCACCTATGCCTATGCCATGGTCCTGGAGAACGGGACGCATACGTCGGAGAATCAACCGTTGGCCCGGGCGATAGTCAGTACTCCCGGAGGGGTGATCGAATGTGCGTCCCCCGTGTATTTTCTTCCGACGAACGGCGGACTCGACTCCGCAACGGCCCGGGCGAACGGATTTACCCCGAGCCCGGTCCCGTCCCCGAATGAGGCGCGGACCCCGCAGAGTTCGGGTCAGCACCTGCAGGATATCTGGACAAAAGGCTGGACGGAAGTGACTTTTGATCTGTCACCTTATCGCGGGCAGCAGGTATTGCTGACTTTTGAAGCGGACAATTGCGTGCCTGGCGGACATTTTGCCTATGCCTATTTTGCCCTGAGAGATATTTGCGGGGGATTGCAGATCAGTGGGGATACCGTTGCCTGTGCGAATGCAGTCGCGAAGTATTCCATCCCTTCACTGGGGGATGCGTCGTATAACTGGTCGGCGCCTCCCGGCTGGACCATCGAGTCTGGCGGCAACAGCAATACGATCACCGTAGACGTTGGCCCGCAGGCGGGGTGGATCGTCGCGAGGGAGAAGAACAGCTGCGCGGACCTCAACGATAGTCTTTTCGTTCAGCTGTACAGCGGGGCTCTTCCGCAGGTTGCTATCGATCCGCGCGACACGACTATCTGTTATGGCGGAAACACGCCATTGCACGCGCTCGTTACTACCGGGACCAGCTATAGCTGGGCAGGCAGCGGATCGCTGACAGGAGCAAGCGGAGGTAATATAGCCGGCTTGCCGTTTGTGACGGGTGTTATTGCGGCTCCGGAGCAAACGACGGATTATATTTTTACAGTCCTCAATGAAGGCTGTCCCATACCGGTCAACGATACCTTTACTGTGACAATTGTCCCGCCTGTTCATGTAAATGCCGGCAATGATACGCTGGTCGTCGTCAACCAACCCCTGCACTTCCGGGCAACGAGCAGTGACCCATACAAGAGTGAATTTCAGTGGTCGCCGTCCCTGTATCTCAGCAATCCGTCAATAGCCGATCCCGTTGGTCTCTATGGGTCCGAGATACAAACCCTGACTTATCAGGTGACCGCGACCGATAGTTTTGGTTGTTATGGTTCCGCGAGTGTGAAGGTGACGATAGCAGAAACGCTGCCGGATATTTTTGTACCCAGCGGCTTCACGCCGGGAAAGAGCAGCAACGGTGTGTTCAGGCCTGTTTGCATGGGGATTGCATCGCTGGACTATTTCCGGGTCTACAATCGCTGGGGGCAGCTGGTATACAGCACCTCGCGGCCGGGACAGGGATGGGATGGCAGGATCGGGGGAGTATTGCAGGAGAGCAATTCTTACCTGTGGGTAGTGAAAGGGACGGATTATACCGGAAGGGTTATTATGAAGAAAGGGGCCGTGGTGTTGATCCGATGAATGGAACTACAACAAGCGGCCAATGTCCAGTCAAAAGACGCTCTCGGTGGGGCTGGGTTACCAGGGCGGTCCCGGGGTGACTAAATACTTCCAGCAGAATGTCATCATGAAGAGGTAACGACCGGCGGAGGATAATGTGGGTTTGGGGTAATCTTAATTTTTCATTATTTTTAGGTATGACCAGCTACCTGCACTCCTCCGACACCAACGGTGATGAGCATGCCCTGGAGGCCCTGTTTGTCGACGTGTTCCAGCAGCATGAGCACAGGCTTTATACGCTGGCGCTGGGTCTGGTCAAGTCTGAGCAGCACGTCAGGGATATTGTTCAGGAGGTGTTTCTCAAATTGTGGGAGCATCGGCACCAGCTGCAGGATATTCACAATATAGAGGCCTGGCTTTACAGGGTAATGGAGAACAAGGTCATCGATTTTCTCCGCAAGGCAGCTGCCGACAACCGGCTGAAAGACGCCATCTGGAATAATATCTCGCAGGCCCGCAACGATACCGATGAATGGCTGGAAGCGAAGGAGTATAACCGGATCATACAGCAGGCCATCGATCATTTACCTCCGCAGCGGCGGCGAATATATTGTCTGCACAAGAAAGAAGGGCTGGACCATGTACAGATAGCCGAGGAATTGTCTATCTCCCGTCATACTGTTAAAAACCAGCTGTCTGCGGCTATTCAGTCCATCCGCAGCTTTGTTGCCCGTAATTCGGGATTTTTCTTTTTTTAAGGGGGGAGGAAGGACGGGCCCCATGAAAGGGGGTGTGCCCCGGGCTCCGGAAAATGGAGCTCCCGAAATATTTTTTTCGGACGGATAGGAATAGTTGTCCGATGCTTCGTCATTCTTTATGATGGAAGAAAGAATACGATATCTTTTCCGGCAATATCTTGAGAATAAATGTTCCAGGCAGGAGCTGGAGGAATTTTTTTCATATATCCGGGCTTCCGGGAATGACGAGGTGTTGAGAAATCTCATAAAAAAGGTGCACGAAAACACCGGCCAGGTCCCTTCCATACAGACCTATGTGAATGAACATGGTTCGTTGATACTCACCGGCGATGGGGGGATATCAGGGGGGGCGGCGCCCAGGCCGCAGCGTACAAGAAGGGTGGCGGTGGCTCTTCTGCTATTGCTGATCGTGGCGGCACCCCTTTTCTGGCTGTCGAAGACGAGGGATCACCATCTCCCGGTCAGTGTCACGGCCGCGCTCACAAAGAAGACTACTGAGCCATCGGAATACAAATACCTTCTTTTGCCCGACAGTACGCAGGTCTGGCTGAATGCCTCAAGCACCCTCGAGTTTCCCGAACATTTCGGGGGGGACAGAAGGGAGGTGACTTTGTCGGGAGAAGCCTATTTCGATGTCAGGCATTCGGGAAAGGGGCCCTTTATCATCCATACCGGGAAAATCTCCACCACCGTGCTGGGGACGTCCTTCAATATCAAAGCATATCCCGAACGTCAGCACATCATCGTCTCGGTGAGCACCGGGAAAGTGAATGTTAGTTATGACAATGTAGTACTGACAACCCTTGTCCGGGGGCAGCAGGTAAGGGTCAACAGCAAACTAAATACGGTAGAGGAGAAGAAGATCGCGCCTGCGGAAGTGGCCGCCTGGCAGCAGGGAAATATGTCCTATGACGACGAAGAGCTCGGGGATATCGTCGCCGATCTGGAGAGGCTATACAATGTAAAGATCAGGATCGATAGCGAGGCCATCCGGAAGCTCAGGATATCCACGTCGTTCAGGAGGGAGATCGGGATAGAGCAGGCGTTGCAGGTGTTGTGCAGGCTGACGGATGCGACGCTGCGCCAGTCCGGGGGCTGGTATATCATTCAATAACCAAACTCAACTATATGCTTATGTTCATGGCCCCGCCTACATAAGGAAGGCCGAAAACAAAACGACCGCTCCCAGGTTGCAACTGAGGCGGTCAACGTTTTAAAATAACTCAGTCTGGAATTACTTAAAACTAACCAAATATATGAATATATATTCATGGCTTATGAAGGCATTTTTCCTGGGTATACTGCTTCTTTCTGGTGGATTGCTGGTGGCGCGGGACGGCCGTGGCCAGGACCTGAATAAAATGACCCTATCTACCATACAGCTGAAGAATGTCTCTCTCAAATTCGCTCTCCGGAAGGTCGAAGCACTTACCAGCCTGCCTTTTACTTACAAGACGAGCGATATAGCGGAGTATAAGGATGTCAGCTGCCAGGGCACAGATATCTCCGTCTCCCGTGTGCTGGATGCGCTGCTGCTGAATACCGGATTAGGGTATGAACAGGTAAACAGCAATATCATCATCAAAAAGATCAAAGCTGCCGCCCGTCCTCAGGATCTGGGCAATACCGTATTCGACGGAGGCGTGAGGGGCAGGGTTACGAGTCCGACAGGAGATGCGGTGTCGAACGCTACGATAACGGTTGAGGGTTCGAAGAAGGCCGTCGCCGCGGACAACAATGGGGCGTTCACGCTGACGGGTCTGAATGCCGGTACGTATAAACTAAGGATATCCGCCGTAGGCTATGAGCCGCTGGTTGTGGAAGTCCGGATAAAAGACAATGAGGTTGCCAGTTTCGATTTTGTTCTGAAGGCGGGCAGTGCAAGGCTGGACGAGGTGGTCGTCACCGCCCTGGGGATTACCCGGAAGGAGCGGTCCGTTGGGTATTCCGCGCAGCAGATCAGCGGAAGCAGCCTCACCGTTGCCAAGGAGCAGAATGTCCTGGGTTCGCTGGGCGGCAAGATCGCAGGGGTCCAGGTGTCCGGCTCTTCGGCAGCCAGTATGGGGGGGACCCAGAAGATCCAGATAAGAGGTGTCAATTCTGTCACGGGTGACGGCGAGCCGCTGGTGGTGGTGGATAACACGCCGATCTCCAATACCAACTACGCCAGCAAGAACGGCCGGGACTACGGCAATCTGGCGCAGGATATCAATCCGGAGGATATCGAGTCCGTCAACGTATTGAAGGGGCCTGCTGCGTCAGCGCTCTATGGACTTCGCGGGCAGTTTGGGGTCATCCTTATCACCACCAAAAAAGGAAGCAAGAACAGCAAGCCAACCGTGACGTTCAGCTCATCCGCCTCTATGGAAAAGGCAGGAAATTTCATGCCGCTGCAAAATATTTATGGCGCAGGCTCCTCACTGAACTTCGAGACGGTCACTATCAACGGCGTCGACACCAAATATGTGGATGGTAGCTGGGACGAGAGCTGGGGCCCGAAAATGGATGGGACACCCGTGCGGCAGCAGTATAGTTTTTACAGGGCCGATCCGGAGTTCGGGAAGGCCACCCCTTTTGTCCCTCATCCCAACAACATCAAAGAATATTTTGTGACGGGGCGCACCCTCAACAATAGCGTTTCGATGACGGGCGGAGGGCAGAACACCACTTTCCGGCTGTCGTACAATAATACGGATGTGACGGGTATCGAGCCTAACACCTACCTTAAACGAAATAATCTCAGTTTCAGCGGATCGATGACTATCACGCCGGACCTCCTGGCGACGGCCAACCTGAATTATGCGCAGAATAAAGGGCAGCGGCCTTCGCAGGGGTATCAGGCCCTTGGGTCCCGGAATATGTACCAGTGGTTCGAGCGCAACCTGGACATGCAAAAGCTGAAGCAGTATAAATATTCCGACGGGACATTTTACCAGTGGAACGTGAACGATCCCAATTCGGAAGGCGTATACGACGATCCGACGCCAATCGACTGGAACAATCCTTATTTCGACGCGTATGAGAATCCGGCGCACGACTCGCGCGACCGTTTCTTCGGGGATGTCGGGCTGCGCTGGACTATCCTGCCCGGTCTGTCGGTCAGCGGTTTTGTCCGGCAGGATGGCTTTACCCAAAACCTGGACGGGCGAAATGCGCCCGGTGGCAGGGGTACGCCGTCGTATTGGATCGGGAAGTATCAGTCAAAAGAAATGAACTATGAGTTTCTGGCGCAGTATAGTCGTGAATTCGGCGATTTTTCGCTGAACGCCAATCTGGGTGGTAATATACTTAACCAGCGATACGACTACCTTCAGGAGGAGACGCAGGGCGGTTTCGTCACGCCGGGGTTTTATAATATCGCGAACTCGCTGGAAAGGCCTGCGGTGGTAGATTATTTAAGAAAAAAAGAAGTAAGAAGCGCCTACGGGTCGGTGACACTGGGATATAAGAATATATATTTTCTGGACGGTAGTCTGCGAAATGATATTTCTTCGACCCTGCCGCAGAACAACAACTCCTATCTGTATCCTTCCGTATCTGCGAGCATGGTATTCAGCGAGCTGTTGAAATGGCGGCCGTTGTCCTATGGCAAGGCGCGTCTGAGCTTTGCGCAGGCCGGCGCGGACATCGATCCTTATCTGACCACGGGATACTACAACCTGGGTCAGCCCTATAACAATACCTTCCCGATGGACGTACCGGATACGCTGAACAATCCGAACCTGAAGCCTTCTCTGGGCACCTCCTATGAAGCCGGGCTCGACCTGAAGTTCTTCCAGAACCGGTTGAGTATGAGCGGCACCTGGTACCACCAGAACAATAAGAATGCCGTGCTGCCGCTGGACGTGTCTGGGACCAGCGGTTATACGACCTCCGTTATCAATGCGGGAAACATAGAAAACCATGGAATCGAGCTGACGGTCGGGGGAACGCCGGTGATGACGAAGCGTTTCAGCTGGACCAGCACTTTCAATATCAGTCACAACACCAGCAAGATCATTTCCCTGTATCCCGGTCTTCATTCCTATCAGCTGGACTATAACCGTTATGCCAGCGTCGATATGTTCCTGCTGGCAAATGAGGGCGAGCCGTTCGGCACCATTGTAGGCAATGGCTATAAGAGGGACCAGAAAACAGGGAATATTCTCCTGGACGCCAACAATATGCCGCAGTATGAGTCGGGGCACAAACTGGGCAATGTGTTGCCGAAATATACGGGTGGGTGGCAGAACACGGTGACCTGGAAGAACTTTGATCTGTCTGCGACGATCGATTTCCAGAGCGGCGGCAGGTTCCTCAGCTGGACAAAGATGCTGGCGGTGAAGAGCGGGCAGGCGGCCGAGACTGCGGCGATCAACGACAAGGGCAAGAATGTCAGGGACGACCCTGCGTCCGGCGGTGGTGTTAAAATAACCGGTATGTCTTCGGTCTCGGGGCAGATGGTCACGGCCTATGTGGCGGCGAGGGCCTATTTCAGGAATATCCTTGGTTCGAAGATCTATGATCCGTGGACGGAGGATGCCAGCTATATCCGGCTGCGGGAGGCGAGGCTGGGGTATACGTTCTCAAGGGCTGTCTTCCCATCCTTCCCTTTCAGAAGCCTGAACATTGCGTTTATCGCCCGTAATCCCTGGATGATCTGGCAGAAAGCTCCGAAGGGCGTCAATCCGGCGGAACTGGCTACCGGCTCGTCCTCGCTGAACTGGCTGGAAACCGGTCAGCTGGCCACGGCGCGTTCATACGGCTTAAACCTGACTATCTCCTTTTAAAATTCATTACCATGCGAAGAAAATTCCTAATCATAGCAGCATTCGTAGCGTCGGTAGCTGCACCGGGGTGTAAAAAATTCTCCGCCGACATAAACGTCAGTCCAAACAGTCCTACCACCGCCAGCAACGCTCAGTTGCTTACCTCTGCTATCAACTATATGCCTGTCGTCGTCGAAGGGATCTCGGGGGCGCTGTATACACAGCAGTGGGCGGAGAAACCTTATACGGACGACTCCAGATATATATCCGTGAACTTCGATTTTTACGGCGTCTATGCGGGACCGCTGGAAAATCTTCAGGCGATACTCAACAACAAAACCTACAATATCAACGAAGGTTCAAAGAACAACCAGTTGGCGGCGGCGCGTATCCTGCGGGCCTGGTTCTTCTGGTTTATGACGGACCGCTGGGGCGATATCCCTTATTCGGATGCGCTGAAGGGCAACGACAATCTCGCCCCAAAATACGACGCGCAAAAAGATATTTATTACGATCTGCTGAAAGAACTTGCGGCGGCTGCGGCACAGATAGACGATGGGACCGGAGTGACGGGCGATCTGTTGTACGGCGGGGATATGAGCAAATGGAAGAAGTTTGCGAATTCCATCCGTGCGCTGATGGCTTTGCGTCTTTCAAAGATCGACCCGGACAAGGGTAAGACGGAGTTTGCGGCTGCGGTGGCGGGCGGAGTTTTTACGGATAACAGCGACAACGCCGTGTATGTCCATCTGGCCGACCCGGTGAACCAAAATTACTGGTACTATGTGGCGGATGTGCAAAACCGTCAGTGGTACTGGATCAGCAAGACACTTACGGACTATATGAATCCCCTGCAGGATCCGCGCCTGCCCGTATATGCCGATCCGGCGCCGTCCACGGGCGCTTATGCCGGAGTGCCTTATGGTCTGGATGGGGACTCCGTTGCAAAGGTCACCACTTCGAAGGTCTCGTGGATGGGAAAACATGTCCGTGCGCAGAACGCGCCCTGTTTTGTCGTAACCTATGCCGAGCTCCTGCTGGCCGAGGCGGAGGCTGACAAGTTGGGATGGCTGCCCGGAGGTGATGCCGACGCGGCACAAAAATACAAGTCGGCCGTTGAAGCTTCGGTGCGTCAGTGGGTAAGGAATAGTTACAAGGGAGGCGTGGTCGACGATGTAGAAAAGACGTCCTATGACCCCAACGACCAGGGTGATACGACGGGTCTTGGCGTTTATCTGGCTCAGCCTCCGGTGGCCTATGATCCCGCCAGTGCGTTGAAGCAGATCGGTTATCAGCGATGGGTGCATCTATACATGAACGGATACGAGGCCTGGGCGGAATGGAGGAGAACGGGATATCCTGCGCTTACTCCCGCCCCGGACAACAATAATATTCCTATTCCGAGGCGGCAGGGGTATCCCAGCAGCGAACCAAATATCAATACCAATAACTATAAGGCGGCGGTGCAGGCGCAGACTAGTCTTGGCGGGAAGGATGACCTGAATGGAAGGGTGTGGTGGGATAAGCCCTGAGCGCTCGGTCGGGGAAAAAGCTTAAATTGGGGAAATTTTTTTCCACTAAATGACAGCGTTCCGATTCAGGCCGGTCATACCGCATCCGTTGCTGAGCCCATACATCGCGAAAATGTGTGTGTTCGAGAGCAGCGGCCGCCTTCCCGTGGAGGAAAGAAAGCTGATCGTTCCGAATGCGAATTTGAAGTTGACGCTGACCTATCGCAATGGGATCGAGGCCAGGGTAGGGGATAAGGATTTTTTGCAGCGGGAGAATGAGTTGTCGCTGACGGGGCTGATCGATGCACCTGTTATTTTGGATTCGTATGAGGATGAGGAGACGGGGACGATCATCATTGAGTTTAATCCGTTGGGCGCTTACCGGTGTTTTCGGTTGTCGTTTGCTGCACTTGCCAATCAGATCGTGGATGTTACGGACCTGATCGGCGGCATGGCCGCCGAGTTGCGGTCCAGGCTTGCCGCGGTGGGGAGTGTTGAAATGAAACTGCAGCTGTTGCAGAATTTTCTGATCGGGCAGTTGCTGGAAGGTGAGGCGGACCCCATTTACGACTATTGTATCGACCGGATATCTTCCTCGAAGGGTTTGATCACCGTGGCCGTTTTGGAAAAGGAAACGGGTTACAGCAGCAGGTGGCTGCAAAGGAAATTTTCGGAACGGCTGGGTACTAGTCCGAAGAACCTGGCGGAGATTGTCCGGTTTAAGCAATTCTATCAGGTATATTCGCTTGGCGCCCCGGCGGAGAAATTAAAACAACAGATCTACAATAACTACTACGACCAGTCCCATTTCCTGAGGGCATTCCGACGGTTTACCGGTACGACGCCGACCGAATTGCAGGGTAGCCTTAACGAGCTAAGTACGAAGAATTTTGCGAGCTAGTTCGCATTCGTACAATACTTTCGGTTCTTAGCGGTGCATCTTTACCTAAAAAAGATGGAAAACAAGGATTTTAACTGCAGTATTACTGCCGGGATCACTGCCGGTGAAATGATCAAAAAGATCAGTAATGTGCCGGAGTGGTGGGGCGTCGCCTTTACGGGAAGCGCCGGAGAAAAGGATGATAAATTCGTGATAAAGATGGGCGGGGAGTCTTTTTTCGACTTTACCGTGACGGAGTTCGTCCCGGATAAAAGGGTCGTGTGGTTTGTCGACGACTGTAATATGCCCTGGTATTCGGATAAGAAGGAATGGGCGGGGACGAGGCTGATCTTTGCCCTCGATGAAAAAGATGGGCTGACGGAGCTGAGCTTTACGCATGAAGGTCTGACACCGGATGTGGAGTGTTATAAGGACTGTGAGCCGGGGTGGACGCACTGGATCAGGACTAGTCTGTTCTCTTATCTGACTACCGGTAAAGGGGTGTTCAGGCCGCCGACGAAGTGAGGTTGATCTGGCTCGGAAGGTTCGATTCCGGCTATGCTCTCAGAGATGTACAAAAGGGAAAGGGCTCATTCTACTTGCGGCTTTTGCCCGGGGGCAGACCGAATTTCCTGCTATAGGCCTTGCTGAAGTGTTGTACCGACCCGTATCCCAGCTGCAGGGCAATCTCCTTGATGCTGACGCCGGTGAGCAGCTGTTCTTTCGCCTGCATCATCCTCACGTCGTTGAGATATCCGTATACGGTAGTATTGAAAATTTCTCTGAAGCCGTTCTTCAGTTTGAACATATTCAGGCCTGCTATGCGGGACAGCTCGGTCAGCGAGGGTGGATTGTCCATATGCTGAACCAAATAATCTTTGGCCTGTATGATGAGGTCCTTTTCATAGTCCGATCGCAGCACTGACCTGGAGGAAGGTGGTGTGCGCTCGAAGGACTGGGCCTGCAGGGTAAGCAGCTCGAGGCATTTGGCCTGCAGGAAAAGCAGCTTTAGCCGGCCCTGCTGCTGGCAGTTGATGATATCATTGATGCAGGCGTGCATGGCCATCGTGATTGGCAGGCTTCCGGGGGCGAGTTCTGCCGGCCGGCCTGAGGCCACCTGATCAGCAAATCGGCTGAGCACTTCGCCGCTGTCTTTTGCCAGCTCGAGGAAGTGCCGGCTGGTGAAATGTACCTCGAAGAATTTGTAGCCTGCTTTCGATTTGTGGTCAAAGTTGACGTCACCGTCGAATTCGGGAATGTACAGGATATTCTGCAGGTTGGATATAAAGGTCTGTGTGCGGCCGCTGACCCTGTTCGTCACCCGGCTATTGCCCGCCAGCGAGAAATGCAGTTCGATCATGTCCGGGTTATCAACGGCCCGCATCCGGATTTGGTGTTTCCGCAGCGCCAGGTCGCCATAGATGATGAGAATATTGGGCAGAACGATCTGGACGATCTCTGCGTCACCGAAGGGAAAGCTGAGTTTGTGCCGCATCTCGGTCACCAGGGGCTGCATCAGCAGCTGTTCGCTGACGTGCTGACCCAGCTGGGTCCAGTGAGCAGCCTCCAGTCCATATTCGTCACAAACGATCATTCCCATAAAATCCTTTTTGTATAAAGTTCTATTCCTAAAGTATAAATAGTTGACCAGCCGATGGGGGACCTTTGATAAAATTACAAGTTTCTCCTTAAAGATCATCGAAATGAGTCAAGAGTCCTGTCTGATCGACGATACTATCTACAACAATATCCGCTGCGGGAGGCCGGAGGCTTCGGAAATGGAAATACTGGAGGCCGCTGAAAAGGCGCGGGTGCTGGACTTCGCTCTCGAGCTTCGGGAGGGCATTCAGACCAGGATAGGCGAAGGGGGGATCCATCTCACCAGCGGACAGAGGAGCCTCATCGGCGTCGCCAGAGCCTTGTTGAAGGGCGAACCCGTCAATTCATTCATCAGATTGCCCCGTTGATGCTCCTTTAGCTGGGAGGAGTAGGCGACCGGAGATAGTTTTGTGCAAAAAAATTATGCGCTTATTTGTTCATCTCTTTCTTTTACTGAGCCTGGCGGCTTGTAAAAAAGACAAGGAGCTAACGCCGACCCCGACGCCTGCGGCGGTTGGAAGTGTCACAGGAAAGGTGACTGATTCAAGGGGGAATGCCCTGAGTGGAATAAAGGTTACGGTGGAACATACGGTCTGGGCCGCTTCGTATGTGTTTGCCAGTACGGATGGTACCGGTCGATATAGAGTCGACCTGCCGGGAGAGCCTGCGGGCAGCTGGACGGCGAAGGCGCAGGTGGAAAGGTCGGCATATGGGAAACAGTACAAGTTCGATCTCGCAGCGGATCATACCGATGCCTTTACCCGTGAACAGAGTACCGTGCGAAACTTTATCTGGCAGCTCAGCGGTCAGCGGCCAAATGGCGGTTTTTATGGGGCTCACGTGGACGTCTATCAGATGGGTACGGATGTAGATCCCAGCCAGGTCAAGCTGGTATTCACGCCTGTGGAAAGTACGCTGATCGACGGCGCGCCGGCCGTAGCGTTGGAGCGGCAGGTACACGATGTGGCGGGCACCTTTATGGTTACGGACGTGCCCATCGGGAAGTATACGGTGAAGGCGGTCTATCAGGGAAGGGTCCTGTTGCTGGACAACCGGCATGAAGACGGCGATTCCCCTGCGGTCAGCCAGCCTGTCGTGTTTGGGAAATATGGTTATCTCGGTGAGACCGAATATAATATCGAGTTTTGGTTGTCGGAGTAAAGGGTTTCGTTGCGCAGCCGTTGTTGGTTCAGCCCCGTCCGTATCTTCTTTGGGGCTGTTTTCTTTTGGCGAAGGCGCGGGTCAGCAGCAGGCCGAACAGGAAGCCGCCTATATGGGCCGCATAGGCTACGTCACCGGCCTGCTGGCCGCCGAGCATACCCAGTCCGTCTATCAGTTGAAAGGCGAACCAGAGGCCTACCGCGATAAAGGCGGGAACCGGAATAATAAAAAGGAATACCCAGAGATAGACCTTTTTGCCGGGGAATAATCGCATATATGCTGCCAGCACTGCGGAAATTGCACCGGATGCGCCGAGGCTGGGGATCAGGAGACTTTGTCCCAGAAAGAAGGTGGTGACCACGTGACTCAGCCCCGCCAGCATACCGCAGAGCAAATAGAATACAAGATATCTTGCATGTCCCATGCTGTCCTCTACGTTATCACCAAAAATGAAAAGGAAAAGCATATTGCCGGCGATATGGCCTATTCCGCCGTGCATGAACATGGCGGTGAACAGCGTGAGAAAAACCGGAATGGGTGTGACCCCCAGCCCGGGCAGGACCATCTGCTGGCCGGTAATGGGATCGATCAGGACCTTTGCTTTGGTGATGATATCGTGCCCGGTCAGGATCTCGCCGGGAACCGTGGCATAAGAATACGTAAACCGCACGTCCTGTCCCCAGTGCTGCCAATATATAAATGCAAAAATGTTAAGCCCGATCAGGAGGTAGTTGACGATTGGGGTTGTCTTCCTGTCCCTGTTGTCGTCACCAATGGGTAGTACCATTTTTTTGCACTAAAATAAAGTTTTTTAGTGGGCCAGTTTCAAAAAATGCAGACTGTGCGTACCGTCGGCGCCGGTCAGGACTACGGTATACGATCCGGGCATCAACCGGGCAATGTCCAGTGTAGTATGGTCCTTTCCCTGGAGGCGCAGGGTAATCCAAAGTCTGCCCGATGCGTCGACCACGGAGACCTGCTG
>Ga0068853_100001085_pt1 | contig 19247 bp, 13 predicted proteins | sample KBSCornC32_FD_65655 | JGI IMG/M metagenome (GOLD analysis project Ga0068853, IMG submission 65655) | Corn rhizosphere microbial communities from Kellogg Biological Station, Michigan, USA - KBS Corn C3-2 | ecosystem: Host-associated > Plants > Roots > Rhizosphere > Soil ...
TTCACGGTTCCGGCGCTTGCCGATGATGCCATCAAGATCGGCTTCATCACGAAGTTCCCGGTGCCGTTCTACACCGACATGGTCAACGGCGCCAAAGACTACGCCGCCAAGAACCCCGGCATCGACGTCGTCTACGGCCAGGGCACTTCGGCGACCGACATCGACGGCCAGATCGCCCTGATCGATTCCATGATCAGCCAGGGCGTGAAGGGCATCGCGATCACCCCGGTCGACCCCAGCGTCTCCAAGGAGCTCGACAAGGCCATTGCCGCCGGCATCAAAGTTGTCCTGATGGACAACTCGATCCCGGACTGGAAGGGGCAGACTGCTCTCGCCACCACCAACAACCTTGAAGCCGGCAAGGTCGCCGGAAAGTTCCTCGCGACCATTCTCAAGGACGGCGACAAGCTGGGCATCATCGAAGGCGTGCCGGGCGTTCCGGCGCTCGACGATCGCGTCAACGGCATGCTCGCCGGCCTTAACAACGACAAGGTCGTGATCGCCGGCAAGGGTGCCTCGAACTGCACCGAAGAGCTGGGCATCAACGTCGCCCAGGATCTGCTGACGGCCAATCCGGACCTCAAGGCCATCTACTCGGCCTGTGGCCCACCGGCTGCCGGCGCCGCTCAGGCGATCAAGAACGCCAAGCTCGACGGCAAGGTGCTGCTGGTCGGCTTCGACTGGTGCTGTGGCGAGCGTGATGCCATGAAGTCCGGCATCGAAGTCGCCTCGGTTGCGCAGTTCCCGTACAAGATGGCGCAGTTCGGCGTGGATGCCCTGGTCAAGGCGATCAAGGGCGGCACCGTCGACTCGCTCATCGACTCGGGCGCAGGCCTGGTGACGCCCGACGTCATGGACAGCGACCTGTTCAAGGGCGGCGGCAACTAAGCCGAAACAACTCGCTGGCCGGGGCTCGTCTCCGGCCAGTCTATTCCCAACCTCATTTCCGACAGAGAAGTTTCAAGTGATCGAGGCCCTTGTCTGCGTCCAGCCCGGCGAATTGAGGGTGGAGCAGCGTCCTGCGCCCGCGGCGGAACCCGGACATGTCCTCGTGCGCCCGCGACGGGTGGGCATCTGCGGCACCGACTATCATATCTATGAAGGCAACCAGCCTTTCCTGAATTATCCGCGCGTCATGGGCCATGAGCTGGCGGTCGAGGTGGTCGAGAACACCACCGGCACCGGCCCCAAGGTCGGGACGGTCTGTGTGGTGAACCCTTATCTCGCCTGCGGCACATGCCACGCGTGCCGACGGGGCAATCCCAATTGCTGCATGAAGATCCAGGTGCTCGGCGTGCACCGCGATGGCGGCATGACGGGCCTGTTGTCGCTGCCGCCCGGCAATCTCATTGCGGCCGATGGCCTCAGCGCGGACGAATGCGCGATGGTCGAGTTTCTCGCGATCGGCGCGCACGCGGTGCGTCGCGGCGCGGTCGACAGCCGCGACCGGGTGCTGATCATCGGCGCGGGGCCGATCGGGCTCGGTGCGGCGCTGTTCGCATCGCTCTCGGGGGCGGAAGTGACGGTCATGGACCGGGACGCCGAGCGCATGAAAGCGGCGCAGCGGCTGTTTTCGGTCCACCACACGATCCTCGCGGAAGGCGACATCGCCAAGGCCGTGTCCGAAGTCACCGGCGGGGACGGGTTCGACGTGGTGTTCGACGCCACCGGCAACCGCAAATCGATCGAGGCAGGGTTCCAGTATGTCGCCCATGGCGGGCGCTATGTGCTGGTGAGCGTCGTGCAGGGAGACATCACGTTCACCGATGCCGACTTCCACCGGCGGGAGACGACGCTGCTGGGCAGCCGTAATGCGACGCAGGTCGATTTCGAGCGCGTCATCCAGGCGATCCGCGACGGCAAGGTGAAGTCGGAGGCGTGGATCTCGCACCGCACGTCGATGCATGGTGCGGTCCAGGATCTACCGCGCTGGGCGAGCGAAAAGACCGGGCTGATCAAGGCCGTGATCGAAATCGCCTGAGGCGTGCGGGCGCGGCCCGACCGCCGAGTTAACGACTGTTAAGCCTTTCATTTTCGTCCGATCGGCAGCCCTCAGGCCATCCGCGTTTGTAGATTTTTATTGTTAATGTGCAAATCCTCGGCCGGGGAAATGGCTGAGGGCACCATGGTTCGTCTCACGATCGCCAGGAAATTGCCGGCGGCAATCATTGCACTGGGCCTGCTTGTCGGCGCCGGAGTGGGCGCATCGGGGTATCTGATCGCGTCGCGCACGGCGGAAGAGCTGACGTTCGCGAGACTCGATGGCCTCGCCGCCGACCGCAGCGATCTGCTGCGCAGCTATCTCGCCTCGCGCGAGCTCTCGGTGCTTACGGCGGCGCGCTCGGAAACGGTGCAGAACGCGTTGCGCGACCTCCATTTCGGCTGGATGAAGCTCGGGGACACGCCCGGCAAGACGCTGTTCGACGCCTATGTGACCAACAATCCCAATCCCGAAGCGGAGCGCGCCAAGCTCGCCGACGCCGGCAGCGGCAACAATTACGACAGCGCACATGTCCGCGTGCATCCGGCGCTGCAGGTGCTGGCGCAGAGCGCCGGGTTCGTCGACATCTACCTCTTCGACAATGACGGCAACGCGCTCTACAGCGTCAACAAGGGTGCCGATTTCGCGGGTGCATTCGGCGCCGGAGGCGCATTCGCCGGCACGACGCTCGGCAAGGTCGTCGGCCAGCTCAAGGACGACCAGCAGGGCGTGACCCTCAGCGACATCGCCGCCTACGCGCCTGCCAACAATGCGGTCACCGCCTTCATGGCTGCACCGGTCCTCGACAAGCGCGGGGTGCGGGCGGGGAGCATCGCCGTCCGCCTGCCGATCGGAGAGCTCGGACCGCTGATCAACCGGCATGACGGGCTGGGCGAGACCGGCGAAGTCGTCATCGTCGGGTCGGACCATCTGCTGCGCTCGGAGTCCACCTTCACCCAAGATGCCGACGTGCTGAAGACGCAGTTCGACGACCCGGTCGTCGATGCCGCACTTAAGGGCCAGCAGGCGCAGGGCCGGGTAGCGAGCTCCTATCGCGGCGAAGAGATGCTGGTCGATGCGGTACCGCTCGATCATGGCAACACCAATTGGGCCGTGGTCACGATGATGGGCGCCGGCGAAGCCACCGCGCCCGTGAAAGCTATGGGACAGACGATGCTGATCTCGGCGCTGGTGCTGATGATCATCGCGGGGGTGATCTCGTTGATCGTCAGCCGGAGGGTGACACGGCCGATCACGCGCCTCACCTCGACGATGGCAAAGCTCGCGCAGGGCAACCTGGAGGTCGAGGTGCCCTATGCGCAGGGCAAGGACGAGATCGGCGACATGGCGCGAGCGGTGGAAGTGTTCCGCGAAAACGGGGCGAAGGTCACCGAGCTGACGCGGGCGGAGGCGGATCGCACGGAGCGCGAACGGCAGATCAAGGCGCAGATGATGTCGGAGCTGCAGCAGGCCTTCGGATCGGTGGTCGAGGCGGCTGCCGAAGGCGATTTCGCCCGCAAGATCGAAACAAAGTTTGCGGACGAAGAGTTGAATCGGCTCGCCGACGGCATCAACAATCTCGTGGGCACGATGGATCGCGGCCTGTCCGAGACGGGTCAGGTTCTGGCGGCGCTGGCCGAGGCGGACCTGACCAAGCGCATGGAGGGCGACTACAAGGGCGCGTTCGCAACGCTCAAGACCGACATCAACAAGGTGGCGGACGGGCTGTCCGACATCATGTCGCAATTACGCCAGGCGTCCACCACGCTGCACGATTCGACAGCGCAGATCATGCTGGGTGCCGAAGACCTGTCGCGCAGAACGGCGCTCCAATCGTCCACGATCGAGAAGACGACCACAGCCATGTCGCGACTGGCAGACACTGTGCTGCAGAATGCGAGCCGCGCGAAGGAAGCGAGCGACCTCGCGGCAACTTTGATGCGTTCGGCCGAGAGCAGCGGCAGCGTGATGGCCAATGCCACCGACTCGATGGAGCGGATCATCGCCTCGTCCAACCAGATCTCCAGCATCATCGGACTCATCGACGACATTGCATTCCAGACCAATCTCTTGGCGCTCAATGCCTCGGTCGAGGCAGCGCGCGCCGGGCAGGCGGGCGAAGGATTTGCGGTGGTGGCGCTCGAGGTCCGCCGCTTGGCGCAATCTGCCGCCAAGGCGTCCTCGGACGTGAAGGCGCTCATCGAGCGCAGTGGGACCGAGGTTCGCGGCGGTTCGACGCTGGTGGTCGAGGCGGCCAAGAAGATCGAGGACATGCTCAAGAACGCACGGCTCTCGAACAGCCTCATGGAGAGCATTGCGTCCCAGAGCCGCGACCAGGCGTCCTCGATCGGGGGCGTCAGCAATTCGATGAAGTCGCTCGAAGAGATGACGCAGCATGACGCGGGCCTTGCCGAGGAGACGAGCGCGGCCGTGTCGCGAGCCGAGCGGCAGGTGGCCGAGATGGATCGGCTGGTCGATCTCTTCGTGATCGCGCATCCGGACGCGGCGCAGCCGGCCCCCAAGACCATGCCTCGAGCGGCGCGAGCGGCGTAGCCGCTTCGCTAGGCCTCCGGTATCCAAACCATCATCGAGCTGCGGCCGCGATTGGCCCAGAGGAAGTAGGGGATCGCGGTGAGGTGGGCCGCCTCCTCGGCGGGGGGTTGCGTGCGATAGAGCTCGCTCCAGTCGTTTGCGCGAATGGCGCTGCCATTGGCGCCGATGGTGACGATGCTGCCGAACAGGTCCGAGCGCGATTGCGTCTCGAGCTCGGCGTCGCGGGCGATTTTGAGACGCTGCACGAAGCCGCCGGGATTGTCGGGCTCTTCGAGGCAATAAACCAGCGGGCCGCGACGCAGGGCAACGCGACCGGTGTCCATGATCACGGCGGGATGTGCGTAGACGCGCTCGGCCGGCATTGAGAGCTGCAGCGAGATGCTGTCGCCCTTCTGCCAGGTGCGGCGGATGGTGACGTAGCCGGCGCCGGGTGCGAGATGGAGCGCTTCGCCGTTGACCGACACCTTCCACTCCTTGCACCAGCCGGGGATGCGCAGCTTCACATCGAAATCGGCGGGAGCCGCGGGATCGACCGCGATCGAGATGTCGCCCGACCAGGGGTAGTTCGAGGTTTCGCGAAGGGCGACTTTCGTTCCGGCAACCTCGACATCGGCGGCGACGCCTCCATAGAGATGGAAGGCGATGCCCTCGGGCGACGTCGAGAGAAAATAGCCGCCGACCGAAGCGACCAGGCGCGCGACGTTCATCGTGCAGCAGGGGCAGGTGTGCCATTCCCAGCGCTCCGCCGTACCGCTGCTCTCGAGCGGATTGGCGTAGAAGTAATGGGTGCCGTCGCGGCTGAGGCCGGAAAGTGCGCCATTGTAGAGCGCCGTCTCGAGGATGTCGGCGTAGCGTCCATCGAGATCGAGATGCAGCATGCGCTGTGCCCAGAAGACGAGCGCGACCGACGCGCACGTTTCAGCGTAGGCCGTCTCGTTGGGAAGATCGAAATCGTGGGTAAAGCCTTCATTGTGCGCCGACGGCCCAAGGCCAGCGGTGATGTACATCTTGGTGTCCATCACGTCGGACCACAGCGTCTCGAGCGTGCGCTTGAGGGCCGCGTCCGATGTCTCGTAGGCCAGGTCCGCCATGCTGCAATAGAGGTACATCGCGCGCACGGCGTGGCCGACGACCTTGTCCTGCTCGCGAACATGCCGATGCGACTGGCTGTATTCATAGTTGGCGTAGGGATAGCGCTGCTCGAACAGACCACGCCGCTCGCGCTCGGCCTTCTCGACATCGAAATAATGCGGGTGCTGCTCGCCGCGTTCGTTGATGAAATAGGCGGCGAGATCGAGGTGCTTCCGGTTGCCCGTCAGTCGATAGAGCTTCATCAGGGCGAGCTCGATCTCCGGGTGGCCGCAATAGCCGTGCTTCTGGTCCGGTCCCGGTCCGAAGGTGCGGCCGATCAGGTCGACGTAACGCTCCATGATGTCGAGCCAGCGCCGGCGGCCGGTGGTTTCGAAATAGGCGATGGCGCCTTCGAGCATGTGGCCGGCGTTGTAGAGTTCGTGGTTGTCCCTGAGGTTGGTCCAGCGATTTTCGGGCTCGCGGTCGAGATACCAGCAATTGAGGTAGCCGTCCGGCTGCTGGGCTTTTTCGAAATCATCGATGATCGCTTCGATCTTGGCTTCGATCGCCTCGTCGCGGCGATGCGAGAGGGCATAACTGGCGGCCTCGATCCATTTGCCGACGTCGGAGTCCCAGAACACCTGAACTGAAAACCCATTCTGGTGACGCGGGAAGCGCAAGGGCGGCGGCGGTTGCGGGAGCTTCAGCGAGTCCAGATAGCCGTATTCGCTCAGCTTCTTGTGCTGGCTAGGTATCGAGGTGGTCAGCACCGTCTCCAGCCGTTCCCGCCAGAAGGCACCTTCCAGCCGGACGTTGATGAAGCGAAGCGGGGTATACGGCATCAAGCGGTGTCCTTCGGAGCGGCGTGTGGCTGTGACGATTCCCGCACCATCAACGTGCAGGGAAGCCGTCTCGTGGTCGGTGCAATAGCTTCGCCGCCGATCATGGCGAGCAGGGCGCGGCCGGCTTCCCGGCCGAGCTCGGTGAGGTTCATGTCGATGCTCGAGAGCGGCGGGCGTGCGCTCAGTGTCATCATGTCCCAATTGTCGAAGCCGACGACTGCGACCTTAGCGGGAACATCGATCTGGCGGTCGCGCAGGGCGTCCACGGCGCCCCGTGCGATCTGGTCATTGCCGCAGAACAGGGCGTCGGGCAGGTCACGCTTGGAATCGAACAGGCGGGCAACGGCGTCGCGACCCCATTCCTCCGACCATGCGCCGCTGAGGTAGCGGGCGGGATCGGCGGGGAGATTGGCAGCAGCCAATTCTGCAAGATAGCCTTGGTGGCGCAGGCGCACGGCCTCGAACCGCTCGGGGCCGGTGATGTGGGCGATACGCTTGCGCCCGAGCGATATGAGATGGCGCGTCGCCTGGCGGGCTCCGCCTTCGTCGTCCGGCACGAGTGAGAGGGCGCTGTGGTCATTGGGGCGGCTATAGACGTAGATGACGGGAAGATTTTCGGGCAGGGGACCGACGGGCGGACGCTCGTCGGCGCGTCGGCTGGTGACGACCAGGCCGTCGATGCGCTTTCCCAGGAGTTGGTCGACATGCTGGCGTTCGCGCGCCGGATCGTCGGTGGCATTGCACATGAAGATCGCGATGCGCTGGTCGGCGAGTTGCTGCTCGAGGGCTTCGACGATCGGCAGCGTGAATCGGCCGAAGGAGTCGCTCGAGATGATCCCGACGGTCATCGAGCGCGTGCGGTGGAGGCTCTGGGCGAGGTCGTTGGGGCGGTAGTTGATCTGACGCGCAGCCTCCAGAACCTTAGCGCGCGTTTCCTGACTGAGCCGACCGCCGGCGTTGAGGGCCTTGCTGACGGTGCCGATCGACACGCCGGCAATGCGCGCCACATCGCGGATGGTTGCGATACCGGTGGGTGCCTTCGAGCTGCCAGCGGGGGTTTTTGCCATGCGCGCGCTCAGCCCTTGACGGCGCCGGACATGAAGCCGCGCACGTAATAGCGCTGGAGCGCGAGGAAAAGGACCACGCATGGGATCGCCATGACGACGACACCGGCCTGCGTCGCGCCGAAATCGACCTGACCGAGCAGGATCTGTGTGCGCAGTGCCGCGACCGCGAGCGGCAGGGTCTCCTTGGTGGGATCGGACAGCAGGATGAGCGGGGCGAAATAATCGTTCCAGGCCGCGAGGAAGGCGAAGAGACCTACGGTGACGAGGCCCGGGCGAACGGCGGGGAGCATGATGCGCCAGAGCACATCGAAGCTGGTGCAGCCGTCGACGAGGGCGGATTCCTCGAGGTCGCGCGGCACGGCCTCGAAGGAAATGCGCATCATGTAGGTCGCAAAAGGCAGCTGGAACATCGACACGATCAGCGCGACGCCGAGCAGCGAGTTGGCGAGGCCGGCGCCGTTGAGCAGCACATAGAGCGGGATCAGCAGCGAGGCGTAGGGGACCATCAGGATCGAGAGGGTCACGAGGAAGATGACGTCGCGGCCCCAGAACTTGAAGCGGGCGAAGGCGTAGCCGCCCAAGGTCGAGATCGCGAGGGTGATGACGACCGTCAGCACAGAGATGACCGTGCTGTTGAAGACGAATCCGCCCAGCCCGATGCCGAACTTGAACAGCGTGGTGTAGTTGCCGAAGCCGAAGCCATTGGTTTGGCCGGTGAAGGCCTGCGGGCTGACGGAGGCGTAGGTGCACCAGAGGAGCGGGAAGAGGAAGAGGATCGCGAGGCCACCGGTGAGCACGTGGTAGGGCGTTCGCGACAGGCTCGACGCTTGTGCGGTGTCGGCCATGTCAGGTCTCCGTTCCACGGAGCAGGCGCAGCTGCACAAGGTTGATCAAGACGAGCACGACGAGCAGTCCGACCGAAAGCGCCGCGGCTGTACCGAGATTCTGGCGCTGGAACGCCTCGCGATAGATCACCTGCACGATAGTGACGGTCGAGTTGTCAGGGCCGCCCTTGGTGAGGATGAAGAACTGGTCGAACGCCAGGAGCGAACCGGTGATGCAGAGAATCAGCGCGAGGCCGAGCGAGGGGCGAAGCAGCGGCAGGGTGATGTAGCGGAAGGTCTGCCAGCGGCCGGCGCCATCGATCTGCACGGCTTCGTACACATCCTCGGGGACGCCCTGCAGGCCTACCAGTAGAATGAGCATATAGAAGCCGGCGAACTTCCAGACGATGAGGAAGGTGGTCGAGAGCAAGGCGGCGATCGGCGTGCTCAGGAACGCGATGCCGCCCGGCGCGAGACCGGTGGACTGCAGAAATGGCCCGATGGGGCCGATCTCGCGCGAGAAGAAACCGAAGGCAAGCAGCGACGCCGCTGCGAGGCCGAGCGAGACGGGAAGCAGGAACACTGTGCGCAGGGCCGAGATCCACCGGCTCGTTGCCTGCAGGAGCATGGCGAGTCCAAGGCCCAGGCCGATCAGCAGGATGGTCGCAAGGATCGTGTACTCGAGCGTGAAACTTACCGCCGGCCAGAACAGGCGGTTGTTCCAGATCGAAACGTAGTTCTTGGGGAAATTGAGATTGCCGCCGCCGCCAAGCAACTGCCAATTGCTGAGCGACATGCGGGCGACGAGGATCAGGGGTGTGACAAACAAGGTGCCGATGAAGGCGATGGTCGGGATGGTGTAGACGAAGCCAACAAGCGCGCGTTGCGCGTGCCAGCTCCAGCGGCGCGAACTCGAGCGGCTCTGTTGCAGCTCCTGTTGCATAGCGGCAGTAGTCACGGACCTGTTTCCGAGTGCAAGCGAAACCGGCGCGGTCGCCTTATCTGAAGCGACCGCGCCGATTGCGGGAGTTACTGGCCGAGCGACTCGCTGACGGCGTCGTTGTCGGCGTCGATCTTGCTGGCGTCGCCGAAGATCGCGTCATGCAGCAACGTCGTCCAGGGGCCCTGTGGGTCGTTGAACGACTGGCCGAAATTCTTGGCCAGCGGCGTCTGTCCCTTCGATGCAACCTGGTTGAAGATCACGAGACGCGGATCCTTCGAGCTGTACTTGTTGTCTGCAAGGTCGGAACGGGACAGCACATTGCCACCTTTGGCGACAACTTCGACCTGCGCTTCGTCGCTCTGAATCCAGGAGATAAAGTTCCAGACGGCATCAGCAACCTTGCTGTCGCGCGAGATGCCGATGGCGTCGCCGCCGACGAAGGTCGACTGCTTGCCGGAGAATCCGGCGATCGGTGCAACGCCGATGTCTTCGTCCTTCAGGTTGTCGTTGGCAACGCCGGTGAGGCTCGCCGGATAGGCCTGGATACCGACTTTGCCCGCGGCGAAGTAGGAGAGCCACGTCGGGCCTTGCTCCGTCTGAGACTCGGGCATGAGCGCCGTGCCGTCTTCAGCGAGGCCGCGGAAGAGAGCGAAGACCTTCTTCATCTCGTCGCTGTTGTTGAGCGACTTGGTGCCATCCTCATTCATGATCGGCTGACCATCGGCCCAGGAGATCGGCCACCACGTAAACAACGTGCAGCCACCGCAGGCGACGGGGAAGAAGGTACCGGCCACGCCATTGCCGAGCTTGGCAACCGCGCGGGCGTCGGCGGCATACTCGTCGAGGGTGGCGGGTCCCTTTTCAGGATCGAGGCCGGCCGCCTTGAACAATTTCTTGTTCCACATCCAGACCGACAGATCGACGACGAAGGGCATGCCGTATTTCTTGCCGTCCCAGGTCGACGAATTGATCGCGCCCTGCGCGACCTTGTCGATGTTAGGCATGGCGTTGATGCGGCTGGTAAGGTCCTGGAACAGTCCGGCGGAGGTCCAGTTCGGCATGAAGACGACGTCGGCCGAGAACGCGTCGGGCAGCGAATTGGCGGCCGCGGCGGCACCGATCTTGGTCTGGTATTCGTCGGTAGGGACGTAGGTCACATCGACCTGATTCTTGTGCGACGCGTTGTAGGCCTTCACGAGTTGGTCGGCGCGGGCCTGGGTGATCACGCGGGTCCACAGGGTAATGTGGGTGCCGTCGTCGACACCGAGCGGGTCGGCGGCGAAGGCCGCTCCCGTTGCCGCGACGGCAAGCACGCCGGCGGCCACCGCCAATTTGGCGATCTGCAGCAGTTTCATTGGGTCTCCTCCCGGTTACCACGCCCGATTCGACGTGGGAAATGCTTTTCCCATCGCGCCGGCCCAAGGGATCACCTGAGCAGCCGGACATGTGAGAAAAGCTTTTCCTATGTTGCATGGGCCAAGGCGTTTGGCAACGGGCGCACCCCGCTGTGTCGGCCATTCTTGATCGGGTCGCGGCGGCTCGCAGGATGCCGGCGGTGAAAACCGTCGATGGAATGCATTGAACTGAAGCATTGAGGAGCCTAGCATTCGGGCAGCGCGCTGCCGGATTCGGCAGCGTCCTTCGTCCGCCTCCCTGCGGGCACATCAAAATCTGGATCAACCCCGTGAGCTCCGACCGGGCCAGCGCCAAGCGGCGCGCCAAAGCCTTTTCCCACGTCGCCAAGGCGGGCTGGGGGAGGGGCGTAGGCACTCTGTGGCGCATCACGCGCCTCAATCTGCGGCATCCCTGGCAGGCGGGCGTGTGCATCGTGTCGACCTTCATTGCCGCCACTCTGCAGCTGATGATCCCGCGATTGCTCGGCCATGCTGTCGACCAGGCTCAGGGCATCGCCGGCGGCACCGCAGCGGCGGCCCAGCAGGGATTGTGGACGACGGCAATGCTGCTGCTGGCGGTGAGCGTCGCGCGCGGCATCTTCACGCTGCTGCAGAACTACTACAGCGAAAGCGTCGGTCACAACGCGGCCTACGAGCTCAGGCTGGCGGCCTATGAGAAATTCCAGCAGCTGAGCTTCTCGTTCCACGATCGCATGCATTCGGGGGACCTGATCACCCTGGGCATTCTCGATATCGACGGCGTGCGGATGTTCTTTTCGACCGCGACGGTGCGGTTCATCCTGCTTGCGGTGCTGATCGGCGTCGGTGCCTACCTCCTTATCTCGACCAATTGGCTGCTGGGCCTGCTGAGTCTCAGCTTCGTGCCGTTCATCGGCTGGAACTCATCGAAGGCGCAGTTGAAGCTGCGCGCGACGTGGCTCGAGCTGCAGGATCGCCTGACGGTGATGTCGCGGGTGATGGAAGAAAATCTCGGGGGCATCCGCGTGGTGCGTGCCTTCGCCGCGCAGCAGCACGAGATGGAAAAGTTCGAAAAGGTCTCGGCGCATGCACTCGAGCTGGCGCATGAACGCGTGAACCTGCGCGTAACCAGCACGGCGGCCATGAACCTCTCGTTCTTCATGGCGATGGGGCTGGTGCTGTGGGTCGGCGGCGGCAAGGTGATGGCCGGCGAGATCAGCGTCGGCACGCTCGCGCAGTTCCTGACGTTCATGACGATCCTCCAGATGCCGGTGCGGCAGCTCGGATTGCTGGTGAACGCGATCGCGCGCGGCGCGACTTGCGGCATGCGGCTCTTCGCGCTCCTCGATCTCGACTTGGCGGTGAAGGACAAGGCCGGCGCGCCGGAGCTCAAGGTGAGCGAGGGAACGCTCAGTTTCGAGCATGTGAGCTTCCGCTATCCAGGCACGACGCGCGATGTGCTTAAGGATGTTAGCTTTGTCGCCAAGCGCGGGCAGACGATCGCGCTGGTGGGACCGCCGGGAAGCGGCAAGTCGACGCTGGTCCACCTGATCCCGCGCTATTACGACGTGAGCAGCGGGACGATCAGCATCGATGGGCAGAATGTCGCCGAGGTGACGGTGGATTCGCTGCGCCGGAGCGTCGCCGTGGTGCAGCAGGACTCATTCCTGTTCACGACGACCATCGAAAACAACATCGCCTACGGCAATCCATGGGCGAAGGAGCAGCGCATCGAGCGCGCGGCGGAGTCTGCGCAGCTCCACAATTACATTGCAGGGCTGCCGGCGGGCTACGACACGATCGTGGGTGAGCGCGGTGTGTCGCTGAGCGGCGGGCAGCGGCAGCGGCTGACCATCGCGCGCAGCTTGGTGCTGAAGCCCGCGGTTATGGTGTTCGACGATTCGACGGCTGCGATCGATGCGGGCACCGAGCAGCGCATCCGCCTCGCGATGCGCAAATTCGCCGAGGGGCGGGTGACGATCGTCATCTCGCACCGGCTGAGCTCGCTGATGCATGCTGACCTCATCCTCTTCATCGAGGACGGGCGCGTGGTGGAGCGCGGATCGCATCTCGAATTGCTGGCGCGAGGCGGCAAGTACAAGGCGCTCTACGATTTGCAGGTGCGGCCCGAGGCGGACCTGCCGATGGCGGCGGGGAAGTGACATGACGATCGCGCAGCCCACCGATTTCGATGAAGACGAGGACCGCCGGCAACGGCCGACCAAAGCCGTGGTCGGCTCGCATCGCGAGGACGAAGAGGCATTCGGTAGGGCTTATAATCCGCGCATCGTGCGGCGCATCTGGAGCTTCGTGCGGCCCTATCGCAGCCGCATCGCGCTGTCGGTGGCGTCCGTGCTCGTCTTCACGCTGACCAATCTGGCCATCCCGCTGATCATCCGGTTTGCGATCGACAACGGCATGGCGAAGGGCGCCGACGGCTCGGTGCTTGGCTGGTGCGTTGCCGCGTTCGCGGTGGTGATCGTGATCAACTACGGCGCGAGCTACCTGCAGGAAACGGTGGTCGGCAAGGTTGCCGAGCACGTGTTGTTCGACATGCGGCGCGCGATGATGGAGCGACTGCAGCGCGTGTCGCTGAGCTTCATGGACAAGACCGAAGTCGGCCGGCTGATGTCGCGGCTGCAGGGCGATGTGAACTCGATGCAGGAGTTCCTCGAGACCTCTGTGATGTCGGTGGGCGACATCGTGCTGCTGTTCGGCATCGTGATCGTTCTGTGCGTGCTCGACCTGCGGCTCGGGCTGTTGACGATGGTCACGATGCCGACGCTGCTGGTCATCCGCTTTTTCTGGCTGCCGCCGGCCAAGCGCAGCTTCATGGACGCGCACGAGGCCAATTCACGGGCCAATGGTGCATTGGCCGAAGGCATCAATGGCGTACGCACAGTGCAGAGCCTCAACCGCCAGCGCGTCAATTTCGACCTCTACGACGAGAAGGCGCATGTGAATTTGCGGACGCATCTGCGCGCGGCCAAGTTTGCGCAGGTGACGGTGCCGATCGTCGACACCTTGACCGGCATCTCGATGGCGACGGTGATCGTCGTAGGAGGGCAGATGGTGATCAACCATCAGCTTGGGCTCGGTGTGATGGTGGCGTTCCTCTTCTACATCCAGCGCTTCTTCGATCCGATTCGCTCGCTGACGATGCAGTATTCGGTGATGCAGCGCGCGATGGCCTCGGGCGAGCGCATCTCGGAAGTGCTCGATGTGCCGGTCGATATTGCGGACAAGCCGGCGGCGGTGGCGCTCGGGCCCGAGCTTGATGGCTCGGTGGAGTTCCGACACGTAACCTTCGGCTACAGGCCGAACCTGCCGGTGCTCAAGGATGTGTCGTTCAAGGTGAAGCCGGGAGAGACGGTGGCACTGGTCGGGCCGACCGGATCGGGCAAGACCTCGTCGATGGCATTGATCCATCGCTTCTACGATGTGTGGCAGGGCGAGGTGCTGGTCGGTGGGCACGATGTCCGCGACGTCACGCAGGAGTCGCTGGGACGCTCGATCGCGATGGTGCTGCAGGAGCCGTTCCTGTTCACCGGCTCGGTGATCGAGAACATCCGCTATGCACGGACGGAGGCTTCGTTCGACGACGTGGTCAAGGCGTCGCAGGCCGTGGGCGCGCACGAGTTCATCATGGCATTGCCGGAGGGATATGACACCAAGCTCGAGCAGCGCGGCGGCAATCTTTCGCTCGGCCAGCGGCAGCTGATCAGCTTTGCCCGCGCGCTGGTGCAGGACGCGAAGATTCTCGTGCTGGACGAGGCGACGGCGTCGATCGACAGCTATACGGAGCTGCAGATCCAGAAGGCGCTGGCCGTGCTGCTCAAAGGGCGGACGGGGCTGGTGATCGCACACCGGCTGGCGACCATCCGTGGAGCCGACCGCATCCTCGTGCTGCAGAACGGCGTTCTGATCGAGGAAGGAAACCACGATCAGCTGATGCGGCAGGGCGGGCTATACGCCAAGCTCTACAACATGAACTATGCGAGCTTCGACGATATCCCGGAAGATTTGATCCCGCAGGGCGCGGCGGTGGGGACCGCGACCTGAGGCTCAGGCCAGGCGATAAATCCGCTCGGCGTTTTTGCTGAAGAGCTTCGATTGTTCATCCCGGCTGGCACCGGCGACGATCTGCTTCAGCGCTTCCACCCATTGCGTCAGCGTTCCGTTGAGGGTGAGGACCGGGCGATCGGAGCCGAACACCACGCGGTCCCAGCCGAAGCTCTTGATGATGTGTTCGACCGCCGGACGCAGCGTTTCGGCAGTCCAGTCGGCCGGTGCATGATTGACGATTCCGGAGATTTTGCCGGCGACGTTGGGCAGCTCCGCGAGCGCTGTGATGCCTGCCCGCCACGCCTCGAGGTTGGCACCGCGTTGGGCGAGATCGCCGCCCGGAATCGGCGGATTGCCGCAATGGTCGAGGACGAACTGCACGTCGGGGCAGGCGGCAGCCAGATTGCGGGCGATACCGAGCTGATCGGGACGAATGCAGATGTCGAAGGCGAGCTTGTGGTCTCGAAGGCGGCGGATGTTGTCGCGGAAGACATCACCGGCGGAGAGGTCGTCGGGATCGCCCTGAAGCAACCGGCGAATGCCTTTGATGCGAGGCTCGTCGGCGATGCGCTCGAGGTGGGCGGGGAAATCCATCGATTCCGGGTGACCGGCCATGATGGCGGCCGTGACATGCGGGTCGAGCGCGAGCACGAAGCGGGCCTCGTCCTCGGCCTGCCGGGGCAGGACGTCGACCTCCATATGGATGGCGCTTTCGATGCCGAGCTTGCTGGCTTCGCTCCAATAGAGCGGGAAGTCCCATTGCCGGTTCAGGGGGCCCGCATCGTCGAGCCACGGGTAGCGAAACTTGTCGAGATAGACGAGGTGAAGGTGGGTATCGATGATGCGCATTCGCTGCTCTATGGGGCCGGTGACTCGGGTTGTGGGACCGAAGGGTTCGAACGGCTCGAAGTCAAGGGCCCGCACTTTCCGAAGTTGGATTTTATCTATAAAGAGCGGTCTGCGGCCAACCGGAACCCGCCTTAATGACCCGCATCGTTTCGCTCAAAACTCACGACCTCAGGTTTCCGACCTCAAGCTCGTTCGCTGGCTCGGACGCGATGAATCCGGACCCGGATTATTCGGCGGCTTACGTGATTCTCGAGACCGATAAAGGTCTCGGCGGGCATGGGCTGACCTTCACCATCGGGCGGGGCAATGAGGTTGTCATCGCCGCGATCCGAGCCCTCGCGCCGCGGGTGGTGGGGCTCGAGCTTGAATGGATCTCCGAAGACCCCGGCCGATTCTGGCGGCACGTGACGGGCGACAGCCAGCTGCGCTGGATCGGGCCCGATAAGGGCGCGATGCATCTGGCGACCGGGGCTGTGGTGAACGCCGTGTGGGACCTCATGGCCAAGGCCGCCGGCAAGCCGGTGTGGCAGCTCGTCGGCGAGATGACACCCGAGCAATTGGTGTCGGTGATCGACTTCCGCTACCTGACGGACGCGATCACGCCCGACGAGGCGCTGGCGATTTTTCGCAAAGCGCAGACGGGGAAGGCGGAGCGAATTACCGAGCTCAGGGCGCATGGTTATCCCTGCTACACGACCTCGGCAGGCTGGCTCGGCTATTCGAACGAGAAGCTGACGACACTGGCGACTGATGCCGTTGCGCGCGGCTTCACGCATATCAAGATGAAGGTTGGGCGCGATCTCGACGACGATATCCGCCGACTCGAGATCGTGCGGCGGATCATGGGACCGGACCGCACGCTGATGATCGATGCCAACCAGGTATGGGAGGTGGGGCAGGCGATCGAGTGGGTGAATGCGCTCAAGCGTTTCAATCCGTACTTCATCGAGGAACCGACGAGCCCCGATGATGTCGAGGGACATCGCAAGATCCGCGCGGCGGTTGCTCCGGTAAAGGTCGCCACCGGCGAGATGTGCCAGAACAGGATTCTGTTCAAGCAGTTCATCACGCGCGGGGCAATCGATATTGTCCAGATCGACGCGTGCCGGATCGGTGGACTCAATGAAGTGCTGAGCGTGCTGCTGATGGCGGCGAAATACGGGCTGCCGGTGTGGCCGCACGCGGGTGGCGTGGGCTTATGCGAGTATGTGCAGCACCTTTCCATGATCGACTACATCGCGGTGAGCGGCACGAAGCAGGGCCGCGTGATCGAATATGTCGATCATCTGCATGAGCATTTCGTGGACCCGTGCGTGATCGAGAATGCGGCTTATATGCCGCCGACGCGCCCGGGATTTTCGATCGAGATGAAGCCGCAGTCGATCCGGGACAACGAGTTCCGCGGCTAGAGCGCTGCGGTGAGCTCGGGCAGGATCGCGTTGAGATCGCCAACGAGGCCGTAATCCGCGACGGCGAAGATCGGGGCCTGCGGATCGGAGTTGATCGCGACGATCACCTTGCTCGACTTCATTCCCGCCAGATGCTGGATGGCCCCGGAGATGCCAACCGCGATATAGAGATCGGGGGCGACGATCTTGCCGGTCTGGCCGACCTGCAAGTCGTTCGCCGCATAGCCGGCGTCGACCGCGGCGCGTGAGGCACCGATTGCGGCATTGAGCTTCTGGGCGAGTGGGACAAGGAGCGCGTCGAACTTTTCCTTGCTGCCGAAGGCGCGGCCGCCGGAGACGACGACCTTTGCCGAGGCAAGCTCGGGTCGATCGGATTTTTGCGCGTCCTCGGAGACGATGCGCGAGAGGGTCGTCTCGGATGGACCGATTGCGACGCTCTTCAATCCAGCGGTCGATGTTGGAGCGAAGGCGGAGGCTCGAACCGTGATGACTTTCTTTGCGTCGGTCGACTGAACGGTCTCGATGGCATTTCCGGCGTAGATCGGACGCTTGAAGGTGTCGGGCGATACGATTTCGACGATGTCGGAGATCTGCATGACGTCCAGCAGCGCGGCGACGCGGGGGAGGACGTTCTTGCCGGTCGAGGTTGCGGGCGCGACGATCGCATCGTAGCCATCGAGGGTCGCGATGAACTGGGCCAGGGGTTCCGCGAGCACATTGGGCGGCACGTCAAGGACGTGAACCTCGCCGCCGAACTGCAATGCTGCGGTCAATGCGTGGGCGGTGGCCTCGCCGTCGCCGAGGAGAAGGGTGGTCATGGCAAGACCTCCGCATCCCGAAGGCTTGCGACCAGCTCTGCGACGGAAGCGACGATAACGCCGGCCTTGCGCTCGGAGGGCGGCTCGACCTTGAGCGTCTTGAGGCGGGGCGCGAGATCGACGCCGAGGTCGGCGGCGGAGGTCTTTGCCAGCGGCCTCGAGCGGGCCTTGATGATATTCGGCAGCGAGGCGAAACGCGGCGTGTTGAGGCGCAAGTCGGCGGTTACGATGGCGGGCAGCGGCAGGTCCAAAGTCTGAAGGCCGCCATCGACTTCGCGGGTCACGACCGCCTTGCCGTCGGCGATGTCGAGCTTGCTGGCGAAGGTTGCCTGGCCGCGGCCGAGCAGTGCTGCGAGCATCTGGCCAGTCTGGTTTGCATCGTCGTCGATGGCTTGCTTGCCGAGGAGGATAAGGTCGGGCGCTTCGGCATTGGCGATTGCGGCGAGCGCCTTGGCGACGCCAAGTGGTTCCACGGAGGTGTCGTGCACCACAAGGATCGCGCGGTCGGCACCCATCGCGAGGGCCTGGCGCAGCGTATCCTCGGCTTTGGCGGGACCGATCGAGACCGCAACAATTTCGGTCGCGACGCCTTTTTCCTTGAGCCGTACCGCCTCTTCGACCGCAATCTCGTCGAACGGGTTCATCGCCAGCTTGACGTTGTCGAGTTCGACGCCGGTGCCGTCGGCCTTCACGCGGACGCGGAAATTGGCGTCAACGACGCGTTTGACGGCAACCAGGATCTTCACGCTTTGACCTTCAAATTCTGCGGGTCGTAGAGGGGCTCAAAGCCGATATTTGCCGCGACGGCCTCGTTGGCAACCATCAGCTCGTAGCGACCCGTCTCGGGCTCAGGGTGGCGCACATAGCCCAGCCCGATGGGCTTGCCAATGGTGTAGCCGTAGCCGCCGGAGGTGAGGTAGCCCACGGTTTCGCCGTTGCGAAGGATCGTCTCGCGTCCGAGTAGAACGACGTCCTCACGATCTGTGGTGAACGTGGCAAGCCGTTTCCGGAGAGGCTTGGCCTGCATGTCCCTCAATGCGTCGCCACCGACGAACGGAATATTCGATTTGAACTTCACCGCCCAACCCAGACCCGCTTCGAGCGGGGTGTCGTTGGGCGTGATGTCGCTGCCCCACGCACGGTAGCCTTTTTCGAGGCGGAGAGATTCGAGCGCGCGATAGCCGACCGGACGGATGCCATGAACTCGGCCAGCGGCCATCAGCGCGTCGAAGACATCGCCCGTTGCCGCAAGGGGGATGTGCAGCTCCCAGCCGAGCTCGCCGACATAAGTGACGCGCAGAGCGCGGACATCGTGACCCGCTATCGGCAGGATGCGGACGTGGCCGAAGGGGAACGCTGCGTTCGAAACATCCGCGCTTGTCACCGCACTGAGTACATCTCGGGCACTCGGGCCCATCAGCGACAGCGTGCCGAACGCTTCGGTCACGTCAG
>Ga0068853_100001088_pt1 | contig 19232 bp, 21 predicted proteins | sample KBSCornC32_FD_65655 | JGI IMG/M metagenome (GOLD analysis project Ga0068853, IMG submission 65655) | Corn rhizosphere microbial communities from Kellogg Biological Station, Michigan, USA - KBS Corn C3-2 | ecosystem: Host-associated > Plants > Roots > Rhizosphere > Soil ...
GCGCGCATTGCGCGCACCGTTCTGCGGAATCACTCCAGCAGCGAGTTGATCGCCTCGAGATCCTTCACTTCGATCACGCCCGCCGCCTGCTTCAGCAGCAGGCCGTTCAGCACGAACGTGTGGCGCGCGGTCGAGTACGCGCTCTGCGCCTGCAGCAGGGTCTGCTGGCTGATCAGCACGTCGACGATCGTGCGCGTGCCGACTTCGTAACCGGCCTGGGTCGCCTCGACCGAGCTCTGTGCGGAAACGACGGCGGCCTTGGTCGCCTCGACCTCGCTCGCACCCGCGATCACCGAGCGGTAGTCGTTGCGTGTCGCGGCTTCGACCTGGCGCCGGTTGAACTCGTACTGGTCCTGGGTGAAGTCGCGGTTGTGGATCGCCTGGCGCACGCGCGACTGGGTCAACCCGCCGGAGAAGATCGGCACGTTCAGCTGCAGCTGGACCGTGCTGCCCCAGCGCGGATCGCCGGAGAAATCGTGCGCGCTCGCAAGGCCGCCGTAGTGGCTGTCGGACCAGCTCGGCGAGCGGCCGTAGGTGACGCTGCCGGTAAGCGTCGGCAGATGGCCGGCGCGCGCGGTATTGATGTTCGCGTCGGCGGCATCGACCTGCAAGGCGGACGATTTCAGCGACGGATTGTTCTTCAGCGCGACGTCGACCCACGCGGCCGGATCGTCCGGCGTCGGATGGTCGAGCGGCAGTTCTTCGCGCAGGCGCTTGAAGTCGCCCGGCTCCTTGTTGGTGAGCTGGCGCACCGATTCGCGCGCGGTGTCGACCGCGTTCTGGTTCGCGATCACGCTCGCGACCGCCTGGTCGTGCTGCGCCTTGGCGTCGTTGACGTCGGTGATTGCGGCAAGGCCGACCTCGAAACGCTGCTGCGCCTGTTCGAGCTGGCGCGCGAGCGCCTTCTCGTTCGCATCCGAGAACTTCAGCGTGTCGATCGCGCTGAGCACGTTGAAGTACGCCCGCGCGACATTGATCAGCAACTGCTGCTGGGCGGCGTCGTAGGTCGCGGCACCGGCCTCGGCGGTGTAGTGGCTCGCCTTCAGCGCGGTCCACTTGCTGATGTCGAGGATGCTCTGGCTGAGCGAGGCACTGGTCGAACGCGTGTAGCTGGTCTTGCTGACGCCATCGACCGGGATGAGAGCGTTCGGATCGTTCGGCGTGGCCGGATCCGGCACCAACACGATGCCGTTCTCGCCGGCGCGCGAACGCGTGAAGTCGAGATTGACGCCGATCTGCGGCAGCAATTGCGAGCGCGCCTGGTCGACGTTCTCGTCGGTCGCGAGCTTGGTCGCCTCGGCGCCCGCGAGCGTCGGGTCGGAGACGCGCGCCTCCTGGTAGACCTGCATCAGGTCGTCGGCGTGCGCCGCGGTGCCGGCGCAGGCGAGCGCCAGGGCCAACGGCAGGGAACGAAAGCGGGTCATCGATTCATCCTCGGTGAAGTGGTGTTGTTCCGTCGCGATCAAAGCGTGAAGCGGCGCGGCGCCCCGGCGCCGTGCAGGTAGGGCAGGTCGGTCTCGAACAGGCTCTCGCTGGTCCAGTGGCTGTCGTCCGCGCGCGTATACAGGGTCACTTGCTGCGCAGGCGATTCGCCGACGATCGCGAGCAGGCGCCCGCCCGGGCGAACCCAGTCGCGGAAGCGTTCCGGCAGCGCGAACGTCGCGCCGCCGACCACGACCGCATCGAATGCCTGGCCGGGCTGGAAATCGCCGAGCGCGTCGGCCGTCTCGACCTTCGCATTGCGGATCTGCGCGGCGACCAGTCGCGCGCGCGCGGCTTCGGCGAGATCGGCATGTCGCTCGACGCTGCTCACGCTGCCGGCGAGGCGTGCGATGCAGGCGGTAAGGAACCCGCTGCCGGTGCCGATCTCGAGCACCCGTTCGCCCGCTTGCGCCGCGAGCGCCTGCAGCAGGCGGCCTTCGATCACCGGTTTCAGCATGACCTCGTCGTGACCGATCGGCAGCTCGATGTCGGCGAACGCGAGGTTGCGGTGACGTGCCGGTACGAAGTCCTCGCGGCGCACGTTGCGCAGCACGTCGAGGACCCGCGGATCGAGAACTTCCCAGGTGCGTACCTGGTTCTCGACCATGTTCTGTCTAGCCTGCTCTGTCTGGGTCAGCATCGTCGGCGCTTCCTGCCGTGGCAACGAAAAATGGGTCAAGAGCATAGGCACTCGCCGCGGTGGCGGCAAATCCATCGTTGGCGATCACCCGCTTCGCGCCGAAGTGCCGGAAGTCACCGGCACTGCTGCCACCGCTTCAGGCCGCCACCGCGCCCCGTGCAGCATCTGCTTCCGGCAACGTCGCAAGCAGCGCCACGACCGCCGTCGCGAGCAATGCATCGACGCGACCGAGACGCGACTCGACCACTTCGCACGCGCGATCGCCGGCGTTCGCGCACAACAGCGCGAGCCAGCGCGCGAGGCGGACGCGGTCGTCCGCGGACAGCGCGGACAGTACCCGGCGCGCACCGCTGCGCAACTGCGCGAAGCGGAACGTGGTGTGGCGCGCGCTTCTTTCAAGCAGCGGCGCGAACGCACGTTGCGCCAGGCGCAGGGCCAGGCTGGCGTCGTTGGCGGCCGCGCTCGCACTGGCGAGCGGCGATCCCGCGAGGTTCGTCGGCATGGTTTCGTTCGCGCGAGCGCGATCGTCAGTGGCTGTGAGATGCAGGGTGGGCGGCAAAGGTTGCATGGCGTCGTTCCTCAGCAAGACATGTGCCATGGCGGCTGCCGTTTCGGTCGACGCAGTTCGTGCGTCGCCGATCCACCGTTGGAAAAGCTCCCGACCGCACCGCCCGGGCGCGGGGGAGGGAGAGTCCCGGACGGTGCGGCGAGAGCCTGAAAAACCTGAAAACAAGTGTTGTCGTGCGGTGCAACCCGCGCGCCGGCAGGAACGGCGGGGCATAATCGGGGCGGAACATCGCGCGCCACCGGATCGAAGACTTGCGATCGCGGGCGTGCAGCCATTCATATACTGTGCGGTATAGTATCGAATCTGTACCCGTTAGTCCAGCTGGTATCCGACGACATGAACGTAGCCATCGCCAAGACGTGCGGCCCCGGCCGTCCCAAGGACCTCGAGAAGCGCGCGGCCATCCTCGATGCCGCCAAGCGGTTGTTTCCGCTCAGCGGTTTCGAGGGCACCAGCATGGACGCGATCGCGGCCGAGGCGGGAGTGTCGAAACTCACGGTCTACAGCCATTACACCGACAAGGAGACGCTGTTCTTCGCCGCGATCCGTGCGCGTTGCGAGGAACAGATGCCGGAGATGCTGTTCTACGTCGATGCGAGCGAGCCCGTGCGGCACCAGCTCGAGGCGATCGCGCGCGCGTTCTTCGCGCTGGTGACCGCGCCGGAGTCGATCGCGCTGCATCGGCTGCTCACGTCCGGCGGCGGCATGCCCGAGAAGCTCGTGCAGATGTTCTGGGAAGCGGGGCCGCAACGCGTGCAGAGCGGTTTCCAGCAGTTCCTGCGCCAGGAGGTGGCTGCCGGCCAGCTCGCGATCGGCGACATCCCGCGTGCGTCCTCGCAGTTCTTCGCCCTGCTCAAGGGCGAGCTGCATGCGCGCATGCTGTGCGGTTGTTCGCAACCATTCACCGAGCGCGACATCGACACGCACATCCGCGCGACCGTCGAGTTCTTCCTGCGCGCCTATGCGGTCGATCCGGAGCGCCTCGTCGCGCTCTGACTACCAGGTGAAGTCGGCTGCGTGCAGCAGCCATTCGTGCAGTACGCCTTGGTCGTCCGGGTTGAGGTCGATGAAGCGGAAACCGACCCAGGTCTGCCCGCGCATCGTGCCGGGCGCGCTCCACTGCTCGTGCACGCCGACTTCGATCGGTTGCAGGCGGCCGTGCACGTCGGGCAGGTTGAACGACAGCTGGTAGAGCGCATCGTCGACGATCGGCCGTTGCGCGAGCAGCAACATGCCTTCCTGGGACAGGTTGCCGATGTGGCCGACCACGTCGCCGGTCATCGTGTCGGTCACGTGCAGCGCGGCTTCGGGGCGCTTGCGCGGCAGGCGGCGTTTTTCGTTCATGCGCGCGCTCCCGCGGTCGCCGGGCTTGTCTTGGCGGCGTCACCATGCGGACGCAGCAGGTCGACGATCGCCTTCCATGCGCGATCGATCAACGAGGTCTGCTCGGTATCCGCGATGCGCGCCTGACCGCGCGCCATCTCGCGCGCGAGCAGTTCGAGCGTGAAGTCGTCGGTGCGCGCGCCGCGCTGGTTCACGAACAGGCAATGGCCGGTCATGGGCGAGAACCAGGCGAGCTTGCGCCGTACGGTTTCGCCCTGCTGGTTCTTGACGAACTCGAACCAGGTGCCGAACGGCGTGCGCTTCAGTTGCGCCAGACAGTCGGCCTCCTGCGGCGTCATCGGGATCGACTCTTCCACCGGCTCGCGCGCCGCCGGCGCGGACTCGCCGCCGAAGCGCGGCTTGTCCTTGAGCGCTTCGTCGATGCGTCGCAACCGTTCGGCCGCGGGGCCGCTCGGCGGTTGCACGAACAGGTTGTCGAGCAGGCCGCTCACGTCGTCGTCATGCAGGCCGACCTGGCGCAGGCCGCTCTCGAGGTCTTGCTGCAGCGCTTCGTCGTCGGGCGTGCCCTCGCGCAGGGGCTCGCTGCGGCGCGCGAGGTTTTCGGCGACATCGAGGCGACGCTTGAACTCGATACCTCCGGTGCCGTCGCGCAGAGCGCTCAGCGCGAGCGCGTCGGTCCAGGCTTGTTCGAGCAGGGTGCGCACGCGCGGCGTCGGCCGGGTCGCCTGCAGCACGCGGACGATCGCGGTGCGCGCATTCTCGCGCGCGACTTCGAGGCGGTCGCGGCCGCGTGCCGCGTCGATGTGACGGCGCTCGACCACTTCCGCGCGCCGCGCCAGCAACTGCATGTGCGTGGTGAGGTCGCCGAGCAGGTTGTCGAACACCGACAGGTCGCCGTCGAAGTCCGAACTGACATGGTCGACCACCACCTGCATCTTGCGCGCGAGGTCGGGATCGGTGTCGCCGTCGTCGAACCAGCGCGCACCAGTCTCCGCGATCGTGTTCAACAGCTCGCGCGCGGGATGGTCGCGGCGCGTGAAGAAACTCTTGTCGCCGAGTGCCACGCGCAATACCGGCACGTGCAGGCGGGTCAGCAGGCTGCGCGCGCCACTGCCGTCGCGCACGTTGCGCGTGACGTAGTCGAACAGCATGCCGATCAGGTCGACCGTGTCCTGGTCCTCGTCGCCGAGGCCGAGCGTGCTGCCGGCCGGGCTGGCGCGGCGCAGCTTCACCTGCAGGGTGTTCTTGAAGTGCTCGCTGTCGTAGCGCGCCTGCTGCGACGGCGACATCGGTGCATGTTGCAGGGCGCTGAGCACGCTCTGCAGGTCGTCGCGGCTGGCCGGCTTCACGGCGCTGTCGGTCGGCAACGAATGGCCTTCGGCGCGACGCTTCGCGCCGAGCAGGTCGCGCAGCGTGCTGAACAGCTCAGGCCCGGAGAATTCGTGGTTGCGTTGCGTCGCGGCGTTCGCGGCGGCGGATGCCGGCGGTGCCGCATCGGCCGCATCGGCGGCGTCAACGGTCGGCGGCTCGACCTCGGGTGCCGGCACGTCCGCGTGCGCGATGTCGGGCCGGCGGTAGCCCGGATGCTGCAGGTGCGGCAACACGCGCTGGCCGGCGAGCCAGGTGTTGATGCGGTCGTAGAACGGCGCCAGCGCGAGCATGACCGCGCGATCGAACTGGCGATAGGCGAGCAGACGGTGCTCGATGTCGAGATGGATGTCGGCGAGCGCGTAGCGGAACGCATCGGTGAGGCGGGTCGGGCCCAGCGGCACGACCTCGCTCGCCGGCACGGGGCTGCCCGCGATGACCGCGAAGCGATGCGTGTACGCATGCAGTGCCTGACTGTTGCGCACGTCCGCCTTGCCGGCGATCTCCTGCAGGCCGAGGTTCTCCTCAAGCACGTCGGCGTCGACGAGCTCCAGCGACGAAGCGGCCTTGGTTCGCGGCGCGCTCGGGACCAGGGTGGCGTCCTGGCGCCGAACTTGCGCGAGATCGGATTCGATGCGGCGCTGGAAACGCGGCAGCACGTGGGCGCGCCCGTCCTTGATCGCACGCAGCGCTTCGAACTTGCGTTGCTGCTCGCCACTGTTGCCGGCGCGCTCGGCGGACTGGAACAGGCCGTTCTCGAGTTCGGTCAGGGCGCGCGTCACGGTCGGCTGGAACCAGCCTGCGGCGTGCCGATAGAGGCCGTCCAGCAGGGTGCGCACGCGTGGCGGCAGGTCGGCGCGCTGGCCGATGGTCAGCAGGCGCTCCTGTCCGCCGGGTCGGTTGCCGCTGCCTTCGTGCCCCGTCGCCATCCGCCGAATGCCCTCATCACTTCAGCGCGACCGCGCACCCGGCACGGCCATGCCGGCGCAGGCGCGCCGACGTCCCTACGCCGGGGCGCTGAGGCGCCGGCTTGCGGCATTCTTGCACGTCGCCCCGGCGCGCGAACAGGGGCGTGTGCCGACGGCGGGCGACGTGCGCGCACTACCGTGGAGCGCGGAGCGCGGCTCAATCGCGATCGGTCGTCGTGTCCACGCCGAGCAGTTCGCCGTCCTCGCCGACGTGCAGACCGATCTCGATCGGGCGGCAGCAGATCGCGCAATCCTCGACGTAGCGCTGCGAGCCGGCCGAGGTGTCGACCTGGGTCTCGAACGCTTCGCCGCAATAGGGGCAATGGATGACGACGGCCTCGATCATGTGCGCGGCTCCCGTTCCTTTTCGGGCAGGAACGACGCGACGACGTCGTTGAGGTAGCGCCGGCCGAGTTCGGTCGGCGCCAGGCGCGCGGGGTCGTCGACGAGCCAGCCGCGCGTGCGCGCCGCCTGCAGCAGGGGCGCGATGGTTCCGCTGTCGATGCCGGTGCGCGCGTCGAACATCGACGCGTCGACGCCGACATTGAGGCGCAGCGCGTTCATCATGAATTCGAACGGGAGGTCGGGCGCGGCCACCTCGACGCGGGTGCCGAATGCTTCGCGGCGCGCAGCGCGTTCGAGGTAGCTGCGCGGCAGCTTGACCTTGCTGGTGCGCACGATGCGGCCGTCGTCGCTGAGCTTGCCGTGGGCGCCGGCGCCGATGCCGAGGTAGTCGCCGAACGCCCAGTAGTTGAGGTTGTGCGCACACTGGCGACCGTCTCGTGCATACGCGGAGACTTCGTACTGCATGTAGCCGCCCGCGGCGAGGCGTGCCTGACAGGCTTCCTGCATGTCCCAGGCGCTGTCCTCGTCCGGCAGCGGCGGCGGGCGCACCGCGAACAGCGTGTTCGGTTCGAGCGTGAGCTGGTAGTGCGAGACGTGGGTCGGCTGCAATGCAAGCGCGCGTTCGACGTCGGCGAGCGCGCCGTCGAGCGTCTGCTCCGGCAACGCGTACATGAGATCGAGATTGATGTTCGCGACACCGGCATCCTGCGCCGACTTCACCGCGCGATCGACTTCCGCCGCCGAATGGATGCGACCGAGCCGGCGCAGCTTGTCGTCGTCGAAGCTCTGCACGCCGAAGCTGATCCGGTTCACGCCGGCGCCGAGGTAGCCGTCGAAGCGGCCGTGCTCGACCGTGCCGGGATTCGTCTCCAGCGTGACCTCGGCATCCCGTGGCAGGTCCAGGCGCGCGGCGACGCCGTCGAGGATGCGCGCGATCGCATCCGGCGCGAACAGGCTCGGCGTGCCGCCGCCGAAGAAGATGCTGTGCAGCCGGCGCTGCTTCGCCGCGGCGGACGCGGCGAGGTCGCGATCGAGGTCGGCGAGCAGCGCCGCGATGTACTCGTCGACCGGCAAGGCACCGTTCTGCGCATGCGAATTGAAATCGCAGTACGGGCATTTCTTCACGCACCACGGGATGTGGACGTACAGCGACAGCGGTGGTGCGATCAATGTCATGCGTGGATTGTAGGGCCGTCGCAGCGTGCCCGCTGCGGATGCGCCGTTGACCTGCCCTTATCCGCGCCGATTGGCGGCAGGTTTTTCTCCGTGCAACAGCTCGCGCAGGACCGCCAGCGCGCGCCCGCGATGACTGATCCGGTTCTTGACCGCGGCGTCGAGTTCAGCGGCACCGGCGCCGACGGCTTCGTCGAAGAACACCGGGTCGTAACCGAATCCGTTCGTGCCGCGCGGTGCGCGCAGGATGTGGCCGTGCCAGCGGCCTTCGGCGATCAGCGGCGCGGGGTCGTCGGGTGTACGCAGCAGCACGATCGTGCAGTGGAAATGCGCGCTGCGGCGTTCGTCGGGGACGTCGCGCAGTGCATCCAGCAGCTTGGCGATATTCGCCGCCGCATCGCCACGTGCGCCGGCATAGCGCGCGGAATACAGGCCAGGGGCACCGCCGAGCGCGTCGACGCACAGGCCCGAGTCGTCGCCGAGAGCGGGCAGGCCGGACATGCGCGTGGCCTGGCGCGCCTTCAGCAGTGCATTCTCGACGAAGGTGGTGCCGGTCTCGTCGACGTCGTCGATGCCGAGGTCCGCTTGTGCGACGAGCTCGACCTCCAGACCGGCGAGGATGCCGCGCATCTCGGCGAGCTTGCCGCGGTTGCCGCTCGCGAGCACGAGCCTGGCCGGCGCCGGCCTCATGCGATGCGCGGGCCGATCAGGTCCCAGCGGTTGCCGTACAGGTCGCGGAATACGACCACCGTCCCGTACGTTTCGTGGCGTGGCGACTCCTCGAAGCGGGTTCCGGCTGCGCTCAGGCGCGCGTGATCGCGCGCGAAGTCGTCGGTGTGCAGGAAGAAGCCGACGCGACCGCCGTGCTGGTTGCCGACGGCGGCAGTTTGCGCGGCCGTCGCGGCACGCGCGAGCAGCAGGCTGAACTGCGTGTTGCCGAGCGGTGCCATGCGTACCCAGCGCTTGCCGCCGCCGCGATCCTCGTCTTCGAGCAGGGCGAAGCCGAGCGCGTCGCGATACCAGGCGATCGCTTCGTCGTAGTCGTGCACGAGCACGGCGATCATCGCGACGCATGGATTCATGCGGACAACGCCTCGCGCTGCAGTGCGCACAGTTCGGCGACGCCCTTCGACGCGAGCACGAGCAGCGCGTCGAGTTCATCGCGTCGGAAGGCATGGCCCTCGGCGGTGCCCTGCAACTCGATGAAGCCGCCGCCGTCGTTCATGACGACGTTCATGTCGGTGTCGCAGGCGGAATCCTCGGCGTAGTCGAGGTCGAGCACGGGCGTGCCGTCGACGATGCCGACCGAGACCGCCGCCACCGCGCCGAACAGCGGGTCGCGCTTGATCATGTTGCGCGCCTTGAGCCAGCGTATCGCGTCGACCAGTGCGACGTAGGCGCCGGTGATCGCCGCGGTACGCGTGCCGCCGTCGGCCTGCAGCACGTCGCAATCGAGCGTGATCGTGCGTTCGCCGAGCGCCTGGCGGTCGACGCAGGCGCGCAGGCTGCGCCCGATCAGTCGCTGGATTTCCATCGTGCGGCCACCCTGTCCGCCGCGCGCGGCCTCGCGCTGCGTGCGCGAACCCGTCGCACGCGGCAGCATGCCGTATTCGGCGGTCACCCAACCCTCGTTCTTGCCGCGCAGGAACGGCGGCGCCTTGTCCTCGATGCTGGCGGTGCACAGCACGCGCGTGTCGCCGAACGCGACCAGCACCGAGCCTTCGGCATGGCGCGTGTAGTGGCGTTCGATGCTGACCGCGCGCAGCTGGTCGGGAGCGCGACCGGACGGACGTGGGGATGGCATGAGGTCTGGTTTCCGTTGATGGCCCGCCAGTCTAGCGCAGCGGGCCGGCAGCCGAGTCGCCGCGCCGCGCGCTGCGGCCCTCGACCGCGGCCCTCGCGTGGCATACTTCGCGGCCCATTCCGAGGATGATCGCCATGCTGCGCAGCATGACTGCCTTTGCCAGCGCCGAAGCCGATACCGGCCACGGCACCTTGGCGATCGAGCTGCGCTCGGTCAATCACCGCTATCTGGAACTGGGCCTGCGCCTGCCGGAAGAACTGCGCGCGCTGGAGCCGCCGATGCGCGAACGCGTCGCGGCGAAGCTCGCGCGCGGCAAGGTCGACCTCGGCCTGCGCTGGAAACCGGCGGCGGCGAGCGCCGCCGAGATCGCGGTCGACGAGGACCTGATCGGACGCCTCGCCGACACCGCGCAGATGCTCGCTGCGAAGTTTCCGCAATTGCATGTCGACTTCGCGTCCCTGCTCGGCTGGCCGGGCGTGCTGCGCGACCAGGGCACCGACCAGGAATCGCTGCGCCAGTCCGCACTGGCACTGCTCGATGCCACACTCGACGAAATGGTCGCCGCGCGCGCACGCGAAGGCGAACGTCTCGGCGGATTCATGCGCGAACGCCTCGACGGCATCGAACGCATCGTCGCCGAAGTGCGTACGCACATGCCGGAAGTGCGCGCGGCGATGCGTGCGCGTTTCGACACGCGTCTGGCCGAGCTGAAGCAGCCGCTCGAGCCGGGGCGGATCGAGCAGGAAGTCGTGCTGCAGCTGCAGCGCATCGACGTCGATGAGGAACTCGATCGCCTGACCGCGCACATCGGCGAAACGCGGCGCATCTTCGGACTCAAGGAAGCGGTCGGGCGTCGCCTCGATTTCCTCATGCAGGAATTCAACCGCGAGGCGAACACGCTCGGTTCGAAGGCCGCCGATCCGCGTACCACCAATGCCGCGGTCGAGCTCAAGGTGCTGATCGAGCAGATGCGCGAGCAGGTGCAGAACCTCGAATGAGCGGAACCCTCTACATCGTCGCGGCGCCGTCCGGCGCGGGCAAGACGAGCCTGGTTGGCGCGCTGCTCGAGCGCGAGCCTTCGATCAGCCTCTCGGTGTCGTACACCTCGCGCCTTCCGCGACCGGGCGAGGTCGACGGCAAGCACTACCACTTCGTTTCGCGCGAAGTATTCGAACGCATGGCGGCGGCGGGCATGTTCTACGAGCACGCGAACGTGCACGGCGATTTCAAGGGCACCGCGCGCTCGGCGGTCGAACCCTTGCTGGCGCAGGGACGCGATGTGCTGCTCGAGATCGACTGGCAGGGTGCGCGGCAGGTACGCGCGGCCTGCCCGGACAGCGTCAGCGTGTTCATCCTGCCGCCGTCGCGCGCGGAGCTCGAGCGCCGCCTGCGTTCGCGCGCGTCCGACGACGCGGCCGCGATCGCGCGTCGGCTGGCGGATTCGCGCGTGGAGATCGGCCACGCCGGCGACTTCGACTTCGTCGTCGTCAACGACCAGTTCGCCGATGCGCTCGGCGACCTGCGCGCGATCGTCGCCTGCCGGCGCCTGCGCCGCGAAGCCCAGCTGGCGCGACATGCGAGCCTCGTCGCGGACCTGCTGAAGGCCGATTGAACGGCGTGCGGCGCAACTGGCCGCGCGGCACGGGCATCGGCTAAGGTAGCGCGCCCCGATCGCGCCTGCGTGGCGCCTTCCCGAACGAGCCTCCCGTGACCGACCCCGACAGCAAGACTCCGCCAGCCGACGGCGCACTCGTGCAGGTGCGCGACCTGCGCACCGTGCTGGGCGGCAAGACGATCTTCGATCGGCTCGACCTCGATATCCCGCGCGGCAAGATCACCGCGATCATGGGCCCGAGCGGTACCGGCAAGACGACCCTGCTGCGCCACATCACCGGCCAGCTGAAGCCGGACGCGGGCAGCATCCGCGTCGATGGCCAGGACGTGCCGACGCTGGCGCGCGGCGCGCTGTTCGACCTGCGCGAGAGGATCGGCTTCCTGTTCCAGAATTCCGCGCTGCTGACCGACTTCAGCGTGTTCGAGAACGTCGCATTCCCGCTGCGCCAGCACCTGAAGTTGCCCGAATCGATCGTGCGCAACATCGTGCTGACCAAGCTGCAGGCGGTCGGCCTGCGCGGCGCGGCCGACCTGATGCCGAGCGAACTCTCGGGCGGCATGGCGAGGCGCGTGGCGTTGGCGCGGGCGATCGTGCGCGACCCGATGCTGATCCTTTACGACGAACCCTTCGTCGGCCTCGATCCGATCGCGCTCAACCAGGTGCTCAAGTTGATCCGCACGCTCAACGACACGCTCGGCATCACCAGCATCCTGGTCGCGCACGAATTCGCCGCCGTCGCGCGCGCGGCCGACCTCGTGCACCTGATCGCCGGCGGCAAGCTCGTCGCGAGCGGCACGCCGGACCAGCTCAGCCACGGCGAATCGGCCTGGACGAAGCAGTTCTTCGGCGGCGAGGCGGACGGCCCGGTGCCGTTCCAGTATCCCGCGCGCGACTATGCTGCCGATCTCGGTTTCGCGGCCGCGTCGGCAGGTGCGCCATGAGCAGCGTGCGCAGGCCTCCGTCGATGATCGGAGACGCGCTGGCACAGGTGGGCGCCTGCGGCCTGTTCCTGCTGCAGGTGCTCGCGGCGGTGCCGAAGAGCCTGCGTCATTTCCGCGAGACGGTGCGCCAGATCTGGTTCACCGGCGCGATGAGCCTCGTCATCATCATGACCTGCGGCCTGTTCGTCGGCATGGTGCTCGGCCTGCAGCTGTACTACGTGCTGTCGATCTTCGGCGGCACCGCCGCGCTCGGCACGGTGGTGTCGCTGTCGCTGTACCGCGAACTCGGGCCGGTCGTGACGGCGCTGCTGTTCGCCGGTCGCGCCGGCACGTCGATCACCGCCGAGATCGGCCTGATGCGCGCGACCGACCAGCTTGCGGCGATGGAGATGATGGCGGTCGATCCGCTCGCCTACGTCGCGGCACCGCGCTTCCTCGCCGGCATCGTCGCGATGCCGTTGCTCGCCTGCGTGTTCAACGCGCTCGGCATCTTCGGCGCGCACCTCGTCGGGGTTTCCTGGCTCGGCCTCGACAACGGCACGTTCTGGTCGAACATGACCTCCAGCGTCGATGTCTGGAAGGATGTCGTCAACGGCGTATGGAAGAGCGTCGCGTTCGGCGCGGTGGTGTCGCTGATCGCGGTGTACCAGGGCTACACCACGCCGCCGACGAGCGAGGGCGTCGCCTATGCGACGACGCGCACGGTGGTGTTTTCGTCGATCGTGGTGCTCGCGCTCGATTTCGTGATGACCGCGTTCCTGATGTAGGAGCGGGGTTCGGGCGCGATGCTTCGGCGTTCGCCCGGTTGCAAAGGATCGCGGCTCAAGCCGCTCCTACAGGTACCAACAGGACGCTACAGATGACCCAGCAACGACGTTCGTACCAGATCGGCACCGGCCTGTTCATCCTGCTCGGTTTCGCCGCGCTCGCCTATCTCGCCACCCAGACCACGTCGGTGGCGAATTTCCACCAGGGCGACAGCTACGTGCTGAAGGCGCGCTTCACCAATATCGGCCAGCTCAAGCTGCGCGCGCCGGTGAAGATGGCAGGCGTGCGCATCGGTTCGGTCGAGTCGATCGCGCTCGATCCCGCCAAGCTCGACGCGATCGTGCGCATTTCGATCGACAAGCACTACGCCGAGATCCCCGACGACTCCGCCGCCGCGATATTCACCAGCGGTTTACTGGGTGACCAGTACGTTGGCGTGCAGCCGGGCGGCTCGCCGGACATGTTCAAGGACGGCGGCGAATTCGTCTTGACCCAGTCGTCGATGCAGTTGGAAGACCTCATCGGCAAGTTCCTCGTCAACGGCTCGCCGCAGAAGCCCGCCAACGGGTCGGCGGCGCCGGAGGACAAGGCGGCCGAGGAAAAGCCGCCTGCGACGAATCCGCCCGCCAGCGAGCCCCGGCATTGAATCCCGCCATGAAATCCCAGGAGTTGCCCATGTTCCTGCGTACCCTCGGCCTCGCCTTCGCCTGCCTGATCGGCGTGGCCGCCATCCGCCCCGTGCACGCCGACGTGCCGACGCCCGATGCGGTCGTGCAGGGAATCGCCGACGACCTCGGCAAGGCGATCGAAGGCCACCAGGCCGAACTCAAGAGCGACCACGAGAAGCTGATCAAGGTCATCGACGGCATCCTGCTGCCGCGCTTCGACATCGACTACGCGTCGATCCTCGTGCTCGGCCAGTACGCACGCAGCTCGACCCCGGAACAGCGCGCGCGCTTCGCCAAGGCGTTCTACAACTCGATCGCGCACCGCTATGCCGAGGGCCTGCTCAACTACACCAAGGGCCGCGTGCACGTGCTGCCGAGCAAGGGCGAACTGAGCGAGAAGCGCTCGATCGTGCGCACCGAGGTCGTGCTCGACGACGGCAAGACGCTCGCGGTCGACTATGCATTCCGCAAGACCAAGGAAGGTGACTGGAAGGCCTACGACGTGATCATCGAGGGCATTTCCTACATCACGAACTACCGCAACCAGGTCGGCGTGGAGATCCAGAAGTCCAGCCTCGACGCGCTGATCGCGCGTCTCGAGACGCAGGGCGACAAGGTGCTGCAGTCGATGGAGAAGGACCAGAAGGGCGGTTCGTGAGCGGCACGCTGCGCATCGAGAACCTCGACGCGCAACGCGCGCGCGTCAGCGGTCCGCTCGGTTTCCACGAGGCCGCGGGTGCCGCGCCGCGCTGGCGCGAGCTGACCGGCAGCGGCGAGATCTCGCTCGACGCGGGCGGCCTCGAACGCGTCGACAGCGCGACGCTCGCGGTCCTGCTGGAATGGGCTGCGCGCGTGCAAGCCAGCGGTCGACGCCTGCACCTCGTCGCCGCGCCGGCGGGGGTCGTCGCGCTCGCGCGGCTGTGCGGCGCCGAAACGCTGCTCGGGCTGGCGCCGCCCTAGGATCCGATCCGCGCCGTGGCAGGAGCGCTGCCAGCGCGACACCGCGGCGTTCGGTCGCATGCAACGCTTGTCGCGGCTTCGCCGCTCCTACGGGGCGGGATCCGGCAAACCGCGTCAGTGCTGCGGATCGCCGTTCTTCTTCTCGTACGCGCGCTGCTCGTCGAGCAACTGGTCGACGTCGACGTCGCCGGTGCCCTGCATCTGCTCGATCACGTCGGCCGGCGGCTGGCCGTCGTAGATGTCGTACAGGCGGCGCTGGCGATAGGCATCGCGGTAGAACACGTACGGGTCGTACACGCCTTCGAGCAGGCCCTCGGCATCGAGTCCGCGCGCGCGCAGGGTGACCAGGTACATCAGGCTCGGCACCTGCTCGGCGTGGAATTTCAGGTCGCGATGGTCCGCGTACCAGCCAAGCGGGTCGAGGTAGTGGTCGGCCGGCAGGCGCCAGAAATCGCGCGCCGAGGTCGAACCGACCAGGGGCAGCACGAGATACGGGCCCTCCGGCAGCCCCCATTTCGCGAGGGTCACGCCGAAGTCGGTCTCCTGCAGCGGCATGTGCAGCTTGCTGGCGGGGTCGAACAGGCCGGCGAAACCGAGCGTCGTGTTGATCGCGAAGCGGCCGGTGTTGCGCAGGGCGAGGCGTGGTTCCACCTGCAGGATGTCGTTGACGATCGTGATCGGCATGCGGATGTTCGCGAAGAAGTTCGCGACGATCCGGCGCATGTCCGCGGTCGTGATCTTGCGGTACGCGAGCGCGGTCGGGCGGATCACCGCCTTGTCGGCGGCATCGTTGAACGCGTACATCTTGCGGTTGAAACCTTCCCACGGATCGTCGGTCCGCGGCTTGGCGATGGTGCAGCCCGCGGCGAGCACGACGCACGCACTCAGCAGGCCCGCGCGCAGGAAGGCAGGGGTCGGGATCAGGGACATCAGTGGTCTCGATGGCGCGGGCGCAGGGGTCCGCAGCACGTGGGTATTCCTTTCCACATTCGCAAGGCTACGCGAATTCGCGACCGTGATGCACCTCTCGCTCGCCCGGAGTTGGCGCGGCGTTCAGGGACCGATTGCACCGCAGCATTTCGTGGCGTTACAATGACCGATCGTAAAGCCATGAATTGGCTTCAATTTTACCGGAGAGTTCGCGATGGCACGGATCACCGTGGAAGATTGCCTCGAGGTGGTCGACAACCGCTTCGAGCTCGTATTGATGGCGACGAAGCGCGCGCGCCAGCTCGCCAAGGGTGCGTCGGCAGCGGTCGAAGGGCAGAACGACAAGCCGACCGTGCTTGCACTGCGCGAGATCGCCGATCGCAAGGTCGACCAGACCATGATCGACGAGATCGACAAGCAGGAGCGCGAGCGCAAGGAGCGCGAGGCGCTCGAATGGGCCGCCGCCGAAGTCGACGACGACCTCAGCAAGGGCGGCGACGATATTTGATGCGAACCGGCTGCCCGCGGTATCAACCCGACGGAGCGGCCTGACGGCCGCGCCGGCGCCATGGTCACGACCACGTCCATGCGCGCGCAGGCGCCCGAGGCAGATCGTCCGCCCGCCGACATGCGGGCGCTCGAGCAACAGTTGTCGGCCTACCTGCCGGCCGAGCAGGTGGCGCGCGTACGGCGCGCCTACGAGATCGGTGCGCTTGCCCACGCCGGCCAGACGCGCAAGAGCGGTGAACCCTACATCACGCATCCGGTCGCGGTCGCCGGCATCCTCGCCGAGCTCGGCATGGACGCCGAGACGATCATCGCCGCGATCCTGCACGACACGCTCGAAGACACCGCGCTGACGTCCGAGCAGATCACCGCCGAGTTCGGCCAGCCGGTGATGACCCTCGTCGACGGCGTCACCAAGCTCGACAAGGTGCGTTTCCGCAGTCGCCAGGAAGCCGCCGCGGAGAGCTTCCGCAAGATGCTGCTGGCGATGGCGCGCGACCTGCGCGTGATCCTGATCAAGCTCGCCGACCGCCTGCACAACATGCGCACGCTCGGTGCGATGGAGGTGGATGCGCGCCGCCGCATCGCGCGCGAGACGCTCGAGATCTACGCGCCGATCGCCCAGCGCCTCGGCATGAACCGTTTCAAGTCGGAACTGCAGGATCTCGGCTTCCGCATGATGTATCCGGATCGCCATCGCGTGATCGCCGAACGCATCCGCGCGGTGCTCGGCAATCGACGCGAGGCGATGGCGCGCATCGAGGACGCCGTCAACACGCGCCTCGCGGCCGAGCACCTGGCGCATCGGGTGGTCAGCCGCATCAAGTCGCCGTACAGCATCTATTCGAAGATGCGCAGCGAGCACAAGTCGTTCACCCACGTCATGGACGTGTACGGCTTCCGCGTCGTGGTCGACAGCGTGCCGCACTGCTACCACGCCCTCGGCGCGGTGCACGCGCTGTACAAGCCGCTCGACGGACGTTTCCGTGATTTCATCGCGATCCCCAAGGCGAACGGCTACCAGTCGCTGCACACGGTCGTGTTCGGCCCGTTCGGCGCGCCGATCGAAATCCAGATCCGTACCGAGGAGATGGACGCGATCGCGGAGCGCGGCGTGGCGGCGCACTGGGCGTACAAGACCGACGCGACGCCGGCCAACAGCGCGCAGTCGAGGGCGCGCGAATGGCTGTCGAACCTGGTCGATCGCCAGACCGACATGCCGTCGCCGCTGGAGTTCATCGAGAACGTCAAGGTCGACCTGTTTCCCGACGAGGTCTACCTGTTCAGCCCGAAGGGACAGATCCTCGCGCTGCCGCGCAATGCGACCGCACTCGACTTCGCGTACTTCGTGCACACCGACGTCGGCGACCATGCGGTTGCCGCGCGCGTCGACAAGCGCCTGGTGCCGTTGCGCACGCCGCTCGCGAGCGGGCAGACCGTCGAGATCGTCACGGCGCCGTCCGCCGCGCCGAGTCCGCAATGGCTCGAATGGGTCGTGTCCGGCCGCGCGCGCACCGCGATCCGCCACCATCTCAAGCGCCTGCAGCACGAGGACGCGGTCGAATTCGGCCATCGCATGCTCGACCGCGCGTTCAGTACGCTCGATGCCTCGCTCGAGGCGATCCCGCATGCGGCGCTGGAGAAGTTCCTCGGCGAGCAGAAGTACAAGCGCCTCGAGGAACTGCTCGCCGACATCGCGCTCGGCAACCGCGCCGCGGAAACCGTCGCGCGGGCATTGCTCGCCGCACAGGGCGAGCACCCGCACGCCGCACGGCGCGGCAGCAGCGAGAAGATCCTGATCAACGGCAGCGAGCGCGGCGTGCTCAGCTTCGCCAACTGCTGCCATCCGCTGCCGGGCGACGAGATCATGGGCTACCTGTCGGCCGGCAAGGGCATCGTCGTGCACCGGGTCGAGTGCCCGAACGTGCCGGAGCTGCGCAAGGCGCCCGAGCGCTGCATCGAGATCGCGTGGGACGCGCGCGTGCAGGGCGACTACAAGGTCGAGTTGCGCATCGAGGTCGCGAACCGCCCGGGCGTGCTCGCGCAGGTCGCTGCGGCGATCGCCGAGGCCGGTTCCAACATCGAGAACGTCGAATACAAGGAACGCGACCTCACCACCGCGACGATGCTGTTCACGATCGAGGTCAAGAACCGCAAGCACCTCGCCGACGTCATGCGCCGCGTGCGCCGCCTGCAGGTCGTGACCGCGGTGCGGCGGCATCCGATCTGAGCCGCGCCGCGACTGGTGTCGCGCGCCTTATCATCGCCACTCGTTCCGCTGCGGAGGTTGCGATGCATCGCTCGATCATGATGGCATCTTCGATGCTGTTCCTCGCCGCCTCGACCGTCGTCGCCGCGGACGCGAATCGCCTCGCTGCGCGCGTCGACGCGGTGCTGGCGAGAACGCCGGTCATCGATGGCCACAACGATCTTCCGTGGGAGGTTCGTGATCGCTTCGCCGGGGATCTTGCGAAGATCGACCTGGGCGCCGACACGTCGAAGCTGCCCGCGCCCGCCGGCGCGCCTGCGCTGATGACCGACATCCCGCGCCTGCGGGCCGGCCACGTCGGCGCGCAGTTCTGGTCGGTATGGATCCCGGTTTCGACGAAGGGACCGGAAGCGGTGCGCATGACGATCGAGCAGATCGACATCGTCAAGGCGATCGCTGCGCGCTGGCCACGCGATTTCGCGATGGCGTATTCGGTCGCCGACATCCGCCGCGCGCAGCGCGAGGGCCGGATCGCGTCGCTCATCGGCGTCGAGGGAGGTCACCAGATCGACGATTCCCTCGCGGTCCTGCGCCAGTACCATGACCTTGGCGCGCGCTACATGACGCTGACGCATTCGTCGAATACGGCATGGGCGGATTCCGCGACCGACGCACCGGTCCACCATGGCCTGACGCCGTTCGGCAAGGCGGTCGTGCGCGAGATGAATCGGATCGGCATGCTGGTCGACCTCAGCCATGTGTCGGAAGCGACGATGCGTGCGGCACTCGAGGTTGCGCGCGCGCCCGTGATTTTCTCCCATTCGTCCGCGCGCGCGATCACCGACCACCCGCGCAACGTTTCCGACGAGGTGCTGCGCCTGGTGGCGAAGAATGGCGGCGTGGTGATGGTGAATTTCGCGCCAGGCTACGTCTCCGAAGCGC
>Ga0068853_100001093_pt1 | contig 19199 bp, 19 predicted proteins | sample KBSCornC32_FD_65655 | JGI IMG/M metagenome (GOLD analysis project Ga0068853, IMG submission 65655) | Corn rhizosphere microbial communities from Kellogg Biological Station, Michigan, USA - KBS Corn C3-2 | ecosystem: Host-associated > Plants > Roots > Rhizosphere > Soil ...
AAGGCGGCGAGGACGGCCGCCTTCTTGTCGTCGGGCACCTGCTGGTCAGCCGTGCCCGCGCCGGTGAGGATGCCGACGGGTGTGAAGACCAGCGTGGTCTTGTCGTCCTCGGGCGTCGACACGTTGACCGACACGCTGACCTTCTTGTCGAATCCGGCTGCCGTCGGAGTTCCGGTGAACACCAGGCCCTCGCTGCCGGAGATGCCCGACTCCGTCGTGCCGCCGGTCGCGTCGTTGGTCTCCTTCGGCGGTGCTTCCACCAGAAGGTCCTTCACGCCGATGAAGCGGCCGACGTGCGTCGAGTCGACGATGATCCGGCTCTCCAGTTTGGCGACCGGCAGGGTGGAGTCGGGGCTCAGCAGCCAGGAGCTCCCGGTCAGGGAGACGACGTGCAAGGTTGCCTCGAGGGAGACCTCGCCGACGACCGGGTGGTCCACACCGTCCGCGCGGATCTCCACTTCCCGGTACTCGTGGTTCATCGCCTGGGTGATGAACGGGAATCCGAGGATACCGACCCACGGGTCGAAGGGCAGGTCATTGGCGGACCGCACGCTGCGGGCCCAGTGGTACTCGGCGTAGATGGCCGCACCGAAGTCGGCGCCAACGGTGCCGACGGCCAGGGTCGTCACGGTGGCGACGAGTCCGATCAGCAGCTTCCGCACGGGGACATTCTGGCCTACTGGGACCGTCCCGCGGCGGCACCGGCGCAGTCACCGCGAGAGGGGCCCCACGCTCAGGGCGGCTAATTCGCAGGTTGCGCGCTATCGTTGTCGCAGCGTCGGCCGGTAACGGCGGCGTGTCAGCCATGAATCTGGGAGATTGCCCGGACATCGACGTCGGGTGATCTTCCCGGGATGCGCTGGAGGACCTCTTGGATCTTTTGCTACTGACCGTCGACCCGCATCCGGAGTCGGTGCTCCCTTCGCTGGCACTTCTTGCCCACAACGTGCGGGCTGCGCCGACCGAGGTGTCCTCGCTGCTGGAGGCGGGTACCGCCGACGTCGCCATCGTCGACGCTCGCACCGACCTGGCCGCCGCCCGCGGACTGTGCCGGCTGCTCGGCACCACGGGGACGTCGGTCCCCGTCGTCGCCGTCGTGAACGAAGGCGGCCTCGTCGCCGTCAACGTCGAATGGGGTCTTGACGACATCCTGCTGCCCGGCACGGGACCGGCCGAGATCGATGCCCGGCTGCGCCTGCTCGTCGGCCGTCGCGGGGGCAGCGCCGACCAGGAGAGCGCGGGCAAGGTCAATCTCGGCGAGCTGGTCATCGACGAGGGCACCTACACGGCCAGGCTCCGCGGCCGTCCGCTGGACCTCACCTACAAGGAATTCGAACTGCTGAAGTACCTCGCGCAGCACGCGGGCCGCGTGTTCACCAGGGCGCAGCTGCTCCAAGAGGTGTGGGGGTACGACTTCTTTGGCGGCACCCGCACCGTGGACGTCCACGTACGGCGCCTCCGCGCCAAGCTCGGGCCCGAGTACGAGTCGCTGATCGGCACCGTCCGCAACGTCGGCTACAAGGCCGTGCGGCCCGCCCGGGGCCGTCCGCCCGTGCCGGATGCCGATCTGGGCGACGACTTCGACGACTCGGACGCCTATGACCAGGAGCCGGAAGTCCTCCACGATGGCCTGGGCGACCCCCTGCGTGCGCAGTGAGCGAAATCGCTTGGCGGACAGCGCTTTCTGATGCCGATCAACGCCGCGTCAGCGACGTCGTCGAGGCCGCGGCCGCGCACGACGGCGTCGCGCCGGTGGGGGATCAGGTGGTGCGCGAGCTGCGCCACGACCGCACCGGACACCTCGTCGCCGAAGCCGACGGCGACGTGGTCGGCTATCTCAACCTCGTTTCCTCGACGGACGATGCGCCTGCGATGGCCGAGGTCGTCGTCCACCCGGACGCCCGTCGGCGCGGCATCGGATCCCAGTTGATCCGCACCGGCCTCGCCACGGGAGGGCCCGGCACCCGCGTCTGGGCACACGGGAACCTCCCGCCCGCGCAGGCCACGGCCGCATCCCTCGGCCTGGTCGCGGCGCGCGAACTGCTGCAGATGCGCCGCCCGCTCAGTGGCCTGCCGTCGGGGACCGGGCGGGACGACGTCCTGCTGCGGACCTACGCGGGTCGGGCCGACGACGCGGAGCTGCTGCGGGTCAACAACGCGGCGTTCTCCTGGCATCCGGAGCAGGGCGGCTGGACCGAGGCGGACATCGCCGAGCGCCGCGGCGAGTCCTGGTTCGACCCCGACGGGCTGTTCCTCGCATTCGACTCCGACGGTGACTCGCGCGAGCTGCTCGGCTTCCACTGGACGAAAGTTCATGGGCCGACGCTCGGTGAGGTGTACGTGGTCGGCGTGGACCCCGGCGCCCAGGGCCGGGGACTCGGGGCCACCCTCACGCTGGCCGGCCTGCGGTACCTCGCGGAGCGCCTCGGGCCCGACGCCGAGGTGACGCTTTACGTCGAAGCAGATAACTCGGCGGCGGTGACGACCTACCGTCGGCTCGGGTTCGACGTCTTCGCCACGGACGTGGCGTATACCCGGCGTTAGCCGCTCAGCCGTGTGATCCACGCGGCTGTTCACCACTCGTTCACCTTTCGTCAGCGATCCGTCCACGAGCGCCGCATACGTTGCCGTGGAGTCCTGAGGAAGACGAATCGAAAGTGGGATAAGTGAAGTTCAATCGCTTTGGCAAGGTACTGGGAACTCCGGTAATGACGGTGCTCTCGGCAGCGGCACTCGCCACGATGATGACCGCGTGCGGCAGTGACAACAACGCCCCGACCCCGTCGAGCGGCGCGTCCGGATCTGCCTCGGCATCTGCCGCCGACTGTGGCGGGAAGAACTCGCTGACTGCCGAGGGGTCGACGGCCCAGCAGAACGCCATCGCGGAGTTCAACAAGACGTGGGGCCAGACGTGCCCAGGCAAGACCCTGGCGTACAACCCGACCGGTTCGGGTGCAGGCGTCACCCAGTTTCTGGCAAAGCAGGTCGACTTTGCCGGCTCCGACTCGGCTCTCACCGCCGACCAGGTCGCCCCGGCCGCGGCCCGCTGCGGCGGAAACCCGGCATGGAACCTGCCGCTGGTGTTCGGCCCCGTCGCGATGGCCTACAACCTGGAGGGCGTCGACAAGCTGGTCGTGAACGCCGACGTGATCGCCAAGATGTTCAGCGGCGCGATCACCACCTGGAACGACCCGGCCATCGCCGCGCTCAACAGTGGCACGACCCTTCCCAACACCAAGATCACGCCCATCTACCGGTCGGACTCCTCCGGTACCACGGACAACTTCCAGCAGTACCTGGCCGCGGCCGCCCCCGGGTCGTGGACCAAGGGTGCAGGCAAGGAATTCCAGGGTGGCGCGGGCGAGGGCGCGCAGAAGTCGTCCGGCGTCGTGCAGGCCGTCCAGGCCACCCCCGGCGCCATCGGGTACGTCGAGAAGAGCCCGGCGGCTGCGGCAAACCTGACCACCGCCCAGATCGACAGCGGAGCAGGCCCGGTCGCGCTGACCGACGACTCGACGGCGAAGGCCGTTGGCGCCGCCAAGTTCAAGGCCGACGGCCTGGACCTCGCGCTGGACCTGAACGCGCTCTACGCATCCAAGGAAGCCGGCGCGTACCCCCTGATGCTGGCCACCTACGAGATCGTCTGCTCCAAGGGCTATGACGCCGACACCGCCGCAGGGGTCAAGTCCTTCCTGACGGTATCGGCCAACCAGGGCCAGGCCACGCTGTCGCAGGCCGGATTCGTCCCGCTGCCCGACTCCTTCAAGGAACGCCTTCTCAAATCCGTCGACGCAATCGCGTAGATGCCTGGCGCACGTGAGTGAACGCGGTGAGGATGGGTTACGGAACACATGACCGATAGGGTCCCCGACGGGATGATAGTGACGACACCAGACCCAACCGGTGCGGGATCGGGCGAAGTGATCGCTTCGCCGTTCCCCGCTCCGGAACCCATCTCCACCAACCCCTCCAAGGGGGCGAAGGTTCGCTTGGGGGACAGGATCTTCGGCGGCCTCGCCGAGGGCGCAGGCATTCTGATCGTCGTTCTCATCGCGGCGATCGGGTTGTTCCTGCTGTGGCGGGCGGTCCCCGCCCTTGGTCGCAACGAGGCGAACTTCTTCACCTACGGTGGCAACTGGATCACCACGGACACGTCGGCGATGCACTTCGGCATCCTCGACCTGCTCCAGGTGACGGTGTTCGTCTCGGTGTTCGCCCTGGTGTTGGCCATGCCCGTCGCGCTTGGCATCGCGATCTTCCTGACCCAGTACTCCCCGCGGCGACTGGCAGGGCCGTTGGCCTACGTCGTCGACCTGCTGGCCGCCGTCCCGTCGATCGTCTACGGCGTGTGGGGTCTGTACGTGCTGGCGCCGGTGCTCAAACCGTTCGCGCTGTGGCTCAACACCAACCTGGACTGGCTGTTCCTGTTCAAGACCGGCACCGCATCGGTGGCGGGCGGCGGCACGATCTTCACCGCGGGCATCGTGCTCGCGGTGATGATCCTGCCGATCATCACCGCGGTCTCCCGTGAGGTGTTCATCCAGACGCCTCGCGGTCACATCGAGGCCGCCCTTGCGCTGGGCGCCACCCGGTGGGAGGTCGTCAGGACGACGGTGCTGCCGTTCGGGCTGTCGGGTTACATCAGCGGCGCGATGCTCGGCCTCGGCCGGGCGCTCGGCGAGACCATCGCCCTGCTGATCATCCTGCGTGGCACGCAGACGGCGTTCGGTTGGTCGCTGTTCGACGGCGGCTACACCTTTGCCAGCAAGATCGCCTCCGCCGCAAGCGAGTTCAACGACCAGTACAAGGCGGGTGCCTACATCGCGGCCGGTTTGGTGCTGTTCATCCTGACGTTCGTGGTGAACTCGGCGGCCCGCGCCGCGGTTGCCGGAAGGGGTGCCAAATGACCGCCACCTTGGACCAGCCGGTCAAGGTCTCCACGTTCCAGGGCGTCAGTTCCCGGCGCAAGATCACCAACAACGTGGCGACGGTCCTGGTTTCGGCCTCCGTGCTGGTGGCGTTGGTGCCGTTGATCTGGGTGTTGTACTCGGTCATCAGCAAGGGGCTTGCCGCGGTCAGCTCCCCGACGTGGTTCACCAATTCGCAGGCGGGGACGACCGCGTTCTCGCCGGGTGGCGGGGTCTACCACGCCGTGATGGGGACGCTGCTGCAAGGGCTGGTGTGTTCGATCATCTCGATCCCCATCGGCGTGATGGTCGCCGTGTACCTCGTCGAGTACGGCGGCGGAACGCGTTTGGGCAAGGTCACCACCTTCATGGTCGACATCCTCACGGGTGTGCCGTCTACCGTGGCCGCACTGTTCATCTACGCACTGTGGGTGGCCACGCTCGGCTTCGAGCGGTCGGGTTTCGCCGTTTCCCTTGCGCTGGTGCTCCTGATGATCCCAGTCATCGTGCGGGCCACCGAGGAGATGTTGCGCATCGTGCCGATGGATCTCCGCGAGGCGAGTTACGCACTGGGCGTTCCGAAGTGGAAGACCATCGTGCGGATCGTCATCCCGACCGCGTTGTCGGGCATCGTCACCGGCATCATGCTCGCCCTGGCCCGCGTGATGGGCGAGACCGCGCCGCTGCTGATCCTGGTCGGCTATGCGGCCGCCATCAACTTCGACATGTTCAGCGGCTTCATGGGTTCACTGCCCGGCATGATGTACGACCAGATCTCGGCGGGTGCGGGTGCCAATCCGATCCCCACCGACCGTCTGTGGGGCGCCGCCCTGACGCTGGTCCTGGTGATCGCCATTCTCAACGTCGCGGCCCGACTCGTCGCAAAGATCTTCTCTCCCAAGAAGATTTAGTCCCCAAGGTTTAGGAGTTTCCCGTGGCCAAGCGGCTCGATCTCAAAGACGTCAACATCTACTACGGGTCCTTTCACGCCGTCGCCGACGTCGCATTGTCCGTCCAACCGCGCAGCGTGACGGCGTTCATCGGTCCGTCCGGCTGCGGCAAGTCCACCGTGCTGCGCACGCTGAACCGCATGCACGAGGTCATCCCCGGCGCCCGTGTCGAGGGGTCGGTGCTGCTCGACGGCGAGGACATCTACGGCGCAGGCGTCGATCCGGTCGGTGTCCGCAAGACCATCGGCATGGTGTTCCAGCGGCCGAATCCGTTCCCCACCATGTCGATTCGCGACAACGTGGTGGCCGGGTTGAAGCTGCAGGGCAGGCAGAGCAAGAAGGTCCTCGACGAGGTCGCCGAGCGCTCGCTCAAGGGTGCCAACCTGTGGAACGAGGTCAAGGACCGGCTGGACAAGCCGGGTGGCGGGCTGTCCGGCGGCCAGCAGCAGCGGCTCTGCATCGCTCGCGCCATCGCCGTGCAGCCAGACGTCCTCCTGATGGACGAGCCGTGCTCGGCGCTCGACCCCATCTCGACGCTGGCGATCGAGGACCTCATTTCCGAGTTGAAGCAGGACTTCACGATCGTGATAGTCACGCACAACATGCAGCAGGCAGCTCGCGTCAGTGACCAGACCGCCTTCTTCAACCTGGAGGCGACGGGCAAGCCGGGCAAGCTCGTCGAGATCGACGACACCGAGAAGATCTTCTCCAACCCGACGCAGAAGGCCACCGAGGACTACATTTCGGGCCGCTTCGGATGACGCCCCGCGTCAACCGAAGCGACGGTTAGGGCGTCAGCACCACCCGCGTGCCGGACGGCTCCGTTGCCGTCCACACCCGTGCGACGTCGGCCAACTTCCGCTCCTCGACCCGCAGTTGCAGCTCGCCCGTGGCCACCATGGCGAACATTCTGGGTAGCGCCTCGGCGCGGATGCGGGCGAGCAAGTCTGCGGGCACGCTGCCGAGTCCGACTCCGGAGACGGTGATTCCCGCGCTGCGTAGGATGCCTGCCTGCAGGTTCATCGTCGGACCTGCCATCGAACCAATCTGCACGAACCTGGTCGAGTGGTAGCGAGCCGCCAGTTCATTGGTTCCCAGGGCCGTCAGCACCCGCTCCGCCGGCTCGCCCCACAGATAGTCGAGCACCGCGTCGAACGGACGCTCGGCGTGCAGCGCCGCGACGCGAGCGGTCAGATCGTCGCTGCCCAGCGCAATGGCGTCGTCGGCGCCTGCGGTGCGCAGCCAGGCCAGCCGTGCGGTGTCACGCCCTGCGACGACGACCCTGCCCGCGCCGAACGCCGCCTTGGCCAACTGGACGGCCGTCGACCCGGTGACACCGGTGGCGCCGAGCACCAGCACGTGGTCACCCGGCCGAACCGCGGCGGCGTGTTCCAGCGACATCCACGCCGATACGCCGGGGTTGGGGATCGCCGCCGCGGTGACCGAGTCCACCTCGTCGGGCAGGACGAGCACGCCACCCGGGTCGACGACTGTCCGCTCGGCCATCATCCCGTAGGGCGCAAGGGCGCCCGTGTAGACGCGCCTGCCGTCGGCGAGGCGGGCCACGCCGTCGACCCCCGGAATGACGGGTAGTCGGATCTCCTTGCTGGCGTAGTGATTTCCCGACATCAGGCCGCGGGTGAGGTTGGTCAGCGCGGACGCCTCGACGGTCGCGACCACGGCGCCTTCCCGGTCGACCGGTTCGGCGAACTCTGCGTAGACGGGCGGCGATCCCCACTCTTCGACCACTGCTGCCTTCATCGCCTACTCCTTGGTTTCTCGGAAAATGGTTTCTATGGAAACAATCTACGGGCCATGGGGTCGAATGGCAAGATGGTTTCCATGAAAACCAAGTCGGTGCTCATCGCGGACATCAACCGGCTGGTGGGCGCGGTGGGGGACAAGTTCGAGACGGACGAGGAAGGTGACGCCGAGCGCGACTTCATCGTGGCCCGCTGCCCCGGGCGCCTCGAGGACACGATCCGGTCGCTCCCGACGCTGTCGATGCATCTGCTGGCTGCCATCGCCGAAGGGCGCGTCAGCGTCGTCGGGCTGGCCGCCAGGAGCGGTCAGCTGAAGGGCACCGTCTCCAAACACGTCCAACGCCTGGTCCAGGCCGGTCTGGTGTCACGCACGCCCATCCCGGACAACCGCAAGGAGGTCGAGTTGGGGCTGACCGCGGACGGCGAGGTGGTGGTCCGCGCCCACCAGCGTTTGCACGACGAGATGGCCGAGGGGCTCCACGAGTTCCTTGCCGCATACGACTACGCCGACCTGCGGGTCATCGCGACGGTGCTGCGCGATCTGCTGTCGACCAGAAAGGAAGGGGTGAGGATGACCCGCTACTGAGGCGCGGGCACGGCTTCCTCGTCCGGGAAGTGGCCGGTGACCTGGAAGATGACGCGGCGGGCGACCTCTACGGCGTGGTCGGCGAACCGCTCGTAGAACCGGCTCAGCAGCGTGACGTCGACGGCCGCCGTCACGCCGTGCTTCCACTCGCGGTCCATCAGCACCGAGAACAGGTGACGGTGAAGGTCGTCCATCGCGTCGTCCTCCTCGCGGATGCGCGCCGCCTTCTCCGGGTCGCGGGTGACCAGCACCTCCTGGGCACTGTTGCCGAGATCGACCGCCACCCTGCCCATTTCGGCGAAGTAACCGTTGACCTCCTCGGGCAGGGTGTGCTGCGGGTGGCGCCGACGGGCGATCTTGGCGACGTGCAGGGCCAGGGCGCCCATCCGGTCGACGTCGGCGACGATCTGGATCGAGCTGACGATCGCCCGAAGGTCGCCTGCCACCGGGGCCTGTAGTGCGAGGAGCACGAACGCGGCCTCCTCGGCACGCAGGCTCATCGCGGCGATCTGCTCGTGGTCGGTGATGACTTGCTCGGCAAGGACGAGGTCGGCTTGCAGCAGGGCCTGGGTGGCGCGTTCCATCGCGACGCCGGCCAGCCCGCACATCTCGCCGAGCTGGTCGGTGAGGGAAGCCAATTGCTCATGGTACGCGGTACGCATGTGTCAAGCCTACGGTCTTGACGTCGAGATCGTCATGACCTCAGGGGTGAACGAACGGTGAATGCCACCTGCCCCGACGGGGTTGCTACTCGCAGGTCGTGTCGGCGGCGTTGGTGACCGTCAGGTCCTCGGGAAGATGGCTCGTCGAGCCGCTGCGGCCGTGCAGCACGTGGACCTGCACCGACGAGCCGCTTGGCGACGGGGGGTTGACCGCGTGGAAGTCCGATCCGAGCACGACGTTGATGACGTTGCCCATGCCCGAGACGCGTTCGATCGTCGGGTTCGCGAACGAGGACGCGACGGTGGCGGCGGCCTGCTCGTTGCCCGGCGAGAAGAACACCGTGGTGGCGTCCAGCGGGCCCGGATAGTCGTCGGGTGAATCGACGTTGAATCCGTGTTGCTGCAGTTCACTCGCCGCGGTGGAGGCCAGGCCGTTCTCGCCGGTCGAGTTCGACACCCGGACCGTGATGTCGCTGGGGCTGGTGGTGACCGCGTCGACGAGTTCACCGCGCGCGTCGACGGGCGCAGGCGCCGAGCTGCTCGGGGGCGGCGTCGCGGGCACCGGGGTGTCGTCGGCGTTCTTCTCCTCTGGCAGCGGATCGTCGTTGATGACCGCGTCGAACAGTGCGCGCATGTCGTCGGTGCGCGGAACTTCGTTGCCGTACTCGTCGGCGTATCCGACCGTGGGAACGGTGACGAACGTGATCCGGCCCGCGTTGACGCCCTGAACGGACTGGCCGAGGTCGACGAGGTCCTTGGTCTGGATGTTGTCGACGAAGCTGTCGTTGATGAACATGTTGACGACGTTGTTGAGCTTGCTCAGCGAGAAGAACGTGTCCTTCGAGATCAGCGAGCGCAGCAGCGACGACAGGAACAATTGCTGGCGCTTGATGCGGCCGTAGTCGCCGTTGGACTCGGTGGTGACCTGACGGGCGCGGACGTACTGCAGCGCGGTGTGCCCGTCGATGACCTGTCTGCCCGCGGTGGCGAGCACGGTGCCGAGTTCGTAGTCCTCCAGTGGCGTGGTGCTGCAGACCTCGACGCCGCCCAACGCGTCGACCATCTTGGCGAAACCGGCGAAGTCGACGGCCATGAAGCGGTTGATCGACAGGCCCGACAGCTTCTGGATCACCTTCACCAGGCACTTCGGGCCGCCGACGGCGTAGGCCGAGTTCAGCTTGGTCTCGGTGTAGACCTTCTCCTTGCCGTACATCGGGGAGTCTTCGTCGGTGATCGGGCCGTAGGCGCCGGTGTCCGCATTCCACGGTTCGCACTCCATCGGTGTGATGGAGAGGTCGCGGGGGAAGGACACGGCAACGACGCGTTTGCGGTTGGCGGGGATGTTGACCAGCATGATCGTGTCCGAGCGGGCGCCTGCGGCGTCTTCGGTGGAGCCCGCGCCCATGTCGCTGTTCTCGCCGATGCGACTGTCGATGCCGACGATCAGGAAGTTCTCGTCACCGAATTGGGCGTCGGGGTCGACGATGTCGCGTGAGTTGAGGTCGAGCGCCGCCACCTTGTTGAGGTTGTTGTTCTTCGTCGTCTGCCATTGCCACGCCGCGCCGGTCATCGCCAGTGCCAGGACGGCGATGAGGGCGGCCGCCACCCGGCCCACCACCATGGCGTTGCGGCGGCCATGGTGTGAGGCGGTCCTGACCCGTTGGCGGACACCGTCGATGCGCACCGGGTCGGCGGGTTCCATCGGCGCCTCGGACAGGATCGGCAGCTCGGATGCGTGTGCCGGGACGACGGGGATGACGTCGGTGTCGGGGTCCCCGGCGGTGATCGCGCGCCGCCGTCGCGGTTCGTCCCGTTTCACGTCCGCGCCATCGTCACGCTTGCCCGCCACCTTGGCGATCAGGTCGGCGACCGTCACTCCGTCGGTGTGGCTGCCCCCTTGCGTCGGTTCCGCAGCGTCAGGCTCGGGAGATTCGGTTTCACCCCGTGTGACGAAACCGGCACGCTCCCACGGCGCGGCGCCTGGCTTCGACTTCGGCGATCGGGTAAGCCATTTCTTGTCACCACTCAGCTCGTCGCCGCTGAGCTCACCCGCGCCGGCGTCGTCGGGGGTCTCGGAGGACTGTCGACCGGGAGCGGCGTTCTCGCCGTCACTCATGTCTCACCGGCCTCCGACTGTCGGGGGTGTCGCGCGCGGGGCGCTGCAACGTCTTCGTCTGCTCTAGTTCTTGTAGCAGCACGCAGCAGGCTCCGCCACTCGGAACCCGTCGTAATGGATACCCATCGTACTGAGACAACAGGAGAGCAAGCCAGTCAGCCGAAGCCTCGGTGCCGTCTCGAAATGGTCTCGGCAGGTCGGCGGTGCCGCGGGCGGATCAGCCCCCGGAGTGCATGACGTCCGCTCCGGGAGGCACCGTGCAGTCGTCGGGGTCGCTCAGCCAGCCTTCGGGAAGTGTCACCGATCCCGGTGAGCCCTGGCGGCCGCGTGGGCCTTCGGCGGCCCGGGGGAACGGTGCGTCGGCGTCGAGCTGGGCCAACAGCTCGTCGAGTTCGGACAGCGTCTTGACCAGCGCCAGCGCCCGCCTCAGGTCGGCACCGGCCGGAAATCCGTGCAGGTACCAGGCCACGTGCTTGCGCATGTCGCGCATGCCCTTGTCCTCGCCGAAGTGGTCGGCCAGCAGCTCGCCGTGGCGCCTGACGATGGTGGCGACCTCGCCCAGCGTCGGTGGCGTCGGCGGTTCGGTGCCGTTGAACGCCGCGGACAGCTCTGCGAACAGCCACGGCCTGCCCAGGCAACCCCGGCCGATGACGACTCCATCGCACCCGGTCTTGGCCATCATGTCCAAGGCGTCGGCGGCGTCGAAGATGTCACCGTTCCCGAGCACCGGGATCGTGGTGACGTGCTGCTTGAGCTCAGTGATCTTCTCCCAGTCCGCGCTGCCGGAATACCGCTGCGCCGCTGTGCGGGCGTGCAACGCGACGGCGGCGGCGCCTTCCTCCGCGGCGATCCGGCCCGCGTCGAGATGGGTGTGGTGGTCGTCGTCGATGCCGACGCGGAACTTGACGGTGACCGGAATGCCGGTGCCCGACGTGGCCCGCACCGCGGCGGCCACGATCTGGCCGAACAGCCTGCGCTTGTACGGCAGGGCAGCACCGCCGCCGCGGCGGGTGACCTTGGGCACCGGGCAGCCGAAGTTCATGTCGATGTGGTCGGCCATGTCCTCATCGACGATCATCTTCGCGGCCGCGTAGGTGGTCTCCGGGTCGACGGTGTAGAGCTGCAGCGATCGCGGCGACTCGTCGGGCCCGAACGTCGTCATGTGCAGTGTGGCCGCATTGCGCTCGACCAGCGCACGCGCCGTCACCATCTCGCACACGTACAAGCCGCTCACCGTGCCAGCGCGAGCGAGTTCGAGTTCGCGGCACAGGGTCCGGAACGCGACGTTGGTGACGCCGGCCATCGGGGCGAGGACGACGGGGCTGCGCAGCGCGATCGTCCCGATGGCCAGGGCGGACGACGCGCGAGTGTCGGCTCTCGGTTCGGTCAAGACGCTGATGTGGACACCAACAGGTTCTTCATGGCCTTCTTCTCGGCGATCTTGCGTTCACGCTCCAGGCGGCGTTCCTTGGCCACCTCGAACTTCACGCACGTCTCCTCGAGCTCTTCGACCAGCTTGCCGAGGTCGTCACGCATTTCGGCGGCCTCGCCGGTGAAGTCCTCGCGCTCGAAGATGCGCCACTTCTTCAGCACCGGCATCACGACGTCGTCGAGGTGGATGCGGGGGTCGTAGACGCCACCGACGGCGATGACGACCGCCTTGCGACGGAACTCGGGGACGGTGTACCCGGGCATCTTGAAGTTGCGCAGCACCCGGTGCAGGGACTTCATCGCCTGGTTGGGCGCCATGTCAAGACCCGCCGCGCTGACGTCGCGGTAGAAGATCATGTGCAGGTTCTCGTCCGCCGAGACCCGCTGCAGCAGTTGGTCGGCGACCGACTCCTCGCACGCCCTGCCGGTGTTGCGGTGCGACACCCGGGTGGCCAGCTCCTGGAACGTGACGTAGATGACCGAGTCGAACAGACTCTCGGCGAACATATCGCCCTGCTCGCCCTGGCCGGGGCTGAAGCCGCGGGTCACCTGCTCGACGCGCAACTCCTCGAGTTCCAGTGGATCGATCGCGCGGGTGACCAGCAGGTAGTCGCGCAGCGCTATCCCGTGCCGGTTCTCCTCGGCCGTCCAGCGGTTGACCCAGAAACCCCACGGGCCGTCCATGCTGAAGTTCATCGCGATCTCGCGGTGGTATGACGGGAGGTTGTCCTCGGTCAGCAGGTTCTGCAGCATGGCTACCTGCGCGACCTCGGATAACTTCGACTGGTCGGGATCCCAGTCCTGGCCGCCCAGCGCGTAGTAGTTCTTGCCGTCGGACCACGGGATGTAGTCGTGCGGGTTCCAGTCCTTGCGCATGCGCATGTGACGGTTGATGTTCTGCTCGACCACCGGTTCGAGTTCGTGCAGCAGCTGCAGGTCGGTCAGCTCGTTCGACATGAACCCTCCCAGTTATCTGTACCTATTGGTTGCAGTCAATATATCTGTGTCCCTCGGTGACATCAAGTTGTCCCACCCGGCCGTGTCGCGTCCCGGCCCGGTCGATTCGGGTTGAGGTGACGTGCCAACGTAGCGCGCCAGTCATTACACCCACTTTCTGTAGTTGGGCAGCAAGGAACCTGCGGAGTCGCTCCGGCAGCGGTAACATCCGCGGGCAAGGCATTGCGACTCCGCGAGCAGATAGGGCAGAAGTGAAGAAGCTCATCGTTGTTGGTTCTGGCGCCATTGGTGCGCTGGCTGTGTCGGCACTCCTCGGTGCCGGTGTCGCTTCAGCCGACGACTACGCCGGTCAGACGTACTCGGACGCCTCGTCTGCGGCCAGCGATGCCGGCCAGACGGTCGTCGTGGCCGGCCGGGTCGGCGACAAGCTGTCCCAGGACGACTGCATCGTCGAGCGTTCCCAGAACGCGCCGTTCGCCAGCGCGAACGACGGCGCCCACGTGTCGGACACCGTGCAGTTCTATCTGAACTGCAATGGCGGATACGCGACGGCTACCAAGCCGGGTACGTCGCTGGGCACCCAGGAGGGACGCGAGGCCAAGGCCGCCGCGGACCAGGCCGCCGCGGAACAGAACGAGCAGGACGAGCTGGCCGACGCCGGCCAGACGCCGGGCGCGCCAGGCGCGTAGTCAGCTGGTCGACACCCGGCCGAGCAGCATGTCGACGCAATAGTCGATGAACTGCTCCCGGGTGACCGCCAGGCGGCCGTTGAGGTAGGCCGTGAAGAGCGCCGTGAGGGCGCCGACGTGCGCGGTCGCGACCATGGCCTGTACCCCGGGGTCGGTGATCCTGGTCAGCTTGTGTTGCAGCAGTTCGATGAAGCTGGGCATCCACTCGGCTCCCGACTTCGTCAGGACGGGCTCCCGCTCGGGCGCTATCAACAGCACCCGCCCCCGCACCGGGTCGTCGACCATGAGTGCGACGAATCGTTCGACGGCGTCGCGCGGGGTGGTCGACGAGGTGAGCGCAGTCATCGCCGTGCTGCAGACGTGGTCGTACACCGCGCGCACGAACTCGTCGCGATCGTTGAAGCTCTCGTAGAAGTAGCGTTCGGTCAGGCCGGCGGCGCGGCAGACGGCGCGAACGGTGAGAGCCGAACCGCTTGCGCCGCCGAGCACCTCGACCCCGGCGGCGACGAGTTCGTCGCGCCTGAGGGTCTGCCGGTCGCGCAGTGGCACGCCGGACCAGCGGCCCCGTCGTTGACCGGAAGGCACATCGCTCCTAAGCTCGGTATGACAACGCTCGTAGTCAGAAGTTCGACGGTCCCAGGAAGGGTCATCGGTGACTCAAGATACTTCCGAAGCGTGCCCGGTGACCAATGGGTCCGAGCAGGGGATTGGTTCCGGCTGCCCCGTGTCGCCGGGGGGATACGACACCCCTCCGCTCCCGCTCGGACCCGAGTCGCTGACGTGGAAGTACTTCGGTGACTGGCGAGGACTGCTGCAGGGACCGTGGGCCGGTTCGATGCAGAACATGCATCCCCAGCTGGGTGCGGCCGTCGAGGAGCACTCGACCTTCTTCCGGGAACGCTGGCCGCGGCTGCTGCGGTCGCTGTATCCGATCGGCGGCGTCGTCTTCGACTCGGAGCGGGCTCCTCGCACGGGCGCCGAGGTGCGCGACTACCACACCGACATCAAAGGCGTTGACGCTCAGGGCCGCCGCTACCACGCACTCAATCCCGACGTCTTCTACTGGGCCCACTCCACGTTCTTCGTCGGGACGTTGATCGTCGCGGAGCGCCTCTGCGGCGGCATCAGCGAGGCGGACAAGCGCCAACTCTTCGACGAGCACGTCGAGTGGTACCGGATGTACGGGATGAGCATGCGCCCGGTTCCCAAGTCGTGGGAGGAGTTCGAAGAGTACTGGGACCACATGTGCCGCAACGTACTGGAGAACAACTACGCCGCACGCGCGGTGCTCGACCTCACCGACCTGCCCAAACCTCCGTGGGTGGAGAAGATGCCGGACTGGATGTGGCGTTGGCAACGACGGATCGTGGCGCCCTTCTTCGTGTGGTTCACCGTCGGGCTGTACGACCCTGCGGTCAGGGAACTGATGGGCTACACGTGGTCGCGGCGCGACGAGTGGCTGCACCGACGCTTCGGCCAGGTCGTGCACGTGGTGTTCTCGCTGCTGCCGCCGCGCCGCCGCATGCACCCGCGTGCCCGTGCGGGCTGGGACCGCGCGACGGGCCGCCTGCCCGCAGACGCTCCGCTGCCGGAGACCCCGGCGCGCAATCTGCCGCCGCTCGACGAGCGCGACAACCCGATGCACTACTGCCCACGGGTCTGACGGCGTCCGACTGGGTGGGGCGGCTAGCGTGTGACCGGTGGCCGCCCCTGAACTCGTCGGTGGGCGCTACCGACTTCGGGGCGTCCTCGGTCACGGTGGCATGGCCACCGTGTACGACGGCTGGGACGAGCGGCTGGGGCGACCGGTGGCCGTCAAGTTGCTCCACCCGGGTCTGAGCGCCGACCCGACGTTTCGGACCCGCATCGAGTTCGAGGCACGGTCCGCCGCCACGCTCAACCATCCCAACATCGTGGTGGTACACGACGGGGGCGATGATTCCCCATCCGGTGGTGCCCCGTACCTCGTCATGGAGCGGCTGCCGGGACGGTCACTTCACCACGCGATCATCGAGGGTCCGCTCAGCCCGATGCAGGTGCGGCGAGTGCTGGTGGAGGTGCTCGCCGGGTTGAGTGCGGCGCATGCCAAGGGCATCCTGCACCGCGACGTCAAACCGGCCAACGTCTTGTTCGGCGCGGAGGGCGAGGCCAAGCTCGCCGACTTCGGCGTCGCCAAGGTCGGCGGCAACGACCTGACTCAGGCGGGACAGGTGATCGGCACGATGGCCTATCTGAGTCCCGAACGGATCTCCGGCCGGCCGGCCACCCCGCTCGACGATCTCTACGCGGTGGGGGCGCTCGGCTATGAGGCGCTGACCGGCCGAATGCCGTTCCCGCATGCGGAACCGGCAGCGTTGGTGAGAGCCATCGCCGAGCATCACCTGGCACCCCTGCTGAGCGTGCGACCCGACGTCGATCCGGGCCTGGCAGCCGTCGTCGAACGCGCCATGGCGCCGAACCCCGCGCAGCGCTTCGCCAACGCCGACGCCATGCGTGCGGCCCTGCTGGCGGAGCGCCCGCAGACTCTGCTGCTACCCGTTCCAGCGGTGGGGGCAGGACAGCCGTGGACCGGCGGGGTCATGCCACCGCCGCCGCCCAGCCGGCGCCGACGGGCGTTGGCCGCGGCGGCGATCGCAGCGGCCGTGCTGCTTGCGCTCGCACTCGTCATCGCCGAGTCGGTCACGTCGCAGCCGGGGACCTCGCAGACACCGACCCAGGGCACGACGACCTCCCTGGCGCCGCCGACGACGCCGGACGCGCCGACGTCCCTGGCGCCGCCGACGACCGCCCAACCGGTCCCGGAGCACCCGGGCAATGGTCACGGCGGCGGCCCGAAGAAGCCAAGGCACCGCAAGGACGAGTGAGCGAGGCCCCTACTTGGTGCAGAGCCCCGCGGCCTTCTCCTCAGCGATGATCTGCTGCACCGGCTCGCCGAGGTGCTCCGCGAAGTCGTCGGTGGCCTGCATGTTCCACCGCCCGTCCTCGTAGACCATGATCCGCGAGCGCTCCACGCCGTTGACGGTCATCAGCACGACGGCCTCGTCGCCGGGCTGCAGGCGGCTGCCGGTGACGCTGACCTCCGGCCCCGGGGTCTTGCACGTCTCGTAGAACGTCACGAAGTCGTCCTTGCTGATCCGGTCGCGGACGTCGCGCTCCATGTGCTCCCACACGCCCGCAAAGTCCCCCGAGGTGAACAGGTCCAGGTTCGCCTGGGCGGCTGCGGTCGCGGCGGCGAGCGTCAACGGCACGTCCGCCTGCGAGGTGCTCGGGCCCGCCGGGGATCGAACCACTTCCGATCCGGATGCGCCGTGGGCGGGACCGCACGCCGAACACGCGATCGTCACCGCCGTCGCTGCCAGGAAACCCACAACCGACTTCATGGCGGAAGGGTAAACCGAATACGGCTCCGAGGAAGCCCAAAGGATGTTCCAAGTCGCAGCGGCTTTCGGATTCTGCCACGCCACTGCTGCGCAACAGCCCTGGTCGCAGCGCGGTCAGCGCCCCACAGGCTCGGTCCGCCACCGCATCGACCAGGCGCGACGTCGGTGCCGGCAAACCGTCGCCGAGCGGATCGGGAAGTCTTCTCGGCGGTGGGGTGAACCTTTGGGTGGGTCGGATCGTCGTTCCCCCTGACGTGCTCCGCACAGGAGCATCGTGACCGAAGGGAAGACCGTGACCGCGTTCTCGTCACCCCCACTGTTGGCCCAGGCGTTCGAGTCCGCCGCGTGGAGCTTCGATGACTTCGTGTTGGACCAGCCGCGATATGAGTTACGGCGCAATGGAATTGCCATCAAGATGGAACCGCAGGTGTTCGACGTGCTGACCCAGCTGGTCAGCAACCATCACCGACTGGTCACCAAGAACGAACTCCTCGACACCGTCTGGGGTGGCCGCTTCGTCACCGAGGCCGCGCTGAGCAGCCGGATCAAGGCCGCCCGGCGGGCACTCGGCGACGACGGCGCCTCCCAGCGCTACATCCGCACCGTGCGCGGCCGCGGATACCAATTCATCGGCACCATCATCGAATCGGCCCGGCCCGAGCACGCAGAAGCCTTGGCACCCATCCGTTTCGGCGACTTCCCGACCACACCCACCCCCACCACCACCGACGCGTACCCCCACCGACGACGGGCAACCAGCCACACCGACGCCCTGCGCCACCACCTGACGGCCTCGACCAGACGCAAAGCACTCAACCGACCACCGCGATGAGCGCGCAGCGCCAACCATTGATGGAGGGGACGTGTGCAACACTTGATGGGACCCGCGAAGTGGGTTTCGTGCGGGCGGTCCGTTGAACCTCGCCGTCCGCCAGGTCGTTGAGCGTAGAGATGCCAACGAGAACCGAAAGTCGCCTTGACCATGAACTCCGCCGCAGCCCACTCCCCGACATGACAGATCCCGCCCAGGAACTGCCACGTAGGCCATCAGACGCCCGGCAGGCCGACCTGCTCCGCAGCATCCACGACGAGCACGCCCCTGCGCTGCTGCGCTACGTGCTGCGGCTGACCCGAGGCGACCGCGAGTTCGCGGAGGACGTCGTCCAGGAATCCCTTCTACGGCTGTGGCAAAAACCCAACATCCTCACCGCCCAGCCCAGCGAATCCGCGCGCGCCTGGCTGCACACCGTCGCCAAGAACCTCGTCATCGACGACCGCCGCAGTGCACGCTACAAACGAGAACTGCAGACCGAAACAGTGCCCGAACAACACGCGCCCGAGGCATTCGGCCCCGCCATCGACAAGTGGATCCTCTCCGAGGCACTCCGCGCGCTCAGCCCGGAACACCGCACCGTGCTCGTCCGCGTGCACTACCTCGGACAAACCGCCATGGAGATCGCCCAACACGAGCAGATACCCCCCGGAACGGTCAAGTCCCGGCTGCACTACGCGCTCCGCGCGCTGCGCATCGCATTAGAAGAAAGGGGGGTGGTCCAATGACCGCCGACAACAACCTGGCCGACTGGGACGCCGCCTACGTTCTCGGCGCCCTCACCCCGGACGAACGAACCGAATACGAACGATTCCTCTCCGCCGAACCAGCCCACGCCGCCGCCCTCACACAATTCACCGACATCCCCGGACTCCTCGACGTCCTCTCCCGCGACGAAGCCCTCGCCCTCATCGACGAGCACCCCG
>Ga0068853_100001094_pt1 | contig 19187 bp, 14 predicted proteins | sample KBSCornC32_FD_65655 | JGI IMG/M metagenome (GOLD analysis project Ga0068853, IMG submission 65655) | Corn rhizosphere microbial communities from Kellogg Biological Station, Michigan, USA - KBS Corn C3-2 | ecosystem: Host-associated > Plants > Roots > Rhizosphere > Soil ...
GGGAACGTCCCTCGGATGCCGCTCCCCAAGTTCACCTCCAACGGCAGCGCGGAGGCGGGCTTCGCCCGCCGAAGCGCGCTGGCCGGAGGGCATGGGAACGTCCCTCGGATGCCGCTCCCCCAAGTTCACCTCCAACGGCAGCGCGGAGGCGGGCTTCGCCCGCCGAAGCGCGCTGGCCGGAGGGCATGGGAACCCTCTCAGGGTTCCCATACTCAAAAGACCAGCGACAGCGCCACGGTGGTCACGGCCGCGGTCGCGCCGGCCGGGCCCGCGGGCGTCCGGAAGCGCGCGATGGTGACGGTGGCGCCCACCACCGAGGTCACGAGCCCCGCGCCCACCAAGCCGCCGGCCAGGGCGCTGCGCAGCCGGTTGTCGCTGCAGCCGCTCGGCCCCGCGGCCGGTCCATGGCAGTCCGCCATCGTCAGGAACAGGGCCGCCCCCGTCGCCATCGAGGCCAGACCGCCCATCGCCAGCATCAGAGGGGGCAGCAGGGACGGCGGCGGCGCCGCCGGAGCCTTGGGCGCCGGCGCTGCCGGGGCAGGGTCATCGATCAGATCCGGTCGCACCGCGTCCGCCAGCTTCAACATGTACTCGCGCGCCTCGGCCACCGTGCACACGTCGCAGCTGCGCGACTTGGTGGCCAGCGGGAGCGCGGCCGGCGCGTCCCCCTCGGTGGAGAACAGGCGCGCCACCATCTTGTAGCCGTTGCCGGCGACGTCGATCTTCACCCGCAGGACATATCGGACCGAGAGGAGACGCCCGATGTTCTTCAGACAGGGCGACGATTCGCAGCCCTTCAGCTCCGGAGTCCCCTCGAGCTGGCGGCCCACGTCGAGGGGATCCAGCACCTGGACGCCGGCGCGCACCAACCCCAGCACGAACCCGTCTTGGAGCTGCAGGGCCAGCGCCGGGGTTCCGTCGCCCTCGATCTTGAATTCGGGCACGGCCACGCGCAGCTTGGCGGACGCCGAGCGAGGCGCACCGAGCAGCACGGCCACGCCAATCCCCACCGCCAGGAGCGCGGCGACGCGTCCGGCGAGCGAACGCAGGCTCCCCGTCTTCACCTGCATCTTCACGTTCATCTTCACGAGCATCCTAGCGGCTCGCAAGTCTTCGGATCGGGCAGCGCGAGCGGAGGCAGCCCGAAGCAAGAATGAACGTCGCCGGGGCTCGCCTGGCGGGCGCAGCGCGGGCTGGCCAGGCAAGTGGCTCGGTCGACACCGGGAGCACACGAGAACGCCACACGCGCCGGACTGGCTCCATAGTCGATCTCCATGGTCGTGGGCCCGAGCACGTCCGTCCCCAGGAAGCCGTCGACCTGTGGCCCCTGCTGGCGCAGCTCGGCGCGAATGGCCTGCAGCACGGGCGCGCCGTCCGGGATGATCGCGATCTTCACGCCGCCGCCCCGCTCGAGGTAAGCTGCGGCGTTCTGCGCCTTGGTCGGCTCGCGCACGTCGGTGTCGCAGGGCTGCGTGCACTGGTGCTCGCCCCCGTACCGCCGGCGCTCGATCCACTCCAGGCGCCGCGCGCGGGCCAGCTCGACGCACGCGCCCGGGTTCGTCGAGGCGTCGCTCTCGAGGTCGACCAGCGCCAGGCGCGGCACCTCGACCCAGGTCACGTCGGTGAGCGGCGCCGCGAGCGCGGGGAAGGAGAGGGGCGGACCGGCCGCCGGGACGGGGAGGGGCTCCGCGCCGGGGATCTTGCTCCGGCTCGCGACGATCTCGTTCCACGCCGACTGCGCCAGGACGGTGGGGCCCAGACCGGTCGTGACGACCAGGGCCAGATCGACCCCCGTCGGAGCGTAGCCGGCCAGCTCGGGCGCGATCACCGGTGACAGGATGGCGGCGTCGGCCCGTGTGCAGCACGTCGGCTGCGGCCTGGCCGTATTCACGGGATCGGCGGCGGCGGGCGCCGCGCAAGCCCGCACCAGGAGGCGCGTGCCGCCGAACTGGACCGGCCCGGTCAGTCCCAGGAAGTCGGGCTCCGAGACGGCGTCCAGCTCGCCGCCGCCGATGAGATCGAACCTCAGGACGGCGAAGCAGCTCGGAGCGGCGGCCGAGCCGCCGCACTGGGCCGCGCCCAGGGAAGATTCGGGCGCGCGCTGGCCCGACCACAAGGTCAAGGCGGGCGCGCCGAAGTCGACGTACATCGAGAAGCTGCGCAGGAGGTCGGCGCCAAGCACGATGTCCGGAGCGGCGGGATCCAGGTCCACGGCGAGCACCCCGATGTCCCAGAACGACGCCCGTTTTGGGAAACGCCCGTCGGCCATGCGATCGCCCAGCAGGTCGAAGCTGCGTCGGGTCATGTGGGCGGATCCATCGGCTTGACCCCGAACGAACGTGAGAGGTGATCCGGTGTCGATGGTCAGGTAGGGGCTGCCGGCGGTCGCGTCCGGGGCCCATCTGGCCAGGAGCCCACCCGCCGGCGACGAACCCCGGGGCGGCAGCTCGATGGAGAACCCATCCACCGTCCAGCCTCCCCGCGAGCACCCCGCGGTCACCACCGCCAGGCCGATGAGCAGCTCCCTGCTACTCATCCTTCTCGTCGAGCTTCTTCTTCATGCGTTTGAGGAGGGCGTCGAACCCGTCCTTGTTGATGATCTTGTTGAACTCGGCGCGGTAGTTCTCGAGCATGCTCTGCTCGTCGGTGATCACGTCGTAGACGAGCCAGTGATCCTTGTAGATGAGGTGGTACTCGAGCGCGATGGCCACCTTCTTGCCCCGGCTCACGGTGTTCAGCGTGGCCTCGACCTTGGCCTCCGAGCCCATCTTCTCTTCCTTCGTGTACTTGATGTTGTAGTTCGGATCGCCCGACACCTGCTTCAGGTAGCTGCGTTCGACCAGGTCGCGCAGCGTGTTCACGAAGTCCTTGCGCTGCGCCGGGGTGAGCCCGTCCCAGTGCTTGGCCAGGGATCGGTGGGCCAGCTCCGGGTAGTCCAGGAACCCGCCCACCAGCTTTCTCACCTCCGTCTTCTGCGCCTCGGCCTCGGGCGACCAGTTCGGGTACTTCTTGCGCAGGATCTTGTCGAGCTGGTCGTTGGACTTCTTCAGCTCGGCGAGCGGGCTCGAATTCGCGGGCGGCGTGCTGGCCGGGACCTCTTTCAGATCGACGGAGTCGCTGTTGCCAGCGGCGCCCTTGCTCTTGGCGGCCGCCTTGCCGGCAGGCGCCGCGGCGGCCTTGGCGGGAGCCTTCGACTTGGCCGCCGTGCCCGCGCCCGCGTCCGGCGCGGCCGGCTGCGCGTTGACCGCGCCGGCCCCCAGCAGGAAGAACGAGATCGCGAACGCAGCTACGGTCCGATGAGTGGTCTTCCGGGTCTTCCGAGTCATCTTGCGAATAGGAGAGGGTTCCATGTCCAGCCTTTCATACTTCGGACGCCGCCCGCCCGAAAGATATGCGCGACTCGTGCCACGGGTTCGCCTGGTGGGGCCCTGGCGCGCCCCGCCGTGAGCGTGCTACGGTGAAAGCCGATGGCATCCGGTTCTCGTCGGGGAGGTCCCATGGGGGACGGACCGCCCGCCGCGGCGGCCGCGGGCTCATCGGTCGAGGCGCGAGTCACCGAGGTCCCGGCCGTTCCAGGCGCGACCTCGACCGCCGCAGCCGCCCCTGCCGCGTCGCGCGCGGCGACGCCGTTCGATTCGAAGGCCTGGCTGGCCAACACCACCGCCGACGTCCGGGACACGTTCGCGCGCAAGCGTCTCATCATCTCTTTCGGTGAATATTTCAGCCTCTTCAGCGCGTCGCCGGCCAGCCACGTGCGCTCGGCGGCTCAGTACGTGCGCGACGTCTTCGATCACTTCGGCACCACCCCCATCGACAGCCCGCGCGGCGAGCTCACGCGATGGCGGCTGTTCGACGTTCCGTGGGAACAGGGCAAGGACGCCCTCATGGGTCAAGAGGAGGTGCAGGCCTCCGTCTATCGCCTGATCTCGAACTTCGCGCGCGAGGGCCGGACCAATCGCCTGATCTTGTTGCACGGTCCGAACGGCAGCGCCAAGTCGACGTTCGTCGCCACGCTCCAGCGGGCCATGGAGCACTACTCGACGCTCGATGAGGGCGCCCTCTATCGCTTCAACTGGATCTTCCCGTCGCAGAAGCTCACGAAGGGCGGCATCGGGTTCGCCGGCGGCCCCTCGATCGAGGGCGGGGCCGGCGGCGGCGACACCTTCGCGTACCTCGACGACGATCTGGTCGAGGCCAAGATCGCCGACGAGATGCGGGATCACCCGCTGCTGCTGCTCCCGCGGGAGCACCGGCGCGGGCTGATCGAGTCGCTGCTGAGCGATGAGATCGCCAAGGGCTTCCGGCCCGCCGACTACTTGATCCGCGGCGATCTGTCGCACCGCAACCGGCAGATCTTCGAGGCCCTGCTGACCTCCTACCACGGCGATCTGGCCAAGGTGCTGCGGCACGTGCAGGTCGAGCGCTTCTTCGTGTCGCGCCGCTACCGGCAGGCCGCGGCCACCATCGAGCCGCAGATGGCGGTCGATGCCCGCGTGAAGCAGCTCACGATGGATCGATCGCTCGCGTCGCTGCCGCCCGCGCTGCAATCCCTGACGCTGTACGAGACGCAGGGCGAGCTGGTCGACGGCAACCGCGGCGTGATCGACTTTGCGGACCTGCTGAAGCGGCCGCTCGAGGCCTACAAGTACCTGCTCACCACCATCGAGACGGGGCGGGTCTCGCTGGAGGTGGCCAGCCTCGACCTCGACTGCGTGTTCATCGGGTCCTCCAACGAAGGGTACCTGGCGGCCTTCAAGGAGATGGCGGAGTTTCAGTCGTTCAAGGGCCGCATGGAGCTGGTGCGCGCGCCCTACCTGGTCGACTACAAGGTCGAGCAGGAGATCTACGAGGCGCAGATCCGCGCCACCCGCCTCGAGCTCGACAAGCACGTGGCGCCGCACGTGGCCTGGGTGACGGCGCTGTGGGCCGTGCTCACGCGCATGCGCAAGCCGCTGCCCGAGAAGTACACCAAGGCGGTGGGCGACATCGTGAGCAAGCTGGGTCCCCTCGACAAGGCGCTGCTCTACGCCGAAGGCACCATGCCCGAGTCCGTGACCACCGAGCAGGCGCGCGAGCTGAGCGCGGCCGTCGAGAAGATCGCGCGCGAGTCCGACAGCTACCCCAACTACGAGGGCCGCACGGGCGCGTCTCCGCGAGAGATGAAGCAGCTCCTGCTCAACGCCTCGCAGAACCCCAAGTACAAGTGCGTCTCGCCCTTCGCGGTCTTCGAGGAGCTGGAGGAGCTGGTCCGCGGGGTGAGCATCTACGAGTTCCTGAAGCAGGAGCCGGTAGCCGGCGGCTATCACGAGAACCGAAAGTTCGTCTTTCAGGTCCGCGACCGGCTGCTCGACCGGATCGACAACGAGCTGCGCACCGCCATGGGCCTGGTCGAGGAGCGCCGCTACGTCACGCAGTTCGAGCGTTACGTGTCGATGATCTCGCACTGGGTCCGCAAGGAGAAGGTCTCGAACCCCATCACCGGCCGGGACGAGGATCCCGACGAGGAGCTGATGGGCGAGGTCGAGCGCGTCCTGCAGATGCAGCAACGCCGGGACGAATTCCGGCGCGAGGTGATCACGAAGGTCGGCGCCTGGTCGCTGGACAATCCACGCAAGCGCCCCGACATGGAGGCGATCTTCCCCAAGCAGATCGCCGATCTGAGGGAGGCGTTCTTCGCGGACCGGAAGAAGCAGGTGCGCCGGATCAACGACGACCTCCTGATCCTGCTGACCGAGGGCGACGCCAAGATGCCCGCCGACCAGGCGGCCGCCGCTCGCGCCACCCTCGAAGGCATGCGCTCCCGCTACGGCTACTGCGAGAACTGCGCGAAGGACGCCGTGCTCGCTGTGTTGCGACGGCGCTGACCGGCGTCGGCTCGCCGTCCACGGGCGACCACCGCGGCGGGGCGGCCTATTGCACGCGGTCGGGGACCGACGGCGGCGCCGGGCTCGGCGGGGCGGGGGGCGCCGGCGGCGCTTCCGAGATCGAGCCGCTGGGCGGGGCCGGGGTGTCGTGGCCCACGGACAGGCGATCGGCCATGTCGAGCAGTGCGTTCGCCAGATCCTTCGCGGCGACGGCGTCGTGCATGATGGCGCGCGAGAGCTCGCGACCGCGCCGCCGTTCGTCGGCCGAGGACAGGTTCGTCAGCGTCTTGCGGTAATCGGTGGCGCGCAGGACCTGCACGCGGATCGAGTCGACGGCGCGTCCGAGCAGCTCGCGCTCCTCCACGCCCAGCGCCGAGGGCGGCCAGGCGCGCCAGGGCGTCGCCGGAGGAACCGCCGCCGCAGCCGCCGGGACGAACATGCGCCCGACCTCGCCGAACGCGCCCTCCTTGGGCAGGTCCTCGAGCACCAGGCTCCGGCGATCGTCGAGCGGAAATTGGCGCGTGTAGATGTGATAGAGCAGCGTGCCCGCGCCGGCTTCATTGCTCGCACCGCCACCAGCGCCGCCCGCGCCCCCGGCGGCGTGGTCCTGCCCGGGGCGAGCGTCGACCCGGAACACCGCGCCCCCGAAGTCGAACAGCGGCAGCGAGCTGGTCTCGAGCGCCGCGATCAACCGCGCGCGATCCTTGGGCCCGAGGCCCCCGCTCGCGTCGATGGCCAGCGCCCGCGGCATGCGCTTCTTGCGCTTCATGAAGTCCGTCAGCTGGTCGATCCCGATGACGACGTTCAGCGCGCTGTGGCCCTTGTATCCGGCGTGGTACAGGCCCACCAGCTCGAGGTCGCGCGAGCCGCACGCCACCGCCAGGACCGGGCTGCCCGAGTTTCCCTCCGAGAGGAGCGCGTCGATCACGAAGTCGACGTGGTCCCAGCCCTGCTCCTGGTCGCGATCGTACGCGTTCACGATCTTCCCGTCGCTCACCGCCTGCATGACCCCGAGCGGGAAGCCGCGGACGCGGATGGCGTCCCCCTGGCGCAGGCTCGCGCTCTTGCCGACCTTGTAGGGCAGGACGTTGAGCTTCTGCGGGGCCTTCAAGATCGCCGCGTCGAGGAGCGGCTCGACCGCCACGCGCGTGAGCGAGATCTGCCCCGGCTCGAAGTCGTCACGCTCGTCGCGCACGATGCGCAGCCGGTCGTCGACGCGCTTGCATCCCTCCGGCACGCCGTCGACGTGGTGCAGCCCGTCGGTGACCTCGGGCCAGACCGCGACGTGCTCGTTCGTGAGCAGGTAGGTGTCGTTGCCCGAGACCTCGTACGCGAACGCCGTGCCCAGCTCGGTGGCGGCGATGCGCCGGCGGCGCAGCTTTCCGTCGGGGCCGAAGAAGGGGCACTCGTACCGGGCCGAGCTGCGCACCAGATAGCTGTACTGCCCGCGCGGCCCCTGTTCGGTCTGACGCCCGCGCGGACCGAGGAGCTGGAAGGTGTCGGCGTAATCCCCCTCGCACGGGACGGTCGGCGTGGCCGAGAGGCGCGAGCGGGTCACCAGGTCGAAGACCACCACCAGGATCACGAGCGCGACCACCAGCAGGAGACTTCCCTGCGCAGAGCGAAGCCTCACGACGTCGCGTCCTCTGGTGGAGCCCATCCCCGGTCTGCGGTGTGATGATGAGACACCACGGCCTCCAATAGTACCACGCGACATCATCATCATCGGCGACTCCGCCGCTGCGTGGGTTACGATGCTCGCCGGCTCCGGTTACTCACGAGCTCGCTCTCATGCCCAAACGACCCACCTCCATCCACGTCGAGACGATCCGCGCCGCCGTGGCGATGGCCAGCCGGGCGGGGTTCGATCACCTGCTCTACGTCGGCGATCAGCAGCTTCCCGACGAGGCGTTTCGCGGGCGCCCGAGCGCGCGGCGCAAGCTGGCTCAGGCCGTCACCAGCGCCACCCAGCGCGCCGTGGTCGAGGCCGGCGGCGTCCCCGTGTTGCCCCTGCCCGAGTTCGACCTGGGCCGCACCGAGAAGATGAAGCTGGCCATCGTGGCGGGCATCGCGCGGGGTCTGTTCCACGAAGGCGATGTGGTGGTGGGCCTGCTGTCGCGGTCGCCCGCGGTGATGCCGGATTCCATCCTGGTCGTGACGGTGGGCGAGGAGGTGCAGGACGGATCCTTCTCGTTCCTGCAAGCCCAGGGCGTGTCGGCGGCCGTGTTCGATGCGCTCTTCGACCTGGCCGTGCGCGTGGGGGTCGAGGGGTGGGAGGGGCGCCCGGTGGGAGCCCTGTTCGTGGTGGGGGACTCCGCGACCGTCATGGAGAAATCGCGCCAGCTCACGCTCAATCCTTTCCAGGGATATTCGGAGGACGAGCGCAACATCATGAACCCGGAGGTCCGGCACGCGCTGCACGCCTTCGCGGTGCTCGACGGGGCCTTCGTCATGCGCGAGGACGGGGTGGTGGTGGCGGCCGGCCGCTACCTGAACTTCGATCGCGCGCAGGAGGTCGACGTGCCCCTGGGTCTCGGCGCGCGCCACATGGCGGCGGCCGGGATCTCGCGCGACTCGGAGGCGATCGCGGTGGTGGTGTCGCAGACGTCGGGCTCGGTGCGCGCGTTCCGGCACGGGAAGGTGGCGCTCGAGCTGGCGCCGCGGCTGCGGCGAGGCTAGGGCGGGGACCGGGAGGCGGAGGGGAGGCGGCCAGCGAGGGCTTGTCCGTGTTCGTGTTCGTGTCCGTGCTCGTGTCCGTGCTCGTGCTCGGCTGGCGGAAGGGCGTGGAGCGGCACGCGAGACGCGTCACGAGATCCGCAATCCGCGCTCCTAGCCGGACTCGAGCACGAGCACGGACACGCGCTCGCCAACCGCCCGCCGGTCCCCGGGCCCGCACAGCCTCACTCCTGATCGGATGGCGGGATGGCGACGGCGAGCGCCACCGGCTGTGATACCGTCTCGCCCACATGCCCGACCCCTTCCGCTGGCGACTCTCGGAGGTGGACGAGGCGCATGTCGAGGCGCTGGCGGCGGAGCTGAGGGTGCGGCCGACGACCGCGCGGATCTTGATCGCGCGGGGCCTGGCGACCGCGCAGGCGGTCGGGGCCTTCCTGACGCCTCGGCTGGCGGACCTCCGGCCCCCCACGGGCATCGCGGATCTGACGCGGGTCCTCGATCGGCTCACCCGCGCCGTCGACTCGCGCGAGCGGATCGGGGTGTTCGGCGACTACGACGTCGATGGGGTCACGGCGGCTGCCGTCCTGACGGTCGGGCTGCGCGCGCTGGGTGCGCAGGTGACGCCGCGGGTGGCGGCCCGCCACTCCGGTTACGGCCTGCCGCCCGACACCGTCGATCGGTTCGCTGACGAAGGCGTGACGCTGGTCGTGACCGCCGATTGCGGGACCAGTGACGTCCCGGCGCTGCTGCGGGCCCGAGAGCGCGGGATCGACGTGGTGGTCATCGATCACCACCAGGTCCCGACCGGCGAGCGCCTCGCCTACGGCCTCATCAACCCGCATCAACCGGAGGACCGCTTCCCCTTCAAGGGCCTGGCCTCGTGCGGGGTGGCGTTTTATCTGATGGCGTCCCTGCGTTCGCGCATGCACGCGGCCTCGTTCGATCCGCGGGAGCTCCTCGATCTGGTCGCGCTGGGGACCATCGCGGACCTGGTGCCGCTGGTTCACGAGAACCGCATCCTGGTCACGGCGGGCCTGCGCGTGCTGTCGGCCCGCCGGCGCCCGGGGCTCCGGGCGCTGGCCGAGCTGGCGCATCTGACCGACGAGCCGGTCCTGTCGGCCGAGCACGTCAGCTTCCGGCTGACGCCGCGCCTGAACGCGGCCGGGCGTCTCGGAGACGCTCAGCTGGCGCTGGACCTGCTGCTGGCCAGCGACGACGCCGAGGCGTCTCGCCTGGCGACGACCCTCGACGACGTGAATCGCGAGCGCCAGCGCATCCAGGAGCTGGTCTGGACCGAAGCGCTGGCCGCGGCGGAGGCGACGGCGTCGGCGCCGGCCATCGTCGTGGGGGGACAGGGCTGGCACCACGGCGTCGTCGGGATCATCGCGGCCCGCCTGGTCGACCGGTTCGGCAAGCCGTCGGTGGTGATCGGGTTCGACGGCGCCGTGGGCCGCGCCTCGGCGCGCACGACCACCACCGGCGACGTGAACCTCTACGAGGCCCTCGCGGCGACAGCGCAGCACCTGGTCCGCTTCGGAGGGCACGCCGGAGCCGCGGGGCTGACGCTGGAGCTGGACAAGCTGGATCCGTTCCGCGCCGCCTTCCTGACCGAGGTCGAGCGACGCCGGGGGCGGGCCGGCTCGGAGCTCGGCCGGGAGATCGAGGTCGATGCCGAGATCGACCTCCACGAGATCGACGTGGCCTTTACCGAGGAGCTCGGCCGGCTGGCACCCTATGGCGCCGGAAACCGTGAGCCCCTGTTTGCCCTGCGCGGGCTGGTCACGGCCGACACCCGGGTGGTGGGGCAGGGCCATCTGCAGCTTTCGGTGACGGGTGGACGGGCCCGCGGCGAAGCCATCGCCTTCAACATGGCCGGGCTCGACCCCGGCGCCGGCGCCATGGTCGACCTCCTGGCCCACGCCGACCTCGACACGTATCGGGGCAACCGGCGGGCCCGGCTGCGGGTGCGCCACCTCCGGCGGGCGGCCGAAACGACGGACGTCGCGGTCCCGGCGGCCGACGAGGTGACGTCGCTCCTCGGGGCTGGAGCCGTCGAGGCCGTGGCCGAGTGAACGCTCGCGCCGCGGCTTCGCCCGTGAAGATCGCCGACGACGTTCGATTCGAGTAGAACTTGGGCGACATGGGACTCGAGAGGACTCCCGGCGCCTCGCCCCGGGAGCGGACCACACGGTCGCGCGAGCGCACCTTTGCCCAGCTCTTCCCCTGGCGGAACATGCGACGGGTGCTCATGTTGCTGGCTCTCATCGTGGCCATCGTCGTGATCAAGCGCTCCATGGGCCCCCTGCTCGGCCGAGCGTCTCAACTCTGGGGCCTGGGCTCGGCGCCGCCTCCGTCTCCGCCGGTCGAAACGACGACGGGCGCCGTCCCCGGCTCCCCGTTCCGGGTGCGCCTCGGCCCCACGCTGGCGCGGCCGCCCGAACAGGCGCCTCGCCCCTCTCTCGACCGATGATCCCCGAACCGAGAACCGGGTGGCCGCGGCCGTCGCGCCGAGGACGACGTCGATGACCAGCGTCGCCGGTCCCTTCGCCTGGAGCGTGTTCGCGATCGTCGTCCTCGTGATGCTGTTCCTGGACCTGGGCGTCTTTCACCGCAAGGCGCACGCCATCGGGTTGCGCGAGGCCGCGATCTGGTCGGCGGTCTGGGTGGCTGTCTCGCTGTCGTTCAACGTGCTCGTGCTCGCCCGCTTCGGCGTGGAGCGGGGGCTGGAGTTCTTCCAGGCCTGGCTGGTCGAGAAGGCGCTGTCCGTCGACAACATCTTCGTCTTTCTCGCCATCTTCACGTACTTCTCGGTCGCGCCCAAGGTGCAGCACCGGATCCTCTTCTGGGGGATCTTCGGCGCGCTCGTCACCCGGGGCGCGTTCATCTGGCTCGGGGCGTCGCTGCTGCAGTCGTTCCATTTCATCATGTACGTGTTCGGCGTGTTCCTGATCCTGACCGCCGGACGCCTGCTGATCGGCGACGACACCGACGTCGAGCCCGACAAGAACCTGGTGCTGCGCCTGTTCCGGCGCTTCGTGCCGATCGCGAAGAACTACGAAGGGACGGGGTTCCTGACCAAGCAGGACGGGCGGTGGATGGCGACCCCGCTCTTACTGGTCCTGGTGGTGGTGGAAGCGACGGACGTCGTGTTCGCGGTCGACTCGATCCCGGCGGTCTTCGGCATCACCCAGGACGTCTTCATCGTCTACACGTCGAACATCTTCGCGATCCTCGGGCTGCGGGCCATGTCCTTCCTGGTGGCGTCGGTCATCCGCAAGCTGCGCTACCTGAAGGTGGGCCTCTCGCTGGTGCTGGCGTTCGTGGGCGTCAAGATGTTGATCGAGAGCCACGTCCACATCCCCGAGCTGCTCTCGCTGGCGGTGGTGGTCACCTTGCTGGTGGGCTCGGCGCTGGTCTCGTTGCTGCGCCCCGACAACGACGAACGTCGGCCGCCGCCGGCCGACGGCCCCCGCGCCTCGAAGTGACCCGGCTCGGGAACGTGTTGCGCCATCGCGCCACGTTCTACACGGGACCTCCGCGCCCTCCCGCCGGGCTCGCCGCCGTTCCTAGCCCAGACGCCGGTGCTGCAGGCACGGGAGGGTGCGGCGCACCTTGTCCTGGTATTCGAAGTCGAGATCGGCGATGGCCACGCCCTCGTGATTCCCCGACTCCGCCAGCACGACGCCCCACGGATCGATGATCAAGGCGTGGCCGTAGCTGGCGCGCTTGCCGCCGTGCGCCCCGAACTGCGCCGGGGCCACCACGAACGCCTGGTTCTCGATGGCCCGGGCGCGCAACAAGACGTGCCAGTGGTCCTTTCCAGTCTCGGCGGTGAAGGCGGCGGGGACCGCCAGGATGCGCGCGCCGCGCGCCGCCAGCTGTCGGTAGAGCTCGGGGAACCGAAGGTCGTAGCAGACGGTCAGCCCCACGGTGGCGAAGGGCAGCTCCGCCACGACCGGCTCGCCCCCCGGCGTGACCGCGTCCGACTCGCGAAAGCGGGCGCCGCCCGGTAGATCGACGTCGAACAGATGAATCTTGCGATAGCGCGCCACGATCTCGCCCCCCGGGTCCAGCACGACGGACGTGTTGTGGATGTGTCCCGCCTCGGCGCTCTTCTCGGGAAAGCCGCCGAGCAGGAGGTGGGCGCGCGTCGACCGCGCGAGCTCGGCCATCGCGGACAGGATGGGACCCGGCGCGTCCAGGCTCTCGGCCAGGGCGAGGCGATGATCCCCATCGCTGCCCAGGTAGGCAAAGTTTTCCGGGAGGCCAATCAACCGCGCTCCGGCCTCGGCCGCCCGGCGCACGAGGCGTCCGACCGCGTCGAGGTTCGCCGCCACGTCCTCCGTCGAGGTCATCTGGACCGCGGCGACGCGCAGAGTCCTTGCGGTCGAGGCACCAGGCGGAGTGGGAGGATTGGCCAGGGAAGTCACGAGACCATTCACCGAGAAGCGTACGGTAGCACGCCGTCCCGACGGGGTGGGCAGGCCCCGGGATTCCAGGACATACCAGAAATGCAAAGTGTTTACGGCAGGTTGACCCTTTGTTTCGATGTTGCGCATGCCGATCGTGCGTGATATAAGGCGCCTTCCGAAATTTCGCGTCAGCCCCTTACGACTGAAGGTGGGCCCGCAGCCCGCCTTTTTTTTTGCCCGATGTTCGAAAATCGCCCCGACACCGACCCCAAGAATGAGAAAGGACACCCAAGACTTGTGGAACCTGGTCGAGCCCTACGTCCGTGACGCCGGATTCGACCTCGTCGAGGTCCAGTCGGGACGCGAGCCGTCCGGGTGGATCGTGCGCCTATTCATCGATCGACCGGCGGCGGCGCCGGCCAGCGGGGGAACGGAAGGGCCGGGGTCGGCCGACAGCGAGCTCGGGGTGTCGCACCTCGACTGCGAGCGCGTGAGCCGGGACATCTCGGCGGCGCTGGACGTGGCCGACCTGATCCCGCACGCCTACGAGCTGGAGGTCAGCTCTCCGGGGCTCGACCGCCCCCTCCGCCGCCTGCAGGATTTTTCACGTTTCACGGGGCGCGAGGCGCGCATCCGTATGACAGAGGGTGTGGATGGGCGGCGCAACTTCTCTGGTCGTCTCGCGGGGGTCGAAGCCGCCCCGGCGGCGGGCCTCGATGGCCTCGTGGCCATCGAGTGCGACGGCCGGACTTACCACCTTCCCGTCGGGGACATCGCCAAGGCGAACTTGGTCCCCGATTGGGCGAAGGAATTCAAACGGAGCGCTTCATGAGCGATGCGGCCGCCCTGGGCCTGGTGCTCGACCAGGTATCAAAAGACAAGAACATCAACCGCGCGGTGCTGGTGGAGGCGCTGGAGCAGGCCATCCTCACGGCCGCCAAGCGCGCCTTCGGCATGCAGCGGGAGATGGAGGCGAAGTTCAACGAGGAGACGGGGCGGGTCGATCTGTTCCAGATCATCGTGATCGTCGACCAGGTCACCCCGGGGAACGAGGGCAAGGAGATCCCGATCGCCGACGCGCAGCGATTCGGGCTCACCGCCGAGGTGGGCGACGAGCTCTTGTTCCAGATCTTCTTCGACGAGAAGGATCAGGCGCGCGCCGAGGAGCAGGACGCCAAGTACGGGGCGCTGCTGCAGCTCAACCGGGCCTGGAAGGGCTTCGGCCGGATCGCGGCGCAGACCGCCAAGCAGGTCATCCTGCAGCGCGTGCGCGAGGCGGAGCGCGACAACGTCTTCAATCAATACAAGGATCGCCGCGGCGAGCTGATCTCCGGCATCGTGCGGCGCTTCGAGCGCGGCAACCTGGTGGTGGACCTGGGCGGGGCCGAGGCCATCCTGCCGGTGCGCGAGCAGGTGCAGCGCGAGTCGTACCGGGCCGGGGATCGCATCGTGGCGTTCGTGGTGGACATCGACAAGGCGGCCCGCGGGCCCCAGATCATCCTCTCGCGCACGCACAAGGGCCTGCTCGAGAAGCTGTTCGAGATGGAGGTCCCCGAGATCTACGAGAAGATCGTGCGGATCGAGGCCTCGGCGCGCGAGCCGGGAGCGCGATCCAAGATCGCGGTCAGCTCGCGGGATCGGGACGTGGATCCGGTGGGCGCCTGCGTGGGCATGAAGGGCTCGCGCGTGCAGGCCGTCGTGCAGGAGCTGCGCGGCGAGAAGATCGACATCGTGCCGTTCGATCCGGATCCCGCGCGGTTCGTGTGCAACGCCATCGCGCCGGCCGAGGTGTCGCGGGTGCTGATCGACGCCTCGACGCACACGATGGAGCTGATCGTGCCCGACGAGAAGCTGTCGCTGGCCATCGGCAAGAAGGGTCAGAACGTGCGGCTGGCGTCGCAGCTGACCGGCTGGCGCATCGACATCCACTCGGAGACCAAGGTGCGCGAGATGGAGGCGCGCGGGCGCAGCTCGCTGGCGTCCGTCGAAGGTGTCTCCTCGGACATGGTCGAGGCCCTGTTCCGCCTCGGCTGGCGGTCGGCGTCGGATCTGGCGCGCTCCAAGCCGGACGAGCTTCTGGACGTCCCGGGGATCACCGCCGACAACGTCGGGCGGATCGTCAGCAGCGCCGCCAAGGTCGCAGAAATAGAGAAGCGCCGCCGCATCGACGAGGCGGCGGCCATGGCCGAGGCGCAGGCCAGCGCCGACGCGCCGCCCACGGGGGGCGGCGTGGAGCCTTCACACCGGCCGGAGACCGTATGAGCCGTGGCTTCCCAAGCTTCAGAAGCTTCCCAAGCTTCACGAGCGTCAACCGTTCGCACGTGTATCGGGTGTCGGCGCAAGGCCGAGGCCGCGGGCCTGGTGCGCCTTGTGTTGGCGGCGGACGGCCAGCTCCTCGCAGGGCCGCGGCGCGGCCGCTCCCCCGGGCGGGGCGCGTCACTGCATCCCGCCGACAGCTGCGTGAGAGCGGCCCTGGCCAGCGATGCGTTCGCCCGGGCCTTCCGCGGCAGGAGGCCCTCGTCGGACGGCCGACCCTGGTCGGCCGTCGAGGTGCTGGGCGCTTTGCAGCGTTCGCAAGTCGGCCGGGACGCCGACGTCTCTTCACCCGTCTCCCTTCCCCCCCAGCGATGAGTGGAACGCCATGATTGGAAGCGGATTTGAGCGCAGGTCGGAATCTTCCGGCGGCACGGACTCTCAGTCGGTCGCCGGCCCGCGCGTGCGCGTGTACGAGCTGGCAAAGGAGCTCGGAATCTCCAACAAGGACCTCGTGGAGCGGATCCGGGCCCTGGGGCTCGAGGTCGCGAACCACATGTCCCATCTGGAGGCGGCCGACGTCGATCGCGTGCGCCGATCGCTCACGCGCGAGCGTCACGAGAGCCTCGTCGAAGAGCGGCTGAGCGACACGGTCATTCGGCGCCGCTCGAAGGTCGCCGGCGGAGCGCCGAGCGGCGCACCGGCGGCGCGCCCGGCCGCAGCGCCGGCGCCGGCCGAGGCGTCTGCCAAGAAGGCGCCGCCCGCTGCGGCGGCTCCTCCGTCCGCCTCCGCGACCAGCGCCGCCGCGGCGCCTGCGGCCGCCGAAGGACGCCGCGTGGTGGTCGTGGACGTGGCGCCTCCATCGTCTCGGGCCGAGGCCGCTGTCGAGGCCTCACCGCCTGCGCCTGCGGCAGCGCCCGCACCGACCGCCCCTGCGACGCCGGCCGCACCGACCAAGGTCGTGGCCGAGGCTCCGGCGCCGTCGGCCGAGCCCCGAGCTCCGGAGCCCGTCACGGCGAAGGCCGCGCCGGAATCCGTCACACCGCCGCCGGCCGCCGCGGCTTCACCGGCTCCGACCCCCGCCGCTCGTCCTGCCGTCCCGTCGGCGCCTGCGGCAGCAGCCCCCTCGACCTCGGCGCCGCCGATGGTGGCCCGTCCGGGGCAGACCGCGGGCGGCACGCCGACCACCCCACCGCTGCCGCCCTTGCGGCAGATCATTCAGCCTGTCGTCACCGGATCGGCGGCTACGGGCCAGTTCATTCAGCTCCCGGGCCGCACGCCTCCCGGCGTACCCAAGATCGAGATCAAGGATCGCGACGAGGAGCTGCGCCGGATGGGCCGGCCGCCGGTCGGGCGCGATCGCTTCGGCCGACCGCTGGTGGGTGGCGGTGCGCCGGGCAACCGCCCGGGTCAACCGGGCAGCCCCTGGGCTCCCAAGAAGCGGGTCGCCGCGGCCGGCAAGAAGTCCAAGAAGACCGAGATCACCACGCCCGCCGAGCACAAGCGGGTCGTGCGCATGGGTGACACCATCCAGGTCTCCGACTTCGCCCAGAAGATGGGCATCAAGGGCAAGGAGATCATCAAGCGGCTGTGGGCGCTGGGCATGATGGGCGTGAACATCAATCACGACATCGATCACGACACCGCCACGCTGATCGCGAACGAGTTCGGTTATCAGATCGAGTCGACCGCCTTCCGCGAGGACCAGGTGCTGGGCACCGAGTCCGAGACCGAGGACGCGCCGGAGGATCTGGTCCCGCGCGCGCCCGTGGTCACCATCATGGGCCACGTCGACCACGGAAAGACGTCGCTCCTGGACGCGATCCGCAAGGCCAACGTGGCGGCGGGTGAGGCCGGCGGCATCACCCAGCACATCGGCGCCTACAAGGTCCACTCGGACCGCGGCGACGTCGTCTTCCTCGATACGCCGGGCCACGAGGCGTTCACCGCCATGCGCGCGCGCGGCGCCCAGATGACCGACATCGTGGTCCTGGTGGTGGCGGCCGACGACGGCCCGATGCCTCAGACCATCGAGGCCATCAACCACGCGAAGGAGGCGAAGGTCCCCATCCTCATCGCGGTCAACAAGATCGACAAGCCGGGCGCGAACCCCGACCTCATCCGCAACAAGCTCTCCGAGCACCAGCTGGTCCCGGAGGAGTGGGGAGGCGACACGATCTACGTGAACCTGTCGGCCAAGACCAAGCAAGGCGTCGACAAGCTGCTCGAGATGCTGGCGTTGCAGGCCGAGGTCCTCGAGCTGAAGGCCAACCCGAAGCGCGCCGCGAAGGGCTACGTGGTCGAGGCGCGCCTCGACCGCTCGCGCGGCCCCATCTCGACGTTGCTGATCGAGGAAGGGACGCTGCGCGTCGGAGACATCGCGGTGGCGGGCGAGATGTTCGGCAAGGTCCGGGCGATGCTGAACGACAAGGGCCAGAACATCACGGAGGCGCCGCCCTCGACGCCGGTCGAGGTCCTGGGCCTGGACGGTGTGCCGGACGCTGGCGAGATGTTCCACGTCGTGACCGACGAGAAGGACGCGAAGACGCTGGCCGAGCACCGCCGGGATGCTCGCAAGAAGAAGGAGAACACCGGCCCCGCGCGGGTGTCGCTCGAGAACATCCTCGACAAGATCAGGGTCGGCGAGGTCAAAGAGGTCAAGATCGTCCTCAAGGCCGACGTGCAGGGCTCGGCCGAGGCGGTCTCGGCGGCGCTGTCGAACCTGTCGACGTCCGAGGTGCGCGTCAACGTGATCTCGTCAGGGGTCGGCGGCATCACCGAGTCCGACGTCTCGCTGGCCAAGGCTTCGTCGGCCATCGTGATCGGCTTCAACGTGCGCCCGGCTGGCAAGGCGCAGCCGTTGGCCGAGCAGGAGGGCGTGGACATCAAGCTGTACCAGGTGATCTACGAGGCCATCGACGACGTGAAGAAGGCGATGGTCGGCATGCTGGCGCCGGTCCTTCGCGAGAAGATCGTGGGCAAGGCGGAGGTCCGCAAGATCTTCAGCATCCCGAAGGCCGGCAACATCGCGGGCTCGTTCGTCATCGAAGGAAAGATCTCGCGCAAGTCGCAGCTACGGCTGGTGCGCGACTCGGTGGTCCTTTACACGGGCAAGGTCGGATCGCTGCGGCGGTTCAAGGACGACGCCAGCGAGGTGGCCGCCGGGTACGAGTGCGGCCTCACCATCGAGGGCTACAACGACCTGCGCGAGGGCGACATCGTCGAGGCCTTCGAGATCGAGAGCATCGCGGCGACGCTGGAGATGCCGGGCGGGCCGCCCGTACGCGGCAGGGGCTGAGAGGCTCGCTCCGCTCGCTCGCCGAAGGGGCTTCGCCCCTCCCGCGGGCCGGACGCTCGCTCCGCTCGCTCGCGGAAGGGGCTTCGCCCCTCCCGCGGGCCGGACGCTCGCTCCGCTCGCTCGCGGAAGGGGCTTCGCCCCTCCCGCGGGCCCTCCCCGGGTGAGGCGGACCCGGATTCGTTGAATTTCGTCGTCTCCGGCGGGCGAAGCCCGCCTTCGATCCGCTAGAGAAGACGGGCTTGGGAACGGTCCGGGGCCTGTAGCAGGGGGCGGGTAAGATGAGGGGATGACGGTGGGGATTGCTCGGTTGACCTTGTTTGTTTCGGCGAGCCATTCGTTAAAAGAGAAGCGGATGGTGCTGCGGCGGCTGAAGACGCAGGTGCGGGAGAAGTTCAACGCCGCGGTGGCCGAGGTGGGCGACAACGAGCTGTGGCAGCGGGCGGCGGTGGGGGTGGCCGTCGTGGGGAACGAGAAGGCGCACACGGAGGCGTCGCTGGACGAGGTCATCCGGTTCATGCGCGACCACGCCGACGTGACGCACGTCGATCGCGAGCTCCAGACCTTCAGCGACGACTTCCCGGTGGGCGCCGGCTTCGAGAACTGGCGACGGAAGCCCTGACGCGTCTTCGGCGCTCGCGGGAGGGTCAGGCCCCTCCCGCGGACCCACCCCGGACTACGCCGACG
>Ga0068853_100001098_pt1 | contig 19159 bp, 17 predicted proteins | sample KBSCornC32_FD_65655 | JGI IMG/M metagenome (GOLD analysis project Ga0068853, IMG submission 65655) | Corn rhizosphere microbial communities from Kellogg Biological Station, Michigan, USA - KBS Corn C3-2 | ecosystem: Host-associated > Plants > Roots > Rhizosphere > Soil ...
TGTCCGGTACGTCCGAGCCGCGCATGGCCTACGCCACGCCGCCGAAGTCCCGCAAAGCCATGGGCGGCCCTGAGAAGATGACGGGTGCCGTCGTCGCCAACCTCGAAGCACTGCAGGCGCCCACGCAAGCGGCCACCTACGCTTCAATGCAGGGCGGACAGCCGACCTCTGTAGTTCTTTTCCCGGGTGACGGGACGCTGCTGAACGCGTCTGCGCGTGCACAGGTTCGCGCGGCCGTCGAGGCGTTCAAAGCCTCTGGCGGTCAGGGTTATCTGCGCATCGTCGGACATGCCTCCAGCCGCACGTCGAACATGCCGCTCGAAAAGCACCTTGAAGTGATCTTCAACAAGAGCCAGGACCGCGCGAATGCGGTGGCGAAGGAAGCGATCCGCGAAGGCGTGCCTGCGAACCGCGTGCTCGTGGAAGCGGTGGGCGACAGCCAGCCGGTCTATTACGAGTCCATGCCGCAAGGCGAAGACGGCAACCGCCGCGCCGAGATCTACCTGCAAAGCTAAGCAGGGAAACCCGCACTTACGCTGATGAAGATACCTCTGCGCATAGCCATCGCCGGTCTCGGCACTGTCGGCGGCGGCGTGCTGAAGGCGTTGCACGCGCGCGGCAATGAGCTGGCAGAGCGCGCAGAACGCAGGCTGGATATCGTCGCGATCTCTGCGCGTGACAAAGGCAAAGCCCGTGCCTCCGATATTTCCGGATTCAAATGGGTCGATGATCCCGTCGCGCTGGCCCGTACGGATGCGGATGTCGTTGTCGAACTGATTGGCGGCGAAGAGGGCACTGCGCGGCAACTGGTCGAAGCATCGCTGCTCGCGGGCAAGCATGTCGTCACGGCCAACAAGGCTTTGCTCGCGCATCATGGCGCGTCGCTGGCGAAGCTCGCGGAAGATCGCGGTCTGGCGCTGAAATTCGAAGCCGCCGCCGCCGGTGGCATTCCTATCGTCAAAGCCCTGCGTGAAAGCCTGATCGCGCACGGCGTGGGATCGGTGCGCGGGATCCTGAACGGCACCTGCAACTACATTCTGACCAATATGGAGAAGACGGAGCGTTCCTTCGCCGATGTGTTGAAGGAAGCGCAGGCGCTGGGCTATGCCGAGGCCGATCCGACACTCGATGTCGGCGGTGGCGATACCGCGCACAAGCTTGCGATCCTCGCGTGTCTCGCGTTTGGCACGGCGCCCGATCTCAAGAACATGTTTGTCGAAGGCATCGAACACATCACGCTCGACGATATCGGCTATGCGCAGGAATTCGGCTATCGCATCAAGCTGCTCGGTATCGCGCGGCGTATCGATGGCGGAATCGATCAGCGCGTGCAGCCCGCGATGGTGCGCGCCGGAACACCGCTCGCGGACGTCGATGCCGCGTTCAACGCCGTTTCCGTGAACGCCGGCGAGGCAGGCCCGTTCTTCTTTGAAGGCCGCGGCGCGGGCGAGGGCCCGACAGCGTCGGCCGTTATCGCCGATCTGGTCGACATCGCGCTCGGTTCCTTCGAGCCTGCTTTTGGTAAGCCTGCAAATACACTGGTGCCTCTGGTTCCCGCGTCGCCGGAGGCCGCTTCGTCGGCCTACTATCTGCGTTTTGAGGTGCTCGATATCCACGGCGTATTGGCAGAGATCGCCGGTTGCCTGGCCGACTTCAAGGTTTCCATCGAAAGCATGTTGCAACGCGGGCGTGCGCCAGGTGAGCCGGTATCGATTGTCATGATCACCCATGACACTCCACAGCTTGCGGTGACGCGCGCCTTGAAGGCCATCGGCGCCTCGGACAAGGTCTTGGCCCCGCCCGTCATGATTCCCATGGAAGCGGGCTGAGCCGTATTTTCGGAGCTTTTTATGACTGGTCATCTCGATCGTTCCTTCTCACTTGAGGCCGTGCGCGTCACGGAAGCCGCCGCGATCAACGCTGCGCGCCAGATCGGACGGGGCGACGAGAAGGCCGCGGATGCGGCGGCGGTCGAGGCAATGCGCGCCGCGTTCAACATTCTGCCCATCGACGGCACGGTGGTAATCGGCGAGGGCGAGCGCGACGAAGCGCCGATGCTCTTCATCGGCGAGAAGGTCGGCAGCGGCGGCATCAAGGTCGATATCGCGCTCGATCCGCTTGAAGGCACGACGCTGACGGCGAAAGCTCTTCCGAACGCGCTCGCCGTGATGGCGATGGCTGAGCCTGGCACGCTGCTCAACGCGCCCGACACCTATATGGACAAGATCGCCATCGGCGGCGGCTATCCCGAAGGCACAATCGATCTCGACGCCGATCCGGCAGAGAACGTCCGCTCGCTCGCGAAGGCGAAGGGCGTGAAGCCGCATGAGATCACGGCGCTCATTCTGGACCGTCCGCGTCATGAAAAGATCATCGAAGCGGTACGCTCGACCGGCGCGGCTGTGCAGCTCATCACCGACGGCGACGTCGCCGGCGTGATCGCGACCAGCGATCCGTCAACAGGCATCGACATCTATATGGGACAGGGCGGTGCGCCGGAGGGCGTTCTGGCCGCGGCTGCGCTTCGCTGCGTCGGCGGGCAAATCCAGACCCGTCTGGTCTTCAAAAAGGAAGACGAAAAGCGCCGCGCCGAAAAGCTCGGCATCACCGACTTCAACAGGAAGTACACGCTGATGGACCTGGCATCCGGCGACGTCGTGTTCTCGGCGACCGGCGTGACCGACGGCTCGATGCTCAAGGGCGTGAAGGTCACGCGCGAGCATATCTTCACCGAAAGTATCGTGATGCGCTCCGCTACCGGAACGGTGCGCTGGATCCGCGCCCGCCATCGTCGCAAGGATGTCGGCTAGCGCACTCGCCCTCGAGCCTGCGGCGGCGTTTGGCGTCGCACGCTCCTTCTCGGGCCGGAAATGGATATTGCAGCGTGCCGATGAAGATGCCGCGCGCGAAATCGCGCGCAATTCCGGCATCTCATTTGCGTTGGCGCGGCTCCTTGTTGGCCGGGGCATCAAACCGGACGAGCTTCAGGACGTTCTGAATCCGACGCTGAAGCGTCTAATGCCCGATCCGCTCGTCCTCTTAAACATGGACAAAGCGGTCGCGCGTGCGAAAGCGGCTATCGAGAACGGCGAACACATCGCGATCTTCGGTGACTACGATGTCGACGGTTCCTGCTCGTCTGCGCTGTTGCACGATTTTCTAGTAGCGCTCGGCGTCAAGCCGCGTATTTACATCCCCGACCGTATGACCGAGGGCTACGGACCTTCAGCCAATGCGATGCGGACATTGAAAGACGAGGGAGCAGGATTCGTCGTCACTGTCGATTGCGGCGCGACGGCAAAGGACGCGCTCAACGCTGCCCGTGACCTTGGTCTCGATGTGGTAGTCCTGGACCACCACGCGGTTGAAGAGTTGCCCCCCGCATTGGCGCAGGTGAATCCCAATCAGGCGGGCGATACATCCGGTCTCACTTATCTCTGTGCTGCCGGCGTGACCTTCATGTTTGTGGTGGCGCTGAACCGCGCGCTGCGCGATGCGGGCTATTACGCTGAGAAGAATATTCCCGAACCTGACCTGCGCGATCTTCTCGATCTCGTGGGACTCGCGACGATTTGCGATGTCGTCCCGTTGATTGGCGTCAACCGCGCCTTTGTGCGTTCCGGTCTCGCGTTGTTCGGCACGAAGCGCGTGGGGCTGGCCGCGCTCGCAAATATCGCGAAAGTGGTCGGGCCGTTCACGCCGTATCACATGGGTTATGTGTTCGGGCCGCGGATCAATGCCGGCGGGCGTGTCGGACGCTGCACGCTTGGCGCCGATCTGCTGACCACGCGGGATGGCACCGAGGCGGAGGAATTTGCGCTCGCGCTCGACAATCACAACAAGGAACGTCAGGCGATCGAGAAACTGATCCTCGAAGAAGCCATCGCCATGGCGCACACACAGGACAACGCGCCGTTTCTGTTTGCGGCCAAGGAAGGCTGGCACGCCGGTGTCGTCGGCATTGTTGCAGGTCGACTGAAAGATCGTTTCGGCAAGCCGTCTTTCGTCGCGGGCTTTGAAGGCGGCATGGCGCGGGGTTCGGCGCGCTCCATTCCCGGCGTCGACATCGGGGCCATCGTGCGCGCCGCGAAAGACGCCGGCGTTGTTGCGACGGGCGGTGGTCACGCGATGGCCGCAGGGTTTTCGCTGACGACGGAACAGGAAGGTCCCTTCCACGCCTTCGTCGCAGAACGTTTTGCAGAGGGTAACGAGGCGCTCGCCGGCGCACTCGATCTGCATATCGACACACTTGTCTCGCCATCGGGCGCGACCGAAGAGATTGTCCGCGAGATCGCGCAAGCCGGCCCCTATGGCGCGGGCAATCCGGAACCGCTCGTCGCCATCGCCGACGCGCGTGTCGTGTTCGCGGATGTTGTGGGCAAGGATCACGTCCGCCTGAGGCTCGCGGGCGGCGACGGCGCGCGGCTCGACGCCATCGCATTCCGGGCGGCGGACACCGATCTGGGCAAGGGGCTGATGGCCTCCCGTGGCAAGGCGATCCACGCCGCCGGGCGCCTCAAAATCGACGAATGGCAAGGCCGAATCCGCGTCCAGCTTCAGCTCGAAGATGCAGCCCCGGCAGGGGCTTAACCCGCCGCTTGCCAAGGCGGCCCCGGCCCGCTAAACCCGCCCGCTCTGCGCCCTTCGTCTATCGGTTAGGACTCAGGATTTTCATTCCTGCAAGAGGGGTTCGACTCCCCTAGGGCGCGCCAGCCTACGCTCGCGAAGAGAGCAGAGGCGCATCCGCCGGAGCCTTGGCGTAGGCGGACACCCTCGCCACCCGCGAGCTTCGGCTGGCAAGCCACCCTTTCTGACATTTCCCGCGTTTCCTCTCTCCACATTGCGGGGTATCTCTTCCCTATGCTGACCGAACACAAATCAGAGCGCGGGCTCTGGATCGACCTGCTCGATCCGACACCGGAAGAAGTCGAGAAGGTGAAGGCTGAGCACGGCCTGCGCGTGCCGCCGCGTGCCGAACTCGAAGAGATTGAGAGCTCCAGCCGCCTGTCACGCGACGGTGATGTGCTTCACATGAACCTGCCGGTGACGACTGCGGACGGCGATGGCGTACTCACACCGTCCCCGATGGGCTTCATCCTATCTGAGAAGGTTCTGGTCACGATCCACTTCGTGCATCTGCATACGACCGGCGCTGTGCTGGATCGGCTCAAGGCCGACAAGAATCCGTCCAGTAGCGCCGATGTCTTCGCGATGATGATGGAGGCGATGGTCGATTTCAGCGCCGATCAGCTCGAGAACATCTCCGCCGAACTCATGAAGATTTCGCAGCGCGTGTTCCGCCGCAAAGAGACGCCGGAACTCCATAACATAAAGCACATGACGCGGCTTCTGCGCCGCATGCTTTCGCAGATCGGCTATGAGGGCGAGCATCTTTCGCAGATCCGAGAGACATTGCTGGGCCTTCAGCGCATCATCACCTACACGATGGAAACCTGCGCGAACTGGCGCGACAACAATTTCCTCGCCCGTCTCGAAACCGCGCGCCGCGATCTGAAGTCGCTGATCGAGCACGAGACGCATCTGTCCGACAAGGCGCAGTTCTTGCTCGATGCCAATCTCGGGTTTATCAACACCGAGCAGAACGACATCTTCAAGGTGCTGACGCTGGTGTCGGTCGTCGGCATCCCGCCGACCTTCTTTGCCAGCATGTGGGGCATGAACTTCCACAACATGCCCGAGCTTAGCTGGCACTATGGTTACTGGATCGGACTCGGCGTTATCGCGCTCAGCACCATCATCCCGATGGCCTGGTTCAAATACCGCGGCTGGTGGTGAGGAAACTTCGGGCGATATGATCGTTTCCTAGGGTCTGCCCGAGGGAATGTCATGGCCGCGAAGAAGAAAAAAGCCGCTCCGAAAAAGAAGAAGAAAGCGGCGGTGCATCACACCGCGCGGGACGAGGGCGCGGCCAGGCTAAGTTCGCGGCCGATCTGGCAGGGGCATCTGCGCCTTTCGCTGGTATCGTGCCCAGTGGCGCTGTTCACCGCGACGTCACGGTCGAACGACATCTCTTTCCATCTGCTCAATCCCGAAACCAACAACCGCATCCGCATGGTGCCGACCGATCCCGATACTGGGCCGGTCGAGCGCAGCGATCTGGTAAAAGGTTATGAGGTTTCGAAGAACAACTATGTGATCGTGACGCCCAATGAGTTGGATGCGGTCAAACTCGAAACCACGCACACAATGGAGATCGAGCGTTTCGTCGATGCCGACGATATCGATCGTCTATTTTGGAACCAGCCTTATTATCTCGTGCCCAATGAAGACAGCGGCGTGGATGCCTATGTCGTGATCCGCGATGCATTGCGCGAGACGGGACGTATTGCGCTCGGCCGCGTGGTCATGCACACGCGCGAGCGGCTGGTGGCGCTTGAGCCGCGCGACAAGGGCATCGTCGCCTATACGCTGCGCATGCGGAATGAAGTGGCGGAGCCCAAGAACGCGTTCCGCGATATCCCCGACGCGCATCCGAGCAAGCAGATGGTCGAGATCGCGACCAAGATCATCGAGCAGCAGGAAGGTCCGTTCGATCCCGACAAATTCCAGGATCGCTATGAGAAGGCGTTGAAAGAACTCATTCATCGCAAGGAAAAGGGCGAGAAGATCGTCCAAGCCGAGCCGGTCGAAGATACGAACGTCATCGACCTGATGGCGGCACTGAAGAAGAGCCTCAAGCACAAGGGCCGCGCCGAAGAGACCGAGAAGCGCGTGAAGAAGCGGGCGAAGCGCTAACCCCGTTCACCATGGCCGCCCTTGCCGCCTTCGCCAAAGCTACGGCGGCCGAGTGAGTTCAAACTTGCCCGCCGAAGCTGAAAGTGTAGGCGGGAGGCGGCCATCCAACTTTTGGTTCGATGGATGGCCGGGTCGAGCCCGGCCATGGTGAGATTATTTAGTGTTGGTCAACTTCCTGATCGCCTGAAGCAGCGACTTTTCGGAATCGCAATATTCCTTCCATGCCGCACTTTTGCTGATAAGCGCGGGTGCTGTGCGCACGGTGAACTTCTTCGGATCTAACCCCTTCTTCACCTGCGACCACGTCAGCGGCATCGAAACCGTCGCGCCTTCGCGGGCGCGGGGCGAGAGTGGTGCGACCGCGGTCGACATCCGGTCGTTGCGCAGATAGTCGAGGAATATCTTTCCGCCGCGATCCTTCTTCGCCATGGAGACGAGATATTTTTCGGGACTGTCGGCGGCTACGTGCTCGCAGATAGTACGTGCGAAAGCTTTGGCTTCTTTCCAACCGAGTTTATCTTTCGTAGCGACTGACAACGGCGTCACGACGTGCAGCCCTTTGCCGCCCGTCGTCTTGCAGAAGCTGATAAGGCCGAGTTCCTTCAACCGGTCGCGGATTTCGAGGGCACCTTCGATCACTCTGTCGAACTTCACATCCGGTGCAGGATCGAGATCAAAGACCAGGCGGCCAGGAAGATCAGGCTTGAACGGCGCGCAGTTCCACGGATGCAGTTCAAGTCCCGCGACTTGTGCAATCGCAGCGAGGCCTTCGATGCGATCGATCTGCAGATAGGGCTGACGGTTGCCGGAGACTTTCGCGAGAGTCAACAGGTTCGATGTGCCCTTCATCGCATGGCGCTGAAAGAAGCGCTCGCCGCCGATGCCGTCCGGCGCGCGCACGATGGAACAGGGCCGGCCCTTGATATGCGGCATCATCCATTCGCCGACAGCCTCGAGATATTCGGCGAGTTCAAGCTTCGTGACGGGCTTCTTATCGCCGGCGTTGGGCCACAGAGCCTTGTCCGGGTGCGAAATCGGGACGCCCATGACGACGCTTGGACCTGATTTGGTCGCTGTCTTCTTTACAGGCATTTTTGTTGCCTTCGGTTCTGCCAAATCTGTCTTGCTCGGCGCAGCGGGCTTCTCAGCTTCGACTTCATCGGCAGGCTTGTCTTCACGCAAGCCCTTGAAAGCGGCTTGGCGGACATTGCCGTCGCCGGTCCATCCCGCGAACTCGATCTCCGCGACAAGCACGGGCTTCACCCAATGGACATTCGGCCCACGCTTTGGCGCGTGGGCGCCGCCGAATGGACTTTCTTTCGCTTCAGCTTTCTTCAGGCGCGGGAAGATGCGCGCAACGGTATCGCGGCCATAGCCGGTGCCGACCCTGCCGACATAGACGAGATGTTTGCCGCGATGGACGCCGACGAGCAGCGAGCGGAAGCGGCCCTCGGTTTCATCCCATCCGCCGATGACGACTTCGTGGCCCGCGCGGCATTTGGATTTCGTCCAGTCATCGCCGCGGCCGGAGCGATAGGGTGCGTCGAGTTTCTTGGAGACAATGCCTTCAAGCGACATGCGACAAGCCGATTGCAAAACGGCGTCGCCGCCGCTCGCGAAATGCTCGACATAGCGGATGTTCGACTGGTTCTTGGCCAGATTGTCGGTGAGAAATTCTCCGAGGCGCTCTTTGCGTTCCGATAACGGGAGGGCGCGCAAATCTTCGTCCTCCACAAACAACATATCGAACACGAAAAAGATCAGCCGATCTGTCTTGCCGTCGGACAGCGCGGCCTGAAGCGCCGCGAAATCCGGCGCGCCGTTCTTATCGAGCGCCACGATCTCGCCATCGAGAATGCAATCGGGAAGTTTTGCTCCGGCCTTGGCGATGGCTGCAAACTTCTCCGTCCAGTCGAGACCCTTGCGGGTGCGCAGCGCCGCTTTGCCGTCTGCCACGCGCATCTGCATGCGATATCCGTCGAACTTGACCTCGTGCACCCAGTCCGCGCCGGAGGGCGGGCGGTCGTAGAGCTTGGTCAGCTGTGGTTCGACGAAGCGCGGGATCGATGTGACATGTTTGACTTGCGCGGTCCGGCGCTTCGGCTCTGCGGTCGCGAGCTTCGCGACTTTGCGCGCTTTGGCAGCATCGCCTTTGTTCGAATTCCAGACCGCGTCTTTCTTGAAGCTGCGCGTTTTGCTCATGAAGGGCTTGGGCTTTTTGCCTTTGCCGGCTTCGATGTCTTCCATCTCGCGGCCGGAGGCGACGGAGGTGTCGTTCTTCGCGAGCCATTTTTCGGCGTCGCCTTCCTTCACATCATCGTCGTGATGCTTGATGAGCAGCCAGTTGTTGCGCTTGCTCTTGAATTTGTCGTTTCGCATGCGCACGAGCACCCAGCTGCCATGCAGCCGTTCGCCATCGAGGTTAAATTTGAGATCGCCTTTCTTCAGCATCGCCTCGGCGTTGCCTTCGGGCTCCCAGTAGCCGCGATCCCAGAGCATCACCGTGCCGCCGCCGTATTGGCCTTTCGGAATGGTGCCTTCGAAGTCACCGTAGTCGAGTGGATGGTCTTCCACCTCGACGGCGAGGCGCTTGTCGGCGGGATTGAGAGACGGGCCTCGAGTCACAGCCCAAGATTTGAAGACACCGTCCAGTTCCAGCCGGAAGTCGTAATGGAGACGCGTCGCATCGTGCTTCTGGATCACGAAGCGCAGGCGTTTCGCCGCTGCGACCTTCTTGTTGCCGCTCGGCTCGGCGGTCTTCTTGAAATCGCGCTTTTTGCGATAAAGGGAAAGCTTCTTGGTGACCACGATCAGTGCCGCTTGAAATATTGGACGTCGCGTTCGTGCTTTTCTGCGGCGGCGCGTGATTTAAATGTTCCCAGATTGCGGCGCTTGCCGGTCTTGGGATTCTTCTTGCGCGAATAGAGGCGATATTCGCCGGATTTGAGCTTGCGAATCATGACGCTTCCTCAAAGGGAAACAGATCGCAGCCTATCAGGTTCCGCAAATGAAAAGGGCGGACCAAACGGTCCGCCCTTTCCGACTCCCCTCTTGTCGATCAACCGCCGAGGTCAATGACGGCGCGGCGGTTCTGCGGCTCGCGCACGCCCGGCCCGGTGGGCACCAGCGGATCGTGGAAGCTCTTGCCTTCGATCGAGATCGAGCCGCCGTCCAGACCTTCGCGGACCATCTCATCCTTGACCGATTGCGCGCGGCGTTCAGACAGAGCCTGGTTGTAGGTGTCGGAGCCGACCGTGTCGGTGTGACCGGTGACGACCACGCGTACCATGCCCTGCGTCTTCGCGGACTTGACCGCTTCCGAGACGACTTCCTGCGCCTTGTCGGTAAGGTTCGACTTATCGAAGTCGAAGAAGACGATAAACGTCTTCACCGCTGCCGGCATCGGAGGCGGCGGAGGAGGTGGCGGCGGCGGAGGTGCCATCATCGGCGGCGGAGCAGCAGGCTCCGGCGGATTGAAATACCAGCGCACGCCGAACAGACCGACGTTCTCGACCGGCGCCTTCAGATGCACAGGCGAAATCCCTGGAATGTCGGACGCGAGACGAGCACCGTTGCTTGTCGTGCGGTAGCGATAGTCGGCGTACAGATCCATGTTATCGGCGATCGGCATCGAAATTCCGGCAATGCCCTGCCACATGAACCCTGTATCGACGCCTTTAACGAAGCTCAGCCCGTTGAGGCCGGTGGTGCCGAGAGGATCTTGCAGCACGATGCGGTTGTGCAGATTGCCGACGCCGACACCACCGCCGATGGAGCCGGTGATGCCCCAGATGAGCGGAATATCGTAGACGGCATTGAACATCGCCGATCCGAGCTGCATGCCGCCCGTGTCGCTGACACCGAACGCGGGGAAGTTTTGATGAACAACACCGCGCTGCTCGTAGCCGAGTTCGAGTTCCGTGCGGAAGCCGCTGTCGCCCCATTTGTATCCGAGCGCCGCAGTGCCCAAGACGTCGTCGTGATAGGGAAGCTTGATCGCAACAGGCGGCGTGGACGACGGATTGTTGTAGTGCGCGAGTTCCATCGTGTCCCAGCCTGCGCCGAGGCCGAGATACCAACCGACAGCGTCGCTCGCCATCGCCGGCGTCGTTACAGCCAGCGCCGTAGCGCCGGCCAACAAAATAGCCCTGATCTTCATAAGCATCCTCACATGAACGGTGGGAACCGGCCGCCTCCGCGTACGGTCTCGAACTCACAACGTCGCGAGGAACAAAAAGTTTGCGCTGCAAAACGTCTTGGGCAGTTTTTGCGCCGCGTGTGCCCTTGAAGTGACAGCGCGAAAAATTAATCCGCCTCCAATGGAACCAAAGTTCCAAAAGCAAAACACGCCGCCAGTGCGAACGCTGACGGCGTATTTCGTGACGAGGATATTGCGTCGCTGTTAAGCGAGCGTCGTCCAGGTCGTCTCGTTGTAAATCGGATTACCGTTATAAGCCGTGCCGGTCGTGGTCACGGAGCGGCCGCCATCCGTCTTTGCGATTTCACGATCCAGCGTTTCGGTCTGGCCCTGCGCGTTCGTGTGTGTGATCAGGTGTGAAATCCCGCCAGTAGCGCTCTTGGTGACCGTGTCCGTGGACTCGACGACCGAACCATCGGCCTTGGTCTTTTCCTTGGACACGGTGCGCGATCCATCGGCGTTCGAAACAACGGCTTCCTGGATCGTGGATGTCTTGCCGTTTTTGCCGGTCTTGGTGATCGTCTTGCTGCCGTCGTCGTTGATGGTGACGGTTTTCTCGCTCGTCTTGGTCTTGCCGTTGGCGAACATGACCGTGCGGTCGATGGTCTTTACGCCGTTTACTTCTTCCATCGTCTTGGAAAAGGTGCCGAAGCCATTGAGCATGTCATCGACGGTCCCGTTCACGCTCTTGCTGTTGCCGGTGCCGCTCGTCCCGCCGGTTCCGGTCGTCGGACCCTTGTGGTCGGGAGACAGTGCGAGAAGGTGGTGATTGTTCAGAGCGAATACGCTCGAAGCTGTCATAGTCATGGCGTTCCTCGTCAAAAAGGCTTTGCGTTCGCAAATGGAGGAGCAAGGGCTGGGCCATGTTCGAAAGTCCGGTATTGTGCGGAAAAATCATGAGCGGCTGCATTATCGACGCGGTCATTTTTCCCCAAGACGGCAAAATTTTCCATGCCACGGGCAGGTAGCGTGGCTTTTCTTGTCCAACGCTGCCATGCAAGCTTCATTGCATAACCTGTCCATTGGTTTGGGAGATTTTGATGAAAATGCCAGTTGTGGTTTTGAGCCTTTCTGCCGCGTTGCTGATCGGTGCGTTTTCGCAGGCGTTGGCGATGCACGCCAAACCCGGCGAGTGGCAGGTCACCATGAAGATGGACATTGCCGGCATGCCGAAAATCCCACCAGCGCAGCTTGCCAAGATGCGCGCCATGGGTGTCCACGTCCCGATGGGCGGAGACACGATTACCGTCGCGCATTGTATGACGCCCGCCGAAGCCGCGATGGACAAGATTCCGGCTATGTCGAAAGAGCATCAGAAGTACTGCAACATGCAGAACATGAAGTTATCCGCCGATGGCATGAGTGCTGACATGGTCTGCACTGGAAAAGTGCAGGGCGGAGGACACATGCAGGTTCGTTTCGATTCCCCGGAGCATTACGCTGGAAAAGTCACGATGAGCTTCAACGCCAATGGTCATCCGATGAGCTCTTCGAGCACCTTCGAAGCAAAGTGGCTTTCGGCGGCCTGCACGCCCGGTCACTGATCGTTCCATCTAAATAACAATTGGTTTGCCCGTCCGCGCCTTATGCAGCGGCCCCATGCGCACGCCTGTGCCGTAAAGAACGAAATAGAGTGGCATTTAGAACGAAATAGAGATGAATAGAGTGGACAGGCAGTGGATAATATGTAATTTCAGAAGGGACGGGTTGCCGCGAGCCGAATTGCCGTCGTCGCGATTTAGGAAAGGGGGCAGAGATGATCATCACGAACCTCCTGCCGCCGTTCCTGCGTCAGGGCGTGCGCAATCTCGGGCGACGCATGAGCCATCCTGTCCGCGTCGCCTGGTGTGACTGGGCGGCGGGCATGATGATCGGGTTGATGCCGCTGTTGTGCCACGCGGTCCTGCATTTCGCCGCGAAGCCACCGGCCGACTGGGACGACAACTGGTCGCCAGACCTTCTCTTCATCAGCATCACCAATTCTGGCGTTGTGACTGTTACCGTATTCACACGGATGCTGGGCGATACCTATTCCATGACCAGCATGACGCCCGGCATGCGTGTGATTTGGGGCCTGACCATTGTGTGCTTTGCGCTCGCCTCAATGCTTTACGGTGCTTGTGTAACCGGAATGGGAAACCAGTTCACGGGTCTTACGTCGGTCCTTTTTGTAATCTTCACCGCCTTTTGCTCACTGGTTTTCGAACTGGCCGTTGCGCGGGAGGAGGAGGCGGCGCAGCACCGCCTGAAAGTTGGTCATTGACGCGGCTTGCGTGATTGCCTCGGAGCGTTGGAAGATCACGCGATGGCAAACGACATTGAAACACTGGCGGCAATGCTGCGCGATGCCCGTCGCGTGGTGGTGTTCACTGGTGCCGGGATTTCTACGGAATCCGGCATCCCGGATTTTCGCTCGCCGGGCGGCATTTGGACACGCATGGCGCCAATCGATTTTCGCGATTTCATGGGCTCCGCTGAGATGCGACGCGAAGCATGGCGCCGGCGTTTTGCGATGGAGGAGGCTTTCGCGGCTGCCAAGCCTAACCCCGGTCATAAAGCAATTGCCGCGCTAGTCGCCGACGGCCGCGTCAGTCACGTCATCACGCAGAATATCGACAATCTCCATCAAGACTCCGGCGTGCCGGAGCAGCAGGTGATCGAGATCCACGGCAACACGCGCTATGCGAAGTGTATGACGTGTGGTGCGCGCATGGAGCTCGTGCCGATCCGCGCGCATTTCGAAAAACACAGCGATCCGCCGGATTGTACCTTCTGCGGTGGTATCGTGAAGACAGCCACGATCTCGTTCGGGCAGGCGATGCCCGAGCGTGAAATGGAGCGGGCGGAAGAGGCGACGCTCGCCTGCGACCTATTTATCGTTTTGGGCTCGTCGCTGGTCGTTTATCCCGCTGCAGGATTTCCGACACTCGCCAAGCGCAATGGTGCGCGGCTGGTCATCATCAATCGCGAGCCGACCGATCAGGACCATATCGCTGACTTCGTGCTCCATCGCGAAATCGGTCCGACATTGAGCGCTGCGGTTGGTCTGTGAAGTTCAGGCGAAAGCGCTAGGAATTGGCGATTTGAGCCTCGCCAAATCCTCAACGGCGGTGTGGAAATGGCCCATTGGCCAGAAGGCGTTAATATCTTGGACTTACAAGGCTTCTTTCGATATGTGGACGCTTAACCGGTGTTCGCTAGACTGAATGCCGAATCATCTGCCTTCCCGGAGATATGCCTTGCGCCTGTTCAACGAAGACGACGACAAAGAAGAGAAGACCACCGCACCCGATCCGCAATCCTCGCCGGTCGCGAACGCGCTGTTCAAATCGCGCACGGTTCTGATCTTCGGCGAAGTCGATATGAAGATGGCGGAGCGCGTCACCGCGCAACTCCTCGCTTATGCCGAGAGCGAAGGCGATATCCGTGTCATCGTGAACTCGCCCGGCGGCCACGTCGAAAGCGGCGACACGATCCATGACATGATCCGCTTCGTCGGCCGCGTGAAGATGATCGGAACGGGCTGGGTCGCCAGCGCCGGCGCACACATCTTCCTCGGCGCGAAGAAAGAGAACCGCTTCTGTCTTCCGTTCACGCGCTTCCTGCTGCATCAGCCGCTCGGCGGCGTGCGAGGTCAGGCGTCGGACATCACGATCGAGGCGGAAGAGATCCTCAAGATGCGCGAGCGTCTGAACCGCGAGATCGCGGCGGAGACGGGACAGCCTTACGAGAAGGTCGTCCAGGACACCGAGCGCAACTACTGGCTCGGCGCCGAAGACGCGGTGAAATACGGCCTCGTGTCGCGCGTCGTCCAGACCGCAGGCGAAGTCTGACGCGACACTTTGAGCGGAACTCGGCGCTCGGCTAAGCTTCTACGTCCGGCAAAGGGCTGACGTCGTGCGCCTTCCTCACGCCTTCTATACGTTCCCGTACCGCTTCGACGTCGAGCGTATGCGCACGGAAATCGAAGCCGTGCCAGAAGAGCACTGGCGCTGGCATCCCGATGGGTTTGAAGGCAATTCGGCACTGCCGCTGATCTCTACGGGCGGCGGCATCAATGACGATTTCGCCCCGCCTATGAAGCAGACCGAATATCTCGAACGTATGCCTTACATCATGCAGGTGCTGTCGAAGTTCAGCACTGTCCACGGCCGTGCAAGGCTCATGCGGATAGAGCCTCATGCCGGTGTGCCCGCTCACGTCGACATCCAATACTACTGGCGCACGCATACACGCGTGCATATCCCCGTCATCACAAACCCCAACATCCAGTTCTATTGTGGCGGCGAGGTCGTGCACATGGCCGCCGGCGAGGCGTGGACTTTCGACAATTGGCGGCTGCATCGTGTCGTTAACGAAACGGATACGCGCCGGATACATTTAACTTTCGATACCTATGGCAGCACCGCTTTCTGGAATCTGGCGCGCCCTCTTGGTGCAAATGCGCAAACCGACTTTGTGCCGTACACGGAAGGAAACTCTCCCACACTCGCTCTCGAGATCTATCCCGAACCGCTCGTTATGACGCCGAGTGAACTTGAGATCGAGTTTTCCCGGTTTATGCAGGACCTTGCGGCACATCCGCGCGCGGATCGCAACGCCGTTACACGGCTGGACGGTATGATCCACGCGCTGTGCAATGAATGGAAGATGCTCTGGCATTCGCGGGGTCCGACCGAAGAAAATCTGCCGCTATTCGGTGCGTTGACCCGGAAAGCATCGCGCGAAATTTTTTCCGTGGTTCCGCCGGGCATGGAGATGTCAAGCAATCGCTGGCCTGTGCGCGAGGTTCTGGTATCGATCTTCTCGGCGATGATGAGGAAGGCGCCAAAGGCGCTGGATGCCCGGCCTGTGGCACAGGAATAGACGAAATTCGACTGCCCATGGTCATTGTTTCCGCGCCGCGTTCTGACAGCACGCTGTTGCAGGACAAATGGCTACAACGAAACCGAAATGCGGCTTGCTCGCCAGACCCAGGCGGTCGCAGCGGGGCTCGGCGATCTCGATGAGTGCCGCAGCGGTCTGGATTAGTCCTTCAACCCGAACGCATAGACCGATCCATTTGCGACGGCATACAACATGCCGTTCGCCACGACTGGCGGCGCCGTAACGCGTCCAACGACGGCCCCTGACCAGAGCAACTTCGCAGATTGGGCGTCATACGCGTTGATATGCCCGTCATAGGCGCCGGAGTACATCACGCCGTTAGCAATTGTCGGCGCGGCACACAGATAGTCCTGTGCGTCACTCGCCTTGAGAGCGCCGGTTTTGTCGTAATTCCATATCACGCGGTCTTCGGTCCCTGCGTAGATATGGCCATGCGCGACCGCGATGGAGCCATCTTGGTTGGGCCCGACGCCGTTCCACCATATCATCGCTCCGGTCCAAGCGTCGAAGACACCTATCCGGTGATCGCTGTTGCCATAAACTCTCCCATTTGCCGCGACAGGCGAGCCGTAATTCGTGGGCGTGGAATCGAGATGCGATGTCCAAAGATTTGCGCCGGTCTTCGCGTCGTAGGCCTGCATGTCTCCTGTAAAAGAGAGTGAGTAGACGATATTGTTGAGGATGGCGGGCGCGTTCGGAAGCCCCGCTGCCCAACGATCCGTGTTCCAGAGTTTTGCTCCGGTGGCCGCATTGAACGCGTAGAGCGTTCCGCTGTCGGCACCGATGTAGACGTTGTTGTTCGAGACGGCCGGAGACCCCGATGCCGATGAGTCGAGCTTTGCAGACCAGCGCGTTGCACCCGTAGCGGCATCAAGGGCCAGAAAATCTCCCTTTGAAGTCGCGACATATACGATGCCATTCGCTACGGCAGGGGATGAGGTAGCCGAACCTCCTGTACTGACCGACCAGAGCGGCTCTCCGGTTGCGGCGTCGTACGCATTGAACGCCCCGCGGGACGATCCCGCATAGAGCACGCCGCCGACAACGGCCGGCGACGATAAGGTGTCGTAGATGTCGACCTTCCACGCGAGTTGGAGCGATGAGACCGTCTTTCTGCTGAGCACGGTTTCATAAGGATTGTAGCGCTGGCCGTGTGCATCGAAGTTCAGCATTGGCCAGTCCCCCTTGAGGGGCGCGGCATTCGCATCGACGGCACCAATGCAAAGCAATGCACCCGCGCAAATTCCCCAGAACGATTTGCCTGACAGTAGGTCGATCTTCATTCGATAACTCCGCGCCTGGGCGTGCTGCACATCGGTTTAGACGTCAAGGAACTAGCTCTTCAGCCCGTAGGCATAGAGCGAGCCGCCTGTGAGGACGTAGAGCATTCCGTTGGCGACGACAGGCGACTCCTGGACGCCGTTTTCGAGCGCCGCCGACCATAGCGGCGCGCCGGTCTTCACATCGTACGCGAACACGCCGTTATATGCGCTTGTGTAGAGGATCCCATTTGCCAGGGCCGGCGATGCTCTGACGCCGATCTCTGCCTGCGAGAAAGTGGGCACCCCATTTTCTGCGTCGTAATTCCAAACTACGCCGACCGTATCCAACGCATAAACATGGTCTTTCGCGAAGGCGAGGCCGGGGCTATCGTTTAGTCCTCCACCGACCTTCCACATTTGCGTTCCAGTGGTCGCATCGTATGCCACCGCCTGTCCGCTGGTGTTGCCATAAACCCTGCCACCGGCGACCGCTGCCGAACCGACGTCTCCGTTCAAACCCGACTGTTGCCAAAGCTTCGCGCCGGTTGCGGCGCTGAAAGCGCTCATCGCGTAATCCGATAACGAATAGACGATGCCGTTCGCGACGGCCGGCGCTCCCCAGCACCCGCCATAGATGTCCGTTTTCCAAAGCTGCTTTCCAGTGAGCGCGTCGAATGCATATAGCGGATTGGGACCGCCCCCGCTTTGAAAGACGCGTCCATTCGCCACGGTTGGTGAGCCCGCAACGTTGTCCTCGAAGTTTGCCTTCCAGAGCGTTGCGCCAGTGGCGGTGTCCAGCGCAAACAGTTTTCCCTGCTGTGCCGTGAAGACTGGCACGTAGACAATTCCGTTCGAGACAGCGGCAGTGTACGCAACCCAACTGCCCAGCTTCACGGTCCAGAGTTTCTTTCCCGTCGCCGCGTCGCGCGCGTAGAAATGCCCGTCTTGCGATCCGACATACAGCACACCGCCGCTGACTACCGGCGACGAAGCCTGAAGTGGATACTGAGTGCCATTGAGGTTGTCGAGCTTCCACACGAGTTGGAGCGATGGCACGCTCTTCTTTGACAATGTTGTCTCATAGGGATTGTAGCGCTGACCTTTGGCATCGAAATTGAGCATCGGCCAATCGCCCTTGAGCGCTGTTGCCGATGCTCCGGAGGCAAGGACGCAGAACGCAGCCGCAAAAAGCCCCCAACGCGATAAAGTCATGCCCGAACCCAGCCTCATCAGATTTCTCCCAAAGCGCGCCACTGAGGGTTGATTTGGCTCCTCGGAAGTTGATGAGGCGTAAAAGATAAAATTTTAGGAATTCGCAGGTGGGCGCGTGCTATCCCGGAACTCGCAAAGAGTCGGATAGCGGCTATGGTGGACACAGCGAAAACGGACCTATGGTGGCGCGGCGCGGTCGTCTATCAGGTCTATATCCGCAGCTTCTGTGACAGCAACGGCGACGGGCAGGGTGACTTTGCCGGGTTGATGTCGAAGCTTGATTATATCGCGTCACTCGGCGTCGATGCGTTGTGGCTGTCCCCAATCCACCCGTCACCGAACCGCGATTGGGGCTATGACGTCTCCGACTATGATGGCGTGCATCCCGATTACGGCACGATGGCGGAGTTCGAGGCGCTGCTCGCCGCCGCACACGAGCGTGGGATCAAGGTGCTTATCGACGAGGTGCTGTGTCACACCTCCGACGAACATGCGTGGTTCGCTGATAGTCTGAAGAAGGGCGCAAAGTCGGACTGGTATGTCTGGGCCGATCCGAAAGACGACGGCACTGCACCGAACAATTGGCTCTCCGCGTTTGGCGGACCGGCGTGGGCATACCGCCCTGAGCGGCGTCAGCACTATCACCACAAATTCCTGCGCCAGCAGCCGAAGCTCAGTTGGCTGAATGCAGACGCCAAAGCCGCAGCACTAAAAGTTCTGGATACCTGGCTAGCGCGCGGCGTGGACGGTTTTCGCCTCGATGTCGCCAACGCCTATCTCCATGACGAGGCGCTGCGCGACAATCCACCGATCGCAATGGAGCGGCGCACGAATGCGATTTGGG